>VFSW01009367.1_pt1 | contig 13993 bp, 9 predicted proteins | sample 5358111 | NCBI WGS metagenome assembly VFSW01 (sample SAMN11554181, study PRJNA540505) | mine drainage metagenome | isolation source: sediment from site ElyBrook_90M | place: USA: Ely Copper Mine, Vershire, VT | collected 2017
CCCTGGCCCCCTGGCCCCCTGGCCCATCGGGACCCGCAGGCGCTGGGTGATACAAGCGATCGCCTCCCACGACATGGGGCGGGAGCGCTGCTCCAGAGCGGGCCGGCCCGCCGTGCCATGCTGCCAGTGGCGGCAGCGCCACGCGTGGATCATGGCCGGGGCAGCGCGCCGGTTTCCAGCATCCTGCGGCGAGCGCGCCGGACCGCCCACCCATCGATCTGGTCGAGCAGCAGCGCGCCCACCGGTCGGACGACCCTCGCCGTATCTGGAAAATGCCGGCGATGTCGCTGCGCCGCCCGATCGCGCCAGTGAGCCGCTCCCGCGGAGTGGTGCTGTGCAGCCTGGCGCGATGCCGGATCGGGAGGTTCATGCAGGCGAGCGCGCTGTCATGGCTTCCCCGCACCGCGGCTCGGCGCAGGCCGTCATGCGCAGCCGGACGATGACGCCAGCGACCATCGCACCGATGACAGCGAACATCTCCGGTCAGGCCTGGGATGAAACGCAGAGATGGGCGGGGCCAAACCTGGCATGAGCGCCGGCCAGCGCGTCGAGGCTTAACGGGCGATGCCGGCAGCGTCCCGCAGGACCCGCCACGCCCGGCGACGAAGCTCACGTAGCGGGGTCTACGGCGCAGATTATTCGTAACGATTGACATTCTATACAACATCGTTATCATAACGCCTGGCTCAGCTGGTCGCGGTTCGCGCCGCGGACCTCCGGCCAGCTCGCTCAGGTCTCGGGAAGCGCGGTCCCAGATCGGGATGTCCGAAGGCGCGGGTTCGTTCGACGGGTGCGCCACGAACGACCAGTCCACACTTCGTGACCTGGAACGAACGAAATCGGGATCTGCCAAAAGCCATAAAAAGGAGATCATTATGCATGAATTTCAATCTCGCGGAAGTTACGTTCCTGCCGGCATTCTTGTGCCAGAGGGCAGGTTTGGCAGGATGTTCCCCAAACTCGATGCTCGGATCGCCACCGGCGACGCCACGGCGTTTCCTCTGGGTCAGGCGATGGGTCCGATGGATTCCGGCGCGACGCCAGGCGACGAGTCCCACGATGCGCCTTCGTTGCCCGCCGGCTTCACATTTCTCGGGCAATTCCTTGATCACGACCTGGATTTCGATCCGACCTCGAGCCTCGAGCGCCAGGCCGATCCGAACGGGATCACGAATTTTCGGACCCCTGCCCTCGATCTCGACAATGTCTACGGCGCGGGGCCCATGGCGACGCCTTACATCTACGATTCGGGTGGCGAACTGCTCCTGCTCGACTCGACGAATAACGACCTGGCGCGAAATCCGCAATACAAGGCGTTGATCGGCGATCCGCGCAATGATGAGAACATGATCATTTCGCAGCTCGAATTTGCCTTCATGAGCTGCCACAACAGCATCGTCGCGGGGCTGAAGTCCGGTATCTATAGCGACGCTTCTGGAAATCCGGCGACGACGAATACCGACACGACGGGCGGCGAGAGTACTGTTTTTCTTGCGGCTCAGCAGTTACTGAGATGGCATTATCAATGGATGATCATCAACGAATTTTTACCTGCCATTTGTGGTGAGGAGGTCGTGGAAGATGTTCTGAAGAACGGCCCCTCATTCTACCAACCCTCGAACCGTCAACAACCCTATATTCCAGTCGAATTCTCCGTCGCGGCGTATCGGTTCGGTCATCCCACGGTCCGGGCCTTCTACGACATCAACGCCGCGAATCTGGGAGTCCCGATATTCCCGACCAACCCGGCGGCGGCGAGTCCCACATATACGACGCGAACCGACCTGCGCGGAGGCCCGGTCGGCAAATCGTTCAATATCGAATGGAAACGATTTTTCAACCTCGACTCGGCACATCCGCCGCAGAAGGCCAAGCGGATCGAACCGCTGTTGAACACGCGCCTTCTCGATCTGCCTAACGGGGTCGTCCCGCCGAACGTGGCACCGGTACAACGACGCTCGCTCGCAACCCGAAATTTGTTGCGCAGCGAGGCGCTGATGGTGCCATCGGGTCAGGACGTGGCCCGCGCGCTTGGGGTCAATGTGCTCAAGGCGGCGGAACTGCAGTCGATCGCGACCAACGCCGGCAGCAAGGGATCATTGGTTCTGACACCGGCACAACTCGACGACTGCTATCTGTGGTATTATCTGCTCGCCGAAGCGTTCAACGACTCCGGGGGCGATCGGTTGGGAGCCGCCGGCGCACGCATCGTCGCCGAGGTCTTTGTCGGCGTCATCGACGCAGACGGAATGTCCTATCGACATGTTCCCGAAATGGAAACCAACCTTGCCCGCCGCGCTGCCGGGCACCTTCACCATCGCCGACCTTCTGAGGCTCGCCGGCGTGGCATGAGCGTCCCGGCTCGTGGCAGTCTGACAGACGATCGATCGCGCGGCGACCGGATGGCGCCGGCGGTGCCGCTCGGGTTGAGACCCGATGGGCACCGACCTGTGGCGGAAGGAGGCGGAACAACATCTGTCCGATGGCTGCGACGGCGGGGAACCGTCATCGCCGGTGGTTGAGGCGATGAGCTTTGGGGGGCCAGGGTAAGCGGGCGGCGCTGCCGAAGGAGCTGCTGCCGCCCAGCAGGATCAACGACGACGTCCGACGCCGGGACGCGGACAGCACGTTGGCGCGCGGTCACCCTGCGCTCGTTCCGCGGTGTCGCGCGTTGGCCGGGCGTGATGCCAGGCCAATGGCGGCGATCACCGGCAATCGGAGCGTCAGGAGTGCGGAAAATGGGGGGGTCGATCCGCCGAGGCGGTGACGCAGGCAAAGACATCACTGGAAAGCAGCGGCACATCCTGATCAACACGTGCGGCCTGCTGACGCCGACGATCGTCCCTGCCGCGGATATTCGGGATCGCGACGGCGGCGTGTTGCTGATGGGCGCGATATTCGGACGGCTTCCCTGCCTGCTCAAGCTTCATGCCGGCAACGGCAGCTGGGGGTGGGAAATTCCCGGCCGGGCTGAACGCCGTCTGCAGCCATCCGGCCCTGGAGATCGTCAGATGCTCCGGCCTGGACAGGGTCGTCGCGCTGCCGGGACGCTGGATCGTTGATCGGACGATCGGCTGACTCAACCGATGCCGCCCGCCCCGCCAGGGACCGGACATACCTGAACCGGTGCGCGCTCGCTTTCCGGCGATCGGCCGCCATCGGGACCATGCCCGGAAAACGCTGCCAATCCTGACAATGATCCCGGATGGACCGCCAGTGAAGCGCGATCACGGCTGTTTCGTGTGTATTTCGGGACGGAGTTCGGTTCCGCTCCGGCGGCAACATTCCCCGGACGGGCGGGATTTTCGCCTGGACCTGCCCGGCGGCGGATGACAGGTTTCCCCCGCTGCATCCAAGGGAGAGAAACAGGCCATGAGCATCCGCACCAAGCTGGCGGCTGGCGCCGCCGTGACGGCCCTGCTGGTGGCGGCCATTCCGGCCGCCCGCGCCGAGGACCTGCCCGGCAAGGGGCTGACCATCTACATGCAGATGGGCGGCAACCCGGGCGACGGCGCGACCCTCGCCCGCCAGACCGGCGCCGCGCAGGCCGCCCGCGCGCTCGGGATCGACCGGCTGAACGAGCAGTTCTCGGCCTGGGCCCCCGAAAAGATGATCGAGCAGTTCAAGCAGGCGATGGCGGCCAAGCCGTCCTGCATCGTGATCATGGGCCATCCCGGATCGGACGCCTTCGCCAGCCTGGTGAAGCAGGCGACCGACCAGGGCATCGTGGTCACCGACGGCAATTCCCCGCTCACCCAGCTGCAGCAGGCGCATGGCACGCAGGGCTTCGGCTATGCCGGCGTGGATCTCTACCAGGGCGGGGCGCTGACCGCGCAGAACATGATCGCCGCCGGCAATCTGAAATCCGGCGACGAGGCGATGGTCTACGGCGTGTTCAGCCAGGCCGAGCGGGGCCAGTCCGAGAAGGGCCTGGCCGAGACGCTGGAGAAGGCGGGGCTGAAGGTCGACCGGCTGGAGATCACCCAGGACGCCAATTCCGACCCGACGCTCGCGATCCCGGTGCTGACCGCCTATGTCCAGGCCCATCCGAAGCTGAAGGCGATCGGCACCCAGCATGGCGGGGTCACCGGCATCCTGGCCGAGGTGCTGAAGAAGGCCGGCAAGAAGCCCGGCGAGATCACCGTGGGCGGCATCGACCTGGCGCCGGCGACGATCGACGGGCTGAAATCCGGCTATGTCTCGGCCACGCTCGACCAGCTGCTTTACCTGCAGGGGTTCATGCCGGTGCTGCAATGCATGCTGACGGCGAAATACAAGATGCCGGGTCTGGTGATCAATACCGGGGCCGGGGTGATCACGCCACGGACGATCAGCGCGCTGGTGCCGCTGATCGATGCGGGGATCCGGTAAGGGACGGCCGGGGCACCGCCCGCATGGTCCCGCGGCGAACCCGCCGGGGACCGGCAGCCCCGATGATCCATCGGAACCCCGCATTCCCCGGGGGGAACCAGCGGGGTCATGGGAGTCGGGGGCGGCGCCCCCGGCCTTGCGTCGCGAATACGCCACTTGCTGTCGCAATCCCCGATAGGCAGAGTCATCCGGCGGGGCTAAGACCGGTCTCGCACTCCCCCCCGAGGCCCCTGGTGAAGTTTTCGCTGCTCTCCCTCGCGCGCAACGCCGTCTCCGGCCAGACCGCCTGGCCGGCGCAGTGGCGTTCGCCGCAGCCGCGCGCGGTCTACGACGTGGTGATCGTGGGCGCCGGCGGGCACGGCCTCGCCACCGCCTATTACCTGGCCAAGGAACACGGCATCCGCAACGTGGCGGTGCTGGATCGCGGCTGGCTGGGCGGGGGCAATACCGGGCGCAACACCACCATCATCCGCTCCAACTATCTGTGGGACGAAAGCGCCCGGCTCTACGATCATGCGCACCGGATGTGGGAAACCCTGGCGCAGGAGCTGAACTACAATGTGATGTTCTCCCCGCGCGGGGTGATGATGCTGGCCCACAACGTCCATGACGAGCAGGTGGTCCGGCGCCACATCCACGCCAACCGCGGCAACGGGGTGGAGAATGAATGGCTGAGCCCCGAACAGGCGAAGGCCTTCTGCCCGCCGCTGAACATCTCTTCCGACATGCGCTATCCGATCCTCGGCGCCGCCCTGCAGCGCCGAGGCGGCACCGCCCGCCACGATGCGGTGGCCTGGGGCTATGCCCGCGCGGCGAGCGCGATGGGCGTGGACATCCTCCAGAACTGCGAAGTACAGGCGATCGACCGCGACGCCACGGGGCGCGCGATCGCGGTGGAAACCTCGCGCGGGCGGATCGCGGCGGGGAAGATCGGCGTGGTGGCGGCCGGGCATACCAGCGTGGTGATGGCGATGGCCGGGCTGCGCATGCCGCTGGAAAGCTATCCGCTGCAGGCCCTGGTGTCCGAGCCGGTGAAGCCGTGCTTTCCCTGCGTCGTGATGTCCAACACCATCCACGCCTATCTCAGCCAGTCCGACAAGGGCGAGCTGGTGATCGGCGCCGGCACCGATGCCTATGTGTCCTATTCCCAGGCCGGCGGGCTGCATATTTCGGCGCATACGCTGGATGCGATCTGCGAGCTGTTCCCGATGTTCCGGCGCATGCGGATGCTGCGCAACTGGGGCGGCATCGTCGATGTCACGCCGGACCGCTCCCCGGTGATCGGGCTGACCCCGGTGCCCGGGCTGTTCGTCAATTGCGGCTGGGGCACTGGCGGGTTCAAGGCGACGCCGGGTTCGGGCCATGTCTTCGCGCACACGATCGCGACCGGCACGCCGCACCCGATCGCGGCGCCGTTCTCGCTGGAGCGGTTCCGCACGGGGCGGCTGATCGACGAGGCGGCGGCGGCGGCGGTGGCGCATTGATGGCCGGGAAGCAAGACTGGGCTCCGCCCGGATCCGCCAGAGGCGATGCCTTTGGAACCCATCCCTTGAGGGATGCCGCTCCCAAGGGGATGTGGGTCGCGCTGCCCCCCGCGGGACTCCAGAGGGCGGAGCCCTCTGGCCTTGCCTGGGTCATGACATGCTGCTGATCCCCTGCCCCCATTGCGGCGCGCGCCCGGAAAACGAATTCCGCAACGCCGGCGAAGCCCATATCGCCCGTCCGGCCGAAGCCGACGACGCGGCCTGGGCGGATTACCTTTACATGCGCACCAACCCGAAGGGCGTGTTCATCGAGCGCTGGCGCCACATCCATGGCTGCGGCCGCTTCTTCAACTGCGTGCGCCACACCGTCACCGACCGGATCATCGCCACCTATAAGGCGGGCGATCCGCGCCCGAGCCTCGACGTGCTGCGCGCCTGGTCGGAACACGCCAGATGAGCGGCGCCTTCCGCACCGCCTCGGGCGGGCGCATCGACCGCACCCAGCCGATCCTGTTCGGCTTCGACGGGCGGGCGATGACCGGGTTTCGCGGTGACACGCTGGCCTCGGCGCTGCTGGCCAACGGGGTGCATCTGGTCGGCCGCAGCTTCAAGTATCACCGCCCGCGCGGCATCGTGGCGGCGGGATCGGAGGAGCCGAACGCGCTGGTCACCGTCGATCGCGGCGGCGGGCGGCTCACGCCGAACCTGCGCGCGACCCAGCTCGAACTGCGCCGTGACCTGAAGGCCACCAGCCAGAACCGGTTTCCCTCGCTGGACTTCGATATCGGCGCGGTGAACAACCTGTTCTCGCCGCTGTTCTCGGCCGGGTTCTACTACAAGACCTTCATGTGGCCGGCCTCGTTCTGGAAGCATGTGTACGAGCCGCTGATCCGCTCGGCCGCGGGGCTTGGCCGCGCGCCGACCGAGCCCGATCCCGACCGTTATCTGCACCGCTACGCCCATTGCGACGTGCTGGTGATCGGCGCCGGACCCGCCGGCCTCGCCGCCGCGCTGGCCGCCGCCGAGACCGGCGCGCGGGTGATCCTGTGCGACGAGCAGTCCGAACCCGGCGGGTCGCTGCTGGCCGAAACCGAAGCCCGCATCGAGGGCCGGCCGGCCGCCGAATGGGCCGCCGGCGTGGCGCGCGCCCTGGCCGGGCAGGACCGGGTGACCGTTCTGCCGCGCACCACCGCCTTCGGCTGGTTCCCCGACAATCTGATCGGCCTGGCCGAGCGCGTCACCGACCATCAGGACCGCCCCGATCCGCGCCTGCCGCGCGAACGGCTATGGCAGGTGCGCGCGCGGGAAGTGGTGATCGCCGCCGGCGCGATCGAGCGCCCGCTGGTGTTTCCCGGCAATGACCGGCCCGGCGTGATGCTCGCCGATGCGGGGCGGATCTATGCCAACCGCTACGGCGTGCGGGTGGGCGACCGCGCCGTGATCGCCACCGCAGGGGACTCCGGCTACCGCGCCGCGCTGGCGCTGCGCGGGGCCGGAGCGACCATCGCCGCCATCGCCGATCTGCGCGAGGACCCCGCCGGCGCGGCGGTGGAAGCGGCGCGCCAGGCCGGCATCGCGATCCGCCCGGGCACCGCAATCGCCGGCAGCCGCGGCGGCCATCGCGTCACCGAGGCCAGCCTGCGGCGGATCGGCGGCAGCGACCGGGTGGAACGGCTCGATTGCGATGTGCTGCTGATGTCGGGCGGGTTCACCCCCGCGGTGCACATGTTCTCCCAGTCGCGCGGCAGATTGCGCTTCGATGCCGCGCTGCAGGCCTTCCTGCCCGGGAAGTCGGCGGCGCGGGAACGCTCGGCCGGCGCCTGCAACGGGCGGTTCGATCTGGAAGGCTGCCTCGACGAGGGCTTCACCGCCGGCGCCGCGGCGGCGAAGGCCGCCGGATGCGGCTCCCCGCGCACCCGCCGCTTCGCCCGCGCCGGGGCCGTGCCGGCACCGGGGGGCTTTCTCGGTGCCGTACCGGGAACCGGCAAGGGCAAGGCCTTCGTCGATTTTCAGAACGATGTGACGGCGAAGGACCTGCAGCTCGCCACCCGTGAGGGCTTCCGCTCGATCGAGCATGTCAAGCGCTACACCACCACCGGCATGGCGACCGACCAGGGCAAGACCTCCAACATGAATGCCCTGGCGATCGTGGCCGGCGCGCTCGACCGGCCGATCCCCGAAGTGGGCCTGACCACCTTCCGCATGCCCTATACGCCGGTGACCTTCGGCACCATCGCCGGCGCCTCCCGCGGGATGTTGTTCGACCCGCTGCGCCACACCCCGATCCATGACTGGGCGAGCGAGCACGGCGCGGTGTTCGAGGATGTGGGCAACTGGAAGCGCGCCCGGTATTTCCCCCGCTCCGGCGAGGACATGCACCAGGCGGTCGCGCGCGAATGCACCGCCGTGCGCATGGCGGCCGGAATGTTCGACGCCTCGACACTGGGCAAGATCGAGGTGGTGGGCCCCGATGCCGCGACCTTCCTGGAGCGGATGTACACCAATGCCTGGGCCAGGCTGGCGCCCGGGCGGCTGCGCTACGGGCTGATGCTGAACGAGGCCGGGTTCATCATGGATGACGGCGTGATCGCGAGGCTCGCCCCGGACCGGTTCCATGTCACCACCACCACCGGCGGCGCGCCGGGCGTGCTGAACCACATGGAGGACTATCTCCAGACCGAGTTCACCGACCTGAAGGTCTGGCTGACCTCGATCACCGAGCAATACGCGGTGATCGCCGTGCAGGGACCCCGCGCGCGTGAGATCATCGCCCCGCTGGTCGAGGGCATCGACCTCTCGCCCGCCGCCATGCCGCATATGAGCGTGCAGACCGGACAGATCTGCGGGGTGGCCACAAGGCTGTTCCGCGTCAGCTTCACCGGCGAACTCGGCTTCGAGATCAACGTGCCCGCGGATCACGGCCGCGCGGTATGGGAGGCGGTGCTGCAGGCCGGCGCGGCGTACGGCATCGTGCCCTACGGCACCGAGGCGATGCACGTGCTGCGTGCCGAGAAGGGCTACATCATCGTCGGCCAGGAAACCGACGGCACCGTCACGCCCGCGGATGCCGGGCTGGACTGGGCGATCGGCAAGGCCAAGAAGGACTTCGTCGGCAAGCGCTCGCTGTCGCGGCCGGACATCGTCGCGCCCGGCCGCAAGCAGCTGGTCGGGCTGCTGACTCACTCCCCGCAGGAGGTGCTGGAGGAAGGCGCCCAGCTGGTCGCCGACCCGCATGCCGAGATACCGATGCGGATGATCGGCCATGTCACCTCGTCCTATCACAGCGCGGCACTGGGACGATCGATCGCGCTCGCGCTGGTGGCCGATGGCAGATCGCTGCTGGGCCAGACGCTGTACGTGCCGATGCCCGACCGGATGATCGCGGTGACGCTGGTGGCGCCGGTGTTCTACGACCAGGAAGGCAGGCGCCTCGATGGCTGACCCCGCCGCCGCGCGCGTTCATCCGCTTGCCGTGCTGGGCGCTGGCAGCATGCCGGGGGCGGGCGCGACACTGCGCGCCCTGCCACCCGCCTGCCGCATCAGCCTGCGCGCCGATCCGCAGGTGGCCGCGGCGATCGCGGCGGCGATCGGCCTGCCCTTGCCGGAGGCGATGTGCCGGGCGAACGTGCTCGGAGCCCGCGCGGCGCTGCGCCTCGGCCCCGATGAATGGCTGCTGATCGGCCCCGAGGCGGCAGGCGAAAGCCTGGCCCGGGTCGCGATGGCGGTGCCGGGACCGGCGAGCGTGGTGGATGTGTCCCACCGCAGCACCGCGCTGGAAATCGCCGGTCCGCGCGCGGTGGCGGTGCTCGGCGCGTTCTGCGCGCTCGATCTGGACGCCGCCGCCTTCCCGGTCGGCATGTGCACCCGCACCCTGCTCGGCAAGGCCGAGATCGTGCTGTGGCGCAGCGCGGCGGAGTGCTTCCGCATCGAGGTCTGGCGGTCCTTCGCACCCTATGTCTGGAATTGCCTGGAGGAAGGCCGCCTGGAATTCTTCATCTGATGGCGCGCCGCGATGCTGCGGGCCTATGCTGCGCGCCGGCGCATCCGGCCGGCACGCAGCGGCCGCGCGCCAGGCGCGGTGGCTGCGGGAAACGCCGATGATCAGCGTGTTCGAGCTGTTCAAGATCGGCATCGGTCCGTCCTCCTCACACACGGTCGGGCCGATGAAGGCCGCCGCCGCCTTCGCGGGCGGCCTCGGCGCGGACCTGGCACGCGTGGCCCGCGTACAGGTCACGCTCTATGGCTCGCTCGCCTGGACCGGGCTGGGACATGCGACCGACAAGGCGGTGATCCTGGGATTGGCCGGGCAGATGCCCGACACGATCGACGCCGACCAGGCCGACGCCATCGTGGCGGGGCTGGCGCAGGCCGGGCGGCTGCGGCTGGCGGGGATTCAGCCCATCGCCTTCACGGCCGGCCGCGACATCGTCTTCGACAAGCTCGCCACCCCCCCGGTGCATCCCAATACGCTGGGCTTCCGCGCCGAGGACGCGGCCGGGGGACTGATCGCCGAGGAACGCTGGTGCTCGGTCGGCGGCGGCTTCGTCGCCCGCGAGGGCCAGGCGGAAACACCAGCCGAGGGCCAGGCGGCGCTGCCCTATCCGTTTCGCAGCGGCGTCGAATTGCTGGCGCGCGGCGAGGCGGCCGGGCTGTCGATCGCCGGGATCGTCGCCGCCAACGAGCGCGCGCTGCGCCCCGAGGCCGAGGTGAACACCCATCTCGACCGCGTCATCACCGTGATGATGACCTGCATCGATCGCGGCCTGGCCGCCGAGGGCACGCTGCCCGGCGGGCTGAAGGTGCAGCGGCGGGCCGCCCGGATCCGCGCGCGGATCGAGGCCGACCGCCAGTCCAACACCGCAAGGCCGCACGCGCCGATGGACGAGGTGGGATTGTTCGCGATCGCCGTGAACGAGGAGAACGCCGCCGGCGGACGCGTCGTCACCGCCCCCACCAACGGCGCCGCCGGGGTGGTGCCCGCGGTGCTGCGCTACTATCGCGACCGCTGCGACGGTGCCAGCCATCAGGGCATGCGCGAGTTCCTGCTGACCGCGACCGCGATCGGCGGGCTGTTCAAGCTGAATGCTTCGATCTCGGGCGCCGAAGTGGGCTGCCAGGGCGAGGTGGGTGTGGCCTGCTCGATGGCCGCCGCCGGCCTGGCCGCGGCGCTCGGGGGCAGCAACGCGCAGATCGAGAACGCCGCCGAGATCGGCATGGAACACCATCTGGGCATGACCTGCGACCCGGTGGCGGGACTGGTGCAGATCCCCTGCATCGAACGCAACGCCTTCGGCGCGGTGAAGGCGATCACCGCCGCCTCGCTCGCGCTGCACGGTGACGGCACGCACATGGTCAGCCTGGACCAGGTGATCGCCACGATGCGCCAGACCGGGGCGGATATGCAGAGCAAATACAAGGAAACCTCGCTCGGGGGGCTGGCGGTGAATTTCACCGAGTGCTGAACCGATGGAGCAGGGCCAGGCCAGGGCTTTGCCCCGTTTCCGTCATGAAAAGACGAGGCGAGGGCTCTGCCCTCGACCCGCCAGGGACCTGAGGTCCCTGGCCCCGTGCTCCTTGGAGGCTACCCCCGAGCGAAAGGGGTCTGGAGCGGAGCCTCGTTCTGGCAGCGACGGGCCGTTGCTCAAGCCCCCTGTCGCCACGCGAAGCACCGGCGCCCTTGCCAGGAAGACTGCCCGCATCGTTATATCCTGTTGGATATTGCGCAAGGCGGTTGCGCGGCGAAGGAGGCGTGGCATGGGCGCGATGATCGGACCGGCTTTGAGCAGACCCGCCGGCTTCTGCTGCACCCCTGGGAAGGCGCTGCCCGGCCGCCTTGCCGCGGCGCTCGCCCGCCCGGATGCACGCGGCGATACCTCCGGCGACGGCACCGCCGATGCGGTCGGCAGCCGCACCCGGCTCTGGGAACTGCCCGGCACCCTGCACTGCTCGGTGATCGGCACCTGCCTCTCCAATGCGGAGTTGCGCAAGCTGCTGCGCCGCCACGGCCTGGTGGCCGAAGGCGCGAGCGACCACGACCTGCACCACCGCGCGGTGGGGCTCGCCGGCCGGCAGGACAAGGCGGCGCGCGACCTGCACAAGGCGCTCGACCAGCACTACCGCACCGACATCCAGCGCTTCGACCGGCTGCGCAGCGAACCCGATCTGCGCGAGGCCTGGCGGGCAGCGCTGGGGCGCGGGGAGATCCCCGGCGCCTACTGGGCGGTGCTGACCCACCGCGCGGCCACCCCGGTGCTGATCGCCGAGGCGTTCGGCGATGTACACATGCTCTCCCATCTGCTGGGCGCGGCCAACCGCGCCGATCTGCGCCGGCTGGCCACGCTGGAAGCCGAGACGGCACGGCTGCGCCAGCGCCTGGAACGCCAGCAGACGCGGATGCAGGCAGCGGCACTGGCCCGGGAAACGGCGGTAAGGCGCAGCCTGCCCCGCAACGCCCCGCAAGCAGCCGCGCCGGCGGCACCGAGCCGCCCGCCGCCGCAAGACACCAGGCTGGCCGGCGAAATCAGCCGGCGCATCGCCCTGGAACAGCGCCTGGCCCAGACGCAGGCGGATATTTCCCGCGAACGCGCCGCGCGCCGGCAGGCCGAAGCCGAGGCCGCCAGCCTGGCCGAGGAACTCCGGGCGCTGGAACGCAGCCTGTCCGCCTCCGAAGCCGCACTGCCGCGACTGAACGGGCTGTCGGTGCTGTATGTCGGCGGCAGACCAGGCCAGCTACCCCAATTGCGCGCCCTGGGCGAACGGCTGGGCGCGACCTTCCTGCACCACGATGGCGGCATCGAGGACCATGGCGAGCGCCTGGCGGGCCTGGCCAGCCGCGCGGACCTGGTGGTGTTCCCGGTGGATTGCGTGAGCCACGACGCCGCATTGCGGGTCAAGCGCCTGTGCCGGCAGGCGGGCAAGCGATACGTGCCGCTGCGATCCTCGGGGGCTGCCTCGCTGGCGGTGGCGCTGGGCGCGGTCGGGTGAAGCGCTGGTAAAAGGGCAAGGCCAGAGGGCTCTGGCCTCTGGAAACCCGCCGGGGCCCCAGACCTCAGTCTTCAGGGGGTGGCTCCGGCCTCACACCAGCCCGTCGCGCCCCATCTCCAGAAACTTGTCCCGCCGGCGGGCCCGCAGCGTCGCCCCGTCCAGATCCACCAGCCCTGCCAGCGCCTCGGCAATCGCCTGGCCCACGGCCGCGACCATCTGCACCGGCTCCCTGTGCGCCCCGCCCAGCGGCTCGGCGATCACGCCGTCCACCAGGTTCAGCCGGCGCAGATCCTCCGCGGTCAGCCGCAGCGCCTCGGCCGCTGCCGGCGCCTGCGCGGAATCGCGCCACAGGATCGAGGCGCAGCCTTCCGGGGAAATCACCGAATAGATCGCGTGTTCCAGCATCAGGATGTGATCGCCCGCGGCCAGCGCGATGGCCCCGCCCGAGCCGCCCTCGCCGATGATCGTGGCGATGATCGGCACCGGAGCCTCCAGGCAGGCCTCGATCGAGCGGGCGATCGCCTCGGCCTGGCCGCGCGCCTCGGCCTCCACCCCGGGAAAGGCGCCGGCGGTGTCGACGAAGCTCAGCACCGGCAGGCGGAAGCGGCCCGCAAGTTCGATCAGCCGGCGCGCCTTGCGGTAGCCCTCGGGCCGCGCCATGCCGAAATTATGCGCGACCCGGCTTTCGGTGTCGGTGCCCTTCTCGGTGCCCAGCGCCACCACCGGCCGGCCGCGAAAGCGCCCCAGCCCGCCCAGCACCGCGGCATCGTCGGCGAAGGCACGATCGCCGGCCAGCGGGATGTAATCGGTGAGCAGCCCGGCCAGATAGGCCTCGGTCTTGGGGCGGTCGGGATGGCGCGCCACCTGGGTCTTCTGCCAGGGCGTCAGCTTGGCATAGGTCGCCCGCAACTGGCGGTCGGCCTTCTCGGTGAGCTTGCCGACCTCCTCGGCAATGTTGATGCCGCCGGGCTCGGAGATCCGGCGCAGCTCCTCGATTTTGCCTTCCAGCTCGGCGATCGGCTTCTCGAAATCCAGGAAATGGCGCATGGCGCCGGGCTTTAGCATAGTTGGACGGCGGCGAAAGCCGGGCAGGCCGGGCAGCAGCCGCGCAACCGCCCTGCCGCGAGCGCGCAGCCCCGCACCCGTCCCCCGCG
>VFSW01009368.1_pt1 | contig 13991 bp, 12 predicted proteins | sample 5358111 | NCBI WGS metagenome assembly VFSW01 (sample SAMN11554181, study PRJNA540505) | mine drainage metagenome | isolation source: sediment from site ElyBrook_90M | place: USA: Ely Copper Mine, Vershire, VT | collected 2017
TCATTAATCTGATCGTCAGTATATTTTACATAAACATAAAATATCCGCGGAAATGTCAAGAGTTGTTATTTTAGGAGCAGGAATATCGGGACATACTGCTGCATCCCACCTTCGCAGGATACTGGCAAAGGAACATGAAGTTGTAGTTATTAGTCCTTCCGTGTACTATCAGTGGATCCCTTCAAACATCTGGGTGGGAGTAGGAAGGATGACTGCCGATCAGGTTCGCTTCAATCTCATTCCTCTTTACAAACGCTGGGGAATCAGGTTTGAACAGGCAAAAGCTACAGAGATCCATCCTGAAGGCGGCGAATTCAGCAAAAACGCATACGTGACATTTGAATATACTGATCCTTCAAAAAACGGGGAAAAAGGCGAAATTGAATATGACTATCTTATAAATGCCACCGGTCCAAAACTGAATTTTGAAGCTACTGAGGGACTGGGACCAGGCAGGTTCACTAATTCAGTATGCTCATGTGACCATGCCACAGCGACATGGGAGGTGTTAAGGTTGTGTTTTGATCAAATGAAGCAGGGCAGGAAAGTGAAGTTCCTCATCGGGACGGGTCATCCCGCAGCGACGTGTCAGGGCGCGGCATTCGAATATGCTCTTAATGTTGCCAGGGAGATAAGGGAATTAAAACTTTCGGACAGGGCTGAACTGACCTGGATAACCAACGAATATGAAGTCGGTGACTTTGGTATGGGAGGTGCATTCATCAAAAGAGGAGGATATATAACTTCAACGAAAGTCTTTTCAGAATCGGTTCTTGCAGAATACGGTATAAGATGGATAAAAAGGGCAGGAGTCTCGGGTGTGGAAGAGGGTAAGGTCCATTATGAAACACTTGATGGAACAAAGCATATTCAGGAATTTGATTTTGCGATGCTTATACCAGCATTTGCAGGAGTCGGTATTAAGGCATTTGACAAAACAGGCGGAGATATTACAAGCTCACTTTTCGCGCCCAGCGGGTTCATGAAGGTGGATGCGGATTATTCGGGAAAACCTTTTGAAGAATGGGGAGTGTCTGACTGGCCATCGGTTTATCAGAACCCGGTTTACAGGAACCTGTTTGCAACCGGCATCGCGTTCGCCCCTCCTCACCAGATATCTAAACCGATGAAGAGTCCAAACGGTACCCTTATAACTCCATCTCCTCCCAGGACAGGAATGCCCTCCGGGGTAATTGGAAAGATAGTGGCCCTGAATATTGCAGACCTGATTAAAGGAAACCTGCAGAATGATTTCAGACATAAAGCTTCAATGGGAAGAATGGGTGCAGCATGCATCATATCAGCAGGTTTTGGATTTTTTAAAGGTCAGGCTGCTACAATGACTGTCTTCCCCATCGTTCCCGATTGGGAAAAGTATCCTGAATGGGGACGCGATCTGGATTACACGGTGGGAGAGATAGGGCTGGCTGGTCATTGGATAAAATTGCTTTTGCATTACCTGTTCCTTCATAAGGCCAGGGGATACCCGTTCTGGTGGTTATTGCCGGAATAACAGTATGAAAAATTTAAAGCTTCCGATATGAGTAAAAATATTGTACGTGGATACTATGATGAGTCCTATCCTCCTATTCCTACCAAAGCAACAAAATTCTGGCGGCGAAGCATCCTGAAGCAGGTTATTATGTTCTTTGTGCTCAACCTGAGAATCATGAGGATCATCGTTGGCGGCCATTCTTAGGGTTAAGTTTAACAGCGAAGTCTGGAGACTTTGCCAGGTGTTGAGCAGTATCACCGTTGTGCTATTCCCTGATGAATAGGCCAGAAGATTTTCGTAATTAACTGTCAAATATTAATTAACCTTTGAAAAATCCGAAAATGAAAAAGAGTCCAAAATTTAAATCAGACCAGGAGTTCTTAAACGACAGAAAGGAGAATGGCGTTGGAGGTACCTCATCCCGCCGGGACTTTCTGAAACTTACCGCGGCCTCTGCTGTAGGTATGGGATTGGCAAATACTTTTGCTGCAGCTAACCCGGTATCTCAGGCTTCAGATCAGGTCAAGCCTGTATTAATAGAGGGCAAGGATCCCTATGCCCTGGCCGCTAGGTTCAGTAAATATCTCAGGGTTACCGATGTAACAGACGGGCTGGATGCTGTCGGCCGCGCCGATCTTACACTAATGGATCCGGCAATCCGGCCCCTGTGGATGGGAATGCGATTCTGGGGACCGGCTGTTACTATGCGTGTAATTCCGACTAACAGGAGGATGCCGGTGATCGCCCGGAAGGATGCTTTGCTTCAGCATGATATCTGGAATGAGTCCGGTGCTACACACGCCAACCTGAAAACTAAACCGGGTTGTGTTATAGTTACATCCACCAACGGAGCCCGTGAATGCGGCTTCTGGGGTTCGAACAACTCCATGGCAATGCAGGCTGATGGAGTAGTTGGAATAGTTACAGATGGGAATGCCAGGGATACTGACGAGATAGTTCTTCAAAAAAATCCTGTCGCCTGCAGAGGGATTGGCAGGACTATAATACCAGGACGTGTGGAATTAATGGACGTGGATGTTCCTGTCGGGTGTGGTGGTGTTATGGTTCGTCCGGGTGATATTATAGGATGCGACTGGGACGGGGTTGTGGTTGTACCCCTGGAAGTTGCCGAAGACGTTCTCTATTTTGCAGCGAGAATCGCCATCGATGACAAAAAAGGTCGCAGGGCTCTTTACGAAAAATTGGGTAAAAAACCCGATGAGACTGTGGACTGGGAAGCGGTAGCAGAATATTTTAAAGATATCCTTTAGTCAGGATCTCAGCCCGAACACCTGACATCCGGTTGCTTAAGAACATTAGCTATAGTTATTTGTTTATGATTGGTGAGTAACCAATTAAACGTAACAGATATGAAAAGTATAGCTAAGTTTTATTCTGTATTGCTGATCGCAGCATCGTTTTCAGGTTTGGTGTCCGCTCAGAACCCAAAGCTTACGGATCCTGAAATTGCTTCCATTACAATTGTCTCGAACCAGATCGCCGTAAATTTTGCCAAATTCGCAAAAGAAAAATCAAAGAACACGGAAGTTCTGGGTTTTGCAGAGACCATGATACGAGATCATCAGTCAGCAATTGACCAGGCCAATGCTCTCGACAAAAAACTCGGGATAACTCCGTTGGACAATGCTGTCAGTAAGAAGTTAAACTCTGATGCAGATGCTTCAATGAAGACGCTTCGCACTAAAAGCGGTGCCGATTTTGACAAAGCGTTCGTTAATCACGAAGTCAGCTTCCACATGGCAGTCAGGGATGAAATTCAGAATCAGCTGATACCCCAGGCAAAAAATGCTGAGCTGAAAGATTTTTTGCAAAAGATTCTTCCTGTCGTGAAAACACATCTTTCGCATGCTGAAATGATACAGAAGTCATTAGCAAAAAAATGAAATCATCTTTGAGGAACTCCTCCCTGAGACTTGTATGTATTGCCGTGATCAGCCTCGGAACGGGTATTATCACTCATTCGGCAAGTCCGGGATCAGGAGTTCAGGATCCGGAATCTCAAAAATCCTGGTCTGAAGTTCAGGGGAAGAAACCGGGAAACCATACCATTGTGATCTCAGGAATGAAGTTTCACCCGGAAACTGTATACATACAAAAAGGAGATACAATAACGTGGGAGAATAAAGATATTGTAGCTCACTGTATTACAGAATTTCCGTCAAAAAAGTGGACATCATCCCTGCTTGACCCGGGGCAATCCTGGAAAAAGGTAGTAAATGAATCGTGCGATTATTACTGCGCAGTTCATGTGGTAATGAAAGGGAAGATCATAGTAAAATAAAAACTTTCAACCGGCGGCTGGTAGCCAGGATATCACCATCTAACTGAAATCTTTCCGTTTTCATGAGGGAAGGAGATTGTTTGGATTGTCCCGTTTCCCCCTGTTTTTTCAGATTGACCATTTACCTTGTATTCTGAACCGGCCGGGAATCCATGTAAGATGAGTTCAACGGTCTGGAATCTGGTACTGTATCCGCCTTGCACACTATCCATTGTAATTTCACTATCCCCGGGATTAAAGCTTATGACTCTCTCATAATATTTACCCTTAGTGTACTGATACGTTATGCCATCGTCTTCATAATAATTAAAGCTGCCCGGAATATCGCCATACCAGATATTAAGATACATAATACCATCTCCCTTGTATGCTGTGCTGAGGATTGGATTTTGCATGGGAATTATGGCTCCTGCTTTTACGAATACAGGCAAATCGTTCAGGGGTGATCCTGCCCAGATGAACCTGTTCCCCTCAAATTTTTCATCACTGCCGAAACGATACCAGTCACCTGATGGAAGGTAAACCTGTACAGCCTTACAGATGCTGGTAACAGGAGCTACCAGCATTGAGGGTCCGAATAAAAATTCGTTTTCGAAGCTGGTATTGTACACTGCATTATCATACGTATAATCTATGGCAAGCGTCCGGTTAACAGGCATACCTGTCTGAGTGGCTTCATGAAATGCGGAATACAGGTAGGGCAGCAACCGGTAGCGTGTCCGGATGAATTGCCGGATCAGTTTCTCATTATCCTTGCCCCAGGCCCAGGGTTCGTGTGACGTATTTCCTTTGGCCGTATGATTGCGGAACATAGGTGTGTAGACCCCCAGTGACATCCAGCGTACCATCAGCTCAGGTGAAGGATTGCCTGTAAATCCTCCTATATCCACTCCGTCAAAGGCAACTCCGGCCAGGCCCATGCTGTTAATTATCCGGTAACCCAAAAGCATATGGTCATCAGTAGAATTGTTATCGCCTGTCCACATTGCTGAATATCGCTGAATGCCTGAATATGCTGCACGGGTCAGCACAAAGGGGCGATCGCCATTTAATAATGACCTGGTACCTTCAAATGTTGCACGCGCCATCTGCATTCCATACACATTGCGTGATTCCTTCAGTGTAACTGTATTCTTACCCTCACCGGATTCTACCAGAGGCGGAATGTCCTGTCCCCAAACCGATGGTTCATTCATGTCATTCCAGAAACCGGTTACCCCATTGCCGGTCAGAATTCTGAAATTCTCCCCCCACCATTTTCTTACTGCATCCCTGGTGAAATCCGGAAAATGACTTCTGCCTGCCCAAACACTACCAGTATAAGGTCTGCCATCGGGGTAACGTAAGAAAAAATGATTTTTCAAACCGGAAATATACGGCTGGTATCCATTGGAATCAATTTTGACACCCGGATCTATGATCGTTACCAGGTGCATACCCATCCTTTTCAGTGAATCGGTTAAAACTTTCGGTTGAGAGTAAGCATCAGGGTTCCAGGTAAATACCCTGTATCCGTTCATATAATCAATATCGCAATAGATGACATCACAGGGAATGCTGTCCTGCCTCATTCTTCCGGCAATATCAAGTACCTGCTGCTGACTAACATAACTCCAGCGGCTTTGCTGGTATCCCAGGCTCCATAGCGGAGGCATTTCCATCCTGCCTGTAAGCCAGGTATAATCCCTGATCACTCCTGAAACCGAAGAAGCGCCGAAAAAGTAGTAATTCATGGCGCCTCCCTCTGCACCAAAAAAATAGAAGCTTCCATCAGTTGAACCTCCAAAGTTGAAAAATGATTTATAACTGTTATCAAAAAAAATACCGAAAACACAGTCGGAATGAATACCTATAAAAAAGGGAAGAGTTGAATAAAGGGGATCATCCCGCAGACCATAACCAGGGGCATCCGTATTCCAGTTCACATAAGATTGTTCCCTGCGGTTCAGCGGACCTGTCTTTTCTCCCAGGCCAATAAATTTCTCATCATCCGTCAGTCTGCGATAGCTTGTTATTTCCTCCCCCTGCCGGGAGACACCCGGAAAAGGTGCATCCCCGTCCAGCCATTGTCCCTTTGAATTGAAGAAATCAATCCGTAACGGATTCTTTTGAACTACAATTTTCAGTGAATCAGTGATAAGTGTTATTTCTTTATCTCCGTTAATCATTTTGTCAAAATCCAGCAGGTTATTCTGAACGACGGCATAGGATTGACTCAGGGGCATATCGGACGCAACAATACTTACCCTTAATACAGCCGGGGACAGGAGACGGATCTGAACATCCTCATTGTCCACTGTTGTGAAATGGATTACATGATCTGCTTTCCGGACCTCCTTCACTGCACCAATCTGATGGCTTATCAGATTATCCTGAGCGATACTTTCTAAAGTGAAGAGAAAAAAAAGAAGAGGATAAACTGCAATTTCATATTTCATGATATTGTCTATTTTAATCACAGTGGTCAGGAATCAAAGTCAGCAATACAACAAATTATAGCCCGGTAAGTTCTGGATGGCATAAATTCAGCTCCTTCAGAGCCCATTGCCCCTTTACTTCATGAATTCTACTCAATTGTTGGCACTGAAAGAGACAGAAATTTTAACCACCCCGGCCCGACGATAAAATGACAGGGTGAAGTTTTTTATTCCTGGAAGTATCAAAATTGAATTAATTTTGAACAAGCAGAGGTTATTAATTTTCAGTAAGCCTGAAAGTTTTAATTTTAATTCAGCAAAAACAGCATGAATCTGAAAATTTCTTTACGGTTTTTAATTAAAAACAAGCTGCTGAGCCTGCTCAGCATTCTCGTGCTTACTTTTGGAATGTCTTCGTTTATTCTGATTTTCTTCTATATACAATATGAAAAAAGTTTTGATGGATCATGGTTTGATAGTGACCGGATTTACAGGGTCATACTTGAAAAATCGATGCCCAACGGGAACATAACAGCCACAGCAACCAATTATAATGGTTTATGCAGGGTGATTGCTGAAGAGATACCAGGAGTGGCTTATGCGACAGGATTTCAGCGAGATATTGTAACCGCTTACACCGCTGATAATTATCTTAAAGATGCTGATTTTTTTTGGTGCGACACCCTGTTTTTCAAAGTGTTTGACCGGCCGTTCTTAGCAGGTGATATGGAAAATCCGTTCCCCTCAATTCAATCCGCAGTGATTTCAGAGAGGACAGCATTACGATTGTTTGGGAAGCAGAACCCTGTTAACCAGCGGTTTAAGGTAAATGAAGGATGGGAGTTCATTGTTTCAGGCGTTTTTTCCGATATACCTGAAAACAGCCATCTGAAAATTGATATCCTGATCACGCGTAAAACCCTTCATTATTTTATAAACAACTTCGATAACAACACTTCTACTTTGAGAACGGGGTCTTATTCCGGATCGCTGGAGCCAGCTCCTTCCACACGCTGGCTTTGGGAGAATCCAAATGTTTATACCTATATACGATTGAAGAAAAATATTGATAAGGAATTGGTTAAACGCGGCTTTTCCGGCATCTATGAAAAATATACAGGACATTTACTTGCCACCGGTCAAAAATCGAAATTCATATTACAACCTGTACGGTCAATTCATCTTAATTCACATTATAGCGCGGAACTTACTATGAACCCGGAAAGGAAGACTATTTCTGTACTTTACTTTATCGCAATACTTGCGCTGGCTATGAGTTGGGTCATCTTCATTAATTTCCAGATCACGCAAAGTCTGGAAAGAGCAAAAGAATTCGGGCTGAAAAAAATTGCCGGGGCAAGTACATCGAACCTTTTAGGACAAGTTATGATGCAATCGGCAATCATAAACACTATAGCCATTTTGCTGGCTTTCGGGATTTTCTTTTTATTGAGAGGGAATTTATATGATTATCTTCAAATACACAACCAGATACCCTTGAAATGGGGGACTCTGTTAAAGTTTATTGCTGTTTTTATTTCTGGCTCAATATTGAGCAGTATATATCCTGCATATATCCTTATTTCGAAAAGCGCTCAAAAGCTTCTGTCGGAAAAATTCATTCATGTCAATGATGGATTCAAACTCCGGCGTTCGCTCATTGTATTCCAGTTTTCTGCTTCAATTGGATTGATGATAGCAACATCTGTTATAATACGGCAGGTATGGTTTATGAAGAACAAGGATATCGGACTTAACATCGGTCAAACTGCTTATTCATATACTCCGATGAGTATGATAAAGAAGCAGGGCGCATCTCAAAAACTTATTACGTTCCTGGATGAAGCCGGCAGAATTCCGGGAGTGATTTCAACCTCGGTAAGTTCATGTGTTCCGGGCTATGAGATCAATTTTCACAGTAACACAATTTATCCCTCAGGCAAGTATGAAATGAAAGGCGATAATTTTGGGATCCTCATTGTTGATCATCATTTTCAGGATGTATTCGAGCCAAAGATACTTGCCGGACAGATGTTCAGATACGAAGACAAACCGGGAGGAAAGAAGGTGGTAATCAACCGGGAAGCATGCAGGAAGCTGGGATTCGATTCACCTGTAAATGCAATAGGGAAATTCGTTCAGGTCAGTGTAAATGACTATCTGAACATTCCTGAGGCTCCATATCTGGTTTGTGGTGTTGTAGAGGACTTTCACCAGGAGGCGCCACGGAAAAAAATAGAACCCATGCTTCTTATCAAAGATTACAGGTGGAAATATGAGGTTGGTTTTATAGCGCTTAGATTCAACGCGACTTCGGGAATACAGAAGATTTTTACACAGTTTAAAGAGAAATGGGAAAAGTTTTACCCTGACGATCCATTTACTTTCCAGTTTACCAGGGAAATTTATCAGCTTCAACTGAAAACGGATGAGAAACTGGCCGTTTTATCAATGATATACACCTGTTTATCGATCATTCTGGCAGCTCTGGGATTGTATGGTCTGGCGGCTAATTCAGCCCGCAGGAGAGTAAAAGAAATAGGTATACGGAAAATTAATGGTGCTAAAGTAATCCAAATAATGACATTGCTTAACGGGGATTTTGTAATATGGATTGCAATATCATTTCTCATTGCCTCACCAATAGCCTGGTATGCCATGCACAAATGGCTAAATAATTACTCATATAAAACAGGATTAAGCTGGTGGCTCTTTCTGTGTGTCGGATTGCTGGCCATGGGGATTGCGTTAGTGACAGTGAGCTGGCAGAGCTGGAGGGCAGCTTCGATGAACCCTGTAGAAGCTTTACGGTATGAATAGCGATTGTAATTATAATTCTTCACTGGTGTCTGGCCTGTTCTGATTCCGGAAGAACAGGCCATACATTACCAGATAAACACCCTGACACAATGCCCCGATATAAAAAGGGAGCTCCAGCTGACCGGCCCTGAAAAGCAGACCTGCAATGCTTGGGCCGACTGATTGCGGCAGTTGCATTGATACGGCGTTAAGACTTGTTGCCAGACCACGCCGTTCATCACGCACCAGTCCCACCGTTAATGCCTGACGGGCTCCGACTGATCCCCTGTTAAAGGCAGATCGCAATATATATATCAGAGATGCTAACCAGAAAAGCGGAATTACCGGAAGCAGAATTAATAGCAATAACCCGAAAAATCTTGCCCAGACAACCGATTTTACCAGACCTATTCTATCAGTGAGCCTTCCGGTTAAAACTGATGAAATACCGGTAATTAAAAATGCTGCTGCCATGATAGGGGCAATTGAGGCCGGCCCAACTCCAAATCTTATGGCAAACCAATAGGAAATAAGCGGACCGGTGAATCCCACGGCAAGCCCGTTAAATGAATTAAGAATTACCAGTCCGGAGAGCATCTTATTTTCCTGTTTTTTAATCTGGATTTCCTTTTTGTCCTCTTTTAAAGTTCCGATTCTTCTATGACCGTTGTATTGTTCCCCGGCTTTAAGTATCAATGATATATTAACTATTGATGCTATTGATACAATTAAAAAAAGAGGCTGGTAGGCAGATGCCGGAATCGCCGACAGAGTGCTTCCCCCCATATGCCAATCAGTCACAAATGCCGGCATCATCCCCAGAAGAGCACCTAAACCCATACCAAAAAAACCAAATGCGGTATTAAGGCTATATACCCGTCCACGGTTGGCAGCAGGAACCTCTTCGGCGAGCCAGGCCTGCTCCACGGGTGAAAACGGACCAGCTGCCCCGTTTGCTCCCCGCCCGAAACCGGCTGCAATTATCACCATTGATAAAATAAGGCTTTGTGCTGAAAAAAATGCAACTATGCCGCACACAAATATGATAATCTCATAAGTTATCAGAAAAGGTTTCCTGCGCATGAGGTCGCTGGTAATGCCTACCCCCAGACTTAGTAATGCCCCGAAAATTCCGGCCATGCTAAGTACCAGTCCGATGCGGAATGCATTCCATCCCAATGCATGCAGATATAAAGCCATATCTACGACAAGCGCGCCCTGACCAATACTTCTGAATGCCCGTGAAAGAATCAACCGTTTTGTGGTTGGATGAAGATCTTTAAGTTTAAACAATCTCTTTTAGGTATTATATCAGTTAGCAGCATATGACTGGATCAGTTAAAATAAAGTTGTAAAGATTTAACAATTTAGTAATCATTTTGTTGGTCATGGAAATTATAAATTTATTTTTGTATTAAAGTCAAATTATGCAGGTCTGCAAATCAGTATATTTTTGTTCCGGATACTAAATTAGGAATTTTTCGAATAACCCGTATTGACCGTGTCGTTATGAGAGATGTAACCGTCAACGGGGAATCAGATTATAAAACTATTCCAGCATTTTTTTGATTTTTCGCAGTGCACCTGGTCTGTTTATGAGGTAAATACCTGCCAGGATAAGCACTACGGAGATGAACATTGCGGGAGCCAGGCGTTCATTATCTGAAAGTCCCCAAAGAGTTGCCACAATTGGTATGAGATATGCCACAACAGAAGCAACTATCGGTGAGGTATCCCTGACAAGAAAATAATAAATTGCATTGGCAAAGGCGCTTCCGACGACTGCGAGGATGGCTATAAAGCCGAAGTTAAGAAGCCAGTGAGGCGTGAGAAATACGGCATGTATATCTGTACCCAGAAGCAGAGCCAGTGCGAAGGGACTCAGAATAAAGAATGAAAGGGCAGTAATTTCTAGTCCATTCAATCCTTGCGTCTTACTTACCTCATTATTGCTGAATCCGTTCATGAGTGTGGCAAGTACCACAAAGAGTCCATAATAATTAAAAGTCAATGAACCGCTGTAAAGCAGTCCGGCTGCCCCTGCAAACCCCAGAAACACTCCGGCAATCTGCGACCTGATAGCTTTTCTTTTGTAGAATACAATGCCTATTACCAGAGTAAATGCAATACTCAGTGAGTTCAGCATACCGGTAAGAGAACTGTCTATCCTTGTCTCGGCCAGGGGATAAAGGAATGCAGGAATTCCGCTTCCGAACAGACCTACTATCACAACAGAAAGGAAGTTTTTCTTATTGAATTTTGAAAGAGTGCGTAGTGCGACAGGCAAAAGGCATACAGATGAAATAAGGATTCTGAGGGAAGCCAGCTGATAGGTTGAGAAAGACCGCAGCCCTTTTTTCATCAGAATATAGCTGGTGCCCCAAATCAGGGATAGAAGAGCTACAGCCAGCCAATGCCATGTTTTACTGTTTTTGTCCATAAAGATGAAGCTGCAAAAGTAATATAAGAAATAAAATGAATGACGATTGCAGGATATTATTATATAATATTGAAGTTTGCCGGATATGTCTCAGCCGGGGTTTATGTTCATAACTGCCGGATCCAGCTTCAGGAAGGAATCACAGGTGTTCAGGAATCAGATAAGAGTGCAGGAAAAGAGTGAATCTGAGAGTAAGTGTGGACCCGGGTTAAGTTTAATGGAATAGTATATTATTTCAATCTTTTGCCAGCTTCCTTTAGAAGATTGACATATGTCTCAGGTAAAAGGCCGCTGGTATCAGGAGGAACATCAAGCAGGTAATTTGCGCTTCTTGAATTACATAATCTGACCATCTTGACAATTTCATCAACTGGCCGGACCTTTTCACTACCCGGATGCCAGAACCAGCCCTTATCGTCGATGCAGTCGCAAACTTCGGCTGGTGCCTTGTTCCCATCCTGAGGAAGCGCACGCTCCGGTTTGGCATCTTTCAGATACGGGTACTCATATCCAACAATATCAGTCTCATCGAATGACAATGAGTTATTTGCAATGACTATGCAATCGGGCTGAATTTTATGCACCAGTTCCTTAAGCTGTTTCCAGTATTTGCCGGTATAAGGATTGGCATACTGATCGAACCACAAAAGATCAATTTTCCCGTACCGGGTCAATAACTCCTCTACCTGCTTCTCTATGTACCATTCATAATCCCCTGTTGCTTCAGGAAAGAGCCCGTGCAGGTCGGCCTTCCCGCATTCCAGGGTATTTCCCCAGATGTTAGCGTAATTTCCCGGCAGGCAGTAATAAAGTCCGACCTTAAGTCCCCTCGACCTGAAAGCATCAATATATTCCTTTACCAGATCTCCCTTGCCATTCCTGAAATTAATGAATCTGGTAATATCATGAGTTGTGTATTTACTATCCCATAAGCACCACCCGCCGGTATGCTTGACGGTTAAAATCCCATATCTCATGCCGGCAGCCCTGGCAACATCAGCCCACTGGCCACAATCCAGCTGCGATGGTTTGAACAGAGCTGTATCTTCATATCCGTTTGCCCACTCCTCATTATTAAACGTTGCCATATTAAAGTGAATGAACATCCCGAATTTCCATTCCAGGAACTCCTGCTGCTTCTTTTTCAGGATCTGGTCTGACTGCCCTGTCTGACCGTAAGAGAGGGAATAATCAGAAGTAACTATCAGTGTCACAAGCATAAATGCAATTGGCCGAAAAGAGGATGATCTCATTAGCATAATATTCATTAAGTACTTTGAATCAAATATATTACGAGGAATATTCCGGCGGTAAGAACTGATAGTGTAAGCAGTATGTCAAGTACCGATGATGGTTCATATACATCTGCATCTATTTGTTTCTCAACTTTCTTATATCTTATAAACGCAAGTAAAGCTATCAACGTGCCAAGGCCTACAATGAAAATTCCGGCGATTGCCGAATATCCATGGGAGGCAGGTATAACTTTTTCAATATTTGCATTTCCTAAAACAGCCGACATCTGTTTTATGAACAATGAGAACTTTTCGACAACAAAACCGAATGCCATTATCCCGATGCTTGTTCTTATCCATGCGAGAAATGTTCTTTCATTCGCCATGTGAACACGCCGGTTATGAATTGTTACAGACTTTTTATCTTCATCTGACTCTGTCATATTGCTGACTTTTTAAACGCCGATATAACTGTGGAGGTAAATTACGGCAATTATTCCATTAAAACGCGAACGTCTCAGCCATTTTGTATAATTCAAATTTAAATATTTTTTTAGTTCCTGACCTGATTTGATATAATATCATTCTGCATTGATAGTTAAATAAGCTTATTCCCGTAATCTCCTGACTTGCTTCAATCAGGGAGGATTGCACCTGAAGTATTTTGCAGCACTGAATAAATTTTGCAGTCTTTAGTGTGTAGAAATTAAAAATATGTTAAATAACATCCTGAAGCACAGCTTAAGATCTTTCAAAAGACAGCGTGCATATATTACAATTAATATACTTGGTCTTTCCATTGGAATAGCCTGCAGCCTGATTATTACTTTATTTGTGATAAATGAAGCAAGCTTTGACAGGTATAATGTGAAAAAAGAGAGGATATTCAGGGTCATCCTGAACGGGAAGCTCGGAGAGCAGGAAATTATTGCTTCTTCCACGCCGTCTGTCATGGGTCCGACTCTGCCGAAAGAGTTTCCTGAAGTTGAAGACTTTCTGAGAATGAATGATGTCGGTCCGACAGTTGTTGAATATAACCAGCACTTCTTTACCGATAACGATATCATGCAGGCTGATTCATCCTTCTTCAATTTCTTCACAATACCTGTGATAAAGGGAGATCCGGATAACCTTCTGAACAGCTCTCATAAGGTTGTGCTGTCGGAATCCACAGCAAAGAAACTTTTTGGCAGTGAAAATCCGATTGATAAGCTGATAAAGATCGGATCCGATACTACGAGATTTGTTGTTACCGGGATAATGGATGATGTTCCGTCGAATTCGCACTTCAATGCAAGCATGA
>VFSW01009369.1_pt1 | contig 13989 bp, 16 predicted proteins | sample 5358111 | NCBI WGS metagenome assembly VFSW01 (sample SAMN11554181, study PRJNA540505) | mine drainage metagenome | isolation source: sediment from site ElyBrook_90M | place: USA: Ely Copper Mine, Vershire, VT | collected 2017
ACGGGAAAGTAGGTCGTCGCCAGGGGTTTTTTAGATTAGCCCGGTTCGCTTTGCGAACCGGGCTTTTTTATTTGGATTAATTTACCCCTCGCGATTGATCATCATGCACAAACGGCGTGAGCAAAAGAGGAATCTTTCGATTGACTATGTGTTGCCTTTTCGGCAATGGTAGCAAGGTCGATGGCGGGGCAATGAATTCGATCCTGTGACATTCGCGATAGTCGCTATCTACTACACTTTTTACTTTACCGAACAAAGCCATGAAACGTCTTAATGTACTTTTTTCAGGCCTTTTCTTCTGCGCGCTGGTTGCATGGACTGCGCCGCAAGCGAAATCGCAAATTAACCTTGCCGGCTCCGGCCCGAGTCCGAGTTCACTTCAAGTAAAGACCGGTAGTAGCATCGGATTCTCAGGCGTCCGAAAAGGTGAATTCTACGGAGGAACGGTGACGTCCGCTCCAGCGGGATCTGCGGTCGGTGTTGGCGGTAACCCTCAATGGCTTGCTGGCTGTTTGGATTTTGGCTTCACTGCAGATGTTGCGGGTACGTATTCGTATGATGTGATCTATAATGGCCGCACCTACACCGGTAGCGTCATCGCCACTACAGGCGATACTGTGTACGTTGCGTACATCGACTCGGGCAGCAGCGCGTCCCGATATTACGGCCCAATCCCGAACGCACTTAACGTAAATGTCGGAGATGTTGTAGTCTTTACGGACGGTAGGGAATGCATCATTGGCCCAATGCCCATTGCATTAACCTCCGTACCGAACGGCGCTGCGAATCCGGCGCCGTCTGGATCGGGTTACTGCCCACTGACCTATCCTATCACGGTGGCGGGTACGTATGCCTTTTACTTAGGGAACGCTAACAACACAGGCAGTATCACGGCTATCCCGGCATCTTCTGCCGCCGTTGGAAGTAATGCGCAGCAGTCCGGATTCTCTATGACGGTAACGCCCCAGCCGAGCAATCGCACGGCCACGATCTCGTTCAAAGGAGACAAACCAGCCGATCTGAACCTTACGCTGTTCGATGCTTCCGGCAGGCAGGTCCATCAGTACGAGGACATGAAGTTCGGCGCGGGAGAAAACTCGATGCCATTATCATCCACCGCGCTCCCGAACGGTGACTATTATCTTCGAGCGACAGCCGGTGGAGCAATTGTTGCCACAACGAAGGTGCTGATCGTTCACTGAATGCAGTTACGTTGCAGGGCCGATGATACTTGCCGCTTAACACACGGGAAAGTAGGTCGGAAGGATTTGTCTCAGAAGCGCTTCGTCAGGAATGCTTTGCGGTCGGTTCGCTGTTTTTTCACCGGTCTTTACACTTTTTTTCATTCCGATAATGCGCTTTCCTTCCTGGTTATTTTTCTATTTTACCCTTCTTTGTGGTTTGTCCATTCGCGCCTCGGCTAAAACCGGCTCCTTCGATACCACGATCTCTTTCAAAGGCTCGACGAGGCTGCTCTCCTGCTACGTGCCGCCAAAGTATAACGATACGAATAAGTATCGCCTGATGGTCTGCCTGCATGGGCTGGGTGACAATAGTGCGAATTACCGCAATACTCTCATCTCCTCTCTGGGATGGTCAACAAACTTTCCGAATACCATTTTCGTCTGTCCCGAAGCAGCGACTACGACTTCGGATTTCTATCAATCTCCCGGCGACGAAACGATTGTCGATACGTGTATGAGATTTGCGATGTCAAATTATCACATCGATTCATCCGATGTCATTTTGCAGGGATTCTCCCTTGGCGGTCGTGCGGCGCTGAGGTACGGTCTGGATAATTATAAGAAGTTCAAAGCGCTGCTGTTGAATACGCCGGCCATTCAAGGAGTGAAGAATGCCCTGAACGACCAGCCGACTTATCTCTACACCTACGCGAATGCTTCACACATTCCGATATACATCACGCACGGCATGCTGGATGTTTTTTACGAGCCGCCAATCGATTCAGCACTGAAGCAGATCGTCTTGAATGATGGCATGGTACGGTATAACGATGTTCCGAATATTGCGCATACGATTCCAACATTTAAGCAAATGTCCGACGCGTTGCAATTTCTCGATACGCCCACCCGCACGGGGAGAGATTTGGAAGTCTTCGAGCTGGAAGCTCCTGCCCGCACACTCTCTCCATCGGTAGCAGCTACGATGCTCGTGCGCAATGTGGGCAGTGACACGATCACTTCGGCGGAATTTACGATCACGCTGAACGGCCAGCCGCAGTCCTTTGCGTGGAACCATGGCCTGTTGCCGTTTCGGCACGAGATGGTTACCTTGCCAGGGCTCTCGCCGGTGAGCGGTCAAAACATACTCGATGTGCTCGTCGATACAATAAATGGCACGGTGGATACATTCAAAAGCAATACTGAGAAAATCGACACCTTCGAGTATGTTCCGAGCGGGACCACTCTTCCGGTAACCGAAGGCTTCGAGGGAACTACGTTTCCGCCGCCCGGCTGGCTGCTCCAGGAGGCCGGAGATATCTTCTCACCCTGGTTTCAGGATACGGTGAGGAAGTCTGGTGCCTTCTCCGCCGGTGCGTTCAATAGCCTTTTTTACTTCGACAACTCGGGAAGAGTCGAGGGGCTTCTTTCGCCAGTGGTAGATTTAACGTCGGTCCCGAATCCACAACTTTCATTCGATCTGGCTTACAATTATGATCGTTACACGCCGCCCTATACCACGGGTGGCAACGTTGATTTAACCGACACGCTTGAAGTTCTGATCTCGACCGATGGCGGAGCGACTTATACGAGCCTGCTTCGCAAAGCTGGGGCTGACCTGGCAACGTTTGCGGAACCCATTATCAATCCGCTTAATGCTCAAGCGGTGATTATTGCTCCGCAGGATAGCAACTGGAAGTATTACTCAATCGACTTGAGTCCCTATGCTTCCGCACCGGAAGCGATCATTAAATTCAATTACATTTCCGGGCTGGGTGGATCGATCTATGTTGATAATGTTGACTTTTCTGGTCCTCTCAACGTGCGGGAAACCACACCGATCTCGTATCGAATGTATCCAAATCCAGCGACGGATCGGATTACACTTCTTGGCGATCCAGATAGTAAAGTGCAAATTGCTATTATGGATGTCGCGGGCCGTGAAGTTCTAACGGCCGGAGGGATGACGGATGGTTCGGGTGAGTTCCGGCTCGATACACACTCGTTAATTGCGGGTATCTATCTGGTTCGCACCAGTATCGGACCGTCCGAGCGGACGGAGAAGCTGATCATTCAACGGTAAATTCGCGGTTGCGTGCCTCAAGAGCCGCGCCCCGCCGCTGTCCATCGCGGCGGGTTGGCGGGCTTACCGCGTGGAAGCCTCGAACAATCAAGCTAATACCATTTCTTCTATTTCCTTAGATTCGCCATGCCGCTTTCGGACCGTCTCGCCAATCGGCGTTGGCGAGCCATCGTCGTCAATGCGAACGAAGGTAATGGACGTGGTGCAGACGAGCGTCTCCTCGCCGCTGTAGAGGCTGTAGCGCTGCACCTCCAAGCGGATTGTGATCGAGGTATTGCCAAGTTTTTCAACATCGCCATACAGCCGGACGTGGTCGCCTGACTTAAGCGGTTTTTTGAATAGCAACTCTCCCACCCGGAGCGTCACCATGTTTGGTGTCGAGCAATATTCCGTTGCGAAGGAGACGCCCGCTTCGTCGATCCAGGCCATAAGGATGCCGCCGAACATGTTCCGGTGGATTCCGATGTCCCGTGCCATGCATATTTTTTTACTGATGAGTTTCATTGGCTTTTTCCGATGTGTTATAAAACAAAAGACCCTTCGCATCGCTGCGAAGGGTCTTGCAAAACGTGAGTAATTTCCTCTTTTTTTGCATCAAACGCCCTTCGCGCTGCTTCCGAAATGCTTCGGGCAGTAATGCATCGCGCTCCAGTGGTTCGTACGGATAATCATTGAGTGATGGTATTACTCGAAAAAGGTAAATTGGTTTCAGTGGTTCGGTTTCGGTTGATTTAATTCCGGCCGTATCAAGCTCCGCCCGAAAGCGAAAACAGCAAAATCCCAAGCACCACGAGCGTGAGCGTCACGTACATATAGTCCTTCTCATACAGGAACGCGACGACGGATACGGCCACGCGGAGAATCGGCGTCAGAATGAGTAGGAGCATTCCAGCCTGAACGATCGCCTTTCCATCGCCGGAAAAGGCCGCGCCGATAATGCCGCCCACGGAACGAAACGCGGCCGGCTCACCAATGAATTTATGATACGAGGGATAGAGCGAGTATGCCGAGGGCAGGTAGAGTGCAGCCCCGGTCACCACGACAATGACGGTCGCGATCACGCAGACCCGCAACAGGTTGCCGATGAAGACCTCGATCTTGTGTTCTTCGCGTGCCGCGGTAATGTCAAATTTTGCCGGTCGCGCCATTGTATATCATTTCTATAGCTAACACAAAAATTACGATGCTAAAAATAATGCGGAGCGTTCGCGGATTAGAGCGCCCGAGGACTTTCACGCCAACGAGTGATCCAAGTAAGACGCCAAGGACTACCGGCATCGCAAGCGCGGGATCGATATAGCCGCGGCTCAGGTAAATTCCAGCGCTCGCCGCCGCCGTTACGCCGATCATAAAATTGCTGGTCGTCGTCGATACTTTGAACGGAAGTTTCATCGCATGGTCCATCGCGATCACTTTCATCGCGCCACCGCCAATCCCCAGCAGACCCGAGAGAATCCCGGCAATTCCCGAAATCCCAAATCCGAACCCAACATTTTGTACGCCGTATTTGACCATCTCTCCGTGGACCGGATATTCGGATGGCAGTTTGAGTCGATTAGCGATCGGGGCCGAGGTGTGGGCGGGCGCGTGTTCTAAGCGTGGCCTGCTAGAGATCCATGCGGAATAGATCAAGACAACGCCAAAAATAATGGCGATGACGTTGGGCGAGAGCATCCCGGCGAGGAAGGCGCCAAGAAGCGCCCCCGTCGTGGTCGCGATTTCTAAGAACATTCCGATGCGAAGGTTCGAATACCCTTCGCGAACATACGCCGATGCTGCTCCGGAGGAGGTAGCGATTACCGAAACGAGCGAAGCGCCGATCGCGTATCGAATATCGACTCCGAGGCCAAGCGTAAGCAACGGCACGATCACGATCCCGCCGCCCAAGCCCGTGAGAGAACCTAGAAAGCCGGCAAGGATTGCGCCTCCGAAAAGAATGTAGCCAAATTCGGCAAGGTTAAGATGCATGATGAAGGCACACAACAACGATGAACTAACTCTTGTTAATAAAAATTATTCGTATCTATTTGTATGCATCTTTATCACGTCAGCGAATCGCTGAACATTCAACGTTTCGATCCTCGCCCGGCTCCGTCGGGTTCCGGATTGCAAGGGAATTTTGTTTGGGCGGTTGACGAAGCGCATTTGCCGAATTATTTATTGCCGAGGGATTGCCCACGCGTATGCTTTGCTCGCGGAGCAGAAACTTCCAAACGCGACATCGCGCGCTTCCTGGAGCACGCTGCCGATCGCCGAGTGATTGCCGTCGAGTGGAACTGGCTCGAACGCATTCGAGCGGCAACACTTCATGTTTATTCTTTTCCATGCGCTCCATTTGAATGCATCGATGCCGGTGCGGGCTATTATGTTTCTTCGCAATCGGTTCTTCCCTTTGAATGCCATACCCATTCTGATATTCTTAACGAGCTGAGCAAGCGGAATGTGGAACTTAGAATCGTAAAGGACTTATGGCCGTTGCACAATGACGTTGCCAATTCGAGCCTCGAATTTTCGATGATACGAATGCGTAATGCGCCGGCCTCTATGAATTAACCCGAATACTCTGCGGAACGCATTCCTTGCTCGCGCAATTTTCATATTTATGGAACATGAGCATACGCTTAATCTGAGCCTTCGGGTGCCGGACTCGGCCGCATTGGACGAACAGGGCCTGCGAGAATACCTTGCCGCGAAGCTGTATGGCGATGGAAAGCTTTCGCTGGGTCAGGCGGCGGAGATGGCTGGAACGGATAAGTGGGGATTTCCCAAAGTCCTTAGCCGTTTTGGGGTACCCTATTTCAATTACGCGCCGGAGGATTTAGCGAGGGATGTTCAAAGTATTCGTAAGTTTTTAAGCGATGCTGGCCCCACTAACTGACACAAGTTGCCTTATTGCTCTCACCCGAATCCAAAAATTAGGGCTACTCAAGACACTCTTTGGCTCAATTACAATAACTCCGGAAGTCGCCGAGGAATATGAGGCAAAATCCGATGCCGCGGTCCAAGAGTGGATGGATGTGGCGGCGGCAAAAAACCGCTCGATTCAATCACAATTTGAGATTCAGGTGGATCGGGGCGAAGCGAGCCTCATTGCATTGGCGAAGGAACGGGAACGCCCGCTCCTTATTCTCGATGATCGTCGAGCCCGAAAGCTTGCAGAGGGGCTTGGCCTTTCGGTAACCGGGACGATTGGCGTCCTGATTCAGGCCAGTTCGGTTGGCCTGATTCCTGATCTTCGAGCGACGTTGTCGGGACTCCGCGCTACCGGCTTTCATTTCACCAACAAACTGGAGGCCGAAGCATTGAATCAGGCCGGACTCGATTTTTGAGTAGCATGCCATTCGAACTTGTATCCGATTATCAACCCGCCGGCGATCAGCCGGAGGCGATCGCGCAGCTCATCGAGGGCGTTCAGCGCGGCGATCGTGCGCAGGTGCTACTCGGCGTGACCGGATCGGGCAAGACGTTCGCGATTTCGAACGTGATTGCCGCGATTGGTCGGCCCACGCTCGTCATCAGCCACAACAAGACGCTGGCCGCGCAGCTCTTCGGCGAGTTCAAGATGTTTTTCCCGAATAACGCCGTCGAGTTTTTCATCTCCTACTATGATTACTACCAGCCCGAAGCCTACATCCCGACGACCGATACCTATATCGAAAAAGACTTCGCGGTCAATGATGAGATCGACCGCCTTCGCTTAAAAGCAACGAGTGCCCTCCTCGATGGCCGAAGCGATGTCATTATCGTCGCCTCGGTAAGCTGCATTTATGGCATCGGCTCGCCAGATGAATACGCGAAGCAAATGCTACGCGTGCAGACGGGGCAGGAAGTGAAGCGTAACGATCTGCTTCGCGCGCTTTCGGAGATCCATTATTCTCGCAACGACGTCGAGTTTCAGCGCGGGACGTTTCGCGTGCGCGGTGATATTGTGGATGTGATCCCGGCCTACGAGGACGAAGAAGGTTATCGCATCGAATTCTTTGGTGATACTATCGAGCGCATTTCACAGATTAATCGGATTGATGGGAAGATATTGGGATCGGTCCAGCGCGCAACGGTTTATCCGGCTAAGCATTTCGTAACGAGCGCACCGGAACTCGAACGCGCCATTATCGTGATCGAGCAGGAATTGGAAGAGCAGCTTGCACTTTTTCGAAAGCAGGGTAAGCTGCTCGAAGCGCAGCGTATCGAACAGCGGACGCGCTTCGATCTCGAAATGCTGCGGGAACTCGGATATTGCTCCGGTGTCGAAAATTATTCACGGCATCTTGCCGGACGCAAGGCGGGCGAACGCCCCAGCACGCTCATCGACTATTTCCCCGAAAAATTCCTGACGATCATTGACGAATCGCACCAGTCCATCCCACAAATTCGCGGCATGTTTGCCGGCGATCGCGCGCGGAAGGAAACGCTCGTTGCGCATGGATTCCGTTTGCCGAGCGCGCTCGATAACCGTCCGCTAAATTTCGGCGAGTTCGAGTCGATGGTCGATCAGGTTGTCTATGTGAGCGCCACTCCGTCGGAATTTGAATTTGCGGAATCGAAGGGCATTATCGTTGAGCAGATTATTCGGCCCACCGGATTGCTCGATCCACGTATCGAAGTGCGGCCGGTGAAGAATCAGATCGACGATCTGCTGGCCGAAATTCGCAAGCGCGCACGCGTGCAGGAACGCGTACTCGTCACCACGCTCACCAAGCGCATGGCCGAGGACCTCACCGATTACTATGCAAACGTCGGCGTTCGCATTCGCTACCTCCATAGCGATATCGACGCGTTGGAACGCGTTGAAATTCTGCGGGATCTTCGCACCGCGGAATTCGATGTCCTTGTCGGCGTCAATCTCTTGCGTGAAGGCCTCGATCTGCCGGAAGTGTCCCTCATCGCCATTCTCGATGCGGACAAGGAAGGATTTCTTCGAAGCGAGAAATCACTGATGCAAACGGCCGGCCGCACTGCGCGCAACGCCGAAGGTCTCGTCATTTTTTACGCGGATAAAATTACCAATTCGATGCGCGCGGTGATGGATGAAACTGATCGGCGCCGCGCCATTCAACATGCCTATAATGAAGAGCATGGAATTGTGCCACAAACGATTAAGAAATCAGTGGAGGAGATTTTGCAATCGACTTCGATCGCGGATGTATCGAAAAAGCACGAAGCGCATAAGCACGCTGCCGAGGAAAAACGCCAGCAGAAGCACCTGACTCCGAAGGCCGTTTTGAAACACCTATCGCCGGTTCAATTGGAGGAGCTGATCGGCCAAATGAAGCTCGAAATGAAGATCGCGGCGAAAGAAATGGAATTCGAAAAAGCCGCCGATATTCGCGACGAAGTGCAGGCTCTCGAAAAAGTGCTGGCAACGACGAGATAGGATGCGGCGGACGTAATCGACGATGGATTCTTACACGGACGACATTGTGTTATGATTTTATTGCCAGATTCCTAATGATAATGTCCGTTTTACTGTTCTTTTGTTCTTGTCAGAGCGACCCGCCAAATCACCTCGTTTCGGATTTGGATTTTACAATGCCACCGTATCGTGGCGATTCACTTTTGGGTGTTCGAGTCTCAGATGAAATGAGGTTGGGTCAAGACGGCGACGGAATTACCAAAGACCGCTTCGTCAGCCGATATGCAAACTTTCGTCTGAATAACCTCGATGGTATTATGTCTTTGCTCTTAGATGAGGATCCCAGCAATAAAGGCGACCTCAGAATAATTCGCTACGATTTGGTACATTGACGAGCCTCGAGCATGGGTAGCGCCGCTCCCGGATTCTGTTGCTCTCACGACTGGAGAAACACGAGCCTCGTATGAGAATTTTTCGTCGTTCGCACGAGCGATGGAAAAGAAATTTGGCAGACCAAGACGCGAGCAAAAATCTGGGGAAACAATTCTCCTTTGGGGTGATAGCTTGCGGTTATCTTATAGCGCGAAGTTGGATAGACTCCATTTCACGAGGTCGCGGAAAGGATCATCAGCGAGTATACCATGCTAAGTATGGTGTGATAATCGTTTCGATTCAAGTTCCGTTGTGAGTATTCCACATCTTGTGACTGATACGTCGATAGATACATCCGCTCTAAACATCGTTCAACAATTCGTTCCGCATGGTTTGCGGTTACCGAATGTTCGTTTGGTAAGGAAATCACTCGTTGTAGCCGGGATTCCTGGAGAAGTGGTATACACCCTGGATTCCTCAAATACTGTTCGCCTTGCAACGTGGAATAAGGAACTTCTCCAGAGCGATACGATCAACTTTCGCCGAATCTTTTTCATGTTAACCTCACAATTCGGTAGGCCCAATTTTACACGTCAAATGTTCAGCACTTGGATTCGAGGAGACCGTGTAATCGGACTCGCGGACGATCAGGGTACACTCTATCTAATTTCGACCGATTCCCAGACTTTTGCAAACCGGAAAGAGCTATTACAGCTGCGATGCAAACTCTACGAAGAGAACCGCCTACTTCACACTACCGCGCAACCCTTGCTGAAACCAGTTGGGATTGTTGGCAGTTCTCCTTATTATGAGTTACCGCGACCGAATCACGATCAACCCGAATCAGCGAAGTGGTAAGCCTTGTATTCGCGGGATGAGGATTACCGTTTATGATATTCTGGAATATCTGGCTTCCGGGATGTCTCGTGAGTCCATTCTTCAGGATTTTCCGTATTTGGAGCCGGAAGATATTACCGCTGCCCTGATGTATGCCGCGGACCGCGAGAAGCACATGCTGGCTGAAGCAGCATAACTGCGATGAAGCTTCTCTTCGACGCAAATCTTTCCCCATCTTTGGTCGGCCGCATGTCCGACCTTTTCCCCGACTCTGCTCATGTGGAAGATTTCGGCGAATTAATGGCAGAGGATCGAGATATTAGGGAATTCGCACTTCGGAACGGATATACTATTGTCACAAAAGATGCAGATTTCAACGAAATGAATCAAGTGGCGAATTCTGGTCCTAAGATCGTCTGGATTCGCAAAGGGAATTGTTCTACATCGGTGATCGAGCAGATGATCCGAGCAAAATTCGAACGCATTAAAGCGATGCAGGACGAGCAGACCGATTTTTCGGTGTTGATTTTGTATTGAACTTTGTCGGAGGGGCTCTTCTCACCTATCGTTGAGATGCAGCGCGAACGAATGACCAAACGTGTTAAAACCGAATCCATCGACGCCGAAGAATTCTTCTCGGCCAAAGAGCAAAACGGAAAAGCGACGGTCAACGTCGATTCCAAAAGCGTCCCGCTTACGAATCTCGACAAAGTGTATTGGCCGGAAGAAGGCTACACGAAATTCGATCTGCTGAAATATTATTATACTATTTCGGGGACGATCCTTCCGTATTTAAAAGACCGTCCGCTCATTTTGAAGCGCTATCCGAATGGGATAAATGGGCAGATGTTTTATCAGCACAATCTCGAAGACGCGTCGGAATTTGTCGATATTTATGAGAGCACGGAAGGCGAGGCGGGAAAAATAGTTCACAATCCGATCGCGAATAATCTCGCCGCGCTTCTGTATATTGTCAATCTCGGTACGATCACGCAGAACCCGTGGTTCTCGCGAATCCAATCCATTTCAAAGCCCGATTATTTCGCCTTCGATCTCGATCCCGGCGATGATGCGACGTTCGAGCAGGTAAAGCGCGTAGCGCTCGAAGTGAAGAAAGTGCTGGACGAAGTTGGGCTTACGGGTTATCCGAAAACATCAGGTTCGACCGGTATTCATATCTATATACCGATCAAGGCCGAAGTAACCTATTCCGATATCGTTCCCCTCGCGAAAAAACTTGCGACGATGGTAGCCCAACGGAATCCGAAAGACGCGACCGTCCGCCGCATGGTGCGCGATAGGAAAGGCTCGCAAGTCTATGTTGATTATCTCCAGAATATCCAGGGCAAAAGCCTTGCTTCGGCCTATTCAGTGCGCGAAAAGCCGCTCGCGATGGCGAGCGCGCCGCTCGAATGGAATGAAATCACAAAGAAACTTTCCTTGGAGCAATTTACGATGGAGACGATGCCTGCGCGAATAAAGAAAAAGGGTGATCTCTTTGCTGATGTGCTAAAGAAACGGCAGAGCCTCACGGCGGCGATGAAAAAAATTGGCGTGTAGATGCAAAGCTGTGCTTGCATCTCTTTGATGGTCGAGCTTGATTAGGCACTATCCTTGTGTATTCTGAACCATAGTTTAACCAATTTTTTGAATTCTATGAGAACCTCGATCATTCTTGCAATCGCTATTCTGTTTTTTGTGCTGGCATCCTCCGTGCCGGCTCAACGCATAAAAAAGCATTACCTGCCGCATCGTACCACCCTGATGAATCGATCCGATACTTCCCGTATGTCCTCCGCAGGCGCGGAGGTGAGCGGCATCACCGGCTCGGCTCCGGGTGATCCATACAATTTGAATCACCCATTCTTCAAGGGCAGCCCGCGCTGGACGAGTGCCGACTCACTTTACAGGCACGGCGATTTCCCGTGGGCGCTTGTTTCGCAGCATCCGGAGGATTTCCAATTCGATGACTCGTCCGGCCAGTGGCAGATTTCGAACATGGCAAACTTAGGAAGGACAAGGTAAGCTCGCTTTCTCGAAGATCTTCAAATCGCACGCGCTATTTCGAACGCGTGCGATTTTTGTTCGCAAGGCAAAACGCGAGGCTACGTCGCCGCCAAGCCGGCCGCAACGGATTTTCCATTCGAACGGGCGAGCATATTCGGTGCGAATTTCGGGGTGTGGGTTCGCTCACCTATTTGTTGGCGCCACATCGCGTAATAAAGACCCTTCATTTCAAGAAGGTCGTGATGCCGGCCCGATTCTACGATCTCGCCTTGTTCGAGAACGTAAATACGGTCCGCATGCATAATGGTCGAAAGCCGGTGCGCGATAAGCACGGTGATCAGGTCGGAGCCTTCGGAAACTTCGCGGATGGTCGAGGTAATTTCTTCTTCCGTCAGCGAATCGAGCGAGGATGTGGCTTCGTCAAAGACGAGCAGATTGGGGCGACGCAACAGCGCGCGCGCGATCGAAAGCCGTTGTTTCTCTCCGCCCGAAACCTTCACGCCGCCTTCGCCGATGACGGTATCCAGTCCCTCCGGCGCGCGGGCGAGCAGGCTCTGGCACGAGGCCTTGTCGAGCACTTCCATGCACTCCTTATCGCTGGCGCCTGGATTGACAAAAAGCAGGTTCTCTCGGATCGTCCCGCTAAAAAGTTGCGTATCCTGGGTAACGAACCCGATACGCTCGCGGAGTTCATCCACGTCAATATCATTTCCGTTGATCGTATTGTAAAGGACGCGGCCCGACTGCGGAGGGTATAGTCCCACGAGAAGTTTTACGAGCGTTGTTTTCCCCGCGCCCGAAGGGCCGACGAATGCGACCGTTTCGCCGCGCTCCACATCAAATGTAATGTGGGAGAGCGCGTACGTCGATGCCGTAAGATGCTTGAAGGAAACATCATCGAAGGAAATTGTGCCGACCGATCCTAATTCCACGGGATGATCGGGCTTGCGCTCGATTGGGCTTTTTAGAATGTTTTCGAAAATATTGAGTGACGCCTCGGCCTCGCGAAACGTATTAATAATGTTCCCGATCTCCTGCAACGGGCTGAAAATAAAGAACGAATAAATGTAGAGCGCGAAAAATTGGCCGAACGTGACCTGACGTTCGAACACAAGATAGAGCATGAGAAAGAGAATGCCATTCCGCAGCGCGTTAACGACCGTCCCTTGCAGGAAGCTCAGGCTCCGCACATATTTTACTTTTTTGAGTTCAAGCTGAAGAATTTTATCCGTCGTCGAATTTAAACGCCCGATTTCCTGCTCGGCGAGTCCGAGACTCTTGACGAGTTCGATATTGCGGAGCGATTCTGTCGTCGAACCGGCGAGCGCCGTCGTTTGCGCGACGATGGTCTGTTGAATGGTCTTGATTTTTTTTCCGAGGACCCAGCTCATCCAGCCGATCGTCGCCATGCCAAAAAAATAGGCCGGCGCAATGGCCCAATGCACATAAAAAGAATAGACAATGACGAAGAGTACGCCAATGAGCGTCGTGAAAACGAATCCGACGGCCGCCTGAATTACTTTCTCGGTGTCGAGGCGGACTTTTTGCAGTTTGCCGAGCGTCTCACCGCTGCGCTGATCCTCGAAAACTTGATAGGGCAGCTTCAGCGAATGCTCGACGCCCTGGCTATAGATTTGCACGCCAAGCCGTTGTGTGAGGACGTTCGTATAATAGTCCTGAAAATTCTTTGCAATGCGGGAAACCATGGCGGCGCCCATCATAAGCAGCACAAGTCCCCCGACGCCGCCAAAAAATTCACTGGCTGTTATCTTCCCTAACTTCGTGACGTAATCATCGAGGATGCGCCGAAATATCAACGGATCGACAAGCGAAAACGAGGTATTGACTGCCGCAAGGACGAGCGTCAGGATAACGAGCTTGCGATAGCCCTTAAGGTACTGAAATAGGATTTTCATAGAGGATCAAGATAGACGACGTTGTTGCAACAAATATATTTCAAAGCGGTTTCGTATAGCCCAAACTTTAGTTCGCGACCCCGCCGAGGGGAAATCGCAAACAAAGCTTGCGCAACACGGGGCAATAAAAAAGGGCCCGGCAGTTACGCCAGGCCCTTCCCTTTGTTCTTCGCTTGCTTTCCCTGCTGCTTAGACAGGGGTGAAACAATCGTTTATTAGTGATGCAGCAGCGAATCGAGG
>VFSW01009370.1_pt1 | contig 13989 bp, 11 predicted proteins | sample 5358111 | NCBI WGS metagenome assembly VFSW01 (sample SAMN11554181, study PRJNA540505) | mine drainage metagenome | isolation source: sediment from site ElyBrook_90M | place: USA: Ely Copper Mine, Vershire, VT | collected 2017
TTCACGCGCGCCGTGCGCCACCAACACCGTGCGAATCTCGTCGAGCTGCCCCCGACTCATTGGCTCGATGCGACGCCACTGGTAGAGCGCGCCTCCCACAACGGCGACGACATTCACCCCCGCCCGTGACCTGACCAGCCGCAAACCAGCCACTTCGCTCCACGGCGTCTGCCACGCAACGATCGGGTCCCCCGCTAACTGCGTCAGGCCCGCTTCATCCATCAACAAGGTGACCGGGGCGGTGGGGCCGTGGGGCGTGAAGCTCGGTCGCACGGTCCAACCCTCGGAACGCACCCCACTCACGACGCGAACGGTGTGCCGGCGGCGACGCGCGCGGCGACGGCGGCGGCCTCAACCGTGCGGGCCAGGTCCTCATCACTGTGGGCCATGGAGACGAAGAGGATTTCGTACGCTCCGGGCGCCAGCGCGATCCCCTCGTCGAGCATCGCGTGAAAGAACGGTCGATAGAGTCCGTTGTCGCAGAGCGCCTGGGCCTGGTTGAAGTTCTCGGGCTCGTCGAACTCCTCGCGCGATAGGTACAGTCCCAGTAGCGGACCGCGCACCGGCACGCGGGCGAAGAGACCGTTCTCGCGCACCGCCTCCTCGAGTTGCCCTGCGAATCGAGCGACGCGCGCGCTCAATTCGACGTAGTCCGGCCGCGTGACTCGACTGAGCACTTCGGCACCGGCGGCGGTGGCGAGCGGATTACCCGACAAGGTGCCCGCCTGGTACACGGGACCCGCGGGTGCGAGCACGCTCAGAATCTCGCGCGAACCTCCAAAAGCCCCTACGGGGAGCCCACCACCGATGACTTTGCCGAAGCAGTAGAGATCGGGCCGGACGCCGAAGAACTGCTCGGCACCCGCGTAATCGAGCCGAAATCCCGTGATGACCTCGTCAAAGATCAACAACGCGCCCACACGATCGCACTCGGCCCGCAACGCGGCCAGGAACTTCGGCTGTGGCGCCACCATGTTCATATTGGCGGCCACGGGTTCGACCAGTACGGCGGCCACCGATTTATCCAACCGGGGCACCACGTTGTAGGGCGCCACGATCGTGTCAGCGACCGCACTCGCGGTGACACCCGCCGAACCGGGTAGACCCAACTGAGCCACGCCGCTGCCGCCCGCCACCAACAATGCGTCAGAGTGTCCGTGATAGCAGCCATCGAACTTCAGTACCTTGTCGCGTCCGGTCGCCCCGCGAGCCACGCGCACCGCGCTCATCACGGCCTCGGTACCCGATGAGACCAGACGGACCTGCTCTAGGCCGGGGACGCGACTAGTCATAGTTTCGGCGAGCACGACTTCGCCCGGAGTTGGTGCGCCAAAAGTGGTCCCTCGGCACACCGCGTCCCGCAGTCGCTCTACGACGGCGGGATGGGCGTGACCGAGCAACGATGCACCGTAGGACTGGACGAAGTCAATATAGGTCTTGCCCTCAACGTCGGTGACGTAGGCGCCCGCACCACTCACCACCGTGTAGGGCGTGCCCCCGACTGAACGAAACGAGCGCACCGGCGAATCCACACCGCCGGGTATGACGCGCAACGCGCGGTCGAACCACTCCTGATTCGTACTCATGAATTCAGAGCCTCGCCGACCTCTCGGGCGAAGTAGGTGAGGACGAAGTCGGCACCCGCGCGGCGTACCGCCGTGAGTTGTTCCAGTGCCACCGCATCGCCGTCGATCCATCCGTTGGCGGCCGCGGCTTTGATCATCGAATACTCTCCGCTCACGTGATAAGCGCACAGGGGCACGTCAACCTCGCGACGCAGATCGCTCAGCACGTCGAGGTAGGTCATCGCCGGTTTGACCATCACGATATCGGCACCCTCGTCCACGTCGAGTCGCGCTTCACGCCAGGACTCGCGCCGATTGCGATAGTCCTGCTGGTAACTACGCCGATCCCCGCCGTTGGCAATCTCGACGCCCACCGCCTCGCGAAACGGACCGTAGAGCGCGGACGCGTACTTTGCCGCGTACGCCATGATGATCGTGTCGGAGTATCCCTCGGCGTCGAGGGCATCTCGGATTGCGCCGACTTGGCCATCCATCATTCCCGAGGGTGCGACGACCGCCGCGCCCGCCCGAGCCTGCGCGACCGCCGCGCGCGCGTAGAGATCGAGCGTCGCGTCGTTGTCGACGGTGCCGTCGGCTCGTAACACGCCGCAGTGGCCGTGACTGGTGTACTCATCCAGACACAGATCGGCCATCACGACGATCTCATCACCGAACTCGTCGCGCAACGCCCGCAGGGCCACTTGCACGATTCCCTCGTCGTCGAAGGCTCCCGAACCAAGTTCGTCCTTGACCTCGGGCACGCCAAAGAGGATCACGCCACCGACCCCGGCAGCCCGGAGCGCACGGACCTCACTCCGAAGGGAATCCACCGTGTGCTGGAAGTGACCCGGCAATGAGGCAATGGGGCGTGGCCCATCGCGACCCTCCGCCACGAACAAGGGGGCCACGAGGTCGTCCGGCGCGAGATTGGTCTCGGCCACTAAGCGCCGCAGGGCTCCCGAGCGACGGAGTCGACGAGGTCGTTCGATTGGAAACACGCCTCCAGCCTATGACGCGCCGCGAATGACTTATACCAACACGTCGGCGTCAATGAAGGTATCGAGGGCGCTCAGCACCTGGCTCAGTTCTTCGCTAGGCCGATGGCGCGTTCTCAGGGACAGGACAGTAATGAGCGATGCCACATCGACCCCCACCCCGGGCACCAGACCGGTCGAAAGATCCTTGATCGCCCTGAGGTGCTGACGGGCGTCCTCATCGTCGAGCGCGAGGACCTCGCGCACCGCGGCGAGGACGTCGGCATCGCGGAACCCCGAGAGCACACTCATGATCGTGTCATCGAGGACGTCGCGGAATCGATTCTGTGCGGCGACGGCTTCGTGGTCTTCGGTGCGCATCGCCGCGAGAACGGTCCCGAGATACGGACCAATTGCGGTGACGGGCTCAACCAGCACGCACCCCTCCTTGGCAGCACGGAATTCATTGCCGGCGTTCAAGATGGTGTAGTCGCAGGTCCCCTCGATGAGGGCTTGGGCCCTTCGCGGGGTCGCACCCAAGTTTTCAATGGTCATCTCATTGAGTAAAAATCCCTGACGAGCCAATATTTCATAGGCCACGAACGCGAAGCCCGAGGTCGCGACGTCGACGCCGAGACGCCCGGTTCGCGTGGCTGGGTCCACACGAGCGCCACGATAGAGCCCGAGTCCGAGCCCCCGATCGATGCCGGCGAAGACCCGCAGGGAGAGCTGTTCCTTCAAGGGGTTGTCCAATAAGAACTGGTACGCGAGGATGTTGTCAATGTTGGTGAAGACGACGTCATAGTCGCCCTGGGACAAGGAGCGAAACTGCTGCGGCGACGACGTCACCGATGCCTCGATCACGTCGAGACCCGCGGCGGCGAAGCGACCGTCGCGACGGGCTAGCGTGATCAAGAACGACGGGGTGAAGGTGCCCACGGTGAGTTGTCGGTTCATCGGCTAATCCCTCGGGGGCCAGGTCGGAACCGCACCGTGACCCGAAGGGAAACGGACGTTCTTCGCGCGCACGAATTCGTGCAGGGTGTCTGCGGCGTACTCGCGACCGTACCCCGACCCCTTGACGCCGCCGAAGGGTGAGCCAATGAACGTCCGGCGGGTGTACTGATTGACGAACACCATGCCCACTTCGAGTCGAGTCCCCAGTCGAGCTGCCCGGGTCTCATCCGACGTGCAAATGGCCGCGGTGAGGCCGTACTCGCTGTCGTTGGCGATGGCCACCGCCTCATCATCGTCGCGAAAACGCATCAGCGCCGCCACGGGTCCGAAGACCTCCTCCCGGGCGATGGTGTTCTTCGGCGTGATATCTCCGAAGATCCTCGGCGCTACCCAGAATCCATCACGCCACGCGGGGTTGTCTGGTAGCACGCCCTCGAACAGCAGGGGTGCCCCTTCCGCAATGGTTGCCGCAACGTAGGCCTCCACTCGCTCTTGTTGGCGCCGGTCCACGAGTGGCCCGATATCGGTGCCCGCGTCGAGCGGTTCGCCCACGTGCAGGTCCCGCGCGGCGGCGACGAATTTCGCGGCGAACTCGTCGTAGTGGGAGTCGTGCACGAGAATACGTGAGGTCGAGGTACAGGCCATGCCGTTGTTATAGAACATCCCCTCGATCGCCACCGTCACCGCTGCATCGACATCGGCGTCGTCGAGGACCAGCAGCGCATTCTTTCCCCCGAGCTCCAAGGTCACGAACGTGAGGTGCTCGGCCGCCGCTCGCATGACTTTGCGACCCGTCGCGGTGGAGCCCGTGAAGGTCACCCGCTCGATGCGACGATTGGCGATGAGCGCGGGTCCCGCGCCCACGCCGTTGACCGCGTTGATCACTCCCGGCGGCAGAACTTCGTTTGCCAATTCGATGAGGCGCAAAATCGCCAGCGGCGCCTGTTCGCCGGGCTTGACGACGACGGTGTTACCCACCGCGATGGCGGGGGCACACTTCTTGGCGAGGTGCTGCACCGGCCAATTGAAGGGCAAGATCGCGGCCACGACGCCATAGGGTTCGTAGACGATTCGCGCTTCCACAGGGCCTTGATGGATGATTTCGCCGTGCACCGTGTCAGCGATGCCCGCGTAATACTCGAAGTTCGAGTGGCTCGACACTACGTCGACGCGTAGTGCATCACGCTTTGGTTTACCGACCTCGCGCGCGCACAGCTCGGCCAACTCATCAGCGTGTTCACGGATCTTGGCCGCGACTTGACGCATGAGTGCACCGCGCTCGCGTGGTGACATATCGCGCCACACGGTCTCGTACGCGCGGCGTGAATCGTTCACCGCCGCCGCGATGGTTTCGGCGCTCGCATTGGCGACGCGCGCCATCACTCGTCCGGTGGCGGCCTCGAGCACCTCGAAGCTGTCCGTTTCGCCTTCGACGAAGGCGCCGCCGATGAAGGAGCCCCATACGGGCCGCACTCCCAATAACGCATCGGTGGCCGGTGCGCTCGTACCGGAGATACTCATGACGTCGCCCCCCACAGTTGACTAGTAAATCGAAGTTAGTCACATTTAGTGCGACGTACGGCACTTGCGAGGGTGAGAAAAATTCATGTACGACCTCCAAAGGTGGGCGCGTGCGCGTGCGCCTCGGTATCACGCCCCGCCGCGCCTCTCCAGCGCACTGTCTCACCCGACGGGCGAGATCGTGAAGCGGGGGGAACGATGCCGTCGCCGTGCGATGCTCCCGACCAGGTCCGACACCGGCGATCGACCTGTAGCGCAACGACCGCGCGAACTGCGCCTAACTCTCGGCGTAACGTGCCGCGGTGAAGGCGATCGTCGTTGGGACGCTCACCCCGAAAACCACCAGCATTCCCGACACGAGGGCGAGCGACGAGCCGCTGGTGTGGTTGCGGATGAAGGAGAACTCGATCATCCCCGCCTCGATGACGTAGGCCAGCAGGGCCCACTTGAAGACGAGGGCGAAGGTTGACCACGCGAAATTCCGCAAACGCGAGAGGATCACAACGACAGCGACCAACAGCGCGACGGCCAGTCCCAACAATGCAGCGACCGGACCAAGGGGAGCCCGCCGGGGAGCGTAGGACGCCAAGACGATGCCCCCGATCACCACCAGGGCGAGAGCCCCCGTCGTGAGCCAGGCGACCGGCGGGAAAGTACGGTCAACGCCCTCGCCAGACGCGGCATTCATTGCGTCGCCAATCTCGTCATGATGACGAGCGTCGCGAGCTGCATCACACCCGTGATGCCCGCGCTGTACACGAATCGCTTCATCAAACGACCGATGCGCTCACCATTCGGCACCGGCTTGTTCATCTCGAAAAGGACTGCGATGTTCGCCGGCTCCAAGATGCCGAGCGCGATGACGGCCAAGATGCCCACCACGACCATCGAAGAAATCACCCACGCGTGGTTGGGGCTCGAAGGATTCAGGTTGCCCAATTGGCGAGCGAGTTGGAATCCCGACCCAAGATTCATGGTCACCAGTGTCGGCATGATCACCACCATGGCCGGCATGAACTTCGAGGCGAACTCCGCTCGCGCCGGCATCGACAATCGCCCCATGATGGGACCGATGACGAGGCCGACAAAGAGGTCGATCGCGGTCCACAGCCCCCCGCCCGCCACGTGGGCAAACATCAAGAGCCACCGCCAGTTCGTCGCGATCGCGACGATGACGAGCAACAACGCCGCCGCGGCAAAGGGTAGACCCTTCAACGGCACAATCTGAATCTTCGCTCGCCCGGCTGACGCCGGAGGCGGAGCGTGCACCACGCCATCGACTACCTCGGTCATCAACATCCCCCCATGTCGCGTACCGCGTTGAAGGAATAGTAAGTCGTCGGGCCACAACAATCAATATCACGCACAATATTGTCCGAGTCCCCTCGACCACTACCCGTCGTTCGAGACGACCTCGCGCCAGGCGTCCACGAAATCCTCGCCCCAACCGACCAAGACCCGCTGGTGGTCACTTCTCACCACGGCCAATGTCGTCGCTCCCGGGACCAGAATCCAGGCGCGATCCTCCACGATGGTCCGCGCCACCCGCCAGGCGGACGGCGCGCCGATGAACACCACATGGGCCTGACGCAACTGCTCCTTCTCTCTCTCGTGAAGGTCGACGCTCACTGTCGAGTAGCACTCGACCCGGTACGGGTGCCGGAGGCGATCGGTCAGCGCCTGACTCAAGTCGAGGCGCCCTCCCGCCGCCGCCAGCATGAGAATCGGATCCTCGGTGATGAACTCGGCGAGGTCGCGGGCGGTGGTGGAAGACTCGCGGGTCACCGTGAGACCGAGTCGCGCGAGGACCGCGCTGGTGGCGGGGCCGACACAGAAGACGTCGGGCCTCGAAATGCACGCGTCGCGAGTGATCGCGAGGTAGCGCTCGCAGCGCGCGCTAGTGACGACCAAGGAGCGAAACTCCCCGTACGGACCAAGCGAGCGCAGGTCACGGTCGACGTCGCGCCACGGGCGAAAGTGGGTGGCGGTGAGCGGAAGCTCGATCACGTCAGCCCGGTCACCGATCAGTTGTCGCAGTTCTTCGTTGTGACCTCGCTCACGAGTGAGGGCGACTAGCACGTCAGGTTCGCCAACCGGGCAGTGACGCGCCGTCGAGGTCGTCGCGTAGCGTGCGGGCCAACTCGCTGCCGAGGGCGTGAGGATCGCGACCGCTCACCCGATGACGAACACTGCGACTTCCGTCGTAGGCGATCATCACCCCCGACAAGTGAAGAGCACCCCCGCGCCACGTGGCGAAGGCGCCGGCGGGAATCGAACATCCCGCGCCGAGCTCGCGCAGAAACGCTCTCTCGGCGACCAACGCCTCCATGGCGTCAGGATCGTTGAGCGGCGCGAGGGCGAGGAAGGTCAATTCGTCGTCGCGCCGGGTCTCGAGGGCGAGTGAGCCCTGACCCACTTGAGGCACGAACCATTCGGGGTCGAGTCGCTGCGCGGTCCGCGAGGTCTCACCCAGTCGTTCCAGGGCGGCGGCGGCGGCCACGACCGCGTCGACGCCGTCGCGACCAGCCCTGGCGAGGCGCGTGGCCATGTTGCCGCGCAACTCGACGATGTTGAGGTCAGGACGCCGTTCGAGCAACAGCGCACGTCGCCGCGGCGAACCAGTAGCCACGGTCGCTCCGGGACCGAGTCCGGCGAGTGAGCGTCCGACGAGCACGTCGACGTGGTCGCGGCGTTCTGGTACGCAACCCAACACCAATCCCTCGAGCGTCTCGCTCGGCAGATCCTTGGCCGAATGCACCGCCACGTCGGCGTCACCGTTCAACACGCACCGTTGCACCTCAACGGCGAATACCCCTTGACCCCCAAGACGCGACAGAGCCACGTCGGTGCTCGCGTCCCCGTGGGTCTCGACGAGTACAAGTTCAGTAGAAATATCGCGCGCGAACAGTCGTTCTTGGACGTAACGGGCTTGTAGCAGGGCGAGTGGGGAGCGTCGCGTCGCGAGTCGAAGGTCCATTAGATGTCGAACAAAGTCCGGACGGCCTCCGAAAGGCGCGCACCCTGGTCCGTTCCGGCCGCTTCCTTCAAGGCCGTGGTGGGGCGGTGCGCGATCTTGGCCACCACCGAACGCACCACCGAGCGTAGGAGATCCGCCTCCTCGTTGCCGAGCGCGTCGATCTCCGACGCTCGCCGCGAGAACTCCGCGGCCGCCAACGAGTCGAAGTGGGCGCGCAAGTCTGAGACGATAACCGCGGCGCCTCGCGCCCGTTGGTCCTCGAGGTACTTCTCGACGTCGGCGGCGACGATTCCTTCGGCGGCGGCCACCGCGTCCCGTCGGTCGTCGAGTGCCTGGTTCACTCGCGTGTGCAGCGTGCCGATATCGATGCGCTCCACACCCGACAGAGTGTCGACGTCGCGCGCCACACCCCGGGGCACGGCGAGGTCCATCGCCAATAACGGCGCGGTACGCGCGCGCAAGGAATCAAGGGTGATGAGCGGAGCGGGTACTTCAGCGGCCACCACCACCGAACGCGCCAAGGACAACTGATCGTGCAATTCGTCGAGCGTCGACACGACGACCCGGTCGTCGCTAATCGCACTACTGAGCTCTCGGGCGCGCGACAGGGTGCGATTGCATATCACCACTCGACCAATCCCGACCGGCGACGCCAGGAGGCTCCGCACCACGCCAGACGCCAGTTGACCTGCACCGACCACGACCACCGTGGATCCGTCCGCCTCGCGACCCAATGACTCGATCGTCATCTCGACGGCGGCGTGGGCGAAACTCGTCGTGCCGCGCGCGATGTTCGTCTCGTTACGCACTCGCCGACCGGAGGCCAGAGCTCTTTGAAAGAGATCCGTCAGCGTCGGTCCGGCCACGTGCTCGTCACTGGCGAGTTCGATGGCGCGACGAAGTTGGCCCAAGATTTCGAATTCACCCGGCACCACCGAACGAAGCCCGGCGGCCACGGAGAAAAGATGGTTGGCGACCCCGCGATCGAAATGCACGCTCAAATGCTCCTCGAACTCCGCAGGCGCGAGGCCGGTGACCTCAGAGAGGGTGGCGGTGATCTCGTCGATAGCGCCGTGAAAACGGTCGATGACCGCGACGACCTCAGTACGCAGGCACGTCGACACGAAGACTGCCTCGTGGATATTGCGGTGGCCCACCAGGGTGCGCAACACCTTGACCCATTCGTGCTCGAGGACCGTAGCGCGCTCTAGGAGGTCCAGGCTGGCACCTTCGTGGTCGAGGCCGACCGCAATCAGTGCCATATCGCTCGCCTCACCTCGCTGATTCTACGGGGTTCGCAACGGATTGGTCGCGGCGATGCCCAGCGAGTGCAGGAGTCCCCCGCCCAGGGGACCCGTGCCGTTGTTGAGGTGGTACATCAGGATCTGCAATTCGATCGAGAAGTCGACGTAGTGCACGGCGGTGCCGAGGGGCACGTTGAGCACTTGGGGGGCGAAATTGAGCAGAGCGTGCACGTCGGCCGCGACGAGTTTGTCGGCTACTTCTTGGGCCGCCTCGGGGGGTACGCAGAGGACCGCGACACTGGCCTTCACCAACTCGTCCTCCATGGAGCGCACGACGTGTCCCGCGATCTCGGTACCGATGATGTGCGGGTCGACGTCGTAGAGGGCCGCCAAATTGGCGCCACGAATAAGGAAGTTACTGGAGTTCACCAGCGCGCGACCCAGATTGCCAATGCCCACCACCACGACTTGGTAGGAACGGTCGTGGCCCAGGGCTTCGCCAATGCGCTCGACCAGGACGTCGACCTCGTACCCCGAACCGCGAGTACCGAGCGTGCCGAGACCGGCCAAGTCGCGACGCACGGTGGTTGCCGTCACACCGGCGAGTTCACTGATCTGGCGCGAATCGATGCTCGTTTCTCCGCGATTCTGCCAGCCTTCGACGATCCGCTGATATACGGGGAGACGCGAAATCGTGGGTTCTGAGAGTTTGCGAGGCCGTAGACGTGGGGGCGCCATTACCCAACGCTAGTCAATGCACCCGATATTCGGTAGTGTCCTAACGCCCCAATTGGCGCGAACGTTCCGCCGCGGCCGCCACGGCCTCCAAGAAAGCAGCCCGTACCGCGCGGCCTTCGAGCATTCGTAACCCCGCCGCGGTGGTGCCGCCCGGACTGGTGACCTGGGCGCGCAACTCCTCGGGAGACTCCCCCGTCTGGACGAGCAGTGCCGCCGACCCTTCGAGGGTGCCCACCACGAGTTGGCGCGACACCTCACGCGAGAGGCCCTGGTGGACCCCCGCCTCGATCATCGCTTCGACGACCAAGTAGAGGTACGCCGGACCCGAACCCGACAGGCCGGTCACCGCGTCGATACTGCGTTCACTGACTCGTACCACGCTGCCTACCGCCCCGAGAATCGACTCAGCCCAGTCAAGGTCATTCGCCGTGACCTGCGAGCCTCCCGCGATCGCGCTCACACCTTTGCGCACGAGCACCGGCGTATTGGGCATCGAACGCACCACCGCCACGGGACCCGAAAATGTCGCCTCGATGCGCTGGGTCGATAGGCCCGCCACGACCGAGAGGAGACGTCGCACGCCACAGGCCGCGGCCACGCGCGCCACACCTTCGGCGAAATCGGGCTTGACACACACGACCACACCCGTGTCGGGGCCCACGTGCTCGAGTTCGAGCGACGCCATGACCGAAACGCCCGAGAACTTCTCGTTCAGTATCGTGCGCTGTTGCACCGCGCTCTCGACGATGGCTAGGCGCTCCGGCACGCACCACTCGGCACTCAGCAACCCTTCGGCTAGAGCGGAACCCATGCGTCCACCACCAACGATGACCAGTTCGAACGACATGGTCGTACGTTACAAGACGCTGGGTTGTTCGATCATCGCGAGCCGGACGGTTCGCACCGCTTTCACACCACGGTGATGGTCACGATGTTCGCGGGTGTGGGTAAGGAGGTCACCGACGAGGTGCTGACCTTCACTTTCGCCGTGCCCCGGAAAAAGAGAGCCACCGCTGCCGCACGAGCCCTGGCGAGTGTCACGTCGTGCCGCGCGTACCCCGTGATGGCGATGCTCACTGGTTTCGCGAGTGCCGAGGCCCACGCGACCAGGAGTGCTTTCGTGGTGGGCGAGAGGGCGCTGCCACGGGCCGAGACGCTGATCGTCACCGAAATCGAGGCCCGAAGCGCTCGCGTTCCCGACATCTCCACCACGACACCCGGAGAGACGACTGCGGGAGAACCGTTGTGCGCGGCGCGATAGGCGACCACGATACACGTCCCCGAGGTCGAGGAGCGCACGACGTCACCCCTGGTGCGCCAACCCGTGGCCGTGCCATCGATCGTGAAATACGTGGTCGTGGCGCCCGAAGGACCTCCCGTGGTCCCCAGATGCACCAGCGTTCCCACCCGACGGGGGCTCGGCCGGATCATCAGTAGCGGTGCCCACGGCGTCACCTCGTTGGACTCTCCCGACGCGATCCCCTGGCCCGCGACATTCGTCGCTGTCACGCTGAACGCATAGCTATCGCCGTTGGTGAGTCCGGCCACGGTGCACTCGGGCGCGGCGGACCCACTTGACGAACACGTCTGCCCACCGTTCGCGGGGCGGGTCGCGTCCATCGCGGTCACCGTGAATCTCGTGATAGGTGCGCCCCCTTGGTTCGAAGGGGGGACCCAAGCCACGGTGGCTTGGGCGACGCCCGCGGACACCGAGCCAATGACGGGCGCGCCCGGCGCATTCACGACACCGGTACCTCGAATCGCCAGGCTCGTCGCGGGGTAGCCGTCATTGCTCGTGACCACCCACGTATCGCTGAATGCTCCGGCCGCGCTCGGGGTGAAACGCACCGTCTCGGACACTGACGAGTTCGCCGCGATGATCGTGTTCGCCGCCAGAGTGGTCGTTGCGCTGAAGCCGACCCCGAGAGTCGGGGGCGACGACGAGGTGATGGTGAGTGGAAGACCAGACGTGTTCGACACGCTGAATGTCGACGTCGCGCTCTGGCCGACTTGGACACTATTGAAAGTGAGCGCGTCCGGCACGATGCTCAACGGATTAGCCGAGGCGACGGACGCCGCACCCGGCGGACTCGACGGCAAGCCAGTGCTCGGTGGATTGGACGGCGCGCCCGACGCTGACGCGACACCGGTGCCACGAATCACCAGTGTCGCCGCGGGATTTCCATCATTGCTCGCGACCACCCACGTATCGCTGAATGCACCGGCCGCGCTCGGAGTGAAGCGCACGGTCTCGGGCACTGAGGAGTTGGCCGCGATGACCGTGTTCGCGGCCAGGGTGGTCGTGGCGCTGAAGCCGACCCCGCGAGTCGGCGGTGACGACGAGGTGATGGTCAGCGGGAAGCCGCCGTTGTTCTCCACGCTGAATGTCGACGTCGCGCTCTGGCCGACTTGAACGTCAGTGAAAGTGAGCGACGTCGGCACGATGGCGAGGAGCGCGGGCGCGGACGCGACACCCGACAGCGGAACACCGAAGGTGCCCACGCTCGTGGTGAGCGATGCGACGGCGTTAAAGACGTGGGCGAAATTTCCGGACGAGCCCGGTGGTGTAAACGTCACCGAAAAAATGACGGACGAGCCGTTGGCCAGTACCTGGTTCGCGGGTGCGCCAGTGACGGTGAAGGGGGTCGTGGCGAGCGGGGACGTGAAACCGGTGATGTTGATGGGCGCCCCCGATTGATTCGTCATCGTCACCGATCTGGACACCGGTGGTCCGGCGATTGGCTGATCGCCAAAGTTGACCGACGCCGGTGAGGCCACGATGGCAGAAGCCGCACTCAGGCCGGTGCCGCTGAGAGTAACCGTCACGGATCCCATGACCGATCCCGTCGACACATTAACCGTGAGCGATCCGGCGTTCGTTCCGATCGAGTTCGGCGTGAAGGTGACGGGGACGCTGATGGAGTTTCCGGGTTGCAGCGTCACCCCCGACGTCCCTAAGGCGATGCTGGGGCTACCTACCGCGAACGCCGATCCCGAGGACGAGAAGGACGTAACCGTCGTGGTCGAGGTAGCGGTGAACGTCGCGGTGTCCGTGGTCGACTGCGACACGGTGATGGGAGAGAAATTGACATTGTTGCCCGTGATCGGGGGTACCGATGACGTGAAGCCGAACCCTAGGAGGTGCCCATCCGCCGTGCCCACGTAGACCGCACCGTTGCCAATGCCGGGCGACGTGTACTTCGCCGCCGTGAAGCCGCCGGAACTCCATACTCGAGTGAGAGTCCCATTCGGCCCAGGATTTTGGGGAATGGGATCGAAGGCTTCCAACGCGCCCCCTGCTCCACTCGGATCATTGGAATGGATGATCCACACCAGTGACGATCCAGAATTCACGCCATTGGACGTGACGACGGGTGATCCTGAGGTCCAGCCGAAACCGGCTGACGTCCCCGCCAACTGGAAGCCCACCGCACCCGATGGCTCGACGACTCGCTGATACGCGTTAAAGGTGCCGGTCGAATATCCACCGGCGGCGTTCGTGGTCGGCAGGTATATATATCCGCCATCTCCGGGCCAGACGGCGGGCCGGCCCCACACACCGCCGCTGATGGTCAACTCCGAAGGGACTGCGTCCCCGCCGCCCGACCCGTGTTGATATCCCCCCAGATTGGACATGTCGAGGGAGTACAGGGTTGCGTTCTTGCCCACCGCCAGCAAGACGTTGGGTTGCTGGGGAGTCCCCATCGAGGCTGGCAACTCAACGGGGCCCCCCGAACTCAGGTCGAGGTCATACTGGTCGAGATGGGAGGCGTCGGCTGGCACGAACCAATCAACGGTGGTCAAGATTCCCGTTGCGGTGCTCAGTTTGACGACCGCTTCGGCGTGGTTCGCAATGGCACTGAACCCGTCGCTTCCCGCGGGCGGATAGACAGACGATGAAAAACTGTTGCCCGAGACTACGTAAATGTTGCCTTGAGAGTCAACCACAGGTGGACCACCAGACTGCCAAATCCCCCCGCCCTGGTTCCCCCCGATCTCACTGGCCCACATCG
>VFSW01009371.1_pt1 | contig 13989 bp, 11 predicted proteins | sample 5358111 | NCBI WGS metagenome assembly VFSW01 (sample SAMN11554181, study PRJNA540505) | mine drainage metagenome | isolation source: sediment from site ElyBrook_90M | place: USA: Ely Copper Mine, Vershire, VT | collected 2017
GACAAGTCAATCCCCTCAGGGCCCGGGCGCGAGAAACCGATTGCTGGATGGAAACGCATCTTAGGCCACGATCTGGGGCCGGACAAGCTAATCGGCCTGAAAGTGAATGGACTGGGAAGCAAGGGCATTGCCACGCATCCCGTGCTGGTCCAGGCGATTTGCGAGCGACTCAAACAGGCCGGAATCAAGCCCGGAAATCTCGTTATATGGGAGCAGCGCACAAACTATTTGCGGGCCTGTGGGTTCGAGCACTCCGATAACCCCGGCAGCATCCGCATGCTCAGTTCCGAGATTTTTGGGTATGAGCAAAACACTGAAGCTTTTGGCAGCACCAAAGTGAAGCTCGCCAAGGCCCTGACCCTATGCGACATGGTGATCGGAATCCCCATTCTGAAGGACCATATGATCTCGGGCGTGACCTTTGCGATGAAGAACATGTATGGCGTCGTTGAGCGTCCCTTCGAACTGCACGGAGCCGGATGCAACCCGGCGGTTGCCGACTTGAACTGCATTCCCGCGATCCGTCAGAAGGTGCGCTTCACCATTGGCGACGCGCTCTCGTCGGTCTACGATGGCGGCCCTGTATTTCGCCCCGAGCGGCTCTGGTACCCGAATGCTCTGATCGTAGGTGAGGACCGCGTGGCCGTTGATCACGTGGCCTGGCAAATGATCGAGAAGAAACGCTCAGAAGCGGGCCTGCCCACGCTGGAGGCTGCGGGACGGCCGCCGCGCTACATCGCCACCGCTGCAGACGCGGCGCACAGTCTGGGGACGAATGATCCCCAGCACATAAACCTCATCGAGACTTAGTTCGCTGAGGTGCTCGCAGAAGTGAACAACGGAATCCACGGAGCGTCAACATGAGCGGACCATATCACCCAGGACCAGCGGTGCAGGCCGAGGATACGAGCCCGATCTCGCGCCGCGAAGCCATGATTCAACTGCTGCGCCTGGGAAGTATGAGTGCCGCGGCCTGCGGTGCTGGCTTCTGGCTGAGTGAGCACAGCTTCCGGCCGATTCCGAAACGACCTGACAGGGGCGGCCGCGATCATCGCGTTTCCGCTGACCCGCAGTTGCCGCAGATGAGCGTGGCGCAAGGCGGCGAGCCCGCGGCGCTGACGCAGAAGGCTCTTGAGGGCATCGGCGGGATGCGACGCTTTGTGTCGCGGCAGGACGTAGTTGTCATCAAGCCAAACATCGCGTGGGACCGCACGCCGGAGCAGGCAGCTAACACGAATCCCGAACTGGTGGCTGAAGTGGTGCGCCAATGCTGGAACGCCGGTGCGAAGAAAGTCATTGTCACCGACGTCAGTTGCAACGAGGCACAGCGATGCTTTCACCGGTCGGGAATTCAGGCGGCGGCCCTCGCAGTAGGAGCGGAAGTAATCCTTCCCGATCCTGAGCGCTTCCGTGAGGTGGAGATGGGCGGAGTAGTGCTGAAGACGTGGCCCGTTTTCGAGCCTTTCCTCGAAGCAGATAAAGTGATCAATTTGCCAATCGCCAAGCATCACTCACTGCTGGGCGTGACGTTGGGGATGAAGAATTGGTACGGCATTCTGGGGGGACAGCGGAACCGATTGCACCAGCAGATTCACCAGTCGCTGGTGGACCTGGCGGCCTTTATGCTCCCGACGGTGACCATCCTCGATGGTTATCGCGTTCTGCTCCGCAACGGACCAACGGGCGGAAGCCTCGAGGATGTGTCGACGAAGAAGACGGTGATTGCCTCGACGGATCCAGTGGCGCTGGACGCATGGGTGGCCAAATCGTGGTGGAATCTGAATGTTGATCGCCTGCCCTACCTGGGTATGGCGTCCAATCGCGGTCTGGGGACGGCGGCCTACGAAAGTCTGAACGTGAAGTTCGAACAGCTGGGGTGACATGCCGCTCGGCATCGGCTTGGCGCCATCGACAATGGGATATTCTCGGCTTCCAGGGCGGTCGGATGTGCAAATCCGGCCAAGCCAATGCCAGATTTGGCGACCTTTTGGGGCACCAAGAAAGAATGGCGCAATTTGCCACTAAATTGGCGCGTATTGCCGCGCACGGGTTCGCATGCCCAGCTATCTTCTATGCATCGCCGTACTTCCTCGTTCGCCACTGAAACCGTGGGGCGATATGACGGTGAGAACGCGAATGCGAAGAGGACCTTGGAAAAGAGCGGACTGGAAGTGTCAGCGTTCGGATTCCGCTGCAAGGGGCGGAGCATGGCCAGTCTTGCGATCAAGGGTCGGCTGTTGAGGAAATCGAAGGAACCAGCCTAAGGCTGGAGGAGGTCGGATGCCTATCACACTGAAGGTCAACAAAAAGTCTCATAGCGTCGATGTACCCGGCGATATGCCGCTCCTTTGGGTCCTGCGTGACGTGCTTGGGATGAAGGGCACCAAGTACGGCTGCGGCATCGCCCAATGTGGAGCATGCACTGTGCACATCGATGGCCAGGCGGTTCGATCCTGCATCACGGCCGTGAGTTCCGTGGAAAACGGAGCAGTGACGACAATCGAGGGCCTCGCAGATACCGAGAGCCATTTCGTGCAGCAGGCCTGGGACGAGATTGATGTACCGCAGTGCGGTTATTGTCAGCCGGGGCAGATCATGTCCGCGGCAGCATTGCTTTCAACCAAGAAGAAGCCGACTGATGCCGATATTGATACGGCAATGAGCGAGAACCTATGCCGCTGCGGCACCTATCCGCGCATTCGCGAGGCCATTCATCATGCAGCCGGGTTGTTGTCTGCGAAGGGAGTAAAACAATGAATCTCGATCGCCGGTCGTTCCTCAAGATAAGCGCTATCGCAGGCGGTGGCTTCGCTCTTGGACTCTACGAAGGCCCTGTTGGTCTTGCGCAGGCTCCCCAGCGCTTTGCTGCACCACCGGTCGAGCCGCGTGCCTTTGTCCGCATTGCACCCGACGGCACCGTCACAATCATCGCCAAGAACATGGAAGCTGGACAGGGAGTGAAGACGCATCTTCCAATGCTCATTGCCGAGGAACTCGACGTCGACTGGAAAGATGTAAAAGTTGCACAAGCTGACGCCGACTCAAGACTTTACGGTTTCCAGTTTTTGGGCGGCAGCACGGCTACCCCGATGAATTGGGATCCTCTGCGACGGGTTGGAGCTGCTTGGCGTCAGATGCTTGTATCGGCTGCTGCGACTGGCTGGGGCGTGCCCGAGACGGAATGCACCACCAAGGCGGGTCGTGTGCTTCATGCTGCATCGGGCCGGTCTGCCGGCTATGGCGAATTGGGGGCCAAAGCCGCCGCGCTCACTCCACCCAAGCTGGATTCGTTGAAACCCAAGAGCGCGGCGGACTACACCATCATTGGCACCTCTCGCAGAGGAGTGGACAACCACGCCATCGCCACGGGGGAAGCCGTATTTGGTATCGACGTGCAGCTCCCCGGAATGCTGCATGCTGTTCTGCACAAGTGTCCCGTATTCGGTGGCAAGGTAAAGACCGCGAACACCGAAGAAATCGCAAAGATGCCGGGGGTAAGAAAGGTTCTGGTTGTAGACGGGACACTTGTTGACGATAAGGTGATTCCGCTAAACCCGGGACTTGAACCAGGCGTGGCGATTCTGGCGGATACCTGGTGGCAGGCGCAGAGCGCGCGCTTGAACCTGAAGGTCGAATGGGATTTCGGCCCTAGCGCGAGCCAGAGCTCCGAGAGTTTCGCGCAACAAGCCGCAGATGCGCTTAAGCAACCCTTTGGGCGGGTGGTGGGCGAATACGGGGATGTGGATGCCGCTTTGAAGGGTGCGTCTAAGGTCCTCGAAGCCACTTATGCTTATCCTTTTCTGCCCCACAATACGCTCGAGCCCCAGGGCTCCACTGCTTCATTCAAAGACGGCAAACTGGAGATATGGAGCACGACACAGGATTCATCCACTCTTCGCCGTCTAGCCGCAAAGATCGCGGGAATCACTGAGTCGGATGTAACGATTCACTTTATGCGGGCCGGCGGAGCTTTCGGCCGCCGCTTTACAAATGATGATGACGTGGAGGCAGCCTGGCTCACAAAGCAAGTGGGTCAGCCCGTCGACATTACCTGGTCGCGGGAAGACGACATGACGCACGACAACTATCGCTGCGCCGCCACGATCGGCTTGAAAGCGGGTCTTGATGCGAAGGGAAGTGTCATAGCCTGGCGACAACACTTCGTGACGTTTGGCGATGGCAAGCGAACCCCCTTTGATGCCGGCATCGATCAGCACGAGTTTCCAGCCGGATACACGCCCGCATATCAGCTGGGGATGACGAACTCCATTCCTCTTGGAATTCGCACCGGCCCGCTCCGCGCACCTGGCGCCAATGGCCGCGCCTTTGTTCTTCAGTCTTTTCTGGATGAACTTGCGGTCGCCTCAGGTCGTGATCTGCTTGACCTTCAGCTTGAATTGCTTTCGCGTCCGCCTGCTAAGGGATATGAGTCCCAGGGCCAAAACCCTTTCGGCGGCCCCAATCCCGAGCGATTGCGTGGAGTGTTAGAGACGGTCGCGGAGATGTCGAACTGGCGCAAACGTAAGAAGGAGAAGGGACGCGGAATGGGGCTCGGGGCCTTCTACTGCCATGGGAGTTACTTTGCGCAAGTCGCAGACGTCAGCGTCGATTCTCAAAATCGCATCACCGTTCATCAGATTTGGGCAGCGGGCGATGTGGGCAGCCAAGTGGTCAATCCCCGTGCGGCGGAGAACCAGGCGATGGGCGGAATCATTGATGCGCTGAGCCAAATGGAGCAGGAGATTACGGTGGCCAAGGGTGCGGTGGAGCAAAGCAACTTCCATCAACAGCCGATGATGCGGATGCGCCAGGCGCCAAAGATAGCGGTCTCCTTCCGTAAAACAGAATTTTCACCGTCAGGCCTTGGTGAACCCATGCTGCCGCCGGTGATTCCTGCCGTTACCAATGCCGTGTTTGCCGCAACCGGAAAGCGCATTCGCACTTTGCCGCTCAAGCGCAGTGGATTTGCATTTGCGTAGTTCGGAGTCTTAGACGAGTTCGAATCCGTCTTAAGTAGAAAAGCGACTCAACTCTAATGCCGTCGCGCTCGTTGTTCACTGCGTGAATCAAGACTCCTTTGTTGACCAGTCACAGAGAGAGCGCGGTCGCTGGAAGACTGACATTCCCGCCAACGGAATTTGGCCGCAACCTCGTTCTCTCAGGTGACAAACTTGAACTCATCGGCAACGCACAGGCCAACCAAGAGCGCGGCTCGTCTGAAACTGGCTCGGGAGTGGCATCTCTACATTGGGACACTCTTCGCTCCCTCGATCATCTTCTTCGCTCTTAGTGGATCTCTCCAGTTGTTCGGTCTGCATGAAGGTCGGCCGGGCGAAGCATATCAGCCGCCCGCATGGGTCCAGAAGATGGCGTCAATTCACAAAGATCAAACTGTGTCTGAAAGGCATGGGCCGCCGCCAGGCTTTGCCGCCGAACTAAAAGGACCTTCTCCTTCGGATGAAGCGCGCAGGCCGCCGCAACCGGGCGTGGGGGAGAGGAACGAGGACCATGGGTCGAACAAGTTCACGCTTACGCTGAAGTGCTTCTTTCTGGCCATGGCGGTTGGCTTAATCTTCTCGACCCTCTTGGGCATCTATATGGCCTTCCAATTCAACCGAAGCCGAAGGCTCGTCTGGAGTCTACTGCTACTAGGTACTGCAATTCCGGTAACACTTCTTGCCATGATGGCTTAAGTGAGGGGGATTGATGATCTCGATTTTGCGTTCGCGACCGTAACTGAGGCGAACGCCATGGACGTCTCAGGAATTGGATTCATGTGCGGCTCGACGGTCAGGAGCATGCTTAAGACCACGGCGCGCAACAACGAGATGCAAGGCTGCATTTCAACCAATCATCAGGTTGCACCCGTTGATCTGAATCCCTCAAGAAGTGAAAGGTGTTCAAGTTCTGAGCAGTCCAACAACCCAACGTACGCGAGCAATCAACTGGAGATGTAACCATGTCATGCAATACGTTCTTCCTTGCCACGATGGTACTTTTGGTTTCGCAGGCCAATTTCGGCCTCGCACAGGAAAGCGGGCCGTATAAGGTCCTCAAGATTCAGCTCGTCGGTGGGGATGGAGGATTCGACTACGTTACCGCCGATCCGGAAGGGCGCAACCTTTATGTCGCTCGCTCCGGTCCTGCCGGTCACATTGGCGTCTTCAACCTCGACACGCTTGCCCAGGTCGGCGATATTCCGGGCACAAGTGCGCACGGCGCAGCGGTCGACACCGCAACCGGCCACGGCTTCGCAACATCAAAGCCTGTCACCATGTTCGACGCCAAGACCTTTGCGATCCTGAAGAAAATCGACGTGCAGGGGAATCCTGACGGCTATCTCAACGACCCCTACAATCACCGCTTTTACGTCTTCAGCCACTCCGAGCCGAATATTACAGTGCTCGACGATAAGGATGGCACGATCCTCGGCACCATCAATATCGGCGGGGCGCCGGAGGAGGCGGCTACCGATGGCCACGGCAAAATCTATGTCAACATTGCGGACAAAGCAGCCATCGCCGTCATCGACACCAACACGATGCAGATGGTCGGCAAGTTCGACACTTCGAGCAAAGGCGGAGGCTGTGGAGGTCTCGCGCTCGATGCGAAGAACAATATCCTGTTTGCCACTTGCCATGAAAAACAGAACATGATCATCTTGTCGGCCACGGACGGCCGCATCATCACCGATCTTCCTACCGGCAATGGCTCGGATGGTGCAACCTTTAATCCTGTAACCATGGAAGCCTTCAGTTCGCAGGGCGACGGCACTCTCCCGGTTATTAAAGAGGATTCTCCGACCAGCTTCCGAGTGGAACAGCCAGTTGCCACTCCGGCCCGAGCGAAGACGCTGCCGCTGGAGCCAAAGACGAACCAGATATATTCGATTACTGCAGAATTCGGCCCCGTTCCGCCAGATTCTGCTACTGCAACCCATGCGCCCACCGCTCCGCCCTCCGTTCCCGCGGCACCCGGCGGCCCTCCGGCCTTCATGCGTGCTCTGCGCGCTCCGATGATTCCACATTCATTTCAAATACTTGTGATCGGCAAGTGAGGCGAGGACTATAAAAAATTTGCACGCGGCCTGCCAACTAAAGCTCAGATTTTCGTTTTAGGCTTCAGGACCAGAGAATTTGACAGGGCAGAGTAACAAGGAAAGTTTAGGAGACCATGAATCGGCGCAAATTCCTTCGGAACGCATTCTTCACTGCTCTGTCCATTCCTCCGGCCTTTGGAAATGGCGTTTGGCTGTTTCTTAAACTGCCACGATTCGGCGCCAGCCCCGCCGATGGCCGGCTCGAGCGAATAAAGAAGTCACCGAACTTTCGAAACGGCGAGTTTCAGAATCTACAGGCGACACCGTTGATGACCGCTGGCGAGAATTCGAAGAATGGTCCAAATCCCGCATTCAACAGAAGCAAGCGAGCAAAGCCTCAAGGGACCATCCCTTCAGCAAAGTGCGATTTACGCCACCTGCCAGCCGATCAGAACCTCATCGTCTGGTTTGGACACTCGTCCTATTTCCTCCAAGTCGATGGGAAGCGAATTCTCGTTGATCCTGTTTTGAGCGGGAGGGCTTCACCAGTGCCCTTCATTGTCGAAGCCTTCGCCGGCACTGATCCGTATACGGTTGATGACATTCCCGATGTAGACTACCTGTTTATCTCTCACGACCATTGGGACCATTTGGACTGCGACACCGTCACCACGCTGCGCCCCAGAGTAAAGAAGGTGATCTGCGGTCTGGGTGTTGGGGCAGATTTAGAGCGATGGGGATATGCCAGGCAGGACATTGCCGAAGGCGATTGGGGCGACACCGTCGATTTGGGTGATGGATTCACAACACACATTCGAACGGCCAGGCATTTCTCAGGGAGGAACCTGAAGAGAAACCAGACACTGTGGGTTTCGTTCGCACTCTCCACTTCAAGCGGCTACAAGATTTTCCTTGGTGGCGATGGGGGATATGGGCCGCACTTCAAGGAAATCGGAAACGAATTCGGCGGCTTCGATCTGGCGGTTCTTGAGGACGGGCAGTACGACCAGGCGTGGAAATACATACACATGATACCCGATCAGACTCTCCAGGCCGCCGCCGATCTTCGTGCGGCTCATTTTCTTCCCGTACATAACTCAAAATTCTGCATCTCCAATCACGATTGGGATGCTCCGCTGCGGACGATTACATCCATCGCTGGAGAAGCGCATCCGCGCATCCTGACTCCCATCATCGGCCAGGTCGTAACGCTCGGAAATCCCGAGGCCGAGTCGGTCGAGTGGTGGACGAAGGTGACCTAGGAGCGTCGATCCATAGAGCCAACAACGACTTGAGCGACACTACCCAAATCGAAACAAACGCCGAACATTTACGAATAGCGCTCGGATTCTGTCCGTCGTGCCCTTAACTAGCTTCGGGTCCAAGCCCCCTCAAGGACCTGGACCCCAGTTAAAGAAGGACAACCGCGCAGCCTAGCCTGTTGTGCCGGGACTAGGCTCCGGCTTTCGGCATGGCGAAGATTGCCGGATCAATCGTCTTGTTGACCTCAACCTTCTTCACTGTTGTGCTCATTTGGAACTGACCGAGATCCAGACCGATGGCATAAGGAACCATTAGCCCCGTCTCCGTCTTTCGGTAATCAGAGTAGCTGGTTGTGGCCGTCGCAGGCTGGCCCATCATCTGGATATCGTTGGTCATCGAGTTCATCAAATTCGTCTTTGCATCAATCACGAAGGTGAACTTGACTTTCTCCTTGGTCGTCAGCTTGATCGTGTAAGCCTTGTCGTCCGCGCTCACCAACTCGATTGTGCTCCCCTTGGCGGCGTAGTCGTAGAGCGGCCCCCCAATGTAGATTCCGACCTTGCCTGAGTTGTACTGGTCATCTGGCATCGGAGTTGGGGTGGTGGCGCCCATCATCGGGTTTACTATCCATCCGCCCTTGTCCGTGTAGCACGAAATGGTCTTGGTCCCATTGAATTCGGACTCCTGTTTTGTGCCCACGCCATCCACCGTAATGGTCGTTGTTGGAGCGTCGCCGCCCATCACCTGCATGGTGCCCTCGATCGACATCGTTTTGACTTTGCTGATTGCATCTTTGCCGCCAAGAGCGTCCAGGTACTTTGCGACGCCCTCGTCGGCCGTCAGAGTTGGGGTGGAAACCGGCGCCTGAGCCGAAGGCTGCGCAGGCGACGGAGCTTGACCGGAGAGTGAAGCTGCGCCTGCCAAAGCAGTAATCGCGAGAAATCCCAGAATTTACTTTTTCATTTTTTCCTTTCGCTTTTTTCAGAGTTGAGTAATTGAATGCAGAAGCGGTTTACCCAACGCCCGCGCGGCTCTTCCTCGCTAGCGACCCGAGGGCAAGGCGGAGCCCCTCGGCACTGCCCACGCAGCCGCTGGAGATCCCATAGGCCTATTTGAAGATCAGCTGGGCGAACTCCGCGAAGAGCTGATGCCACAGCCGCCACTCGTGACCTACGTTCGGAACCTCGACGTAGGTGTACTTGACGTCCCTCGCGTCGAGATAGGCCTTGAGCTCCTTGTGGGTCTCTATGCTCGGGTCGTCGCCGCCGATGCCCATCCAGAGAAGCTTGATCTGCTTGTTCGACTGTGCGTTCAAATTGGGCAGCAGCAGAGGCAGACGCGCTTCGAAGACCGGTCCAGCGCCGAAGCTGCGAAATACGGCGCGGCCCGGGGCGCCTGGCGGCGTCATTGGGGGAGCGGGAGCCGGCGTCGCTGCTGCCTTGGCCTGAGCCGCCTCAGCCGCCGCCACCGCCTCCGGCGGTGCGGGAGGTTCGGCGAACGGAGTGGTGTGCGCCCAGTTGACCAAAGCCGCGCTAAAACCGCCGCACCAGGCAAATTTGTGGAGCTCGTTCAGTCCAAGTAAAATGGCCTGCGCACCGCCCATCGACAGGCCGGCGACCGCGTTGTCGGCCGGTTTGGTCGAGGCATTGTATTGTTTGTAGACGACCGGCATCACCTCTTCAGTCAGAATGCGCTTGAAATTCCGTTGCATTTCTGGATCGTCGATGCCGGCCGGGCCGCTCGGCATGCCGTATGCCAGCGGGGCAACCATGATCATCGGCACGGCCTTGCCCTGGTTGATGAGATTGTCGAGAGTGGTGGCCGCGCCTTGTTGAATCCAACTATTGGCGTCTTCGTATAGGCCGTGCAGCAAGTACACGACAGGATAGGGCTGGCGGCGCTTTGGATCGTAGCCCGGAGGTGTGTAGACGTAAAACTCCCGCTCATCATTGGTCACGGCGGAGTGGTAGACGTGTCGCGCCACCGCGCCACGCGGTGTTCCCGCGATCGGCGTCCAGGCATTGTCGCCGGGCACCAACAGGTAGCTGCTATCCATGCGGTGATAGGAGGCCATGAACGTTGAGTTCGAGGGGTCAGTGACCCGCGCGCCGTCGACCATGAAGTTGTACTGGTAGATTTCCGGCGCTAACGGCTCCGACGTGGCTGTCCAAACCCGTGTTCGTCCTTTTGCATTGCAAGCGGCGGACCGAAGAAGCCGGAGATGCCCGTGACGGTGACTCGGGTGGCATTCGGCGCCGCGAAGCGGAATGTCACCCGACGATCAGTCCCCACCTCGGGAGACACGATGGTCGGGCCCCTCCCAAACGGGGAGTTGGCACCAGCCGCAGCGCCGGTCCCCGGCGCTCTTGCCGGGGGGGCTGCTGGGGGTGGGGTTTTCCCGTTAACCAGCATCGGCGCGGACAATTGGATCGTCAGACCGACGATCGCCCAAAAGTAAAAGCGATTCTTCATTTCACTCCTCTTAGATTCGGCATGTAAGTATCCGCCGGCAGATTGGGACTCTTGGAGCCGCTCGAAGCGACTGGTTGAAAGTTGCTGATTAAGTGGCGCCGCCAATTCAGTTATCCCAATTCGCGACGTCAATGGGCCTCCCCTGCAGTGATCAGCCGAGTGAAAGACAAAGAGGCCAATTTCGGGGTTGCTCCTTCCTGGACATACACCTCTGTCACCATGAACGGATTTGTCACCTCGGTGCCACCGGCCACGGCAATCAAACGCATCTTGGTCAAAACGATGGCGGTACTTCCAAAGAACTTCACCGATGCTTCCTGAATATCCGCCTTCTTGTACTGAACGAATCCGCTTTTGATCACCTCAAGCTCTTGCGACTTCGACATGGTGGCAGCCATGTGGACAAAGACGGCCTGGTCGTCGAACAAGGCGCCTAGCGCATCCACGTTGCGCTCAGACATCCAATCCCACTTCTGCTTCGAGAGTTTCAACAGCTCTTGTTCTGTAGCCATAGCGGAGGAGACCTTTCCTGGTTGAGCAATTGCTGATGCGGTGACGGTTAAAGGCAGCGGAAATAGTGCGAGATCTGCTGCTCCGACCGAGGGGTGCGTCCATAGAAGGACAACCACAAAAACTGCTTTCGATTCGCCTGATACGTTGGTCTGATACTTGCTTTAGCCCTCTGACATCTTCAGTACAAACTCCGGCAGTCGCAGCCCTTGTATCTCGATCTTCGACACTGCGGTGTCGATGTCGCGGAGGTCGTCTGCGGATAGCTGGACATTGACAGAGCCGAGGTTCTCTTCAAGGCGGTGAAGCTTTGTCGTACCGGGAATGGGAACAATCCACGGCTTCTGGGCGAGTAGCCATGCAAGAGCGACTTGGGCCGGAGTGCCTTGTTTCTTCTCTGCGATGCTCTTCAAGAGATCGACCACCGTCTGGTTTGCTGCGCGTGCTTCAGGAGTGAAGCGCGGCCCAAAATTGCGGAAGTCGGTAGGGTCAAACTGCGTGGTAGAGTCGATCTTTCCCGTTAGGAAGCCCGAGCCCAATGGACCCCAGGGAACAAAGCCAATCCCTAGCTCCTCGCAAGCTGCGAGAACGCCATTGCGTTCGACATCGCGCGTCCAGAGGGAATATTCACTTTGGACTGCAGTGACCGGCTGGACTGCATGAGCGCGCCGAATCGTCTTTGCTCCAGCTTCCGAGAGGCCGAAGTACTTTACCTTTCCGGCCTGAATGAGTTCGCTGACCGCACCCGCCACTTCCTCAATCGGTACCTGGGGATCGACTCGATGCTGGTAGAAGAGGTCAATCACATCCGTATTGAGGCGTTTCAATGAGGCTTCAGCAACCTGCTTGATATGTTCGGGCTTGCTGTTTAGCCCCGCGCCGCGTTGTCCATCGGGCAGGATATCGAAGCCGAACTTGGTCGCGATTACAACGGCCTGACGATGTGGACCAAGTGCCTCACCGACGAGTTCTTCGTTTGCAAATGGGCCATACGCTTCTGCGGTATCGAAGAAAGTCACGCCGCGCTCGACCGCTGCTCTAAGGAGAGCAATTGCTTGCTCCTTTTCCATAGCCGGACCATAGGCTTGTCTCAGACCCATGCAGCCAAACCCAATGGGCGAGACCTCGAGCTTGCTGTTTCCCAGTTCTCTCTTCTGCATTTCGTCTCCTCTTGTCCCCGCGAGTGGGCTTCGAATTTCTGACCAGATAACCGTGAGGCAATCCACTTCATTCACACTAGGTCTAATGGCAGGAACTCGGCTTAGCGGCACGCGCCAAAGGCGCCGCAGAACACGCCAAACTTGAATTGGGTCCGCTGGCGCCTTTTGCTGTCAGTTTGGCATGGTCTGCACATACAAAATCGGCTCGGAGGACTAGAGTAGGCACATCGGGCGTCCCAAGTGGAACCCTAAGCGGGAAATTTCTGTCTCCATAAGGGAGCATTGATATGCAGAAACATTTCCGATACTCAAACCGCATGTTCATCTCTCTGGACGCAACAGGCGTTGCTCCCTCCAAGGTGTTGCGCCGTGCGCACCTCTCTCAGGAGCTCTTGAAAGAGCCACGCTTCCTTCTGACTACAGAGGAGGCGTTTGCTTTCGCGAGAGCCATTGCAGAGGTGAGTGGAAATCCGGCTATAGGCTTGACTCTCGGCACCGTCCCGAGAACGCAGCATTTCAACCCGGCCGGTATCGCAGCCCTTTCCTCGGAGACTCTTGGGGAGGCAATGGCACAGGTTGGCCGATACAAGCAGCTGACTTGCCCGGAAGAACTGGTTCAACATAAGGCGGATGGTGAATGGACGCTTCGCTTCCGGTATCTGATGACAGACCAGCCCGAGCCGCCTGTGCTGATCCAAGCTGGGTTCGCCTATTTGCTTTCCATCGCCCGGCACGGAACAGAGAATCGGAATTTCAGCCCTCTACGTCTGGAGCTCACTGATTCGAATGCTCCTGTCAAGCAGATAAAGCAGCTCTTCGGGTGCCCCGTCGTCGCTGGAGCACAGCACAACGTGATGGTGCTCCGGGATGCTGACAGTGGGCTGCCCTTTGTCACCTGCAATGCCGAACTCCTTGAGATGTTGGTTCCCCAACTTGACGACGAGCTTAACGCAGGCCGGAACACGGAAAGCTTCGTGGACCGGGTGCGTCTCGCCATTCAAGAAAAGCTCACCGGACGACGCCCCGCGGTGGAGGACATCGCCGACGTTCTCCGTGTCAGTCCTCGCACATTACAGCGGCGTCTGCAGGACGACGGATATAGTTTCCAGCGGGTGCTGGAGGAGGCTCGCCGGCAATTGGCACGTCACTATCTAGCGCACTCTCACTTCGACCTGAATGACGCGGCATTTCTGCTAGGCTATAACGACGCTGGCTCGTTCGTTCGTGCCTTTCGGGCTTGGGAAGGTGTTCCACCTGCACGCTGGCGAGAAGAACAACGTTCCTCAGCTATCCACTAAACGGAGGACGAGACGAGTTCGGCTTGAGGCTATGCAAATCACCGAACTTTCGAAACGACGAGTTTTAGAAGCTGCAAATACGCCTGAAGATGATTGGGTACAAAGATCCCAAGAGCATGCGAGAGTTCATCTTCATTGTTACTTACGGCAAACCGCACGACTCGCCTCAATGAACATTGGCTGCGCGATGGGACTCACGCCAATCGCTCGGCGGCACACCGTCCCATGTTCGGTAAGAGCGACAAAA
>VFSW01009372.1_pt1 | contig 13988 bp, 14 predicted proteins | sample 5358111 | NCBI WGS metagenome assembly VFSW01 (sample SAMN11554181, study PRJNA540505) | mine drainage metagenome | isolation source: sediment from site ElyBrook_90M | place: USA: Ely Copper Mine, Vershire, VT | collected 2017
GGGGGATTCCCCGTCGGCCGGAGGCCCGTGCAGAGCCGGCTCCGTCAGAGAGTCGGATTCTTGAACCGGGTGCGCGCCCATACCCTCCTTGCTAAGTGGCGGTCCGGACCGGTACGCGGTGGGTGTACGCGTGGACGAGACGGCGGGGTCGGACGAGTCCTCGCTCTCGTCCGGAAGTTCGAGGTAGCAGCGGTCAGGGTCGGGCGGTGCCCTCCTCTGGTGCTCCGACGAGTCGAGGTGGAAGGAGACCGCTTCCACCCACAGTGGTTCGCCGCGGCTCCACCCGGGATCTCGAAATGTCCGACCGCAGGACTTACACCGAGACGAGGGGGCGCGGCCGATCTCGATCCCCCCGCAGTCGGAACATACGAGGGGGACTTCGCCCCGGTCGTGCGGACCGTCGTGCGGGCAGTTCGCCGGGTCTTTCATACAAGATCCCCTTGTACCGGCGGGTAGACCGTCGTGGGAGGCGTTGCGGCAACGGCGAGGTACGATTCGACCGCTCGACAATCGGGCGGCGAAACCGGAGAGCGGGCCGGAGCCCGCGCCCTCCCCCGCTTCGTCGTGCACCGCTCGAGCGGGCAGAAGGCCGTGCAAACCTGGCACCAGCGCGTCCCCGTGCGACCCTCGAAACGCGGATCGTCCGAGTCGTACCAGTGGGATCGCGTGATGTGTCCGCACGCAGTGCACCGACGGACGCGATCTGCGCCCTCGTTGAAGGGGACTGGAGCGATGCGTCCCTCGAGCCCAAGCTCGCGAGCCGTGGCTGCACTCCGCTCGGCGATGGTGAGGGTCGTCATGCCGCCCTCTCCCCCTGAACGTCCCCGGGTCGGTACTCCGTTCGAAGGGCCAAGACCAGGCTGAGTATCTCCTCGGGCCGGGTACCACGCAGGTTCGGCGAGTCGGCGATCCGGCTTTGGAGCCAGTTCAGGTTGTGGGACTTCCCGAACTGTCGCCCGTCGTCTCTTCCGTTCGCATAGAAAGCGTCGGCGATCCGGCGAATGGCTTCGAGACGCGCTCGCGCCGTCGCTTGAGCTGCTTCCTCCATCCTCCGTTCCTCGAGGAGTCTCTCTCGTGCTGCTTCCAGGATGCGAACCTGCTCCAGGTGCGACCGGAGTTCCGCCTCCACCTTCGCGAGGTCGGATCCGCCTCGGAGTTTGTCCAGCGCCTCCCGGAGAACTCGACTCAGGACGATGTTCGATTCGCGAGCCCAGCGCAACAGGGTTACTGGAATGGTAACGGAGACGACAACCGACTCTCCCACCTTCTCCCATTGGCGTTCTGGTCCGTGGGCGACGACGGCGGAAAGTCTTCCTGGAGTCCCAGTCTCAACCCGGGTTGGGCTGGGCGAATCAGCTGCGATTCATCACACCCCCTTGGTGTGGACCCGGGTTGGAACCCGAGTCGACCGGTCTGAATTTGACTCGGGGTGGGCGCCAGACTCGAAGCGTCGCTGACGGTAGAGGCAACCGGGGCTGCGGAACGGCGGGACCGGAGCGGGTAGGCAGGATGGTCGTCCGAACGGGTCGGACCCGGGACGGGACGGAACGGGTCCGGGGGTTCGGGCGGCAAGGGCTGACAGTCCAACTGCACGCATCATGCCCTACGGCACCAGCGCAGGTTGCCATCGACGGCGTTTGAGGGCCGGATGCTCGAGCCTGGGGGCCTGGACCCAAGGGTCTCGCTTCGGACTATCACTGGCTGTGGCTTGGCCACCCGTGTCAACGAATCGATTCGTGGTCCTAGGCGCGCCGAGTCTTCGAGCCCGCTCGGAGGGAGCCCGCGGGCGCAGGAAAAAGGGCGGGCCGGTGTGAGCCGGCCCGCAGGAAGGAGTTGACGAGGGTCGTTCGCTTCTTAGTTCGGAGGTGAGGAGAGGTTCCGAAACGAGACGCAGAGCGTAGAGCCGATCGAGCCGTTCGAGGTCCGAGTGGTCGCCGGAACAGGCGGCCGGAGCGATGAGGGGGCCGAAAAGGGCAGAATCGTTGTCGGATGGGCTCGGCCGGATTCGAACCGGCGATTTTCGCTGTGTGAGAGCGACGTCTTAACCGCTGGACCACGAGCCCGATGTGCGGACGCGAGGGCTCCCGGCCCTTAAGTCGTTCTACAGGGGCAGGGCCAGCACCGCAGGAAGGACGAGCCCGGCGGCGACCGTGAGGATGAGCCCGGTGGCGAGCGCGAGGCTGCCGGCCTCCGGGTCCCCGTAGCGCGTGACGAAGTAGAGGGTCGTGTCCATCGCCGTGGCGCCGCCCATCGCGGCGAGGCCTCCGCCCCGGACACGACGGCCCGCATACGGCGCGAGCAGCATCGTGAGGTTCTCCCGGAGGAAGTTCGTCAGGAAGGCGAGCAGGCCGAACAGCGCCCCCGCCTTGGCCGCGACCAGCGGTCCCGCGAGAGTGTACCACCCGAAGGCGAGCGTGGTCGCGAACGAGACGGCGAGCGAGGTTCCCGATACGACCGCGAAGATCCCCGCGGCGACCACCGCCGCCAGCACGGCCGACGCGAGCGGCACTCCGACGTTCTTGAGTGCGCCCCAGGTAAGCCGAAGGTCGAAGCCGACGAGCGCCAAGAGGGCGTACAAGCAGTACGTGAGCGCGGTCGACGCCGGGAACGGGGCGAGACGGCCGGCCGCGAATCCGACCGCGAGCGCCACGAGGAGCACGCCGCTCAACGGGAGCCGTTCGTCGGTCCCCGCGGCGGCCGTCGGCCCGATCGCATCCGTCGGGGTGCGCGCGAGGAGGAGGTAGAATCCGACCGTGAGCCCGAGCACGAGCGCCGCGAAGCCGAGGGCGACCGGGACGGTCGCGAGAAGCGCGCCGACCGGCACCGCGTCGAGGGAGGCTCCGAGAAGACCGACCAGAAGTACGACCGTAACGAGCGTCGCGGGGGCGACCCATCGGACCCGGCGCCCGACGACCCGGCCGGCGACGACCCCGAGGACGAACGCGACGTAAAGGAAGGGGTCGAACGCCACAGGCGCTCTAGCCGGTCCAGGCGGCGAGGCGGGACGGACGGCGCGGCTGAGGGTTCGGCTCGAGCCGAACGGTGTCGTCGCGCGACGGGCCGTAGCCGACGTACTCGATCGGCACGCCGGTCTCCTCCGTGATGCGGTCGAGGAACCGCCGCAACGTCGCCGGGAGCGCCCGCGCCCCCTCCCGGCGGATCCGTTCCTTGAGGCGCTCGTGGAACTCGGGCCACCCGGGGAGGCGTTCGTAGACGGGCTGGGCGTGAGCGAGGTCGTCCGACTGGGACGGGAGGACGTCGCGGACGGTCGACCCTTCCGGGAGGACGTACTGGAGGGCGACCGGGACTTCGTCGAGGCCGCCGAGGACATCGACCTTCGTGACGGCGAAGCTCGAGATCCCGTTCAACCGGGCCGCGTAGCGCAGGTGGACAAGGTCGAGCCAGCCGCACCGGCGCTCGCGGCCGGTCGTCGCCCCGCGCTCGCCGCCGGTGCGTCGGAGGAACTCGCCCATCTCGCCGGTCTCCTCGGTCGGGAACGGTCCTCCCCCGACGCGGGTGGTGTACGCCTTCGTGATCCCGATGACCTCGTCGACCGCGGTCGGCGGGATCCCGCTCCCTACGAGCGCGCCGGCGCTCGTCGGGTGCGAGCTCGTGACGTACGGGTAGGTGCCGAAGTCGACGTCGAGGAGGGCGCTCTGTGCCCCTTCGAGGAGGATCTTCTCGCCGCGGTCGACGGCGTCCCAAAGCATCGACTCGGTGGGCCGGATCAGGGGGGCGAGACGTGCGGCCACCTCGCTGAGCCGGGGGAGAAGCTCCGCGAGCGGCGGGAGACCGGGGATGTGCGCTTTGGTCGCGTAGAGCAGCTCGAGGCGCTCTTTGAGGATCGTCGGCCGGGTGAGGTCCCCGGCCCGGAGACCCCATCGGCCGGCGCGGTCCGCGTACGCGGGTCCGATCCCCCGACGGGTCGTGCCGATCGCCGCCGACGGGTTCGTCTTCGCCCGCAGGTCGTCCTCCCAGCCGTCCTCGACCTCGTGGACCGGAAGGAGGACGTGGGCCCGGTCGGAGAGGACGACCTCGCCGCGGAGCAACCCCCGCCGTTCGAGGTCCAGCATCTCCTCCTCGAACTTGAACGGTTGTACGACCATCCCCGGCCCGCTGACGCCGATCGTCCCGTGACGGAGGACACCGCAAGCGAGCTGGTGGAGGACGACCACGCCCTCGGCCAGATGGATCGAGTGGCCCGCGTTCGGCCCCCCGCCGGTGCGCACGACATAGCGCGCGTCGGCGGCGAGGTAGTCGGTGATCTTGCCTTTCGCCTCGTCGCCGAACTGGGCCCCGATCACGACGCGAACGGTCATCGCCGTCTCCCCCCTCTCCGGGGAGCGCGACGGATACAAGGCCCTTGTCCCCGGCGGTCCAGGAGCCCGGCCCCCGGGACGAGCTGTCGCACGGCACAACGGTAAAGAGGCCCGTCCCCGTCGAGCGCGGAATGGTCGCCGAGCGGGCCCGGCGGATCGAGATATCGGGCATCCGACGGATGTTCGAAGGCGCCCCGCCGGACGCGGTCAACCTGGGTCTCGGCGAGCCGGATTTCGACCCGCCACCGGCGGCGATCGAGGCCCTTTGCCGCGCGGTGCGTGACGGGAGGAACCACTACGGGCCGTCCGCCGGTTTCCCCGAGCTCCGGGAGAAGATCGCCGAGCGGTACCGGGACCGAGCGCCCGCGACCAGCCGCGAGAACGTGATCGTCACCGGGAGCGGCTCGGAGGGTCTGGTCGCGGTCGCGCTCACTCTCTACGACGCGGGCGACGAGGTGCTGGTCCCGAACCCGGGATTCGTTCTGTACGCGCCGCACGCCCAGCTCGCGGCGGCGACCCCGGTCCCGTACTCGCTCACCGAACGCCGCCGCTACCTTCCGGACCTCGACGAGCTCGAGCGACGGGTCACGTCGCGCACCCGGGCGATCGTCGTCAACAGCCCGTCGAACCCGACCGGGACGGTATTCCCACGGACGACCGTCGACCGTCTCATCGACTTCGCCGACCGACACGACCTCACGGTCGTCTCCGACGAGGTCTACGAGGAGATCGTCTACGACGGGCCGGCAACCTCGTTCTGGGGACGGAGCGATCGCGCGATCGTGGTGAACTCGTTCTCGAAGACGCTCGCGATGACCGGCTGGCGGATCGGCTTCCTGGTGGCCCCCCGCGCGCTCGTTCCCGAGATCAACAAGGTCCACTACCACCTGATGGCGTGCCCGTCGACCCCGGTGCAGCTCGCGGTCCTGGCCGGCCTCGAGGAAGCCGACGGTGCGATGCGCGAGATGGTCCGGGAGTTCCGCGCGCGTCGAGCCCTCGTCCTCCGGCGGCTCGGTTCGGCTCCCGGGATCACCGTCGTCCCTCCGGGGGGCGCGTTCTACGCCTTCCCGCGGTACGCCTGGGAGAAGTCGAGCGCCGAGACCGCGGGGGACCTCCTCGCGCGGGGCGTCATCACGACGCCGGGCGATGCGTTCGGATCGCTCGGAGCGTCGCACCTTCGGCTCTCGTTCGCCGCGTCCCGCGCCGACCTCGAGCGCGGTCTCGCGATCCTCGGGGAATACGCGGCCGAACGGTCGGAGGACGGTCGATGATCGTGGGCCTCATCGGACGGATCTTCCGTCTTGCGGCCCGAATCGCCCCCGGCGGCCCACGCCCGAACCTCGACCATGTCGGGGCCGAGCTGGTCCGGCTCGAGCGTCCCCCGCTCAACCCCCGGTCAGCTCGCGATAGAGCGCGCGGTGGCGCGCGACGCTGACCGACCAGTCGTATTCGCGCGCCCGCGCCGTGGCCGCCGCGACCCTCCGGCGGGTCGCCTCAAGGTCTCCGACCGTTTCCGCGAGTGCGGCGGCGAGAGCGTCGACGTCGCCGTACGGCACGAGGCGCCCCGCACGGCCCTGGTCGAGCACGTCGGGAACCCCGCCGACCGCCGTCGCGACCACCGGAACGCCGGCGGCCATCGCCTCGAGGAGGACGAGCCCGAACGCCTCCCACTCGGACGGGAGCACGAGGGCGGCGGCGCGCCGGACGACCCCTCGGTACCGGTGAGGCGAGTCGACATGGCCCAGGAACCGAACGAGCTCGCCGACGCCCCGCGCGTTCGCTTGCGCGGCGAGCGCACTCCCCTCGCCCCAGTCGCGGCCCATGAGCAGGAGGGGCCGGCGGGCCGTCGGCGGGAGTCGGGCGAGGGCGTCGATCAGGTTCGGCAGGCCCTTGTTGGAGGCGATTCGTCCGACGAAGAGGTAGTACTCGTCCGGGAGGTCGAGCCCGTCCGTGCGATCGTCTTCGGGCGAGTCCCACGATGCGAGGTCGATACCGGGCGGGATCACGCGCAGCCGATCGACGGGCGCGAACTCACGGAGGAGCCGACCTTCGAGCTCGGTCTGGGCGACGACCGCCCGCGCGACACGGTACGCCGTTACGCCGAAGCCGACGTCCTGGAGCCGCAGTAGGGCGCGCTTGACGGGAGGTTCCCGAAGGTCGGCCGGGTGGTAGTGGGGCGAGACGACGAGCGGGATTCCCCGACGGGCGGCTACCGCCGCAGCCTCGAGCACGTGGCCGTAGCGGTGCGAGTGGGCGTGGATGACGTCGGCGCCGCTCTCGGCGAGCGCGTCGACGAGGCCGACCATGAGCGGCATCGTGAGGCCGGGGACGAGCCGCTTCTCGACCGCGAACCGTTTCACCGGGACCCCGTCGACCGCGGGCGCGTAGTTCGTCCGACGCTCCCACCGGGGCTCGTCAAAGAGATCGCTCGCGTAGACCTCGACGTCCTCGCCGGCGGCGCGGAGGCGGCGGGTCACCTCGTGGACCGTCGTCTCGACGCCCCCCGGCGCGTCGAACCGCAGCGCCACGTGCACGATCTTCATCGGGACGCGACCTCGGAGTAGAGCGCGTCGAGTCGCCGGGCGAGGGCGTCCCAAGAGTACCGCGGGACGACCTCCTCCCGACCGTACGTCCCGAGCCGACGGGCGAGATCCGGGTCGCCCCAGAGCCGAGATATCGCGCGGGCGAGCTCGGTGGGCGAGCGGGGCGGGACGAGGAGGCCGGACCGTCCGTCCTCCACGACCTCGGGGATCCCGCCCACCCGTGAAGCGACGACCGGCGTGCCTTGCGCGAGCGACTCGAGCAGCACGAGCCCGAACGCCTCGTACTCGCTCGGCAGGACCGCGAGGCGGGCCTCGCGGAACCCCGCCGAGACCAGCGCCGGGTCGTCGACGTGTCCGAGAAGCCGCACCCGCCGCTCGATCCCGAGCGAACGCGTCCGCGACTCGAGCGGGGCGCGCTGCCCGCCGTCCGCGCCGACGATGACGAGGGTCGCGCTCGCGTCGTCCCGGGCGAGCGACGCGAACGCGTCGGCGAGGTCCATGAGGCCCTTGTTCGAGGCGAGCCGCCCCACGAACAGCACGAACGGCCCGTCAATGCGGAAATGCCGAGCGAACGACCCGACGGGAGCTACGGCCGACGGGGGCGCGTAGCCGGGCGGCACGACGACCACCGGCGGGAGCGGAAGCCCGAGCGCCCGTACGAGCCGCTCCTCCTCGCGGGTCTGGACGACGACCGTCGCGGCCTCGCGGACGACGCGACCGGCGATCTCGCGGTCGTAGAACCCCCGCAGCCGGTGGCGGAGCCACCCTCCCTCGATCGACCAGATCGGGTGGAAGTGCGCGGTCAGGACGAAAGGGGTCCGATAGCGGCGGTGATGGCGGCGGGCGACCGCGACTTGATGGGTGCCGTACGTGTGCGCGTGGACGACGTCCGGGCGGTCCCGGGCGAGGGCCGCCCCGAGGCCACGGAAGAACGGGTAGTGGAGCTCCCCCGGCATCGACCAGACCTTGAGGCGATGGACGCCGCCGAACGGAGTCGCCTCCTCGCGCGGTACGGTCGAGGAAAGTCGCTCCATCGGGAACTCGCGGTAGAGGTCGCTCGTGTAGACGTCCACGCGGTGTCCGAGGGCCGCGAGCCGGGGCGCGAGCTCGGCCACGTGGCGCTCGACTCCGCCCGGTCCGGGCGGGTATCGGGTGGTGAGCTGCGCGACCTTCACGACGCCGAAGTACCCTCCCGCTTACTTGATGGCGCGGGAGGGGGCCCCGGGCGACGATCGCCGCCGGCCGGGACGATCCGTCACCCCGGAGCGCGGCCGACCGCGAGGCGCTGAGCGTACTTCTTGTAGACTTCCGTCGCCCGAGCGACCGACTCGATCTTCACGTACTCGTTCGCTTGGTGCGACAGCTCTTCTTCGCCGGCGCCGAAGATCACGACACGCGGGTTCACCTGGGTGTAATGGACCGCCTCGGAGGCGTGGACGAGCACGGTCGTTTCGGCCTGCGCGACGTCGCGCAGCAGCTTCACGTGCTCGGAGTTCGGGTCGATCTGCACGGCGGGCATCGTCAGGATCCGCCGAAGGGTGAACGGGGTCTTGATCCGGCGCAGGTGCTCCTCGATCTCGTGGTAGAGCTGCTCGGAGGCGTACGGCGGCGGGAAGCGGATGTCGACCTCGGCGGTCGCCCGGCTCGGTACGACGTTGATCCGGGTGCCTCCGTTGAACGTCCCAATGTTGAGCGTGACGCTCCCGAGCTCGGGGTGGGCGATCCGCCCCTTGAACGACTCGAGGCCGCGAAGGATCCGCATCATCTTCCCGATCGCGTTCTCCCCGAGGTGCGGCATCGCGCCGTGCGCGGCCTTTCCCCGCGTCTCGATCGCGAGGTCGAGGACGCCTTTCTCGGCGTAGGCGACCCGGAGCCCGGTCGGTTCGCCGACGACGATCGCCTTGGCCCGCCGCAACGGGAGCGTCTTCGAGAGCGCGATCGCGCCCTGCATCGACGTCTCCTCGTCGGTCGTGAAGGCGAGTACGACCGGGATCTTCCGCACGACCAGGTCCTGCGCCGCCTCGAGCATCGCGATGACGGTACCTTTCATGTCGGCCGCCCCGCGGCCGTACATCCGGCCGGAGGCGAGTTGGCTCTGCGAGAAGCTCCAGTAATCGCCGACGGGAGGGGTGTCGAGGTGGCCCGAGAGCACGACCCCGCCCTGCCCGAACTCGGCGAGCAGCGCCGGCGACTGCGAATCGCCGAAGAGCGTGTTGCGCATGTGGATCTGGTCGGTGAACGACTGGACGTAGTCGAGCACCTCCTGCTTGTCGGAAAATGGGTCGCTCGGGATTTTGATGAGCTCCGCGAGCATATCCACCATCTGGCGCTTCATCGGACGTTCCTTCTGTGGTCGTTCGGCGCCAAACGGTGCGACCGGTATCGCCGAGAGAAAGGCCCGGCGCGTCTTAATCGTTGCTTATGTACGTCGCCGGGGCCGCACCGTGCAGGTCCGGGAACGACGCCGACCCCCGGGCGATGGGGGTTCCCCGGTACAAAGGGGAATAAATCCCCCCGAGCTGAGCCCTCCCGCACGGGAACGTTAGCCATGGAGCCCGGAGAAGTTCGCATCGTCGACACCCGCGACGAGCCGCTCGAGGGGGCGATGATGGTCGTAGGGTTCCCGACGCACGGACTCGTCGGGTCGGTCGCTGCGTCGTACCTCGTCCACTCGCTCGACATGAGCCAGATCGCCTACATGATCAGCGAGGAGTTCCCCCCGACCGTCATCATGGAGGAGGGCGTCGTGAGCGCTCCGGTCCGGTTCTACGCGAGCAAGCTCGTCTGCGGCGTCGACCGCTCCTGCGACCAGTTGCTGGTCGTGATGGCCGACATCCAGCCCCCCGTCCACCTCCTGAACCCGATCGGCCGGGCCCTCCTCGACTGGGCGCAGGCGAAGGGGGTCCAGCTGGTCGTTGCCGTCGAAGGTCAGCCGATCGAGAGCGAGACCCGGGGCGACGCTCGCGTGGTGGCGATGGCGAACCGCGCCGCGGCGCCGCTTCTCGAGAAGTACCGGTTCGACGCCGCGAACGGGGTCGTCACCGGCCTCGCCGGTGGCCTCCTGCTGGGCGCGATCGGCCGGCCGATGCCGGTCCTCTGCCTGGTGGCGCAAGCGCACAAGGACTACCCGGACGCCCGCGCGGCGGCGAAGGTGATCGAGACGATCAACCCGCTCGTTCCGCTCCTGGTGCTCGACACGAAGCCGCTACGCGACAAGGCGCGCGAGATCGAGTTCGAAGTCCGTCGGACGCTCCAGCAGACGCGGGAGTCGATGTCGAACATGCGGGCGTCGGAACCGGAAGGGCCGGGTGAGATGTATCGCTGACACGGCCCCGCGCCCGGCCACTTCGGCGCCGCCCGACGTCCGCTCCCCCGTCACCTTGCGGGGGTTTCGGCCGTCCGACGTCCCGTTCGTCGCCGGGATCGTCGCGGAGGCGTTGCAGGAGCACTACGACCCTTCCCTCTACCTCTCCCTGAGCGTCGACTGGCCCGAGGGATTCCTCGTCGCCGCCGACCCGCACGACGTCCCGGTCGGCTTCCTGCTCGGCGTGAGCCAGGTCGACGGGGAAGCGCGGATCCTCATGTTCGCCGTCGAGCGCCACCACCGAACGGAAGGGATCGGCACCCTCCTCATGTCGACGTTCCTCGATCGGTGCCGCAATCGCGGGTACCGCCGGGTGACCCTCGAAGTTCGGGTCTCGAACGCCACGGCGATACGATTCTACACCCGCTACCGCTTTGGTGTCGTGGACCTGCTGCGTGCGTACTACTCCGACGGGGAGAACGGCTACCAGATGGCCCGCGGGCTCCCATGATGTCGTCCCGCGCGACCCGCAGTCGATAAGACCTCCCGCTCGGGTGCCCGCACCATGCCGACTCCTTGGCCCACGGCGGGCGACCTCATGACCCAGCGCCCGGTGACCCTCCCCCCCGAGGCGCCGATCTCGCGGGCGCTCGGGCTGATGCGCTCGCGCGGGTTCCACGAGATCCCCATCCTACGCAAGACCCGGCTCATCGGAATGATCACGTTCGAGTCGATCGCTCGCCGGGCGAGCCGTTCTCTCGCGACCAAGGTCGAACACCTCTTGGTCCTACCGCCGTTCTTCACCCCGCGTACGCCGTTCCCTGAGCTCGCCGAGCAGCTGCTCGCGACGGGCATGCGCGGCGCGCCCGTCGTGGGCGGCCGCGGCGAGCTCCTCGGGATCGTGAGCCGAAGCGACCTGGTGCGGGCGATGCCCGACCTCCCCCAGCTCGCCGGCCCGTCAATACCTACGGTCGAGGTGATCGCCGGCCCGGCGAACGCGGTCATCCGCGAGGATGAGCTCGTCCGACGTCTGATCGCTCAGGTGCGCCTCCTCGAAGAGCACCCGCTCCCGGTCGTCGACCGAAAGGGTCGCCTGGTCGGGGCCATCGGAATCGCCGACCTCGGTGAGGTCCTTTGGAAACCGCTCGTCGGCGGCAAGCGGGACGCGCGGGCCCAACGGTCGGCGCTCGAGGTCAAGGTGGGGTCGATCATGCGCGCTCCGCCCATCACCGTGCCGGCGGGGATGCCGGCCGTCGAGGCCGCGCGTCGGATGACCGCGGAGGGCGTGTCGAGCCTCTTTGTCGTCGAGAACGGCCGTCCGACGCGGGTCCTCGGGCAGTCCGACCTGCTCGGCCTCGTGGTCGGACGCACGCGTCCGAAAGCGGCTCGCGGACAGGTCGAGGACGTCTACGTCGAGATCACCGGCCTGCGCGGCTCGGGCGACCCGGGGCTGCTCGCGGAGATCGACGATGTCGTGGTGCGGGGGCTCAAGCGGGTCGCCCGATACCTCCAGCCGACCTTGCTCACCCTCCACTTCGCGCCGCACGCGACGCACCGAACGAACGACCTGACGATCGAGGCGCGTCTGCACACCGACCGGGGGATCTTCTACGCGTCCCACACCGGTTGGAACCTTCTCGCAGGCGTCGCGACGCTCCTCGAGGAGCTCGCCGGCCAGACGCGACGGGTCCGCGAGGTCGGTCGGCCCCGCCGCGCCCGCTCGCCCGGCCGCTCCGAAGAGGGGACGGCCGCGACCGACCCCGACCTCGAGCGCAAGATCCGCGTCGCGACCGACCGGGACGCGGACGAAGGAGCCGAGTGAGCGTTCAGGAAGGAGGAACGGCGATGATCCCCGGTGGCCCCCGCAACGCGCGCCAGATGCAGATGATGATGCGCCGCCTCGGCATGACGACCGAGGACGTCCCGGACGTCGAGGAGGTCGTGGTCCGCACGAAGACCCGCGAGCACATCTTCCGCGCCCCCGAAGTCACGATCATGACCGTCCAGGGGGTCCGTACCTACCAGGTCGTGGGAACGCCCGAGGTCCGCGCCCGTTCGGGGAGCGCGGTCCCGGCCTCCTCCGGCGCCGCCCCGGTCGCCCCGACCCCTCCGTCGGGCCCGCCCGAGGAGGACATTCGCCTCGTGATGGACCAGGCCAACGTCTCCCGCGAGGAAGCGGTGGAGGCGCTCGTCCAGACGAACGGCGCCCCCGCCGAGGCGATCCTCAAGATCCTCACGCGGGGCGGGTAGTGGACCCCGGTCTCGGGTCGATCGACCGCGAGTGCGTCGAGGGGTACCTCTTCGCCTCGCCCCCACTCGAACTCCTCCTCTTCCGCCGGCCCCCCACCCGGGGCCGGATCTGGGTCCCGGTGAGCGGCAAGGTGGACCCGGGCGACGCGGACCTCGAGTCGGCGCTGCGCCGCGAGGTCGCCGAGGAGACCGGCTTGACTTCGGCCCGCCGGATTTTCGCCCTCGACTGGCACGTCCCGTTCCGGGCCGACAACGGGGAAACCTGGCGCCTCCACGCCTACGCCGTCGAGGTCGACCGCTCGTTTTCCCCCCGACTGAGCCCGGAGCACGAGGCCGCGGAATGGGTCTCGGCGTCGGCGGCCGTCGAGCGCCTCCATTTCGCCGACAATCGCGCCGCGGTGGGCCGGCTCGCGGAGCGCCTCGGCGAGCCGCCCCCAAACGTTTAGCCCGTCCGCTCGGTCCTTCGGGACGGCACATGACCATCGGTCCGCCGGCGCCCCCGGACGCCGAACCCTCCTCCCGCGTCTTTCCGACGGTCGGGCCCGAACTCTTCGAGGCCGTGCGGGCCGCCGGACCGAACCGGATCGTCCTTCAAGTGCCCGCGGGGCTGGTCCGCGACGCCCACGAGCTCGTCGCCCGCGTACGCGAGGCGACGGGCGTCCCGGTCGTTCTCGCGACGCGCCCGTGCTTCGGGGCGTGCGACTTCCCCTCGCGGGACGAAGCGCCCCGCGCGGAGCTCGCGATCGTCCTCGGACACGCTCCGATCCCGAACGTCCGGCTCCCCCGAGCGACGTTCTTCGTGGAGATGCGCGAGCCCGTTGGGGACCCCCGGACCCTCGCGGAAACGGTCGCGGCAGGCGGTGTTCCGCGCCGCCTCGGCCTGGTCGTCTCGGTCCAGCACCTCGACCTGGTCGACCCGCTCTCCGCCGAGCTCCGGGACCGGGGGTTCGACGTGCGAGTGGGCGTCGGGGACCGCCGGCTCGCCTACCCGGCCCAAGCGCTCGGTTGCAACTACACGAGCGCGGAGGCCGTCGTCCGGGACGTCGATGCGTTCCTGTTCGTCGGGACCGGCCGATTCCATCCGCTCGGCCTCGCGTACGCGGTCGACCCCCCGGTCTGGGCGCTCGACCCCCTCCGGGGGCGGCTCGAGCCCCCGATCGACCGGGGGGGGCTCGTCCGGCGTCGCCTCCTGGCGGTGGCGTCGGTCCGGGACGCCCGGCGCTGGGGGATCCTCGTCTCTACGTTCGCCGGCCAAAACCGGATGCCGAGCGCCCTCGCGCTCCAAGAACGTGCGAGGGCCCACGGGCGGGAGGCCGAGATCCTGCTCTTCGACCGCCTCGACCCGCGCGACCTCGAGGGACGGGCGCTCGACGCTTACGTGAACACGGCGTGCCCGAGGATCGCCCTCGACGACGGGCCGAACTACCCGAAGCCGGTGCTCACGCCGCCCGAGTTCCTGATGGCGCTTGGCGAGCGGCCGCTCACGGACTACCGGTTCGACACCTACCACTGACCGACTGTAGAGTCCGGTTATTAGTTCCCTTACTTGAACGAGGGGGGTGTTGGGGGGAG
>VFSW01009373.1_pt1 | contig 13987 bp, 11 predicted proteins | sample 5358111 | NCBI WGS metagenome assembly VFSW01 (sample SAMN11554181, study PRJNA540505) | mine drainage metagenome | isolation source: sediment from site ElyBrook_90M | place: USA: Ely Copper Mine, Vershire, VT | collected 2017
CAATTCAGAAGTACTGAGTCATTTCTCGCGAAATTGGACAAATCGCATGGTTGATAGTGATTTTTTAGACATTTGAGCCCACTATGGGAATGGACACAAGGCATCCCAATTCGCCACTCAGAGATCGCGTTTTGCCCTGTATTTAGAAGTCGCCCTGGTGTGAAGTCGCTTCCAAGATTTTATTGTGGAGTAGGTGCACATCGTGAGTAGCCGCGCGAGCACGTTCAAGCGATGTCGACATTGTCGCTTCTATCGTTGTTGGGTTCGAATGGGAAATTATGATGGTAGTCACGTCTTCACGAGATCTGCTACTCACACACGCGAGCCAATTACTTTATTGAAATGATGTTCGATCCGCCACCGCAATTGCCGTGGCAGCGAAGCGCCTCTGAGCAATACTAAGAAATATGGTTGAGATGCCCAAAACGTCCGCCATGTGGAGAGCTTTGCCACCTAGTTTTACCGTTGGCGATGCACCGTCGCCACCTAGGCGAATATCATTCCAGATTGCCATGGCGTCGGGGGCCTCGAGCAGTTTAAGAATGGCCTCACGGGCCGCAAAACGCCCGGCAAGGTATGGCGCCGCAGTTTGCGGATGTGACCTCGCAAAGTTACATTCATCGTCGTCGTACACTCCCTCGAGGTATCTTGCACCAAAGAGTCCAAGCGCCTTTTCGATATCGGACACGGACTGGACGTCCACCCCGAGATGTGCAATCACGTAAGAACCGTGCCTATTTTAGTGCACCGATAGGTTCTTACCTCGAGCATCGCTTATCCGTGAGAAGCATTTTCATTCATTTCATCTCTCTTTCGAGCTCCCTCGCGAATGAGGGGCAGCAAGTGCTGGCCGTAGTGAATCACGTCGCCTATCGGATCGAAGCCCTTGAGAATCAGTGTCGTGACACCCAAGTCGTAATAACGGAGAAGCGACTCCGCAACTTGTTCGGGTGTGCCAACGAGCGCTGTCGAGTTGCCGGCAGCGCCGGTCAGGTTTGCGATTTTCATCCACAATCGATGGTCGAAGACATCTTGAGTGGTGGACATTTCGATGAGACGTTTGCGACCAACTGATGACGTCAATTGGGAATCACGTTTCACGGAGTAAGTGGCGTGGCTGAGACCCCCCAGGCCACTTGCCCCTGTATTGCTCGCTCGCAAGCGCTCTCTGGCGAGGCCTATCCGCTCGGCGGCGATCTCTGCGAAACGTTCAGCTTTGACCCAGGCCGCCTCTTCGGTGTCGGCGAGGATGGGCCGAATTGACACGCTGTAACGCAAGCGACGCCCCAAAGGTTGAGCAACCTCTTCAATTGCCTCAATGCGGGCAGCAGTCTCGTCCAGTGGCTCGCCCCAAAAGGCGTAGACGTCCGCGTACTGTGCTCCCACCTCTATTGCGGGTTGTGACGCTCCACCAAAATAGAGGGGGATTGCACCTTCGGACGTGGGCTTAACGGAGAGAAAGGCACCCTCGTAATGAAAGAACTTTCCCGTGTAATCAAAGGGCGTGGAGTCATTCATCAATCGTCGGACAATTTCCATTGCTTCGCCCGTTCGCCGATACCGATCATCGTGAGCGACGAAGTCACCCTCACGGCGCTGGTCGGCTTCGTCGCCACCGGTGATGAAGTGTATTGCGACGCGACCCCCACCAGAGAGATGATCGAGGGTAGTGGCGTAGCGCGCGAGGACCAAGGGCTGGACCACCCCCGGGCGATGAGCCAACAGCACCTTAAGGTTACGTGTCACCGAAAGGACCGTGGAGGCCAGCGCCCAACCTTCAGGAGCGACCGAACCGTATCCCACGAGGACGCGGTCGAAGCCGGCGGCTTCATGAGCCTGGGAGATGGATTCGAGATAGCCAGGGTCGATGACGGGCCCGTCTGTCCAGTCCGCTACGGGGCCATCAACGAGGGGACCTTGAATCTCGGACGCGTTGCGCGTCGCCACCATTCCAACGATTTCAACTGGCATGGCGAGAATGAACCTCCGGTCTTGAATTTCGTTGCGACGGCGGAACTAGCGGCCTTACACACTGCGTTTTGGCAACATGGTGAACGATAACATCTCCCTAATAGAGAGGTAGATTATGGCAGTCAAAGTCAGTGAATCGCTTCCGCTTATGGTGGTTGGCTACGGTCCACGTTGCGTCTCGGTCGTGGAGTTGACGAGAGTGACGGGAGCATTGTGCGACGTGACGTGGCTGATTGACGAGTCGATTCCCGAAATGTCTGAAATGAGCAGATTACTCGGTCGCTTCGGTTCGGTCGTCAATATCGATGGTCTAAGTGAGAACCAGATTGCTAATGCCGTGTCATCGTTTCGTAGGCCCGACGCGCTGATGACATTTCTTGATAAAGGTATGGCGACTTTTGCGAGCGTCGCCGGAATTCTCGGGGTCCCCTTTCATTCGGTGGATACGGCGAGGGCTCTGACTGACAAGGCGTATCAGCGCGAGCGTTTGGCCGCGGCGGGCATTGACTACACACATTGCCAGGTGATCAGCCCTGAAGAGATTGCTCAGGGTCACGTGTCGCCTGACGCGGACCTCGGTTGGCCCGTCGTTCTCAAACCACGCTCATCCCAAGGCAGTTACTACACCTTTTTGGCAAATGAGGGGGCGCACCTTGATTCATTGGTGAGGTTAATTGGTGCGGACTGTCCCGAGATGATTCTCGAAAGCTATATTCCGGATGATCCGACACGCGAACGTGAACCCTACGCTGCGTACGTTTCGGTTGAGAGTATCGCCGCACATGACCAAATTCATCATTTGGCCGTGACGGGCCGGTTCCCGTTAGCGGAGAATTTCCGTGAGACGGGTTTCTTCCTCCCCGCGGATTTGACGTCTCGCGAAGAGGCGGAAGTCTTAGAACTGGCGGCATCGGCCATCACCGCACTGAACGTGCGAACGGGTAGTTTGCACACTGAAATCAAATTCACCGCCGATGGTCCGCGCGTGGTGGAAGTGAATGGTCGAGTCGGCGGCGGTGTTCCTGAAATGCTCTTTCGAGCGGCGGGAATCGATCTTTTGGACATGACACTTCGAGTCGCGTTGGGCGAGGAAGTGGCAATAACGGGTTCGGTTCCCACCAACAAGATTGGCTATCGATTTTTTCTCCAGCCGCCGCCAGTGTCGGCGATGGTCTCAAATATCGAAAGACTGGACGTTCTGAGCAACTACCCCGGGGTCGACAGTATTTCGGTGCACCAGCGCCCGGGGGCCGAACTGGACTGGAAGGATGGTTCGCGAAATCATATATTGTCCGTGGTGGGAACTACCTCAAACTACGACGAACTTCAAGAGGTGAGCCGACTCCTCAATGAGGTGGTGAAGGTGTCGTACATAAACGTCCGTCGCGACTAATGGTTGTCCGCCTAGTAGATTGGGACTTGCAGCCGGACACTTCATTATCGAAGGTAGTTCGCGAACCTGTGCGTTGGAAGTGTTCCTTCGTGAACAACATGCCCGACGGTGCCTTTGAGGCGACCGAGCACCAATTTCTGGATTTGCTGGCCATCGCATCGGGCGAGGAGATTGTTGAGGTGCGCCGCTACACGATGAGCGGCATCGTGCGTAGTTCGTCAATCGAGCGCTACGTCGAAGAGAATTATCGGACGTCTTCGGACATCAGAGCAGGGTGGTCGGACGTGTTGATTGTGACCGGATCGAATCCCGCTCAGGAGTGCATTGAAGCGGAGCCATACTGGGATGAACTCAGCGATCTGATTCGTTGGGCCTCCGTGAACGTTTCTTCGATGCTGTTGTCGTGTTTGGCGGCGCACGCGGCGTTGCTCATATTCGACGGCATCAATCGGGAGCGTCTCAACGAGAAGTGTACTGGCGTATTTCGTCAGACCGTCAACGTCGAGCAAGCTCTGGGAGCGGGGATCGGTCCCCACGTTCTCTTGCCTCATTCGCGAATCAACACCGTCGACATCGCTCTTCTTCGAGAGCACGGGTATTCCGTTATAATTGAATCTCCCAGGGTGGGATGGAGTGTCGCGACCAAGATGGTTGATCGATGTGAACTAGTCCTCGTCCAGGCGCACCCCGAATACGAGCCTTCGAGTCTCCTGCGCGAGTATCGACGTGATGCGCGACGCTACGTCGCTGGAGAACGGGACCAGAGGCCGGTCCTGCCCTACCGCTGTGTGGGAGATGAGGACTGGCCCAGACTTGAGAGTCTTCATGCGGCATTGGTACCTTCACTGCGGAGCGCGGAACTTATGGACGATTATCCTTTTGAGGATGTGGGCGCTCGCGCGCCTTGGCCGTGGCGCGACACGGCCCGCCAATTGTACGCCAATTGGCTGTCGGGAGTCCCAATCGAGAAGGGTGATACCTATGCGTGATGAGACGATAGCACTGCACTTTGGTTATGAATCTGACGGAACTCGGGCTGTCGCTGTACCCATTTATCAGACGGTCGCCAACGATTTCATTGACGCCGAGCACGCTAATCAGATAATGGACCTCGCAATTCCTGGTTTTCACTACAACCGGCTCAACAATCCCACCAACGACGTCCTAGAGAAGCGCCTCGCCGCCCTCGAGGGTGGTACTGCCGCGCTGGTGGTCGCTTCGGGCATGGCAGCTGTCAGCTACGCCATTCTCACCGTTGCGGTGGCGGGATCGAACATTGTCGTCGCTCCGCAACTTTATGGAGCAACCTACACCTACTTTGCCCACGTCTTACCCACTCTAGGGATAGAAACCAGATTTGCTGTCGATGACCAGGCATCCTCGATCGCCGCACTCATCGACGAGCGCACCGCGTGCGTCTTCGTCGAGTCGATTGGGAATCCTGCGGGCAACATCGTGGATCTTCGGACGGTGGCGGACGTAGCGCACGAACAGGGCGTTCCCTTCATCGTGGACAACACTGTGGCGACGCCATTTCTTCTCAAGCCTTTCGAGTTTGGTGCTGACGTGGTTCTGCATTCGCTCACCAAGTTTATTGGTGGCCATGGCACGACCTTAGGAGGAGTAATCATTGACGGCGGCCGTTTTGATTGGTGTGCCCAACCTCAGCGCTTTCCGCTGTTCAACGAGCCCGAAGTTGCCTTTCACCAAGTTGTCTTTGGACAGGATTTTCCCACTCGTGCCTTCGTCGTGCGGGCGCGCTCGATACAGTTGCGCAACACGGGCGCGACGCTCTCGCCATTCAGTGCATTTCAGATCCTCATCGGTCTCGAGACTTTGGCGGTGCGCCTCGATCGTCATGAATCGAACGCGAGAGCTGTGGCGGACTACCTCTTGCGGGATTCGCGTGTTGAGTGGGTTAGTTTTCCGGGCTTCGCTGACAGCCCCCAGCAGCCGATGGTCGAACGCTACCTCAAGGGTCGGGTTCCCTCTATCCTCACCTTTGGCGTCGTGGGCGGCTATGAGGCGGGACTGGCGTTCTTCGATTCGCTCGTTTTGTTCAAGCGAATCCTCAATTTGGGTGACGCCAAGTCGTTGGCGATCCACCCCGCCTCCACCACGCATCGTCAACTCAGCCCCAGAGAATTGGCGGCGGTGGGGATACGACCCGAGTCCATCCGACTGTCAATCGGCCTCGAGCACGTTGACGACCTCATTGAGGATCTTGACCAAGCTCTCGATGTGGCGACGTTGAGAGTTGCCTAACTGATTAGTGGGTTGAAAGGATGGTGTCCACGCAACTCTGGGCATCGTAGATTGCCCGCATGCGGCTCTTGGGCGAGGGCAAATAGTGTGTGAAGTAACGAACACCCTCGGTTAATACCCCTAACAATGTGATGTGGGACTGTATCCGTCCTTCAGCGTCATAGGGGTGGAAGTTCTCGTCGATTGCCACGCTGCCGACGGCCGTTTCACCGTATCTAAATTGTGTCAGTCGTCCCTTTGCGTAAAGCTGTTTGAGCAGCGTGGAGCCAGAACGAGTGAGGGAGGGCATATCGAGGTGACCACGGATGATTTTGGTAACCCTACGCTCCGCCGGTTCGTCGAGCGCCGTGGAGCGGATGACGATCTCGCCGTCATCGCGGACCTGGAATTCTGGTCGTGGACCAAAGGGCACCTCCACAATTCCTGCGTCGAGGAGTGCCAGAAGTTGTTGGGATCGCAGCGCAGGTGGCCCCGCCTCAATACGGTTGATTTTGCTTCGAACGTTCGTTTGGAAGTCGATGTAGGACTGGAGCGACAGCCCACCGAACTCAATGACGTTACGTAATTGGTCGCGCAATATCCGCGTGATCTCCTGAGCCGCTTTTACAGGACTACCAATCTCTGAAAGTGCTTCGTGAAGGTCCGTTTCGATCATGGTATACACGTGCTTTTGGTATTCGGCGTCGGAAGTGAAATGTGCGGGTGTGTCGGCAAAGAGGTTGCTGTAGGGATCGAAGGTTCCGTAGCTGGCCTGTAGTTTGTCCACGTAAGAGGAAAATTCCCCCTCGTGCCACGCAGCGGCGAGTTGTTGGCGTACTGCGGCTGCCGCTTCGGCGCCGTCGCTGTGCGCGGCCGACTGTTCATAGTAGCGAACGCTCATCTCCGCGAAGATCAACGGGAGGATGTCGTGGCGAAAATCAATATGTTGGCGTGTCGTACCTTCGGGCATGACCAGATTCTGAACTGCTAAGGGTGTACAGATTACGGGTAGGTACTGACCCGTGGAGTCCACACCATGGGCTGCCTTGGCACAATAGGGGACACCCGAACGTGAATAAAGATATATGTGAGGCTCTCGACCACTGGGTCGATATTGGCGCTGGACTCCTCCTCCTTCGTAGATGCCACCTCGGCCCGTCGTGAACGCGGCCAACAGATCGAATCCCACGAGGCCCATTCCGGCGATAGCGATGTTCTCACCTGGTTCGACAGTGACATCGAAGTCCTCCACCGGATAGGGCGGAAGAAAGTCGGGAGAATTGGGTATGGGGGATACGTCCACATTGGCAGTGTGGCCCGTAGTCATGACGACGTGGTCTACGGTGATGGACGTGCCGTTGTCCAGCGCTATTCCTTCCTTGTCACCTAGTTGTAATTCAATATCCATCGCCGACGCGAAGTGGCGTACAACTTCGAGATTGGGCGGCAGATCGTTCATGAGGACTTCGTAGACCCAGGCTAGATACTCTCCCATCAATCGACGCGGTAGGTAGTCGGTCGGTGCAATGGGATCGCCAACGTCGCCCACGATGTAGCGATCTCCTAAGCGTTGGTAACCGCTCTCGCGTGCCCATTCAAAGAATGTGAGGGAGTAAGCGGGTAATTCGTCGTCGATATTCGTAAAGAGAGAGAGCTGACCACACGGGTTGTTCAACACGAGATAATCAGGTTGGTCCGCGGCGTATACGCCGCCGACCCGTCCCGGTTCGATGAGGTGAAGGCGAACCGGTATTCCAGTGGAGCGTGCCCGACTGATTGTGCGCTCCAAGACGCACAGCCCCCACGGGCCTAAACCAATGTTCGCGAACACAACCATAAACGATGTCACTCCCGATGATCTGTTTACTCAACCCTTGAGCGGCTACGGCAAACCATGGCTTTGCTATCTTTTGTTAACACTCAGTTGACAGGTTACGACGTTTTGAACTCAAAACGGGCTGATGACGTTGGTATTTGGATAATGAAAGATTCAACACGGCGGTTCGGAAGCATCACCTCATGGCTGAGCCATATTCACCTACTAGATCGTGCCATCGCAGCAATCTCGAGCGCAGTGCGAGGCGTCGGGTTTGATTGGCTCGGTCGTGCCTTTATGAGACGGCCTCGGTAGTCCCGACCAAGATTTGACCAGAGTTCTGCAGTGGCAGAATTTGCGGCGACCTGGAACCTCACGGACCGAAATGAGAGCCACGGTCTATTGATAAGAAGTTGGAAGGAACCGGTCAGTTGAACTGCAACCGGCGCGAACAACACTATCGACTCATTCGGAGTCGATGAACGCGAAGCGGACAATATGTCCGTGGGGAAGGGTCTCGATGATCGTGCATCGGTCTATCATCGAATCAAGGGCATGATGAGTGGCGCGAGACCGGCGCAAGACAGAAGTGTGCTTTGGTCCGTCTTACCTGAGTGGGTGAGAGGAATTGAGCCCACTATTTCAATGTGGTCCGGGAGCATAGAGGCAGGAAGAATATTCTTCGCCCATCTACGTAGGTCGGCGCGCGACACGTCGGAACTGACGACGAGGAAAGTGGCGATTCCTAGCGAGCCGTCGTTATCGAACGTGATGCTCGTGGCTGCACTCACTACGACAATTTTTCGGAAGGCGTCGGTGACTTCCAGGATTGAAATACGGACGCCACTCCTCTTGACTACTTGATCCACTCGGCCCACGTACACGTAGTCACCGCCTGAATCGAGGTAGACAATGTCGCCGGTCCGATAAAGCCGCTGGTCTTTGACAATGTCGGTGCGCAGAACTCTCGCGGTGTGTTCCGGTGAATTCCAATAGCCGTCCATCAATTGGCGACCACCAATATGAAGTTCACCCACAACATCGGGTTCTTCAATGAGGCCGCCGGAATCGTCAACCAAGTAAAACTCTACTCCAGGATGTGGTTTGCCAATGGGGACGGCTCCACGCGCCAGAATCGAAGGCGTCAATTCGATATGAGTCACCGCTATGACGGTTTCGGTGGGACCGTAACGATTAAAGATTCGCAATTGAGGCGAGACCGACCAGATATGTTCCACGTCACCGACCGAACAGGCTTCGCCGCCCAGAGCAATGACTTTGAGATCTGACGTGGCGAGTTGGGCGAACTGCGGGACCGATTCCAGAGAGTGAAGATAACTCGGAGTGAACCCGGTGTAGGTGACGGATTCGGCGAAGATGGTATTGAAAAAGACTCGCGGAAACAACAACGACTCTCGAGGCCGAATGATGAGAGTGCCCCCACAGACGAGTGTGGAGAAAAGTGTCGCAAAGGAGCCGTCGAAGTGGAAGGGCGAGACGCTCAGTGTCCTGGTGGTGGGATCAAGGTCCAGAGCGTTGCAACTCGACCGCACGCTTGCCTCGAAGGCGGAACTCCCCACGGTTACTCCCTTGGGAGTCCCGGTGGTACCTGACGTATAGATGATGTACGACGGCCGTTCATCGATTGGCAATGCTGCTACCGATTCGGTGGCGGCACCAAGAAGTTGGGACACACTCGTGAATATTGACGTATCGAGGTCCCCGGGCAACGTCGTCTCGTCGAACACACCGTTGGTGAGCACCATGGCTGGTCGACAGTCGCGCATCAACGTCGCCAGACGCTGCGCCGGATCGGTAGCGTCCAGGGGAACGAAAATCGCGCCCATCCATAGACTCGCGAGTGCGGCGACGACGAAGTCAATTGAATTCTGTAATAGCAGAACGACTCGATCTCCCGGTACCACTCCACTAGTTGCCAGCGCTGCGGCGACGCGACCCGCTCGCTCAATTAACTCTCCGTAGGTTAACGCCACGTCGGCGTCTTTGAGCGCGACGTGTTGAGAATCGCGGCGGGCATTTTCGATGACGTGGTGCAATACGTCGTTCACTTCTTCACTTCCTTGATAGATGTCTAGGCGGCTGGGCGCCGCGTAGGAGTTGCCCCGGCAGTTCACCGGTCGGTTGGCCGTCTTTGAAAGTGATCACTCCTCGCTTGATGGTGGCGCGGTAGCCCGTCGCCTCTTGTAAAATGCGACGACCACCGGCGGGAAGGTCATTGACGATGTCCGGTGGTGCGCAATTCAGGGCTTCTGAGTCTATGAGATTCAGGTCCGCCAAATAACCTGGTGCGACTACTCCACGGTCGTCGAAGCCGAAGTGTTTCGCGGGTCGTTGCGTGAGTTGGTGAATGACTGATTCGAGCGGAATAGCGGTTTCATCAGAACGATCTCTGGCCCATAGGGTGATGAAACTCGTGGACATACTGGCGTCGCAAATGAGGCCGCAGTGAGCACCGGCGTCGGATAGTCCGAACATTGCTACCGGCGACGTGATCAGTTCACGAATGGCGACGAGGTCGCGGTCTACGAAATTGAACAAGGCAGCGTAGATCAGTTGGCGGCCGTCATTCGTGAGTTGAACATCGTATGCGTATTCACGGGGGTCCATTCCCAGATCCCGCGCGATGGCGCCGAGTGACTTGAGATTGGCCAGGTCGTAGTCGACGGGGTCTTCGAGGATGAACATATCGTCAAACCGGCCGTAGAACTGATTTCCCGCGAATGCATCGGCGCCGGTCGTCAACGCCTCGTGCGACGCCAGTATCCTGACTCGTCGTGCTGGATCCCGCAGGGCCAACACCTTAGCGTCGAGCGACAGACTACTGAGGGATCTCATCTCGCGAGAGGGGGAGAACACGTTGAGCGAGGCTTGCAGACCGAGAAGGATACCAATGGGTCGGGGGGCGACCTGCGCCTTGACGTCGAGACCGGCGTCACTGAGTGATTGGGCGAGAGCCATCAATTCGCGCCAGCGTCCTGGTGCTTCGATGTCCTGTTGGACCGTGATACTCATTGGTCGGGCACAGAGATGGGCAAATTCCCGCACCAAGTGAAATTCCGCCTCGGCGAAGTCGACATCGTTGGTGCGGTAACTATCCGACAGCAATTGAAACACTCCCTTGCCGGTCGTGCGCAGGCCCGTGGCAATGGCGAGGAGTTCGGGTTCGCGCGATCGGAGGGTTCCGAGATTATCGCCCGCCCCCGTGCGGTGTCGTTCCGTTCGCGACGTGGACACTCCAATGGCACCGCAGTGCAACGCTTCCTCTACCAGATGGGTGAGTTGGACAAGTTCTAAGTCGGTCGGGTGTTCGCCTGGATCTGCACCACGTTCCCCCATAACATAGGTCCTCAGTGCGACGTGGGGTAGGTAGGCCGCGACGTCGATGGTACGAGGTTGGCGCTCGAGAGCGTCGAGAAACTCCGGGTAGGTCGCCCAGTCCCATTTGAGACCCTCGTGCAGTGCCGTTCCCGGAATGTCTTCGACTCCTTCCATTACCGAAATGAGCCAGTCGTGCTGTTCTGCGCGCACCGGAGCGAAACCGACGCCGCAATTGCCCATGACGACCGTTGTCACGCCGTGGAACGACGATGGGGCGAGGAGAGGATCCCAAGTGGCTTGACCGTCATAATGCGTGTGTGGATCGACGAATCCTGGGGTGACGAGAAGGCCTTCGGCGTCGATCTCGCGCTCACCCATCGCCACATCGTTTTCTACGGCGACGATTCGATCTCCGAGGATGGCCACATCAGCTCGCCGAGGTGCCATTCCAGTCCCGTCGATGACGGTACCTCCTCGAATGACCAGATCAAAGACCATTTCGTGTTCTCCAGGCGTTTAATGGGCTACCGAGCGGCTGGGCGCGGCACACTTTGAGTGCGATATGTAATTTATTCCCTTGATTATGCAACATTGATGGCATCACTTTCGTCCCTTCTGGCGTTTAAGGCGTCCACGAGTGCGACGAGCAAGTCGGTGTTCGGACGAACCGCGTGACCTTCGAGATTTGACACCTTCTGTTAGCGTGAATGGGAATCAGCGGTGGCTCTCCCACAAGGGTGGAACTTGCCCATTCTGTACGTAAAGTCGAGGTTATCCCATGGGTTCTGTGTCCAGTAGAGTTCGAGATGTCCTGGCGGTGCACGGACAGTTGGTCGAGGATCTTGACGCGATGAGCGATGCGGCTGATCTCTACGTTGCCGGCATGACCTCACACGCGAGTGTCAGTGTGATGCTGGCCCTGGAGAACGAATTCGACGTGGAGTTTCCGGATGCGGACCTTCTGCGATCGTCATTTGAATCGATTGACGCTATTTGTCACGTATTGGAGAAACTGGGAATCAGCGACTCATTCTGAGGACTCTCGACGCGCCAATTCGTCGGAATGCGGTTGAGAGTCGGCGCACCTCGTCCCGTTGCTACTGAGTGGAAAGAGGATTGTCATCCTTCTCGTGAATTTTGGCGCAGATACTGAGGTCAACATCAGAATTTTCACTTTTGACAAAGCCCGTCATCTAGATCATTGGTCGAAGTCGCCATGCGTACGCTGGCCCTCACCGGTCAACCTCAACTAGTGCGACGGCAAGGTCCTCATCAACTTACCTGATCCCAGTGATAATTCTGTCAGTGAACCCGTCTTCGCTCCCGGAGTCTTCGAGTTCGCGCCGGAGCGACTCGCCACCCAGAGGTTGCCGTTGGAGATGGCGAATGCCGAAAGCTCACTGAAGTAGTAGGGACCGTTCGTATTGCACATGAACCAATACGGATGACCGGTACTCGCCGACATCTTGGTGACCATGGGGCTGGTGCCGTAAGGGGTCATGGTGTAGATGCTGTAACCCGTACTGATCATCGCCGTGGGATTCCAGAACCCGTAACTGCCGTCCTTATCGGTCTTGGTACCCAGCACAACCCCGGTGGTCGCCGAGATCTCCGTCACACTGCTCGTGGCGTTATTGGCCACCCACACGTTTCCCGAACCAATCGCGATTCCGTCGGGTGAACTGAGACCCTGTTGGGCCACGACTCGAATGAGTTTGCCCGACGTGAGATTGATCTCGGTCACCGAGTTGTTCCCCGTATCTGCCACCCAGAGGTCAGAGCCTGAAGCGGTGAAGGCGCAGGGATTGGACAGCGCGTATGCGGAACCACGAATGTTCTGGATGAAGGCGCCGGTGCTCGCCGAGAGGACGGTCACGGACCCGATCTTGCCCGAGTTCAAGACCAGTACATCGTTTCCCGCAGTAGTGATGGCGATGGGCGAAGAGAAGCGATAGGCGGGGCCCGTAATGCGACGTACGAGCGAACCGTTGCTGGCGCGAATCTCAGTGATGGTGTCATTAGCGTTCACCACGAAAAGTACGCCACCAGAATCGACGATTGCCCTGGGGTGGTCGAAACCGTAACGCGTGGAACTCAAACTACCGATCCAGGCTCCGGTACTCGGATTGATTTCCGAGACCGTCGAACTCGCTCCATTAGTCACCCAAAGTTCGCCCCCACCGAAGGCGAGACCCGTGGGCATGTCGAATTCAGTCTTGGCGGTGTGAGCCGTCTGTGCTCCGGCGGGCAACGCCATTGTGCCGAGGGTACTCGCCGCGGCTAGTACGCCACAGGCGAGTAGCCCCCCACGAGAAGTCCACTTGATCATAGACTGATGGTATATGGTGCACGACGAGGCGGAGCGGACAAGATTGACGTCACGCGGCCAATGGAGTAGAGATTCCTCCTCGTTGTTACTGGTCAGGGCAACGGTCCAGGACGTCCAAAGAAATAACCTTGGCCCAGCATGTGAGCGTTCTGGCCCAATGAGACACCTAGCCGTATGAGGGTATCCGCTTCAGCCTGGGTCTCGACCCCCTCCGCGATCACAATGGTGTTCGTCTGCGCCGCGAAATGGCACATGCCCGCCGTCATGGCCTGACGCGCTGGATTGGAGTCGATGTCACGAATGATGGAGATGTCCAGCTTGACGTAGCTCGGTCGAAGTTCGAGGATGTGGCTGAGACTGGTGAAACCCGCGCCCGCGTCGTCGACCGCGAGTCGACAGCGCGGCAGACTCGCGACCACATTGCGAATGGCGGCGTAGTTCTCAATGGGGTCGTGTTCGGTGATCTCGACGACAATCTCACGATTGGACGCGGCCAGGACTGGCTCGACGTAGTGCCCGAGCAGGGCGTCGGGCGAGAAGTTCACGCTCAGCCAGATCTCGGGGTCAATCTCTCTCGCGCCTTCAATGGCGGCGAGGGCGCACGCCGCTTCGAGTTCGGGACCTAATCCGACCTGGTGAGCGTCGATGAAGCACAGGTCGGGTCGACGGCCATTGGAGAAACGCGTCAGCGCCTCGTAGCCGACGATTCGCCCAGTGGCGAGCTCGACGAAGGGCTGGAACACTGGTGTGAAGGCACCCAGGTCAAGGATCTCCTGGATCTGGGCGCGAAGTACTTCGCGATGGCGCTGGGTCTCGATCTGGGCACCGAAGAAGGAACCAGCGTAGGTCCCCAACTGGTCGAAGGCCGCCAGCCGACGTGCGAAGCTCTGAGCCA
>VFSW01009374.1_pt1 | contig 13986 bp, 10 predicted proteins | sample 5358111 | NCBI WGS metagenome assembly VFSW01 (sample SAMN11554181, study PRJNA540505) | mine drainage metagenome | isolation source: sediment from site ElyBrook_90M | place: USA: Ely Copper Mine, Vershire, VT | collected 2017
GCCGGGCGGTCTGGCGCCCGTTCCTGATGGAGTTTTCATCGAAACCCCGTAGACCTTATTTATTGTAAAGTTTACTTGAAGAAAGTGAACTCCATTTTGGTTTGCGTCGGCAGCGCGATCCAGCTCCTGCTGCGTTCGCTCTCGTACACCTGCACCCTGCCGCGGCAGTTCAACCGCTTCATCGAGCAGTGCTACCTCATCGGCTACACGACCCTGCCGATCGTCATGATCCTGAGCTTCTTCATCGGCAGCGTCCTCGCGCTTCAGGCCGGTTATTCCATGGCGGATTTCGGGGCCAAGCAGTTCATCGGCTCCCTGGTCGGCCTGTCGATGGCGCGCGAACTGGGGCCCATGATGGTTTCGATCCTGCTCGCCGGGCGCGTCGGCTCCGCCATCGCGGCCGAGCTGGCCTCGATGACGGTCTATCAGGAGATCGATGCCCTGGTCACGATGGACATTCCGCCGGCGCGCATGCTGGTCCTGCCGCGGCTGGCCGCGGTCCTGGCGATGATGCCCATCCTCACGATCGTCGCCAACCTGGTCGGCTGGTTCGGCGGCGCGATCGTCTCGCGGTACGTGAGCTTCATCGGGATCGGCTCAGCGCAATATTTTTCGGCCCTGCGGAGATTCGTCGCCTTCAAGGACGTGGCCAACGGCCTGGCGAAGGCGGAGATCTTCGGCTTCGTCGTCGTCCTGGTCTGCTGCAGCATCGGCCTCAACACCCGCGGGGGACCGCGGGAGATCGGGGCGGCCGTCACCCGCTCGGTGGTGGTCTCGCTGATCCTGATCCTGGTCCTGGACTACCTCGTCACCCGCGCCCTGATGTGACCGCCATGATCTGCCGCCATTCCGCCTCCGGTGTCTCCCCCCTGCCCGACGCGACCGCCGTGGGCGTGACGGTCGAGAACCTCTGCAAGAGCTTCGGGACGACGGCGGTGCTCAAGGACGTGAGCTTCCAGGTCGCCCCGGGCGAGATCTTCGTCCTGATGGGCCCGAGCGGCACGGGCAAGAGCGTCCTGCTCCGGCACCTGGTCGGGCTGGAGGCGCCGACATCCGGCCGGGCGACCGTCGCCGGGCTCGACGCGACCGACGAGCACACCCGGACACGCGTGCGCATGGGCCTGGTCTTCCAGGCCGGCGCGCTCTTCAATTCCCTCTCGGTCTACGACAACCTGGCGCTTTACCTGCGCGAGCACCGGGTCGGCAACGAGGCGGCGACCCGGGAGACGGTACGGCACGCGCTGCAGATCCTCTCCCTCGAGGACGCGGCGGACAAGTTCCCCTCCGAACTGTCCGGCGGCATGAAGAAACGGGTGGCGATCGCCCGGGCGCTCGTGATGGAGCCGCAGCTGCTGCTCTACGACGAGCCGACGAGCGAGCTCGATCCCGTCATGTCGGCCACGATCAGCGAGATCATCGCCTCCCTGCGCAAGGAGTACCGCGTCACCACCATCGTCGTTTCGCATGACCGTGAGCTCGCGCTCAATATCGGCGACCGGATCGGCATCATGATGGCCGGCGAGCTGGTCCACATCGGGCCGCCGGAATCCCTGCGGCAGCCGAAAGACCCGCGCGTCGCCGACTTTCTCAACCCGAAATTCGACCTGGACCATCCCCGCTTCAAGCGGCTCGCAACCTAACCGCCGGCAGCATCCGGCAGCATCGGAGATCGTCACCATGAACAACGCACAGCAGACCGCCCGGATCGGGCTCTTCTTCGTCCTCGGCGTCGCCCTTGTCTGGGCGACCTTCGAAACCCTCAGCGGCGGGCACCTCTTCGGCGATCACGGCTACACGGTGGTCGCCGCCTTCGACGACCTCAAGGAGCTCAAGGTCGGGGACGAGGTCCGGATGGCCGGAGTGAAGATAGGCTCGGTCGAGAAGACCGAGCTGAAGGGGCGCAAGGCCGACGCGATCCTCCGCATCGATACCGGAGTAAAGATCGCCCGCGACGCCACGGCCGCGATCAACATGTCCGGGCTCATCGGCAACAATTTCATCGCCATCGCCCTGGGTTCGGCCTCCGCGCCGTTGCTGGCCGACGGCGGCAGCATCCAGACTGTGAGCACGCCCGATCTCAACACCATCATGAGCCAGCTCGGTGAACTTGGCCACAAGCTCGACGGGGCGCTCTCCTCGCTCAGCGTCGCCCTGAACGGAAACGGCAAGCAACCCGGTCTCTTCCAGAATCTCAACCGGCTCGTTTCCGACAACAGCGCAAAGGTCGGCGCGACGCTGACCAATCTGCAGGCGATCACCGACAAGCTCAACCGCGGGCAAGGGACCCTCGGCAAGCTGATCAACGATCCGGATCTCCACGACCAGCTCCTCGCAGCCGTGAGTGAAATCAAGGCGACCGCCGGCCAGGCCCAGGAATTCATCGCCAACGCCCAGTCGATCCTCAAGCAGGTCAAGTCGGGCAAGGGGGCGCTCGGCGCGCTGGTCTACGACCCGAAGACCGCGGACAACGTCAAGGTCGCGATCCAGAACCTGCGCGACGTCTCGGACAAGCTGGCCAAGGGAGAGGGCACCCTGGGCAAGCTGATCAACGACGACAGCCTGTACACGAGCGCGAAGGGAACGCTGACCAAGGCCGATCGCGCGCTCGACGGGATGAACGACTCCGGTCCGATCAGCGCCGTCGGCGTGGTTGCAAACTCGCTGTTCTGACCCGGCGCCGGGCGGACGCTGATTTCCGCTTCAGGGCGGCCGGGCAAAAACGGTTTGCACTGTTCGGACACGAGTCCTAATTCGTCGGTGACCCCATGAAGCCCCGCTGGCGCACCCTGATTTTTGCGGCCCTTGTCCCGCTGTCCCGGGCGGCCGCCGATCCGGGGGATGTTGCGCCGGCCCAGCCGGTCATACCCCGCCGCAGCTTCACGGTGCTCGACTTCGGAGCTGTGGCTGACGCCAGGACGCTCGACACCGGAGCCTTCCGGGCCGCGGTGGCTGCGGTCGGCCGGGCGGGCGGCGGCAGGTTGGTCGTTCCGGCCGGAATCTATTGCACGGGGCCCTTCGATCTCTGCAGCGACCTCGACTTGCATCTTCAGGCGGGGGCGACGCTGCTGTTTTCGCCGCGGTTTGCGGACTACCGGATCGGCGGACGCTATCGGCCGCTGCTGCTCGCCCGGGATTGCCATGACGTCGAGATTTCCGGACCGGGGACGATCAATGGCCGCGGCGAGGCGTGGTGGCCCGACGCGGTCCGATTCAAGGCGGCGGCCAATGCCGCGGGGCGCGAGCGGTACAACACAAGTCCCCGGCCGCGGATGGTGGTCTTCGATCATTGCCGCCGGGTGCGGGTCGAGGGAGTCACGCTCACCCACGCGCCCGTCTTCAACCTGGTTCCGAGCTGGTGCGAGGACGTGACGATCGACGGCATCACCATTTCCAATCCGGCCCATTCCCCCAATACCGACGGCATCGACCCATCGGTCTCGCGGCGGGTGCTGATCACCCATTGCACGATCGACACGGGCGACGATTGCATCGCGATCAAGGCGGGAGCCAAGGGCGCCGGGGTGACGCGGGACATCCTGATCACCGACTGCACCTTCCTCCACGGCCACGGCTGCTCGGTGGGCAGCGAGACCTACAGCGGCCTGCGCGGCATGACGGTGCGGCGCTGCACCTTCGAGGGCACCGACACGGGGGTGCGGTTCAAGACAGACCGGGCCCGCGGCGGCCTGGTCGAGAATGTGCTCTACGAGGACCTGACGATGAAGCACGTGGGCCAGGCCATTTCGATCAGCAGCACCTACCAGGGGGCCTCGACCGACGCGGGGTCGGCGAGGGCTGTCCCCCCCTGCTGGCGACATATCACGGTGCGAAATGTGGTCGCCACCGAGTGCACCCGAGGCGCCGGTCTCATCGCCGGACTGCCGGAGATGCCGGCTGAGGACATCACGCTCGAACATGTGACGATCCAGGCGCCGAAGGGACTCCGGATCGCCTACGCGCGCGGAGTCATCCTGCGCGACGTGCGCATCGCCGCCGCGAAAGGCCCGCCCGTCGTCGTGGGCGCTTCGGTTTCCGGGCTGGTGGGCGACTGAGGGCCCGATCACCCGGGACTCGGCTCAGGTGCCGGTGAACCAGGTTTGCATCCAGGTGCCGTAGCCGACGATGACCGTGGACAGGATCAGGGTGACGACGCCGCCTGCGATCAGCAGGTGGGCCTTCCGGCTCGACCCCTTCCATTCGTGCAGAATCCAGCCCCACATGGTGGCAAAGATGATGATGCTCGCCATGTGCAGGGTCCAGCTGGCGAAGCTGTACTTGCCCATCTGGGTTTCGCCCATGGTGTAGAAGAAGAACTGGAAGTACCAGGTGGTGCCGGCCAGCGCCGAGAAGAGGTAGTTGTTGAGCATCGGCGCCTTGAGGTCGACCGAGTCCAGCGTAGGCGCCGGGGCCGCGGCCTCGCCGCCCGCCGCCGTCAGGTGCGCGTGTTCCGGGCGCACTTCGGAGGCGAAGTACTGGTATCCGCTCCGATTGCGGACGTTGAGCATGACGCACCAGATGAAGTTGGTCGTGAAGCCGCCGAGCAGCAGAATCACGAGCTTGGGCAAGCCGCTCCAGAGCTGGGTTGTGCCCGCTGCCAGCGAGGCCGCGCTGATCGGATTGCCCGCGGTTAGGGCGAAGGCGAAGCAGGCGCTCATGATGCCGCAGAACGTCGCGACCAGGATGCCCTTGGCGAAGCTGAACTCGGCGATCGATTTCTTCTTTTCCTCGGCTGGCATCTCCCGCTCCTTGGCCAGCCCGGCCAGGGCCGCGATGGCGATTCCGGCTAGGCAGACAGCCACTCCCGCGAGCGTGACCTGCCCCGGTCGGCTCGACGCGATCTGCACGATCGATTGGGCGACAGGGATCGAAGGGACGAAAAGCTTGAAGACCGGCGGGACCAGGGTGCCGAACGCGGCGCAGAAGCCGAGCGCCACGCCTGTGCCGAGCGACAGCCCCAGGTACCGCATGGTGAGGCCGTAGGTCAGTCCTCCGAACCCCCAGAGCAGGCCGAAGAAATACGTCCACCACAGGGTCGAGAGCGACTGCGCGGCGATCACGCCGAACAGGTTCTTGGTCAGCAGCAGGGCGAAGAACCAGGGGCAGATGATCCAGGAAAAGATCCCGCCCACCAGCCAGTAGGTTTCCCACGACCACTTCCTGACCCTGCGGTAGGGGACATAGAACGAGCCGGAGGCAAGGCCGCCGAGCCAATGGAGGGGAACACCGAGAAACGGATTGGGATTCATGGGATGCGGTGGGGGACGGGCGGGAAAAGGACGGAGCCCGGAAAGCGTCCGGCGATGCGGCCCAAGTGGGCGGACAAAGTCAACCCAGAGGTGTTTCGGACTGTCGGCCTACCCGGGAGGCGGCCCGGGGTGGGCGGCATGGACTGCGTAGGCGCCGGTGTCCGCCAGCATCGCCTCCAGGACGGCCGCCAGCGGCTCCACCCGCACCAGCCCCGAAAACACCGCCTTGTCGCCGATCGAGTCCTCTAGGATGAAGGCCGGCCGCTGATTGACGCGGTGGGCGTGAAACTCGGCGGTGCCGGCGTCGATCCGGGCGCGGACGGCGGAGGACCGTGCGCGCGCCCGGAGCTTGGGCGGATCGAGCCGGGCGGCCTTGGCGCCGACCTCCACCGCCACGGCGAGATCGCCGATCTTCATGCCCTCGCGCAGCCCGGCGTGGGCGAGGGCCAGCCGGAGGGAATCGTCCTCGATGCCGAAGTCCCGTCCCGCCTCGGCCACCAGGTTCGGCGCGGTGTAGTCGCCGCGGCGCGCCGGATCGTACCAGCCGGTGCTCAGCTTGTAGGGGGAGCGCATGACGGTGCCGCCGCTCCGCCGGTAGAACCAGTCGCATTGCGCCTCCGAAGCCGGGAAATCGCCCGGATTCATGAGCGCGATCTTCCAGCTGAATTTCACCCGGCCGGCGTACCGCCGCTGGAGCTCCGCCCAGGCGGGCTCGGCCCAATGGCACCAGGACGAGAGCAGATCCAGATAGTAGGTGATCGTCACGGGCTCTTGTGGCCGAACAGGCTCTTCAGGCCGGCGCCTGCATTCTTGACGGCCGAGCCGGCGGCGGCCCCCATGGTCGAGCCGACCTTTCCCGCCGCCTGGGTCGTCGCCTCCACCACGTCCCCTGCCATGCTGCGCATGACGGCTAAGGCGAGCTGGTTCGCGGTGATGCCGCCCTCGGCTGTGCCGATGTCGTTCAGGGTCACCGGCGGCATCGGCAGCGGGAGGGCCGCGGGTCCGACCCCGAGCCGGACCAGCCCGCCGGTGATCCGGAAATGCTTCACCTCGAAGCGGAGCGGCTTGCCGTTGGAAGCCTTGGCCTCCCCGGCGCTCGACGATCCCCCGATGTTCTTCAGCAGGTCGCCGATGTTGCTGGATAGAATCCTGGTTTCGTAGGTGAACTCGGGCTTCTCGATCGAAATGTCGTCGATCACGATCGGGTCGCCGAAAAGCGAGGCCGGGGCCACCTTCACGTGGACCCGGCCGAGGTAGATGGCGGATCCGGAGCCCCATCCCTTGGGATTGCCGACGTAGAGGCCCGACAGGGTTCCGCTCCCGGTCAGGGGGGAGATGCGGGCTCCTGCCAGCTCCACCCGGGTCCGGGTCATGAGCGGCGCGAACCGGTTGACGCCGGCCTTGACGATCGAGCCGAGGAAGAAGGCCACGATCACGTAGGCGGCGACGAGCGCGATGAGGCCGGCGACCAGGAGGCGGAAGGCGAGCTTCTTCTTCATCCGCGGCATCGTAGCGGGCTCGGCGCCGGGCGCAAGCTGGCGCCGGGACCAATTTCGCTTGTCACCGGGGCCCGCCCTCAAACTCTAGGCGGCGAATCCCCCATGCCGTCCGACTACACCGAGGCCAGCGTCAAGACCCTGTCGTCGACCGAGCACATCCGCCTGCGGCCGGGCATGTACATCGGCCGGCTCGGCAACGGCGCCCATGCCGAGGACGGCATCTACGTCCTGCTGAAAGAGACGATCGACAATTCGGTCGACGAGTTCGCGATGGGCCACGGCCGGAAGATCGAGGTCGAGTTGGAGGACCGCGGCGCCCGCGCCCGCGACTACGGCCGCGGCATTCCGCTCGGGAAGCTCCTGGAGTGCGTCTCGGTCATCAACACCGGCGCCAAGTACGACAGCGAAACCTTCCAGAAGGCCGTGGGCCTGAACGGGGTGGGCCAGAAGGCGGTGAACGCTCTCGCGCGCGAGTACCGGGCGCAGTCGGTGCGCGACGGCCAGACCAAGGTGGTGGAATTCGCCCGCGGCAAGCTCAAGAAGGAGCACCGCGTGGGCGCGACCGGAGAGCGCAACGGCACGATCGTCTCCTTCGCCCCGGACGAGGAGCTCTTCGGGGCGGACTTCCGCTACCGCCCGGAATTCGTCGAGGACATGCTCTGGAACTACGCCTTCCTCAACCGCGGGCTGACGCTCACCTGCAACGGCAAGCCGTTCCGCTCCGAGCGCGGCCTGGAGGACCTGCTGCGCAAGAACCTCACCGGCGAGACCCTCTATCCCATCGTCCACCTCGAGGGCGACGACATCGAGATCGCGCTGACCCACGGCGCCCATTACGGCGAGGAGTATTATTCGTTCGTCAACGGCCAGCACACGACCATGGGCGGCTCGCACCAGGCGGCCTTCCGCGAGGCGGTGGTGGAAACGGTCCGCAACTTTTTCAAGAAGGACTTCGAGGCCGCGGACGTCCGCCAGGGCATCGTCGCAGCGGTCGCGATCCGGGTGATCGAGCCCGTGTTCGAGTCGCAGACCAAGACCAAGCTCGGCTCGAGCGAGATGGGCCCGGGAGGCCCCTCGGTCCGGGACTTCATCGGCAAGTTTGTCCAGCAGAGCCTGGACGTCCATCTGCACAAGAACCCCGCGACCGCCGAGGCCCTCCGGAGCAAGATCGAGGAGAGCGAGCGCGAGCGCAAGGAGCTGGCCGGCATCCGCGGCCTGGCTCGGGAGCGGGCGAAGAAGGCGTCGCTGCACAACCGCAAGCTGCGCGACTGCCGGGTGCACCTCGGCGACAAGGCGGAGCGCTCCGAGCAGAGCACGCTTTTCATCGTCGAGGGCGATTCGGCGGCCGGCTCGCTCACCGCCTGCCGCGATGTGCAGACCCAGGCCGTCTTCGCGCTGAAGGGCAAGCCGCTCAACACCTACGGTCTCTCGAAGAAGGTGATCTACGAAAACGAGGAGTTCCACCTCCTGCAGTCCGCCCTCAACATCGAGGACGGCCTCGACGGCCTGCGCTACGGGAAGATCGTGGTCGCGACCGACGCCGACGTCGACGGCATGCATATCCGGCTCCTGCTCCTGTCCTTCTTCCTGCAGTTTTTCCCGGAGCTGATCACGGCCGGGCGCCTTTTCCTGCTCGAAACCCCGCTCTTCCGCGTCCGGAACAGGAAGGAGACGGACTACTGCTATTCCGAGGGCGAGAAGCGGGCGGCGGTGGCCCGCCTCGGCGCCGGCCACGAGATCACGCGCTTCAAGGGCCTGGGCGAGATCTCCGCCGGCGAGTTCAAGGACTTCATCGGCGAGTCGATCCGGCTGGAGCCGGTGTCGCTGCTGCACCTGCGCGACAGCGACGAGCTCCTCTCCTTCTTCATGGGAAAGAACACTCCCGAGCGGCAGGAATTCATCATCGGCAACCTCAAGGTGGAAAAGGATCCGGTCGAGGCGTGAGCGCAAAATCCCATCCCGGCGGAAGCCCGAAAGCGCCGCTGGCGCAGAGCTATGAGACGTGGTTCCTCGACTACGCCAGCTACGTCATCCTCGACCGGGCGGTCCCCTACCTCGACGACGGCCTGAAGCCCGTGCAGCGGCGGATCCTGCACACCCTTTGGGAGATGGACGACGGCCGGTTTCACAAGGTCGCCAACGTCGTCGGGGCGACGATGCGCTATCACCCGCACGGCGACGCCTCGATCGGCGCCGCGCTGGTCGGCATGGGGCAGCGGGGCTTCCTGGTCGAGCCGCAGGGCAACTTCGGCAACGCCCTGACGGGCGACGAGGCGGCCGCACCGCGCTACATCGAGGCGCGGCTGACACCCTTCGCGCGCGAGGTGCTCTTCAACCCCAAGACGACCGAATGGCAGCTCAGCTACGACGGCCGCAATCGCGAGCCGGTCACGCTTCCGGCCAAGTTCCCGCTCGTCCTGCTCGACGGCGCCGAAGGGATTGCGGTTGGCCTGGCGACCAAGATCCTGCCGCACAATTTCAACGACCTGTGCCGCGCCGCAGTCAACCACCTCCAAGGAAAAACCTTCCGCATCTATCCCGACTTTCCCACCGGAGGCATCGCCGACTTTTCCGAATACAACGACGGCGAGCGGGGCGGAAAGGTGAAGGTGCGGGCCAAGATCGAGGCGCGGGGCAAGCTCCTGCTCGCGATCACCGAGCTCCCGTTCGGCGCGACGACCGAGTCGCTGATCGACTCGATTCTCGCGGCCAACGCCAAGGGTCGGGTCAGGGTGCGGCATGTCGACGACAACACCGCCGACACGGTCGAGATCCTCGTTCACCTGCCGCCGGGCAGCGACCCATCCCAGGTCATCCAGCAGCTCTACGTCTTCACCGACTGCCAGGTGGCGATTTCGCCCGCGGCCTGTGTCATTTCCGGGGAACGGCCGCAGTTCCTCGGCGTCCGCGAGATCCTGAAGCGGAGCACGGACCGGACCCGGCAGCTGCTCAAGCGCGAGCTGGAGATCCGGCTCGGCGAACTCGAGCAGCAGTGGCACTGGGATTCCCTTGAGCGGATCTTCATCGAGGAGCAGATCTACCGGCGGATCGAGAAGTCCGAGACGTGGGAGGACGTGCTCGGGGAGATCCGCCTCGGCCTGAAGCCCTTCGCCCCGCGGCTCCGCCGTGCGATTGCGGCGGAGGACATCGTCCGGCTGACCGAGATCCGGATCAAGCGCATCTCGGCCTACAACCGCTTCCAGGCCGGCGAGGCCATCAAGCGGATCGAGGCCGAAATCAGGACGGTGAAGCAAGACCTGAAGCACCTCACCGCGTTTGCCATCCGTTGGTTCGAATCCCTGGCGGAAAAGCACGGCAAGGCTCTGAAGCGGCGAACCCAGTACGACGAGATCGGGGAGATCCGCGCCGCCGAGGTTGTCTCGGCCAACCAGCGGCTCTATGTCAACCGTGCGGAGGGGTTCATAGGCCTCAACTGGCGCCAGCATGATTTTGTCCAGGAGTGCACCATCCTCGACGACGCAGTCTGCTTCATGGCCGACGGGACGATGAAAATCTCGAAGGTCGCGGACAAGCCCTTCATGGGCCGGGACATCATCCACTGCGCCGTCTTCCCCAAGGACGGCGACCGGTCGTTCTACACCATGGTCTACCAGGACAAGGCCACCGGAAAGGCCTTCGCCAAGCGCTTCCAGATAGGCGGGGTGACGCGCGACAAGCTCTACTCTCTGGTGAAATCCGAGGGCTCCCGGGTCGTCTACTTCGAGGTGAGCCCGGCCGAGGCGGCGATGCCGAAGAAGCTGCGCGTCGCCCTCGACGGCCGGAGCCGGGCTCGCGTGCGGGAGTTCGACTTCGATCTCGCCCCGGTGCCGGTGAGCCAGCGCGGCGCGAAGGGCCTCACGGTCACGAAGTGGCCGGTCAAGTCCGTGGATCGGACGGACTGAGCGTCCTCAGCGGCCGAACGACCTGGGAAGGCCCTCCGCCGCGGCCGCCGGCCGCCGGCCCGGCTTCGGCCTCGACGCGGCGATCTTCCGCCCCAGCAGTTCCGCGTACTGCGCGGCGTCGATGGGCAGCTCGACCGTCCGGTCTGTCCAGGTGGACAGCAGCATGGCATTGGCCAGTTCGAGCGAGGCCAGGCCCTCGGCGGCCGGTGCGATCAGGGGCGCGCCCTCGAGGATGGCGGCCGCGAAGTTCTGCAGGATGGCGAGATGCTGCCCGCCGCGATCCGGAAGCGCGATCACCGTCTCCGAGGTCTTGGGCTGGGCGAAGGAGTCCTCGGTGGCGCGCGAGAACTCCGACGTCGGCGTATCATTGCGGGTGAAGACGAGCCGGCCGTTCTCGCACACGATCCGGCCCCGTTCGGCTGCGATTTCAAGCCGGTTGGCGCCGGGCGCCTCGCCGGTCGAGGCGATGAAGATCCCGGTCGCCCCGTTGGGAAATTCCAGGTGGGCGGTGACGTCGTCCTCAACCTCGATGTCGTGGTACCGCCCGAAATGGCAGAACGCGCGGACCCGCCGCGGCTGGCCGAAAAGCCACTGCAGGAGGTCGAGATGGTGCGGGCACTGGTTTAGCAGGATGCCGCCGCCCTCGCCGGCCCAGGTCGCCCGCCAGCTCCCGGAGGCGTAGTAGCGCTCAGACCGGAACCAATCCGTGATGGTCCAGCACACGCGCCTGATTTCGCCGAGCTCCCCGGCCCGGATCATGCTCCGGAGCCCGAGGTAGGCCGGGTCGGTCCGCTGGTTGAAGACCGCGGCGAACACCCGGTCCTTTCGCGTGTGGGCCGCGATCAGCCGCTTGGCGTCGGCCACATGAACGGAGACCGGCTTTTCGACCAGCACGTGCAGGCCGGCCTCGAGCGCCTGGATGCCGAGCGAGGTATGTTGGAAGTGCGGCGTTGCGATCAGCACGGCGTCGACCAGGCCGGAGGAAGCCAGCTCTTCCAGGGAGCCGAACACACGGACCCTCTCGAACTTGGCAATCTTACCCGGGTTCGAGTCGGCCGCCGCAGCAAGCGCCAGTCCCGGCACCTTTCCGGCTGTGATGTTGGCCGCATGAGCCATTCCCATGTTTCCCAGGCCGACGATTCCCAGCCGCACTTGTTTGCCCATGGCGAGGGATCTGAAAATGGCCCTGACGGCCGCATTGTCCAACGAACTTATTGACCGAGATTCCGTCCCCAAGCCCGGTATTCGGAGCATGTCAGCATCCTGTCCTGGGGGCCGTGGCTCCCCTGGCTCCTTATCCGACTGAATTCGCGCGGCGATTGACAGCCTGGGAGGCTCTCGGGACCGTGGTATCGAGCATGAAGTTCACCGCTCGCTCCTCGATCGGCTTCTTGGCGCCACGCCTGCTCATTTTCTCAGTCGCGCTCGCCTGCTACGCCCCAGCGCTCACCGGCGGCCTCGTGTGGGACGACGCGGCCCATGTCACCCGTCCGGACTTGAGGAGCTGGACGGGCTTGCGCCGGATCTGGTTCGAGCCGGGAGCCACCCAGCAGTACTATCCCGTCCTCCATACCGCCTTTTGGCTGGAATATCGGCTGTGGCGGAATTGGACGGTCGGCTATCATGGGGCCAACCTGTTGGAACATGTGATTGCCTGCTGGCTTTTCGCGGCGGTCCTCCGGCGGCTCGGGGCGTCCGACATGACGGCTTGGCTCGCGGCGCTTCTGTTTGCCGTTCATCCGGTCTGCGTCGAGTCGGTCGCCTGGATTTCAGAGCAGAAGAACACGCTTTCGCTGGTCTTTTACCTGGGCGCGGCTCTCGCCTTTCTCGACTTCGACGAAAGCAGGGCGCCGGGCCGTTACGCGGCCGGATTTCTTATGTATGCGCTCGCGGTGGGCGCGAAGACCGTGACGGCGACGCTGCCGGGCGGCCTCCTGGTGATGGTATGGTTCAGGCGCGGCAATCTGCGCTGGCGGCGGGATGTCGCCCCGCTCGTTCCCCTCTTCGCGCTCGGCACCGTGGCGGGGCTGTACACGGCATGGATCGAGCGCGCGCTCATCGGCGCCCGGGGCCCCGAATTCGACCTAGGCGCCGGGCAGAGGCTTCTGCTTGCCGGGCGGGTCATCTGGTTCTATCTCGGCAAGCTCGTCTGGCCGGCGCACCTGGCGTTCATTTACCCCCGGTGGGATCTGCGCGCGGATGCTGCCTGGGGATACGCCGGCCTGGCTGGGGCCTTTGCGATGACGGGCCTGCTTTACGCGCTCCTAAAGCATACCCGCGCCCCCTTGGCCGCGTGGCTCTTTTTCGCGGGCTCCCTGTTCCCCGCACTCGGCTTTTTCAACGTCTATCCGTTCCGATTCTCCTACGTGGCCGATCACTTCCAGTACCTGGCGTCTCTTGGCATCTTCGCCCTGGCGGCGGCCGGCGCCTCGCGGCTCGCGGACCGACTCCGGGCGCCGGCCCGCCTTGCGGCGGGGGCCCTGCTCGCTGCCGCGATCTGCGGAAGCGTCACCCTGGCGCGGACGGAAAGCGCCGCCTACCACAGCAGCGAAATTTTCTACCGGCGCGCCATTGAGCGCAATCCGGACTGCTGGATGGCCTACAACAATCTGGGGGCGGAACTTGCGCGGCTGCCCGGGCGCAGGGCCGAAGCCATGGCGTATTTCCGAGACGCGCTGCGCCTCAACCCGGATTACGCCGAGGCGCACAACAACCTGGGCAACGCGCTCTCGGGCGTCCCCGGGGGAACGCCGCAGGCCCTGGCTGAGTTTGAGGAAGCCCTGCGGCTCGCCCCGGAATTCCTCGATGCGCGGCTGAATCTCGCAAACCTGCTCGCGCGGACGCCGGGGCGAATGGCGGACGCCCTCGCGCAGTACCGCGACCTCCTGGGCCGCGCGCCGGCCTTTGCGCAGGCGCACTTCAGCTACGCGAACGTCCTTGCGGAACTGCCCGGGTGCCGGGCCGACGCGGCGGCGGAATATGAGACGGCCCTGCGGCTGAAGCCCGACTATCCGGAGGCGCACGTCAATTTCGCTGAACTGCTCGCCTCGGAGCCCGGCGGCCTCAAGGCGGCCATCGCGCATTATGAGCGGGCCCTGCAGCTCGATCCGAGCCAGGCGAAGACCCATTACAATTTCGCGCTCGCGCTGGAGCGGGTGCCCGGCCAGCAGGACCGGGCGATGGAGGAGTACCGGGAGGCGCTGCGGCTCGATCCCGGCTACGCCCAGGCCCACAACAACCTGGCGGTGCTCTATGCCGAGCGGGGCCAGTTCGGGCTGGCGCGCGCGCATTGGGAGGCGGCTCTCAAAGCGGACCCCGGCCTCGACGACGCGCGCCGGA
>VFSW01009375.1_pt1 | contig 13985 bp, 14 predicted proteins | sample 5358111 | NCBI WGS metagenome assembly VFSW01 (sample SAMN11554181, study PRJNA540505) | mine drainage metagenome | isolation source: sediment from site ElyBrook_90M | place: USA: Ely Copper Mine, Vershire, VT | collected 2017
CGATGATGGCGACCACGATCATCAGCTCGATGAGCGTGAATCCCGACTTCTTCGATTTCATCATGTGCATGACCCCCTTTGTGCCGTTTATGTATGTATGAATCAAGGGTAAAGGTCCGATATTCGGCACGCTAGGTCAGACACCCTTATCCGAAGTATAGCCCCGGCTTGTCGGTCTGTCAAGGAAACGGAAAGCGACGAAAATCCGCTTCATCTCGACCGGTGGGCAAGAGGGGACTTGAACCCCTAAGGCCTTGCGGCCACACGGTCCTGAGCCGTGCGCGTCTGCCAGTTCCGCCACCTGCCCACCGCTCGAGACGAAATTGAGTAGAATCCATTCTACGACATCATGACTCCCAAAGACAAGGACGACGACAAGAAGATCGTCGCCACCCACCGCAAGGCGCGCCAGTTCTACTCGATCATCGAGGTGATCGAGGCCGGACTGCAGCTGCGCGGCCCCGAGGTCAAGTCCCTGCGCCGCGGCCAGTGCAGCCTCGACGGCTGCTTCGGCCGCCCCGACGCGGGCGCGCTCTGGCTCGAGAACTTCTACATCCCCCCCTACACCTTCGCGACCAACATCGAGCCGCTCGATCCCCGCCGCAAGCGCAAGCTCCTGCTCCACTCCGCCGAGCTGGCGAAGATCGAGAACAAGCTCACGATCAAGGGCCTCACTCTGATCCCTCTCGAGGTCTATTTCAAGGGCGGCTGGGCCAAGGTCGCGCTGGGCCTGGCCAAGGGCAAGACCGGGGCCGATCGGCGCGACGACCTGCGCAAGAAGGACGCGCGGCGCGACGCCGAAAAATCCTTCAAGGGCTCCTATCGCGGCTGAGGCCGCCGCGCCTTAGAAGCGGACGCCGAGGCCGGCTTCCGCGCCGGACTGGCCGTGCGCGTTCACGTAGGCGACGTTGACGTAGGTGAACTGGTACGGCTTCAGGCGCACGCCCGCGGTGAAGCGGGCCTCGGTCGTGGTCACGCTCGTCCCGTTCAGCGTCGCCACGCTCGTCGTGCGCGCGTCGAGCCGGGTGCGGTCGACGCCGACCCCGGCGTAGGGCAGAAAGAAGGGCGTGCCGATCGAGCCCACCAGGTTGGCGCCGAAATGCGACGCCGAGAAATCCTGGTGAACGACGGCGTCGCCGACGGCGGAGACGAGGACCTGCGGGGTCCAGGGCTTGTCCGACGGGGCGTAAAGCCCGTAGCGCAGGCCGCCGCCCGAGACGGTCAGGCCCTGGTACGAGATGCCGCGGATGAAGCCGTCGATCTTGAAGGGCAGGCCGATCTCGGCCTGGACCCAGGGAAGGCCGAAGGACTTCACCCCGTTGTTGCGCATGATGCTGTCGCCCTTCGACGGGGCGAACTGGGCGCTGTAGCGCGCGCCCACGTCGAAGCCGGAGAAGCCCAGCGAGCGGCCGTCGTGGAAAGTGGCCCCGCCCAGCAGGCCGCCGAGATCGCGCGTGAACGGCTTCAGCGAGCCGCCGTCGGCGAACTGGGAGAAGCCCGCGTACGGATCGGCCGTCGCGAAGGCGGGCGCCGCGGCCGCGGCCAGAAGGACGGCGGCGAGAAGGGCTTTCATCGTCTATCCATGATGCAATATGTCGTGCGCGAACCTCAACCCGTGCAGAGTCAGGTCCGGCTCGTGACGGACGCCGGGGAGGTCCTTGACGAACAGGGGCGCCAGGCCTCCGGTCGCGACGACCGCGGGGCGCCCCCCCATCTCGGCCATGGTGCGCCCGAGCACCTCTCGGATCATGCCCAGGTAGCCGAAGTACAGGCCGGCCTCCAGGCATTCGACGGTGTCCTTGCCGATCGCGGCCGCCGGCTTGCGGACCTTGACAAGCGGGAGCTTCGCGGTGAACTCATGCAGGGCCCGCGCGGCGGAGTTGGGGCCCAGCAGGATGGCGCCGCCGACGTAGTCCCCCGCCGCGTCGACGCAGTCGAAGGTCGTCGCGGTGCCGAAGTCGATCGCGATCGCGGGGGCGCCGACCAGGGACCGGAGCGCGACGGCGTTCAGGACGCGGTCCGCCCCGACCTGGCCGGGCGTCCGGACCTTGAGCTTGAGGCCGAGCTTCGACCGCGGCCCGACGGCGAGGGGCTTGAGGCCGAAGGCTTTCTTCACCGCCGCTTCAAGGGTCTTGTCGAGCCGCGGCACGACCGAGCCGTACACGACGGCGTCGGGCAGGGAGGACAGCTTCCGGAACGGGCATTTCAGCGCGCGCGCGTACCACTCGGCGCCGTGCCGGAGATCGGTCTCGAGCCGCCACTGGCGGACGAGCCGATCTCCGGCGAAGGCGCCGATCGTCAGGTTGGTGTTCCCGACGTCGACGGCGAGCAGCAATCTACTTGAGCGCGCCGACCAGCTCCTTCACCGCGCCGGCCGACTTCAAGAGCGCCGCGCGCTCCTCGACCGACAGGTTCAGCTGGATGATGCCCTCGATGCCGCGCGCGCCCAGCTTGCACGGCACGCCGACGAACACGCCGTCGACGCCGTACTCGCCCTCGAGGAGGGCGGCGCAGGGCAGAATCTTCTTCTTGTCCTTGAGGATCGCCTCGACCATCTCGGCCGTGGACGCCGACGGCGCGTAGTACGCGCTGCCGGTCTTCAGGAGCTTGACGATCTCGGCGCCGCCGTCGCGGGTGCGCTGGTTGATCGCCTCGATCTTCTCCTTCGGGAGCAACTCCGTGATCGCGATGCCGTTGACGGTCGAGAAGCGCGGCATGGGGACCATGGTGTCGCCGTGGCCGCCCAGGACCATGGCGTGCACGCTCTCCATGGACACGTCGAGAGCCTCGGCGATGAACCAGCGCATGCGCGCCGAGTCCAGGACGCCGGCCATGCCGATGACGCGGTGCTTCGGGAACTTCGAGGTCTTCAGCGCCACCGAGCACATCGCGTCGAGCGGGTTGGAGACGATGATCAGGACGCAGTTCGGCGAGTGCTTGACCGCGTTCTCGGTGCAGGCCTTGACGATGCCCGCGTTGGTGTTCAGCAGGTCGTCGCGGCTCATGCCCGGCTTGCGCGGGATGCCCGCCGTGATGACGACGATGTCCGAGCCGGCCGTCGCCTCGTAGGACGTGGTGCCGGTCACGCGCGTGTCGTAGCCGCACACCGGTCCGGACTCCAAAAGATCGAGCGCCTTGCCCGCCGGCATGTCTCCCGTCGCCGGGATGTCGAGCATCACGACCTCGTTGGCGACCTCCATCTCCGCCAAGCGCTGGACGAGCGTCGCGCCGACGTTCCCCGCTCCGATCACCGTCACTTTCGTTCGAGCCATAAGACCTCCTTTTGTGGGGTCAGACCTTGACTTAATTGACTTGTTTGGAATCGCTCAATAAGTCAATTAAGTAAAGGCCTGACCCTCCCGTCATAGCGGAATGTTGCCGTGCTTTTTGGGAAGCCGGCTGACTTTCTTGCCCTTCAAGAATTGGAACGCCCGGATGACCTTCGGCCGGGTCTTGCGCGCCTCGATGACCTCGTCGACGTAGCCGCGCTTGGCGGCCTGGAACGGCGAGGCGAACTTCTCGACGTACTCCTGCACCAATTCGGCCCTTCTCTTCTCGGGGTCCTTGGCGGCCTTCAATTCGGCCTTATAAAGGATGTTGACCGCGCCCTGGGGCCCCATGACGGCGATCTCGGCGCAGGGCCAGGCGTAATTCACGTCGCCGCGGATGTGCTTGGAGCTCATGACGTCGTAGGCGCCGCCGTACGCTTTTCGCAGCACGACGGTCACCTTGGGCACCGTGGCTCGGCAGTAGGCGTAAAGAAGTTTGGCGCCGCGGCGGATGATGCCGCCGTGCTCCTGCTCGAGCCCCGGCCAGTAGCCCGGCACGTCGACCAGCGTCAACAACGGGATGTTGAACGCATCGCAGAAGTTGATGAAGCGCGCGCCCTTCTCGGAAGCGTCGATGTCGAGCGCCCCGGAAAGAACCTGCGGATTATTGGCGATCACGCCGACCGACTCGCCGTCCAGGCGCACGAAGCCGCAGACGATGTTGCGCGCAAAATTCTTATGGACCTCGAAGAACTGATGGCCGTCGGCGAGCTCCCAGATCACCTCGTGGATCTTGTAGGCCTTCTTGGCGTCGAGCTCCTCGATGCGCTCGAGAACCTCGCTCTCGCGGCGCGGGTCGTCGGAGGCCATGGCGGTCTTGGGCTGCTCGCGGCAGTTCTGCGGCAGGAAGTCGAGGAGCTCGCGGATCTGGCGGAAGCAGTCGTGCTCGGAGCCCGCGACGAAATGCGCCACGCCCGAGAGCTTGGAGTGCGTGTCCGCGCCGCCCAGGCTCTCGAAGTCGCAGGTCTCCCCGGTCGCGGCCTTGACGACCTCGGGTCCGGTGATGAACATGTGCGAGGTGCCGTCGATCATGAAGACGAAGTCGGTCAGCGCCGGCGAGTACACGGCGCCGCCCGCGCACGGCCCCAGGATCGCGGAGATCTGCGGGACGTAGCCGGAGGCCTCGACGTTGCGGTAGAAGATCTCGGCGTAGCCGCCCAGGGACTCGACGCCCTCTTGAATGCGCGCGCCGCCGGAGTCGCACAGGCCGATCACCGGAACGCCGGCCGTGATGGCCATGTCCATGGCCTTGCAGATCTTCATCGCGTGAGCCAGGCCCAGAGAGCCGCCGACCACCGAGAAGTCCTGCGAGTACACGCACACCGGCCGCCCGCCGATGCGCGCAAATCCCGTCACCACGCCGTCGGCCGCCATGTACTTCTTGTCCAGGCCGAAATCCGTCGCGCGGGTCTCGACGAGCAGGTCGATCTCCTCGAAGCTGTCGTCGTCGACGAGCATGTCGATGCGCTCGCGCGCCGTCATCTTGCCCGACGCCTTCTGCGCCGCGAGCCTCTCCGGCCCGCCGCCGCCCTCGGCCTTGGCACGCTTGTCGTGCAGGAGCTGGATCTTCGGCGAGACGAGCGGCCGTTTCGGCGCGGGGGCCGCCGCGAGCGCGGGCTTCACTTCTTTCATTTCTTTGCCGTTTTTGTCGGAGTTATTCACGGTATCCACAAGGCGAACTGTTGTTGACAACAGTTCTCAATGGGCCTCCTCGACTAATTCGATGAGCACGCCGCCCTGATTCTTCGGATGAAGAAATGCCACGTTGTGACCCCAGGCTCCAGGCCGCGCGGCCTTGTCGATCAACTCCGCGCCCGCCGCCGCCTGCCGCTTGAGCTCCTCGGCGATGCTCGGCACCGCGAAGGCCAGATGATGCTGCCCCGGTCCGCGCTTTTCGATAAATTTCGCCACCGTCGAGTCCGGCGAGGTCGGCTCGAGAAGCTCGATGTACGGCCCCGAACCGACGAACGCCACCCTCACCTTCTGGCTCGCCACGTCTTCGCGATGGGCCACATTCAGGCCCATTCTCTCATAATGGGCGACGCTCTCGTCGAGCGATTTGACGGCGATGCCGATGTGGTGGAGCTTCATCGTGTCTCAGGCCCTCAGAAGCTTCCGCCCCAGCGTCGCGGGATCCGTCTTGTGCGCCAGCATCTCCTCCAAAATCTTGTCGGTCACGCGGTCGAGAGCGGTCTTGACCACGCGGCGCTGGATCCAGAACTGGAGCTCGGTCGCGTGCTGTTTCTTCAGGCGCGCGCGGCCCTCGCCCGATTTCTTCAGATGCTCCCAGTGGCCGTCCAGGCTTCCCGCGAGCTCGGCGACGCCGTCGCCGGACAGCGCGGAGGTCGCGACGATCGGCGGCTCCCAGGTCTTGAGCGCCTGGCCGGCCGAGTGGCCCAGGTCGAGCGCCGAGCGCAGGTCGCCGACGGCCTTGTCCTTGCCCGCGAGGTCGGCCTTGTTGACCACGAAGATGTCCCCGATCTCCATCGCGCCGGCCTTCATGGCCTGGATCTCGTCGCCCATCGCGGGCGTGGTCACGTACAGGACGGTGTCGGCGACCGAGGCGATGTCCACCTCGTCCTGGCCCGTGCCGATGGTCTCGATGAGGATCTTGCCGCAGCCGAGAGCCTCCAGGACATGGATCGCGCCGAAGATCGTGTGCGTGAGCCCGCCGATCATCCCGCGCGAGGCCAGCGAGCGGATGAACACGCCGGGGTCGGTCGCGTGCTCCATGACGCGCAGGCGGTCGCCGAGAAAGGCCCCGCCCGAGATCGAGGACGAGGGATCCACCATCAGCACGCCGACCTTGACCTGGAGCTTCCGGTAGTGCGCGATCAGGCGGCCCGTGAGCGTGGATTTTCCCGCGCCGGGCGGCCCGCACACGCCGATCTTCTGCGCCGAACCCGAGGACTTGAAGAACTCCTTGGCCAGCGTCTCGCACGACTCGCTCTCGTCGACGACCAGCGACAGCGCGCGCGAGGCGGCGGCGTGCTCGCCGCGGCGCACGCGCTTGATCAGGTCCTGCGGGTCGTTTTTAGCGGGCAACCTTCAGGTTCTCCTTGAGGTACTCGACGATCGACTGCAGCGGCGTGCCGGGGCCGAAGACGCGGTTGACGCCCGCCTTCTTGAGCGGCGCGACGTCCTCGTCGGGGATGATGCCGCCGCCGAAGACCAGCACGTCCTTGAGGCCGGCCTTGCGCAGGCGCTTGACGACCTCGGGGAACAGCGTCAGGTGCGCGCCGGACAGCAGCGACAGCCCGACCGCGTCCACGTCCTCCTGCATGGCCGCCGCGGCGATCATGTCCGGCGTCTGCCGGATGCCGGTGTAGATCACCTCGAAGCCGGCGTCGCGCAGCGCGCGCACGATCACCTTCGCGCCGCGGTCGTGGCCGTCCAAACCGGGCTTCGCGATCAAGACTCGAAAGGGCTTGTCCATCACCAAGATCCTCCTTGAGACTCCAGCACCGCCGAGAACGCCTCGACGACCTTCGGGTCGTAGCGCGTCCCTGCGCCGTCGCGCGCTTCCCGCAGCGCCTGGGCCCCGAGCTCCGCGCCGCGCAGGCCCGAGATCCGCAGCTCCTCCATCTTCACGACCAGACCCAGCACGCGCGCGCCCAGCGGGATCGCCTCGCCCGACAGCTTGCCCGGATAGCCCGTCCCGTCGAAGCGCTCCTTGTGATGGCGGATCATCGGGAGCGCGCCCTCGAGCATCTTGATGCCCTCGAGCATGCGCGCCGAGAACGCCGGGAGCATCTCCTCGGACGCGCTCATCACGCCCATGTCCGCGAGCAGGCGCGGGTTCTTGAACGCCACGTAGCCGATCTTGTGCAGGACGCCCGCGTAGTACAGCATCCGGTACTCGTACTCGTCCACCCCGAGCGCCCGGCCCAGCGCGCAGCACAGCTTCGCCGCGCGCACGGGGTAGTCCTCGAGCCCCGGCTTCGCGGTCTCGATGACGCCGACGAGCAGCTCGAGCACGTGCGAGAAGAAGTTCTTCTGCTCGGCCATGATCTTCGTGTTCGTGATCGCGACCGAGGCCAGGCTGGCGAGGCTCGTCAGCAGGCCCACGTGGGCGTCCGTGTACTCGCCCTTGGCCTTGTTCAGCACCTCGACGACGCCGACCAGCTCTCCGCGGAAGATCATCGGCACGCACAGCAGCGAGCGCGTCGAGAAGCCGGAGGCCTTGTCGAACTTGCCGGCGAAGCGCGGGTCCTTGCTGGTGTCGTTGACCAGCTGCGGCTTGCGGTTCTGCGCGACCCAGCCCGCGATGCCCTGCCCCATCGGCAGCGTCATCGTCTTGAGCGCCTTGGCCTTCTCGCCCGAGACGACGCGGAAGAACAGGCGCTTCTTGTCGTCGGTCACGAGCATGATCGAACTCGCCTCCGACTCGGTCAGCTGCTCGGCGGCGGTGCCGATCTTCTGCAGCAGGAAGTCCAGGTCCAGCGTGGAGTTCAGGCTGCCCGCGATCGTGAACAGCTCGAGCGCGAGGTCGACGTTCATCTCGGGAGCGTTCGCATCAGCCATGTTATTCCGTGCCTCCCAGGACTTCGCGGGCCGTCGTCAAGCCCGCCTTGACCTTCTCGAGCCCGTCCTGCGTGATGAGCCGCATCCCTTCCGCCATCGCGACCGGGCGGATCGTGTCGGAGGCGACGTCCTTGAGGCAGAGCCGGCGCAGGTTCTCGCTCATGACCAGGAGCTCGTGCATGCCGACGCGGCCCTTGTAGCCGATGCCCTTGCAGGTCTCGCACTTGTTGTCGCCCGGAGGCGTGCCCCACAGCTTCGTCCCCTTCGGGAGGTCGACCTTGTTCTCCTCGAAGATCTTGATCTCCGCGGGGTTCGGGTCGCGCTCGACCTTGCACGAGGAGCAGAGCCGCCGCGCCAGGCGCTGGGCCAGGATGGCCTTGATCGTCGTGGCGACCATGAACGCGGGCAGCCCCATGTCCACCAGGCGCGAGATCGTCGACGACGCGTCGTTGGTGTGGATGGTCGAGAAGACCAGGTGGCCGGTCATGGCGGCCTCGCAGGCGATGTGCGCGGTCTCCTCGTCGCGGATCTCGCCGACCATGATGACGTCCGGGTCCAGGCGCAGAAACGAGCGCAGGGCCGCCGCGAAGTCGAACTTCTTGTCGCCGCCCAGCTTCACGTCGGGGTTGACCGGGACCTGGATGATGCCCGGCAGGTTGTACTCGACGGGGTTCTCGGCGGTCAGGATCTTGATGTCGGGCCGGTTGACATGATTGAGGCAGGCGTACAGCGTCGTGGACTTGCCCGAGCCCGTGGGGCCGCAGACGATGATCAGGCCGAAGTTCTTCTTGCCGCCGATGCCCTTGAGCAGGCCCAGGAGCTTGTCGAGCGTGTCCGTCAGGAAGCCCATTTTCAGGATGTCGACCTGCACGCTGGCGCGATCCAGGATGCGCATGACGCAGGACTCGCCGTACACCGTGGGAACCATCTCGACGCGGAACTCGATCGGCTTGCCCTGCGCCAGGATCTGGATGCGGCCCGACTGCGGGATGCGGCGCTCGGTGATGTTCATCGAGTTGGTCATGATCTTGACCTTCGCCGAGATCGCGTTGCGGTAGCCCCACGGCACGCTGAAGGTGCCCGGGATCAGCATGCCGTCGACGCGGTAGCGCAGGTTGATGATCGAGCCCTTTCCGGTCGGGTCCTCGAACGGCTCGATGTGGATGTCCGAGGCCTTCATCGACATCGCCGTCAAGATGATCGCGTTGACGTACTTCTCGACCTCGGGCGCGCTCGCGTCGACCTCGGTGATGTCGGTCTTCGCCTCTTCCTTCTGGACCTCGAGGCCGCCCGTGTCCGCCGGGACCTCGCCCTCTTTCTTGTTGGCGCCGACGTCGGTCATCAGCCGGTTCAGCGCCTCGCCGTTGCCGCGCCCGTAGGCGGCGTCAAGCGCGGCCATGATGTCGTGCGGGAGCGCCAGGTACGGCTGGATCTCCAGGCCCGTGCGCAGCTGGATGTCCTCGGAGACGAAGAAGTCCCGAGGGTCGGCCATCGCGACGAACAGGACGTTCTCCTCCTTGGCGAAGGGGATCGCGACGTGGCGCCGGGCCACGGCCTCGGGGATCGTCTTGGCGACCTCGGGGTCCACCTCCATCTGCACGAGATCCACTCCCTTGACCCGCCATTCGTCGGCGAGCGCCTTGAGAAGCTGGCCCTTCGGGATCAGGTTCTGGTCCAGCGCGGCCTGCTGGAAGCTCTTGCCGGCCTTCGCGGCGTCGGCCGCGACCGCCTTGACCTGCTCCTCGGTCAGGAGCTTATGGGCGAGCAGGATCTCCTGGACGGTCTGGCGGCGCTGCAGTCCCTTAACGGGCATGGTGCTCTCCAAAAACCTCGCGCAGGCCGGCGAAGATCTCGCCGAGCGTGGCGCGCGATTCCACCGCGTGCAGGATGTGCGGGAACATGTTCTCCTTCGGCGCGCGCGCCGCCTTCGCCAGGCGCGCGACCGCGGCCGCCGAGGCCTTCCCGTCGCGCTTGCGGCGGAAGGCCTTCAGCCTCGCGATCTGCGCCGCTTCCACCACGAATTTTTTGGAAGCGGCGCTTCCGCGCCTTATGGCGCGGTCGTCGGCGTCGAGCCGCAGCGTGTTGACGCCGACGATCTTCCGCCGGCCGTGCTCGATGTCCTGCTGGTAGCGGTAGGCGCGCTCCTGGATCTCGCGCTGGGGGACGTCCTCCTCGATCAGCTTGAGCATGCCTCCGTCCTTGCGCAGCCGGGCCAGGGTCTCGACGATCCGCTTCTCGAGCTCGTCGGTCAGGGCCTCGACGGCCCACGAGCCGGCGACGGGGTCGACGGTGTCGGCCACGCCGGTCTCGTGCGCGAGAATCTGCTGGGTGCGCAGGGCCAGCGAGGCCGACTCCTCGGTCGGGAGCGCGAGCGCCTCGTCGAAGGAATTCGTGTGGAGGGACTGCGCGCCGCCGAGCACCGCGGCCAGCGCCTGCCACGCGACGCGCATGGCGTTGTTCAGGGGCTGCTGGCTGGTCAGCGTCGAGCCGCAGGTCTGGACGTGGAAGCGCAGGGACTGGGATTTCGGGTCTTTCGCCCCGAAATCGTCCTTCATGATCTTGGCCCAGACGCGGCGCGCGGCGCGGAACTTGGCGATCTCCTCGAGGAAATGGTTGTGGCAGCCGAAGAAGAACGCCAGCTTCGGCCCCATCGCGTCGATCGGGATCCCCCGGTCGAGCAATGTCTTCATGTAGGTCTCGGCGTTGGCCAGGGTGAACGCGATCTCCTGGACCGCGTCGGAGCCGGCCTCGCGGATGTGGTAGCCGGAAATGGAGATCGGGTGGAACTGCGGGGTGTTCTTGAACGACCACTCCATCGCATCGGCGCAGAGCCGAAGGCTTTGCGCGACCGGGAACACCTGGGTGCCGCGCGCGATGAACTCCTTGAGGATGTCGTTCTGCAGCGTGCCCTTCAGCGCGGCGGGGGCGATGCCGCGCCTCTTGGCGACGGCCACGTAGAACGCGAGCAGAACCGAGGCGGTCGCGTTGATGGTCAGCGAGGTCGAGACCTGGTCCAGCGGAATTTTTTCGAACAGCTGGTCCATGTCGTCGATCGTGCCGATGTGCACGCCGACGCGGCCGACCTCGCCCTTGGCCTTGGGATCGTCGGCGTCGAGGCCGATCTGGGTGGGCAGGTCGAACGCGGTCGACAGGCCGGTCTGGCCCTGCTCGAGCAGCCAGCGGAAGCGCGTGTTCGTCTGCTTGGCGTCGCCGAAGCCGGCGTACTGGCGCATGGTCCAAAGGCGGCCGCGGTACATGGTCTTCTGGATTCCGCGCGTGAACGGGTACTCGCCGGCGCGGCCCAGCTCGCCGTGCGGGGCGTCGTCGGGGCCGTAGTAGCGGCGGATCTCGACGCCGGACGGGGTCTCGAACTCCGGGGCCGCGGTTTCAGTGGGATTCATGACGGTCTCATCTCCAGGCGGTCGCCGGCGCGCACCGAGCCGTCCAGCGCGCCCCCTTTCAGCTCGAGGATGCTGTGGGCCGAGGGCACCCACGGCGACAGCCGCCACGGCTTCAGGTTCTCGACGACGCGCCGCACCGTCAGGCCGCCGTCGAGGAACAGCACGTCGATCGGGAACTTCATGAAGAAGGTGTGGATGGTCGGGCACGGCACGAGCCACGCGAGCGTCGGCTGCAGGATCCACAGCCCCTCGTCGGCGTCGAGCGAGGCGCGGCCCAGCAGACCTTTCGAGCGCGACGCCGCGTCGTCGGCCTTGGCCACGCGCGCGGCCAGCGTCCGCCCGCTCGGCGCGTGCACCGCGATCACCGGATCACCGCCAGGCGGCCGCGGGACGAGCCCTTGTCGGTCTTGACCACGAACACGTAGGTGCCGCTCGCGACGAGATTGCCGCTGGCGTTCTTGCCGTCCCACAGCGCCGTCGAGAGGTCGCGCACGAACTGTCCGTCCAAGGTGTAGACCTTGATGTCCAGGCTGGACCCGGCCAGGGACGGCGGAATGGAGAACTCCGCGCCGCCGCCCGAGGAGAGGCGCATCGGGTTCGGGAAGGCGAAGGGCTTGGCGTCGGCGTTGACCCCGTTGGCCGCGGGGAGGGCGCCGTTGACGACCAGCGAGACGGAGTTATAGGCGTCCAGCAGGCCCGCGCCCTGATTGTTCGCCGGCTGGCCGAGGCTGACGGCGCCGCGGCGGATGTCGTTCTGAACGGCCGCGGGGAACAGCGTCGATTTCGCCGAGAGCAGGAGCGCCGCGGCTCCGGCGACCATCGGCGAGGCGAACGAGGTCCCCGAGACGCTCGCGGTGCCGCCGCCGGGAGAGGTTGTCAGGACCATCACGCCCGGGGCGACGACGCCCCCGGAGGCGAGCTCCGGCCCGTTCGACGACCAGGACGCGATGGCGTTGTTCGAATCGGTCGCGCCGGCCGGTATGACGCCGGGGCAATCGCCGGGATTGTTGACCGAGGTCCCGTCGTTGCCCGCCGCGGCGACCACGACCACGCCCGCCGTGATGGCGTTGCTGACGGCCCCTTTGAGCGCGACTTCGGTCGGGTCCGTGCAGGGCAGGCACGACGCCGAGGGCCCGGCGACGGAACAGCCCAGGCTGAGGTTGACGACGACGCGGCCGTACGCGGCCGAATTGACCACGCCCGTCGCGTAATTGATGGCCGCGATGATGGCGGGATCGTTCGTGACGCAGGTCGTCAGGGCGTCGCAGTTGCTCGGGTCGCAGTCGGCGTCGGCGAAAACTTTGAGCGAAACCAGCTGCGCGCCCCAGGACATGCCCGCGATGTCGGTGCCGTTGTCGCTGGCGGCCGCGGCGACGCCGGCGACCTCGGTGGCGTGCTCGCACGCCGGCTTCAAGGGATCGTTGACCGCCGCCACCGCGCCGGTCTTCGGATCGAACGCGACGCTCGTCGTATTCGCGAACTTCGCGGCAAGGTCCTGATGGCCGCCGTCGACGCCGGTGTCCACGACCGCGATCGTCACGCGGGAGGTTCCGCCGGTCTCCAGCTCCCAGGCGCGGAGGGCGTCGGTCTTCTGAAGGGCGTACTGGGAGCTCACGAGCGGATCGTTGGGGATGCGGTGGACCTTATACACGTGGCTGGGCTGAACGGCCGCCGCGCCCGGCATGTTCTGCAGAGCGGAAAGCTTCGCCGCGACCGGAGACGGGTCCGCCCAGAGAACCAGGATCCAGCCGCCGCCCAGGTCGGCCCCGCGCCGCGCGCCGAGAGCGGCCAGCGGCGCGTCCAGCGAGGCCGGCGCCGTTCCGCTCGACAGCCGCACGAGCGCCTGCCCGGAGGTCACGAGAATCGACGCCGGGCCTTCGCCCAAGACCGTCGTTCCGCGGGCAGGGGCGGCCATGCTCTCGGTTTTCAGCGCGCGCGCGGGTGCGGACGACAGCAGGGCGAGCAGGGCGAGCGCCGCGGGGCGCTCAAGCCGCCGCAAGGGCGTTCTCCTTGCGGATGATGCCGACGACCTCATAGATGTCGTCGAGGACGTAGTCGGCGCCGGACTCCTTCGTGCCGAACGTGTCGCCGTACTTGGCCCAAGCGGTGCGCATGCCCACGCCCTTGGCGCCCTTGATGTCGCGGTCGGGCCAGTCGCCGACCATCAAGGTCTCCTCGGCCTTCGTGCCGAGCAGCTCGAGCGCGCGCCGGTACGGCTTCGGGTCGGGCTTCTTGACGCCGAAGTCCTCGGAGGTGATGATGTCGTCGAAGTAATGGTGCAGGCCCAGGCTCACGATGCGCAGCCAGACCTCCATCTTCGGCGCGTCCGAGATCACCGTGCGCTTGATGCCCATGCGCATCAGCTCGATCAGAGTGTGGTTGACGCGCGGGTACAGCGTCATGGTCCCGTTCTTGGCGCGCCGGTAGGCCAGGATGCCGCCGGCCAGGATCTTGTAGTCGATGCGTCCCAGCTTGGCCTTCAGAATCTTGTCGAAGATCTTCTGGTCTTCGATGCCCTCTTTCCAGTAAACGTCGAAGACTTCCTTGACTAGGTCGTCCTTCATCCCCGGCAGGCCGGCGTCCATCATCCCCTCGACGGCCGCATCGACCGCCGCCCGCTTCATCTTCATGAAGTCGGTCAGCGTGTTGTCGATGTCGAAGATGACTGCCTTGATCATGCGGGGAGGGGGAAGGGGGGGGAATTTTATTTTTTTTTTTTTAAAAAATAATA
>VFSW01009376.1_pt1 | contig 13985 bp, 10 predicted proteins | sample 5358111 | NCBI WGS metagenome assembly VFSW01 (sample SAMN11554181, study PRJNA540505) | mine drainage metagenome | isolation source: sediment from site ElyBrook_90M | place: USA: Ely Copper Mine, Vershire, VT | collected 2017
AGCCAGCCCCGGCCCTCCCCCCTCCGCCGCGGTGGAAGAGGAGGCTGGCGATCTTTTATTCGCGGCCGCGAACGTGGCTCGCTCGCTGGGGCTTGATCCGGAGCTGACGCTGCGCGCCGCCAATCGAAAATTTGCCGCGCGCTTTCGTTTCATGGAGCAGGAAGCGGCGCGCGGCGGAGCCTCGCTGGCAAAATTGCCTCGCGACAGGATGGAGCAACTGTGGAACCAATCGAAACGCACACCCCGGCCTGCGGCGCGCTGAGCTTCAGGCGCTGTGCCGGGCTTGCCGAATTCGACGCCTGCGTGCATCTGCAGAGGATCGTGTGGGGCGAGGGAATCGTAGTTCCCTCCGCGTTGTTTGTTGTGGCAAGCGAAATTGGCGGGCAGGTGCTGTGCGCGGTGGATGGTTCGCGGCTGATTGGATTTACCATGGCGCTGCCTGGGGTGCGCGAAGGGAACATCTTCCTCCATTCTCATATGACCGCCGTCCTCGAGGAATACCGCAACCGCGGGGTGGGGCGCCGGCTGAAGCTGCTGCAACGGGAAGATGCACTGGCCCATGGCATCGGGCTAATTGAATGGACCTTCGACCCTCTCGACCTCCGCAATGCTCATTTCAATCTTGTGCGCCTCGGCGCAGTGGTTCGCCGTGTGTTTCCGAATTTTTATGGCATCACGGGCAGCCCTCTGCACCACGGGATGCCCACGGACCGTCTGCTCGCCGAATGGGTGCTGGATTCCTCGCGCGTTGCGGGCATCCTGGCGGGCAAGCCGCATGCGGCCCATCCGCGCGCGGTCCGCGTGGCGCTGCCCGCTCACATTGACGCACTGCGGCGCACGCAGCCCGCCGCCGCTCTCGCCGCCCAATCCCAGCTTCGCGAGGAATTGACTGCCTGGATTGCCCGGGGCTATGCAGCCACCGCCGTCGAACCCGCCGGTGACGAATTCCACTACATCCTCGAGCCCGGCGCATGATTCCCGGCAAGCGCCGCCTCCATTCCTGTTAAGGTATCGGCCATGCGTATCCGGCAACTTTGCCTTCGCGAAATCCGCCTGAATCTTCTCGCTCCGTTTGAGACCAGCTTCGGCGTCACCACCGAGCGCCGCATCCTGCTGCTTGAGGCGGAGCTTGATGGCGTCACCGGTTGGGGAGAAGCCACCGCGGGCGAGACTCCCTTCTATTCCCACGAAACCATTGAGACCGCATGGCACATTCTGCGGGATTTTGCGTGGCCGATGGTGCGGGGCAGGGAATTGGATTCCGCCGAGGAAATTTCCGCGCTGCTCGCCCCCATCCGCGGGCACAACATGGCGAAAGCGGGCCTCGAAACCGCTGTATGGGACGCCCGGGCAAAAGAACTTGGCATGCCGCTGTGGAAGCTGCTGGGCGGCACGCGAGCGGAAATCCCCTGCGGCGTTTCCATCGGCATCCAGCCGGACACAGCCACATTGATCACCAAGGTGGGACGCGAGCTCGCCGCCGGCTACCAGCGCATCAAAATCAAGATCAAGCCCGGGTGCGACCTCGAGCCCGTCTCCGCGCTGCGCGCCAGCTTTCCGCGCATCCGCCTGATGGTAGATGCCAATTCCGCCTACCGCCTCGAGGACGCTCCGCACCTCAAAGAACTCGACCCCTTTTTCCTCATCATGATCGAGCAGCCCCTGGGACACGAAGATATCTACGGCCATGCCCTGCTGCAGCGGCAGCTTGATACTCCCCTGTGCCTTGACGAATGCATCGAGACGGAATCTCACGCCCGCGCCGCCATCGCCCTCAAGGCCTGCCGCATCATCAACATCAAGCTCGGCCGCGTGGGCGGGCACACCGCCGCGCGCTCGATTCACAATCTCTGCCAGGACGCGGGCATTCCCGTCTGGTGCGGAGGGATGCTCGAATCCGGCATCGGCCGCGCCCACAACATCGCCATGTCCACTCTGCCCAATTTCACTCTTCCCGGTGACGTTTCCGCCAGCCGCCGCTACTGGGCCGAAGACATCATCGAACCGGAGGTGGAAGTCACGCCGCGCGGCTCCATCCTGGTCCCCACGGGCCCTGGCATCGGCTATGCTCCCCGCCTGAGCCGCATCGAAGCGCTCACTTTCCGCAAAGAGATCCTGCGGTGAGCGAGGCCACCCCACAAATGGGACGCCAGCCCAAACCCTTCATCCTGTATTCGGCCATTCTGCTGATGATCCTTATCTGGACCTTCAATTTTCTATTCGGCAAGTGGGCACTGCGGGAAATGGATGGCTTCACGCTCGCCTCCTTCCGCCTGGTCCTCGCGGGAGTGCTCGTGCTTCCCGTCTATGCCTTTTCTCCCCGGGCCCGCGGGATCGAGCGGAAGGATCTTTTCGCCATTGCGGCCCTGGGATTCTTTGGGGTGCTGATCAATCAGGGCTGCTTCACGCTCGGCCTCAGCTACACCACCACAGGTCATTCCTCGATTATTGTGGGGACAGCGCCGCTGATGGTCCTGCTGCTGGCCTATTTTCTGGGAATGGAGACTCTGGGGAGGGCGAAGCTGGCCGGCATGGCGCTATCCTTCACCGGAGTGCTGATCCTTGCGCTCGAAGATGGCTTGCATTTTTCCGGAAGCACGCTGGGCGACCTGATTACGCTGCTGGGCACCGCCGGGTTCGCCATCTATGCCGTCTATAGCAAGAGGTTGGTGCTGCAGTACGGGCCGATGGCCATGATCGCGGGCAATTCGGTGGCTGCCGCCCTGCTCATCCTGCCTCTGGCGGTTCAGCGCGCCCTTCACATCCGCTGGGCGGGCATCGGGGCGGCCGGCTGGCTGGGATTGTTTTACATGGCGGCCATGAGCTCGATCGTTTCCTATTCAATTTTCTATTGGGCACTGCGCCACATGCCCCCCTCCCGCCTGGCCGCTTTCAGCTACCTTGAACCGGTGTTCGTCATTGCCCTGGGCGTGCTCTTCCTGCGCGAACACCTCACCCTTCCTCTTGTGGCCGGAGGGCTGCTCGCCCTGGCGGGTGTGTACCTCACCGAACGCGGCATGGGCGAACGCACGCCTCCGCCGGAACCTGTATGATGGACGCCGGCCGATTGGTTGTTTAACCTAGGATCGAGGACCGTTTCCCATGAACCCAGCCATGCCAGAAACCGCGGGTAAAATTCGCATTGCCGTGATTCCCGGCGACGGGATCGGCAAGGAAGTGATCCCCGAGGCCTGCAAAGTGATCGAGGCCGCGGCGCGGGCCGGGGGGCGAGCGGCGGAGATGGTCAGCTTCGATTGGGGAGCGGACCGCTATCTGGCCGACGGCGTGACGCTCCCCGCGGATGCGCCAGAGATGTTTCGCCGTGAATTTGACGCCATTTTGCTGGGCGCGATGGGGGATCCGCGCGTGCCAAGCAACCAGCACGCGGCCGACATCCTGCTGGGACTGCGGGCGAAGCTGGATCTCTACGCCAACGTCCGGCCGTGCATACTACTTGACAAAAAATATACTCCGCTGGCTGGCCGCTCCGAAACCGATATCCGGTTCACCGTCATCCGCGAAAATACCGAGGGCCTCTACGTCGGCGTGGGAGGCTTCTTCAAGAAGGGAACCGCGGATGAGGTGGCGCTGCAGGAAGAGGTGAACACCCGCAAGGGCGTGGAACGCGTGATCCGCTTTGCCTGCGAATTTGCGCGCCGCAACGGCCTGAAAAAGCTCTGCATGAGCGATAAATCCAACGCCCTCACCTTCGGCCACGATCTCTGGCAGCGCGTCTACCATGAGCTGCGCCCGGAATACCCCGACATTGCCTTTTCCCACCTCTACGTGGATACACTGGTGATGCAGATGGTGCGAGACCCCTCGCAATTCGAGGTGATTGTCACCTGCAATCTCTTTGGCGATATTGCCAGCGACCTTGGCGCACAGCTCGCCGGCGGGCTGGGGCTGGCCGGCTCAGGGAATATCCACCCGGGCAGCGTGTCGCTGTTTGAGCCCGTCCACGGCTCGGCGCCGAATATCGCCGGACGAGGCATCGCCAATCCCGTGGGCTCCGTGTTGACCTCGGCGATGATGCTGGCCCACCTGGGATGGGACAGGGAATCCAGGTGGCTCGATGCCGCTGTGCGCGCTTCGCTGCGGGAAGGGAAGACCACGCCTGATCTGGGCGGCTCGATGGGCACAAAGGAGCTGGGCGATTGGCTCGCGCGGCACGTGGCAGGGCACTCCTGAAGATTGCGCAGCCGGCCGCTGCTAGTTGTAATACCGGAGCGCCGCGCGGCGCGGCCTTTTTCCCCATGCGAGTGCAATCCCCAGCAAAAATCCCCCCACGTGCGCCCACCATGCCACGCCGCCCATATCACGCGCACCCAAGCTATTCAGCCCGCTGAGAAATTGCACCAGAAACCAGAGTCCGATGAAGACCACCGCAGGTATCCTGGCCGTGAACCAGATGATGAGCAACGGCACGAGCGTAAGCACCCGCGCGCCAGGAAAAAAGACGAGGTAAGCCCCCAGAACCCCGGAAATCGCACCGCTGGCTCCAATGGAAGGCACTCGCGAGCCCCACGAAAACGCCGTCTGCGCCACCCCCGAGCCAATGCCACAAATCATGTAGAAGAGCAGATAGGTTGCGTGGCCCATCTGGTCCTCGACGTTATCTCCAAATATCCATAGGAACCACATGTTTCCGATGATGTGCAGCCAGCCCCCATGGATGAACATGCATGTAACCAGCGGGATGAGAGCGGCGGCCAGCGTGATGCGGCTGGTGGTCAACGCCAACTGGATATGCGCCGGCACAAGGCCGTAGAGCGCGATGAAGGCATTCAATTGGCGCGGCGTGAGAGATAGCTCAAAAAAGAATACGGCCGCGTTTGCCAGAATCAGCAGGATGGTGATGATGGGGAAGGTGCGGCGCGGGGTAAGATCTTTGAGCGGGATCATCGCGCCTGGGTTCCTCGCGGCTCACTTGCCGGTTTGCTCCGTTTCCTCCCCTTCGTCCCCTGTGGCGGCCGTAGGCATCGCGGGCCATTGGCCATGAACCGCTCGATCTCCTTCAGCCCGGCGATGTGCCCTCGTGCGCCTACGGCGGTGCAGTTCAGTGCTGCTGCGGCATTGCTAAAATCCAGTGTCCGCTCCACAGGCCATCCACGCAGAAGGCCATAGACGAATGCCGCGTGGAAGATGTCGCCGGCTCCCGTTGTGTCCACGGCTTTCACCTTGTAAGCCGCGGAGTGAAGCCACCTGCTTCCGGTAAACGCCAGTGCTCCGCGCGCTCCCATGGTGGCGCCGGCCAGACGGCAACCGAAACGCCGCACAATCACTTGAAGCGCTTCTTGAATATTGCGTTTCCCGGTAAATCGGCATGGAAATTCTTCCGCGGCAATGAGGTAGTCAGTCACCTCAAGCAATTCTTTCACTCCAGGGTAAATTGAATCCACGTCCGCCACCACAGGAATGCCGCACTGCCGAGCCCATTTCGCGGCGCAAGCCGCCGCCGCGGCATCGTGGCCATCCACCAGCAAAGCTCGCGCCGTGCTTACCCACCTCCGCTTCAGCTCAGCCGCGCGAATCGCCAGCCGCGCATCCCTTTCCCACAGGATGGTTCTCTCTCCGGTTCGCTGGTCCACCAGCGTCACGGAGCTCTGGCTGCGGCAGTTCGGAACCCTGAGGAGGTGCGCTTCCACCTGCGCCCTCTGAAAAGCTTGGGCGTGCGCCTCGCCTATGGCATCGGCGCCCACCTTGCCCGCATAGCGTGTCCGCAGGCCCCAGCTTTGGCAGGCGATGATGGCGGTGGCCACCTGCCCGCCGAGCTGCTGCTGGGCTTCGCGGATTTCCATCTTTCCGCCGGTATGCGGAAATTCCGGGAGAAGGAGGATCCTGTCCGCGGCATTCACACCAATCCCCGCCACATCCACTCGCCCCGCCGGATTGCTCTGGCTATCCATCGCAAAGACTCTAGCTGAGACTGCGAAAATTGCAAATCGCCTCCGCCAGTCCACTTGCAGCCCTTTTTTTTGAGAAACCCGCTGCTTCCAATTGCGCCCTTCGCTCGCCTGTGATAAGTAAAGTGGTCTGGTTTTTGGCGCGGGAAAAGCAGCGGCTCGCCGCAGCCCGCTTCCTGCCAGGCTCCCATGCCCGTTTGCGAAACCGAGGCCATCGTCCTGCACAGCTTTCCTCTGGGAGAGGGGGATAGGCTCGTGAGTTTTTTTACGCGGCAGTTTGGCAAGCTGCGGGGCGTGGCGAAAGGGGCGCGGCGCCCGAAGAGCCGCTTTGGCTCTGCGCTGGAGCCACTCAGCTACGTTCGCCTGTGGTATTTCGAGCGGGAAACGCGAGAGCTGGTTCGCATCAATGAAGTGGAGCTCATCGAATCCTTCCTTTCCGCCTATTCGGATTATCAGGCTGGCGTCGCCCTTGGATTGCTTTCCGAAATCACCGTGGAAGTGCTGCCCGACCGTGAATCCTCCGATCCCGCCTTCCGGCTGCTTCTGATGGCCGCACGCACCATCAGCAAAGAGAGGCAGGTGGCGCTGCCGCTCGCCTATTTCGCTCTCTGGAGTGTCCGGCTGGCAGGCTGGCTGCCTCCGCTCACCCATTGCTCCCGCTGCGGCGCCCCGCTGCGCTCGGGCTCCGCCTACGCCTCACCCAGCCGCCCGCTCTTCCTTTGTGCCGCCTGCCGTTTGCCCGGCCTGCGGGCGCTATCCGCAGAATCGCTGGCGCTCGCCTGCCGCATGCTCGGCGGCAGGCTGGATCAATTGAAACAGGAGGAATTTCCAGAAAAATACATGCATGAACTTTCCGAATACCTGTTGGATGTGATCGAACATCATTCCGAACGCAAGCTCCGAACCCGCCCCCTCCTGGCGGTGAGCGCATGACCCCTGCCCGCAAGCCAGCCAGGAAGGCCTCGAGCGCGGCGCCGCATCCACGCCGGGCCGCGCCACGCACAAAGACCTCCACAGGCCCCACCTTTCAGAAGCTGCTGCTGGAGCTCCAGTCCTATTGGATGAAACGCGGCTGCGTGATTCAGCAGCCTTACGATCTGGAATTGGGTGCCGGGACCATGCATCCCGAAACTTTCTTCCGCGTACTCGGCCCTACTCCCTATCGAGTCGCCTACGTGCAACCGTGCCGCCGGCCCGCGGATGGCCGTTACGGCGAGAATCCGAATCGGCTCTATAAGCACCATCAATTTCAAGTAATACTTAAACCTTCGCCAGCCAATATTCAGGATCTTTATCTTGATAGTCTTTCCGCCATTGGAATCAATCTTCGCGAGCATGATGTCCGCTTTGAGGAGGACAACTGGGAATCGCCCACTTTGGGTGCATGGGGGCTGGGCTGGCAAGTGCTTCTCGATGGATTGGAAATCACGCAGTTCACCTATTTTCAACAATGCGGCGGCATTGCGCTGGATCCTGTTCCAGCGGAGCTGACCTATGGACTTGATCGCATAGCCGCCTACCTTCAGGGTGCGGAAAGCATTTTCGATATTCGCTGGTCCGATGAAGTGACCTATGGGCAGGTTCGGCTGACCGAAGAGCGCCACTTTTCGTCGTATAGTTTCGATTATGCCGATCCGGTAATGGTGCGCCGGGTGTTTGACCTTACGGAAGGGGAGGCGCTGCGGCTGCTTGAGCTCTCCCGCGGCCTTTCGGAAGCGGAGCGGCGGAGATTTCCGCTGCTGGCCATCTATGAGCTGGCGCTGAAATGCTCCCATTTATTCAATCTTCTGGATGCGCGCGGCGCCATCTCCACCACGGAGCGAGCCGCCCTGATCGCGCGCGTAAGGCAGATCGTGTGCCGCACGGCGCAGGAGTTCCTGCAGCAGGAAAGCGCGCGCCACGAGCCGGCGGAAAAGGAGCAGGCATGAAAGATCGCGCAGAGCTCCTATTCGAGATTGGCTGCGAGGAAATACCCGCCGGGATGATTCCGGAAGCTGCGGAGGAATTGAAGCTGATTTTGGAGAAGCATCTTCGTGCCGAGCGTCTGCTGGATGCGGAAGCGGAAGTGGAGACCTTCGCCGCGCCGCGGCGGCTTGCGGCAATCTGTTCGCTCCGCACGCGCCAGGAAAATATTACGCGAGAGATTACGGGACCGCCGCGCTCGGTGGCGTTCGATAATGTCGGCGCGCCGACGCGGGCCGCGGAAAGTTTTGCCGCAAAACAAAATCTTCCGCTCTCCGCGCTCTTCTTTCTTCAGACTCCCCGCGGAGAATTTCTTGCCGCTCGCCAGATTATTCCCGGCCGTGCCGCCTCTGAAATTCTTCCCGAGCTTCTCCCTCAGGTCATTCGCGAATTAAAATTCCCGCGCTCGATGTACTGGACCTCCGCTGACGGCCCTCGCTTCATTCGTCCCATCCGGCGCATCGTGGCTCTGCTTGGAGGCCGCGTGCTTCCGTTTGCCTTCGCGGGAATCTCCGCGGGCAGGGAATCCTTGGGGCATCGCTTCCTTGGCAGCGCGCGCGTTTCCATTCCCGGCGCCGGCGATTACCAGCGTCTGCTCGAGCGCAACTTCGTTCTTGCCGATCCCGCCAGGCGTTTGCGCAAGATCGAAACCGAAATCCGCCAGCGCCTGGGCCGCTCCGGATGGCGCGTCCATCCCGATCCTGAGCTGCTCCGCTCCGTCGTCTACCTCAATGAGTATCCCTCGGTGATTATGGGAGATTTCGATCCCGCTTTCCTCGACCTTCCGGATGAAATCCTGATTACCGTGATGCGCGGCCACCAGAAATATTTTGCCCTGGAGGATCGCAGAGCCAGCCTCGTCCCCCATTTCCTGGCGGTGATCAACCTCAATGGCGATAAGGCGGGCCTGATTCGCGCCGGCCACGAGCGCGTCCTCCGCGCCCGCTTCAGCGATGCCCGCTTTTTCTGGGATGCCGATCAAAAGACTCCCCTCGCCAGCCACCTTCCCCGGCTTGCACAGGTGACCTATGAATCCCGCCTGGGCAGCTATGGAGACAAAATCGAGCGTGTGCGCCGCCTGTCTCGCTGGAGCGCGGATCATTGGTTTGGCGCGGGGATCCCGCGTGCCAGTGTTTCTTCCGCGGATCGTGCCGCCGAGCTTTCCAAATGCGATCTCGTCTCGGAGATGGTTCGCGAATTTCCGGAGCTGCAGGGAATTGTGGGCGGCCTCTACGCGATGGCCCAGGGCGAGCCGGAGGATGTGGCATGGGCCATCTATGATCAATATCGCCCGGCGGGCATGGACGATGGCATCCCAAGAAACATCACGGGCTGGGCGCTGGGTCTTTCGGACCGCCTCGATTCTCTCGTTGCCTGCTTTGCCGTGGGCGCCATACCGTCGGGTTCAAGTGATCCTTTCGCTTTGCGCCGGGCCGCGCTGGGGATTGTGAAAATTATTCTGGAAGCCAAGATGCCGGTATCTCTGACGGCCGCCATTTCCGCCGCCGCTCGGGCTCTCGAGTCTCTTCCTCCGCGCATCGCTGTATCCTCCGACGCCGAGCGTCAGGTGCTCGAGTTTCTCCTTGAGCGCGCGCGTTTCGTCTTCCGGGAAAAATACGGCTTCGCCTATGACGAAGTGCATGCAGCGCTGGCCGCCTCCTGCGATGATCTGCTCGATGTGGCGGAGCGTGTGCGTGCCTTGCGCTCCATTCGCCGCAAGGAAAGCTTCGTCTCCCTGGCCATATCCTTCAAGCGCATCCGCAAGATACTGGAGAAGGCCGGCATCCCCGTGACTTCCAGCGCCGCCCGCCGCAATGTGGATACCGCCCTTTTCCGCGAGCAGGCGGAACGAAATCTGTTTGCCGCGGCGCGCGAGCTGGCGCGAAAATCCTCCGAGCAGAAAAAGGCCGGCCGCTACCTGGATGCTCTGGAATCCATTGCCGAGTTGCGCCCCGATGTGGACATATTTTTCAAAGAAGTGATGGTGATGGCGGAGGAGGAAAGCGTTCGCGGCAATCGCCTGGCGCTGCTGAGCGAAGTTTTTCGCGAATTTTCCACGATTGCCGATTTTTCCGAGATGGCGGCGGAGGATTCCGCGGCGCCTTCCCCGGCGGCGTGAGGGAAGCCATGCGGCGCTCCTCCCGCACGGCGATTTTCAGGTTTGCTTTTTCTTTTTCCGGTCAGCCGGAAGGGAAGGGCGGTGCGCGTTGAAAAAATTAATCTATCATTTTGGTGCGGGGAAGACCGATGGCCACGGGGAGATGCGTGCGCTGCTCGGCGGGAAAGGCGCTGGCCTGGCGGAGATGACGCGCATTGGCCTGCCCGTTCCGGCCGGCTTCACCATCACCACCGAGGTCTGCGCCTATTATCTCGAGCACGGCAGAAAATATCCATCCGCGCTCTCCTCACAGGTGCTCGCACGGCTGCGCTGGCTGGAATCCCTCACAGGCAAAAAACTGGGCGACCCTTCTGATCCACTCCTGGTCAGCGTTCGCTCCGGCTCGGCGCGCTCGATGCCGGGAATGATGGAAACCATACTGAATCTCGGCCTCAACAGCCGCTCCGTCGAGGGCCTGGCTCGCAAGACAGGCAATCCGCGCTTTGCCTACGATGCCTACCGCCGGTTCGTCCAGATGTATTCCACCGTGGTTATCGGCCTGCCTAAAGAAGAACTCGAAGATCGGCTCCGAGCCATGCGCAGCCGCACGGGCGCCGGCCAGGATACGGAAGTGACCGCCGAAGGTTGGAAAGAGCTCGTGGCGGAATACAAGGAATTCTTCTTCAGCAAGACGGGGAATCATTTTCCCGAAGATCCCCTCGAGCAGCTCTGGGGCGCCATAGGAGCCGTCTTCCAATCCTGGATGGCGGAGAAGGCCATTACCTACCGTCGCGTGGAAAAAATTACCGGGCTGCTGGGAACGGCCGTGAACGTGGTGCAGATGGTCTTCGGCAACCGGGGTGAATCCTCCGGGACGGGCGTCTGTTTCACGCGCGACCCTTCCACGGGAGAGAAGAATTTCTACGGTGAGTTTCTCATCAACGCGCAGGGAGAAGACGTGGTGGCTGGAATTCGCACTCCCATGCCGCTTGCGGCGATGAAACGCGAGATGCCTCGCGTGTACAGGCAGCTGGATAAAGTTCGAGTACTTCTTGAGGCTCATTACAAGGACATGCAGGATATCGAGTTCACCGTCGAAGAAGGCCACCTCTACGTCCTTCAAACACGCACGGGCAAGCGCTCTCCCGCGGCGGCTTTTCGCATCGCGGTTGACCTGGCCACTGAGCGCCTGATCGGCAGGAAGGATGCAATCCTACGGGTGCAGAGCGCGGACGTCGAACGGCTCTTTTACCCGGTACTTCAACCCGGCGGCCTCGGGGCGAACCCAGCCGCTCGCAAACTCGGCTCCGGCATCAATGCCGTTCCCGGGGCTGCTGTGGGCCGCGCCGTTTTTCTGGCCAGCGATGCGGAAGAGTGGGCCGCGCGCGGCGAGCGCGTCATCCTGGTTCGCCGGGAGACCAGCCCCGAAGACGTCGGCGGCATGTTTGTGGCCCAGGGCATCCTGACGGCGACGGGAGGGAAGACGAGCCATGCCGCGGTGGTGGCCCGCGGCTGGGGGAAATGCTGCATCGTGGGCTGCGACGCGCTTGACATTGATTACCGCACGAAAAAAATACGCGCCGGCGCACGCACGGTCTCCGAGGGCGATTGGCTGACGCTGGATGGCAGCGATGGCAGCGTCTACCTGGGGGAAGTGCCCCTGGTGATGCCCGAACCTCCCGCGGCCTTCACCACTCTGATGAACTGGGCCGATGATTTCCGCCGCCTCGGTGTTCGCACCAATGCCGATACGCCCCAGGATGCGCGGAAGGCTCGCGCCATGGGCGCGGAGGGCATTGGCCTGTGCCGCACCGAACATATGTTCTTCAAGGATTTCGAGCATCCCGAACAGAGCGTGCAGCGGCAGCTTGCCATCCAGGAAATGATTCTCGCCGATTCGCTCCCGGCGCGCCGGATAGCGCTCGCCAAGCTGCTCCCTTTCCAGCGCCGCGATTTCATCGGCATCTTCCAGGCCATGGACGGCCTTCCCGTCACCATTCGCCTGCTCGATCCGCCCCTGCATGAGTTTGTGCCGCACGATCCTGAACAGCAGAAAGAGCTCGCTGACAAAATCGGCATTCCCGCGGAGACCGTTGCGCGCCGCGTGGAGCAGCTGAAGGAAGCCAATCCCATGCTTGGCCACCGCGGCTGCCGCCTCTCGATCACCTATCCGGAGATTCTTGAGATGCAGGTGCGGGCGATCATCGAGGCCTCCGTCGAGTGCGTCCGAAAGGGAATTAAAGTGTTTCCTGAGATTATGCATCCGCTCACGCTCGATGAGAAGGAGCTGCGCATTCTCGATGTAGCCACGCGCCGCGTGGCCGCGGAGGTCCTTGCGGAATCCAAAGTCCGCCTGAGCTTTTCCGTTGGCACCATGATCGAACTGCCCCGCGCGGCTCTCCTCGCGGATGAAATCGCTCGCGTCGCCGAGTTCTTCTCCTTCGGCACCAACGATCTCACCCAGACCGTCATGGGCCTTTCCCGCGACGATGCTGGCCGCTTCCTCTCCGAATACATAGACCGCGAGAAAGCGGCCATCTTTTCCGCCGACCCCTTTCAGACCATTGACCGCGCGGGAGTCGGCCTGCTCGTCCAATGGGCTATCGCCCGCGGGCGCAAGACTCGCCCCGGGATAAAGATCGGCGTCTGCGGCGAGCACGGCGGCGATTCCGATAGCGTGAAATTCTTTCACGGCGCTGGCATGGACTACGTGAGCGCCTCGCCTTTCCGCGTTCCCATTGCCAGGCTTGCCGCCGCCCAGGCGGCTATCGAGGAGGACCTGCGGCGCGGCAGCAAACGGGCGGCAGCCCCTCGCCGCGGGTCGCGCCCGCGGGCGCCTAAGCCCCGCTCGGCTGGCGCTAGGTAGGCGTCTTGAGGAAAAAGTAGATGCCCAGAAACAGGAAGATCGCGTCCGAGGCCCATCCCGATACCAGCGGCGGCAATTGCCCCACGGCTCCCAGCGCCTCGAAGAGCGCCGCCGACGCCCAGTAAACGATGCCGATGCCCACGGCCAGCGCCAGCGCTCCCACGGCTCCGCGCGTCCCCACCAGAAACGCAAAGGGCGCGGCCAGAAATATGATGATCGTCGCGATCAGCGGAAAAGCGAATTTCTTGTGCCATTCCACCGTCAGCCTGGCTGTATCGAATCCCGCCTGCTTCAGGCTTCTGATGTAGTCGCCCAGGTGCCTCCAGTTCATTTGGGAGGAGGGAAGCACCTCCCTGCGAAAATAGCCGGGCGGTTCCACCAGCTCTGATAGGGAAATCACGCGGAAAGGCCTATAGGCGGTCAGGTGGCCATCCTGGAAATCCCTCACCCAGCCCTGCTCCAGCACCCATCCGGAAATCTCCGGCGCCCAGTGGGCGCGCGTGGCGTAGACGCGCCTCTTCAGCTGAAAGGTCTGCCCATCCAGCTCATAGACGTTCAGGCCGCCAAAAAGCCGCGCGTCGTAATCGAATAGCTCGTAATTGTAGATTCGCTGCCCTTCGCCCAGGATCCACTGGTGGGTGGGCTGGTAATAGGTCTGCGCCGGCTTCCCCTTGATTTGGTTTCGCAGCGCGTCCTGCCTCTGGTTGGCGTAGGGCAGGTAGGTATCGTCCAGCAGAAACATGCCGCTGGAGAGCACCACGCCCGCCACCAGCAGCGGCAGGGTGATGCGGTAGAGGCTGATGCCGCTGGCTTTGAAGGCCGTCACCTCATTGTTCTTGGCCATCACGCCGAGGGTGACCAGGGTGGCCACCAGCGCGGCCAGGGGCACGAGCTGATAGACCATCAGCGGCACCAGGTAGCGGAAATAATTCACCACCAGCAGCAGGCTCGAGTGGTTTCGCGCGATATCCTGCAGCAGATCGAAAAGCGTGAAAGCGTCAAAGAGCACAATGAATCCCGCGAGCATCAGCAGGAAATAGCCGGTAAAGATGCTCAGGATGTTTGTGTCAAGCAACAGTGGAAATCCCGCCGCGCTCGCCGCCACCCTGTGCGCCCCGCGCTCCGCTCCCGCCAGCCGCACCACCACCGGGCC
>VFSW01009377.1_pt1 | contig 13983 bp, 13 predicted proteins | sample 5358111 | NCBI WGS metagenome assembly VFSW01 (sample SAMN11554181, study PRJNA540505) | mine drainage metagenome | isolation source: sediment from site ElyBrook_90M | place: USA: Ely Copper Mine, Vershire, VT | collected 2017
GGGGGCGCCGGTATTTGGGCGCTGCTGTCACTGGGTTATTCATACATGGGCCTTTACCACCCGCGGCCGCTGGCGCGCCGAACCACGCGCCGGGGGCCTCCCGCCCAAACCCGCAGCTCAGATCAACTGCAGCATCGACCTATGCAACGTTGGCCCCGCTCATCCTTGCTTACCAGGCTTGCTGCACGCGACGAGGTTGCCCGTAGACGTCGCGCATTGCGTATGCGAGGCTGCGAATGGCACAATCAGGTATGTGGTCCTGCGTCCACCTGCTCCAAAGCACCATGACAGCGATTCATCAGGATTCCGTGCAGAGAACTCCCAAGTGCCACCCTTGCTGATTTCCCGTCAACGGCTCAGTTGTTTCGTGCTCGCTGCAATACTGGCTGTTGCAGGGGCCATGACAAACACGGCGTTTGCCGGCGCGAGCGGAACACCGGACACTATGGGCGCAATTGGTGTGCAACCACTCACCCGCGACGATATCGAGCTTTACCTAAAGGTTATGCGGGAGGCCGCAGAACGGCTGCGGAACTTGTCACCGGCTGACCGAAAGATAATCGCGGACTACCAGGCCGTCGCTTCCGGCGAAACCGGCCAGCAGCAGGTCCCCGACCAGAGTCCGGAGGCTACTGCTGCGCAGAGGCAGCAAAGCGAACGTGCGCTGCAATTGATGACAGCCATGGACGAAATCGTCGTCGCCGATGAACACGTGGACGTTGGGCGCTATCATGCAATCAAGGACCGCGTTGAAGCTGCTATAAGCCCGGCCGACTGCGATGCCTGTGGCGATTACGACTCGGCTGATACAGACGCGGACGATGAGCCGCAGGACCTCGAGCAGAAGCGCGCGGCCGATCGACTCGCGGCTGTCGCCCGTGCCGATGCACGCGACCTGACGTCCTACCGCGCGGAGATCCAGGCATTGCTGCGCGTGGTGCGGGAATACCAGCTGCCGCCAGCCCCCTGAGGACGCATCAAGGTTCAAGGAGCGCCCGAAGCCGGACTCCTGACGTCGCTGCTCTTGCCTGCCGGACTCAAGGCGACCGGTAAGAGGCCGACACCGTGTTCAGGCCAAGGTCCGACATGTAGCAAACTAGCAACCCCAGGTACGCACCAGCGACGACATCACTGACAAAGTGATAGTTGGTTGCAACCAGCGCCACACCCAGAATCATCGCGCCTGCCAGGTATATCTTGCGAAAACGTGGATACAGATGCCAGAACACGACCGTTAGTGCGCTGAACACCGTCATGTGGCCTGACGGAAAACTCGCGTACCGCGGCCCGTCATGAAACCAGTGAAATCCAGCAAGTTGCTGATGGAACATCCAGAGCCTGGGATCAACCCGGCCAAAGATGTGCTGAAGCACGGCCTTCGCCGCATAGGCCAGCGGCAGGCTGACACCGCAAAGTTGCAGGAAGCGTGTGTGCGTGTTGTGGATGCCTCTTGGAACACGCGTGAAATAGGCAGTCCAGCAGAATATCGTGATCACGAGCACGATCGGAAACAGCAGATCCGGGATGCTCGATGCGTACTCTTTCAAAACGGCGTTGGACACAATCAGCCGGTGGAAGAAAATCGCAGTGCCTGCATCGACAAAAAAATAGCTGAATGAGGTCAGCGTGGCGGCGATGAAAAACCCGGTAATAACATGCTTCGCCTTCATGCACTAAGTCGGTACCGGCCCCTCGCTGATGCAATCTGTGCCAAACTTATCAATGCTTCACTCGTACCGGATTGTAACAAGCAGCCGGAATCAATGCGAATCGTCCGCACTCCGTACGCAGGCACGGTGATTGGGCTCTCAGCCATCGAGCTCTGCTGAACCCCGACCTCGTTGCGTGACCTGGTATCGGGTATGGCTGAAAACCAAGGCCCGGCCGCAAACCGGGCCGCAGTGGTCATTGCACCGACGCATGCGGTTAGTCCAGAAAGTCCACGAGCTGGTTGCTGGTTTGGCGCAGACGACGGCTCACCAGCTGACCCAGCTTCCAGAGAACCTGCGCACCAAGCCTTGGCTGCTCGGCAAGCAGGCGATCCAGGTCCGGGCGCTTTAGCACCAGCACAATTACCGGTTCGACGGCAGCAGCTGAAGCGGAACGCGGCATATTATCGAAGACGGACATCTCTCCGACGCTGGCGCCCGGGCCGAGATCGGCCAGTATCCGGCTTTCACCCCGGCCGGTGTCTTTATAAACCCGAACGCGCCCCTCGACAATGATGCACATGAATCCAGCGGGGTTACCCTCGGAAAAAATGGCCATGTCCTTCTTCACCGAGAACGCTTGCAGATAACCGGCGAGCTGCTGCATCTCCGGCCGTGTTAAGCCGCCAAAAAGCCTGGTCGCGGCAAGCATGCGTACAATCGCATCTGAATTCCCGGACCCCGTATCGATGGGAGTAAATGCGGCGGGAATTTTCCCGTCTGCGTGATTTCCTGCAGTCATTCGCTTTCCTCCTGCGGCAGCCATTCCTCAATTCAGGGCGCCCGGTTTGCTGCAGATGCGAACCCCGTTGACCCACCTGGAAAGCAATGCTACCCCGGCGGCCGGCGCGCGTGCACATCCCGATACGCTGACTTGTCCGTCCATCCATGTGTCTGCACAAGCGGATTTACCGAACGCCGGCGCTCCGTCGCAGACGAGTTCTCATGGCACATGGTGCCCAACCGGCGCCTCGGGCCAGGCGCGCACAGTAGGGGTCTGACCCGACCACCGGCAGGGCGCGAAGAGCGGCCATGACTGCCGCTCCCGAAAGCCTCTTTGAAAACTGCATTGTGGCTGCCTCTCATCGGAAGGGGTTGCGCGCACCGCGGATCAGGCTGCGCGTCGCATGCATACCGGGGTATAATCCGCGCATCTCTTGTCCTGGACAGACTTTACATAACCATCGTGCCACTCGCGTTGCAAACAACTTTTCAGTGAATACTGCGTGACTTCCCGCACCCCCTTTCGCGAGCTGCGCAAGCTGATTACTCCGGTGCGGCTGCGAATGGCACTGTGGCTGACTCTGCTTGCGCTATCGGCGTTTACGCTCTACCTCGATCATGTCGTGCGCACCGAGTTTGATGGCCGGCGCTGGGCCCTGCCTGCACGCGTGTACGCGCGACCACTGGAACTGTTCGCGGGGGCCAAGCTTGATCCCGGACAGATACTCGAAGAGCTCACGCTTCTTCACTACCGCGCAGGCAGCAGTCCGTTAAATCCCGGCAGTTATGCGCGTCAGGGCAATGATCTCGATATCGTCACGCGCCCGTTTACGTTCTGGGACGGTCCACAGCCAGCATTGCCCCTGGCGCTGCACTTTGCGGATGGCCGACTTGCAACTCTGCAAAACCTCCGCACCGGAGCGCCTGTCACCCTTGCCCGTCTCGATCCGCTGTTGATCGGCAGTATCTATCCAGCCCACAACGAGGATCGTGTGCTGGTAAAACTCGACGAAGTACCGGCCGATATAATCAACGGTTTAATTGCGGTCGAGGACCGGAAGTTCTATACGCACCACGGTATCGACCCGCGCGGCATGACGCGGGCGCTTTGGTCCATGCTGCGCGGCCATGGTGTCCATGGCGGCAGCACCCTGACCCAGCAGCTGGTCAAGAATTTCTTCCTGAGCCCGCAGCGCACGCTGCAGCGCAAATTCACTGAAGTTCTCATGGCGCTGCTGCTTGAACTTCACTACAGCAAACATGAAATACTCGAAGCCTACATCAACGAGGTCTATCTAGGCCAGGAGGGCGACCGCGCGATACACGGATTTGGTCTTGCAAGTTCATTCTACTTCGGCAAGCCGCTGTCCGAGCTTAGCCTTTCGCAATCAGCACTGCTTGTGGGTCTGGTACGAGGTCCTTCATATTACGACCCACGGCGCCATCCTAAACGCGCACTCGATCGCCGTAATCTCGTGCTGAAGGAGCTGCTGCAACAGGGCTATATAAATCCAGCACAGCGCGCCGACGCCACGGCTTCACCTCTCGGCGTAACAGAAAAACCCCCGAGCGGGGCATCGCCTTATCCTGCATTTCTCGAACTGGCACACCGTCAGCTTCGACACGACTACCACGAGAACGATCTGCGGTCGGAGGGCCTGCAGGTCATCACGACGCTGGATCCCGAAATCCAGAACGCTGCCGAGCAAGCGCTCAGCAGCCGGCTGGCGCGGCTCGAAAAGGATCTGCGCCTGCCCACCAACACTCTTGAAGGTGCGGTAATCGTCACCAACTCCCAGACCGGAGAGGTTCAGGCAGTCGTGGGGGATCGTGACCCGCGCTTCGAAGGCTTCAATCGCGCGCTGGATGCGATGCGCCCCGTCGGCTCTCTGATAAAACCCGCTATCTATCTCACCGCACTTGGGCAACCGGACAGCTACACCCTTGCAACGCTGCTGGATGACAGTCCGCTCACTGTACACGAACCCGGAAGCAAGGACTGGTCACCCAATAATTACGACCGGCAGTTCCATGGTCTGGTGCCGCTGCCTCTGGCACTCGCCAACTCTTACAACGTAGCAACGGTGCGTCTGGGACTTGCCATCGGGCTGCCGCCAATCATGGATACTCTGCACAGCCTGGGCATCGAGCGCGACCTGCCGCAATACAATGCAAGCCTGCTGGGAGCGGACAGCCTCAGCCCGATTGAAGTAGCACAGATGTACCAGACTCTGGCGAGCGGTGGATTCCAGGTTCCGCTGCGATCAATTCGCGAGGTGCTGGACGCTAGTGGACGTCCACTTCAACATTATCCGCTGGCAGTCAATCAGGTTATTCCGCCGGCGCCGGTTTATCTGCTTACCTATGCCCTGCAGGACGTTGTCAGCGACGGCACCGCGGCCGACCTAAAACGCTATGTCTCGCCGGATCTGCACGCTGCCGGCAAGACCGGGACGACTGAAGACCTGCGTGACAGCTGGTTTGCCGGTTTCACTGGCGATCATGTCGCAGTGGCATGGGTGGGACGCGACGATAACGGACCCACAGGACTGACGGGCGCCACAGGCGCAATGACGGTCTGGGGGAAAACCATGGCGCAGCTTGACCAGGAGCCCCTGAACCCACCGCCCCCTGATAACATAGAATTGGCCTGGATCGATCCGCCCACGGGCCTCCTTGCCGACAGCAGTTGCCCGCGAGCGAAGCAGCTGCCTTTCATTCGCGGTTCCGCACCGACGAAGTCAGCTCCATGTGTTTCTCGTTCGCCTATCAAGAAGCTCAAGGGCTGGCTTGAACGCCTGTTTGAACGCTAGCCTTTGTTACGATGAAAACAGGTGCATATGGGCGGGGCATGCGATACGCTTGCTTCGATACTGTAAATCCGGCGTGCGATTTCTATCGCGCCATGCCCAGGAACTGCAACCACGGCCTGGACTGAAACTATGAACTCATCGCCAAGCATTCTCTTACAACTTTTTGCGGTGCTGTTGCTCGGCGGCTGCGCCGCCTTGTCGTCATCTCAACCGGGCACGCCAGCTCCGATCTCTACCAACGATGCGGTGGTTTCTCTCGCAAACAATGCTCGCCAGGATTCGCAGGCTGGCAACTTCATCACGGCCGCAGCAAGCCTTGAACGCGCGCTTCGCATAGAGCCACGCAACCCCGGGCTGTGGCAGCAGCTAGCTCAAATTCGTCTTGCCGAAGGCCAGTACCAACAGGCAGAGGCTCTTGCGCAGCGCGCCAATACCTGGGCAGATGACAACAAGGCCATGCGCGCAGCGAATTGGCGCATTATCGGACAGGCGCGCCAGCAGAGCGGCGACCTGGCTGGCGGGCGCTCTGCCTACGAGCGCGCGGCCGAACTACTTAAGTAGGCCGTCAGCGAATTCTGATTCGGGCACCGAACTGCGAAGCAGGCTGAAAACCTGCAAAGAAGTTAGTGCAGAATCGCCGTTTTTGCGTCGGTCGCACACACCTGTCCGTTCGTCATTCATGATGCATCGCTCGACCGCTCAATTCAAACCGGTGCGCCATCCGGAAATCCCCGCGACTTGAAAAAAAGGCAGGCGTTCAGCCTGAACTACGTTGGGCGGCCAATGTGCGTCATCGTGATCTTCCGCAACCTGCACTTCAACCACGACGCGGGTTTGCGGCAGCAGGTCCGGCTGGCAGCCCTATTGGCGCCCATGCAGCAGCGGCTAGTAGCGCACGCCAACGATAACGAACGTCTTTCTTCCGTGGGGCAGTTCGACGGTCACCTCTTCCCCTTCTGATTTCTTCATCAGCGCGCGGCCCAGAGGTGAATCCATGCTGATGCGACCTTGTTCCAGATCGAATTCGTCGGGCCCAACGATGCGATAATCAAACGCAGTCCCTACCACGTCTTCAAGGCTTACCCACGCACCGAAATAGACCCGGGAACGATCGTCCGGCTTTCGGTCAACCACGACTACTTTCTCGAGACGCTTCCTGAGATAGCGGACGCGGCGGTCGATTTCGCGCAGCTGCTTTTTGCCATATATGTACTCAGCGTTCTCCGATCGGTCACCGAGGGCGGCCGCGTCCGAAACTGCCTGTGTCACCTGCGGGCGCTTTACGCGCCAAAGATATGTCAGCTCGTCATCCAGACGTTGCCGGCCTTCTGGCGTAATATAATTTGACGCAGCGGGCGGCGGATTGCGATGTTGACTCATAACTCTCAGGACAGCGGGAGGCGAACGGTCGTAGTTTGGGTATTATACGCGCCACGCTTGCCGCTACCAGCTGGAAGTACGCGGATGCCAAACCTTGCTGGTCTGCGGGAGTGGCGCAGATCTCGCATCCGTCTGTCCGGCAACTCGTAGCGCCGGCAGTTTCGAGTCAGGCCGATTTCCGGAACAGGGAAACGTGCCGCGTTCAGCGGTAATGCAACATTTGCGTCTCGCCGGGTGTAGGTAGAATGACGCGCTGTTTCTCAAGGCCCATGCGCGCTGACCTGCGCGCATGGGCCTGCTATTATTAGCCAGGTCTTGCTGCCTGGAGAACCACGTGCGTCTCATTACCTGTCGACACGAAGATGCGGATCGCCTCGGGATTATCAATGGTACGTCCGTCGGACTGATTTCCGTGAGCAGTGAATGGCCGCGCACGATGCTCGCGCTGATTGACGCAGGGCCGGCGCTGTGGTCCCGCTTGAGGCTGGATCCTGCGCAGGCGATTGACAGGGAAGTACCGCTTTCAAGAGTGGAAGTTCTGTCGCCGATCCCCCGGCCGCACAAAAATATAATGTGTCTCGGCTGGAATTATGCGGATCACGTGCAGGAAAGCGCGGCGTCCAGCGGGCGCGCGGCGGAGATACCGCAGCATCCGGTAGTATTTACGAAGAACACAACCAGCGTTAACACCCCTTGCGGTGACATTCCGTGGAACCCGGAGGTCACTACTCAGCTGGATTGGGAAGTAGAACTGGCTGTAGTCGTCGGCATTGGTGGCCGCAAAATCCCTGCAGCCAAGGCGCTGTCTCATGTGTTCGGCTATACAGTAATAAACGACGTGTCGGCGCGTGACGTCCAGTTTCGACACAAGCAATATTTTCTCGGCAAAAGTCTCGACGGGACCTGTCCGATGGGGCCGATGATAGTCACAGCCGATGAAATTCCTGATCCGCAAAATCTGGAACTCAGGACCTGGGTAAACGGCGAACTCAAGCAGTCATCAAATACGCGTCACCAGGTATTTGGTGTCGCTACGACACTGTCAATTCTTTCGCGCGGGATGCCGCTTGAACCGGGAGATATCATCTCAACAGGCACGCCCAGCGGCGTCGGTTTTGCGCGCAACCCGCCGGAGTTTCTCAAGCGGGGAGATCTCGTCGAGTGCGAGATTGAAGGTATCGGTCGCCTGCGCAACCACGTGCGCTGAATTTCGCGCCTGAACTGCGGGTAAAGCGATCCCATCAGGTGCCGGCCAGCATGCGCTCGAATTCATGGCTTTCGAGCAAAGCCTCGAGTTCACTTGCCCCGCCGATGAACTGTCCTCGAATGAAGACCATCGGAAAAGTCGGCCACCCCGTCCACATCTTAAGGGCATTTCGACGCCTCCAGTTGCTGAAGTAGCTGCCGTACCCAAGGTAGGAGTAGACGATTCCGTGCGAGTCGAGCATGCGGCGAGCACGGCGGCAAAAAGGGTTTTGCGCCATGCCGACCACGACCACTGCATCGCGCGCCACGACCGCAGCGACCTGCTCGACAATGTCCCGGTGATTTGAGGAAATTCTTTCGCGTATTGCGGGATGAAGCCGGGGCTCATCCAGTATGTAACGCGTCATGTCATGCCTCGCTGTTTGTCCGAAGGCTCTTACAGCCTGCCTAAGGGCGACTGTAAACCCATTCCAGAAGTGCATTCTGAACTGCTTCACCGGCGGGCGTATCCGCGCGTGGATCGTTGTGCAGGCACACGATGACCATGCGCCTGCCCTTCGCGTCCAGCATAATTCCGGCTGCACTTCGCACTCCATTCAGGCTGCCGCTTTTCAGATGAGCCCGTCCAGCCAGCGAACTGCCGTCCAGCCGCCGCTTCATTGTTCCATCCACTGCCAGGATAGGAAGTGACGAGAAATATTCCGGCATATAGGGACTGTCATACGCTGCAACAAGCAGATCCGCGAGGTGATGCGCCGAGATTCTTGCATTGCGAGAAAGTCCGGAGCCGTTGTCCAGAACCAGCTCCGGGAACGACAGATCATTCCGCGCCAGCCAGTCTCGCACCACCCTGGCGCCATTCTCGATCGTTCCAGGCGGTGCCTGCAGGTCAGCGCCCAGAGTGAGCAGCAGCTGGCGGGTCATGACATTGTTGCTGAACTTGTTGATATTCCGGATTACCTCGGCCAAGGGAGGTGAGTGACCCGTATAAAGCAGTTGTGCGGTTGCCGGGACACGTCCGTCGAGCACCGAACCTGAGAAACTCCCGCCCATGCCGGCCCAAAGCTCGCGGAAGATACCGCCGGTGTAATTCAGGGGGCCGGAAAGCGCGCGGTAGAGATCATGATTGCCGCATGCGGCGGGGTAGCGGCCACTGAATACGACCCGCTTCCTCTGCCCCGCATGCATCAGCTGCATCGTGACATCTTGCGCCCAGCCACGACACTTGCCGGTTGTGAGATGCAGATGGTTTACGATATCGACCCCGTCCGGAAGCGGGTCTGCGACAACGCGCACGCGCCTGGCTTCAGGCTCCGGAAAGAAACGAATCCTGACGGCCTGGAAGTTCACCAGCAATGCTCCAGGCAGGACATTGTAGGCACGCAGGGGCTGGTCGTCGAAATCCGCTGGTGTTCCGGTCACGGGCGCAAAGTAACTCTGATCCAGTACCAGATTTCCGTCGATCTGCTTGATTCCAAGATCGCGTAGTCCGTGGAGGAAGCGCCAGAAATCTTCGATTACAAGATCTGGATCGCCATAGCCCTTGATATACAGATCGCCTTCGAGATGCCCGTCGCGGACCGGTCCGGTTCCGTAGGCCTCGGTCTTCCACTTGAAAGCGGGTCCGAGATCTTCCAGTGCAACGAGCGTGGTCAGGAGCTTCATGGTGGACGCGGGGCTGCGAGGCGTATCGGCATTGTACGCGACCACCGCCTCGCGGCCTGCCACTGGACGCACCACGATGCTGAGACCGCGCGCAGACATGTGGTAGCGTGCAAGCGCCTGCGCCACCGGTTGTGGCAGTCTTGCGGACAGTGAATTCTCCGCATTTGCGCCGGCGGAAAATCCGAGCAGCAACAGCGCGCATAAACCCGCAATACTTCTCATCGCGCTGACGACCGGTCGAGCGATCATGGCGCCCCTTTCGGCAGCGGTTCGACGTGCAATTTCAAAGGCACAGGTTTGCCAACTTACTTCCCGATTCAATTCGGCATTATCCCATAAAAGGCGATTATGATCCCTGGCGCCGGTTAAACGCGGGGTCCAGCGTGACGGAATGCCACGCGAGCGCGGCTTTTCGGAGAAGTACGGTCGTCGCAGGCATCAGACATCGGGTCTCACGCGAGGCGGCTATCGCCCAGCTTGGCGAGCGCTATGGTTTTGCGGAGTCGGCGACTTGCCATGTAAAGGATATTTCGCCCTGCTCGGACGCGTCAGTTCGCCGGCAGGGCGTTACCATCTCGTCGACCCTTCGCATAACTCCCGTGTTCAGAGGTGAATGTGGGAGCGACATTCACCGAGGAACGGGCATCGAACGTCACAAGGGCTCAAAAGGTAGCCGGTGGGCCGTTCGATCGCATATGAAGCCCGATGTTCGGTGTTTTTGACTGAACAGTATGTCAGATGAACCAAGCATGTCCGTGCGCATTCTCCAAGCGGCTGGTGTATACGGTAGCGCGGCGGACGAAACAGGGTCAAGCTGGCTGAAATCCGGCTTACGCCCGCGCGCATTGCACCGCAAAGCCCGCACTTCGCCGGCCGTACGCGATTGGTGCAAGCGCCACCGCCTGTTAACGAAGACAGGCTGGCGTTTGTCGCTTGCAGTGGAATTCATCATTTGATATTATTGATAATCGTTCGCATTCGTAATCGCAATAATGTTGATGCCATGACAGCTATCAAGCTTTCCGCCCTGCGTCCTGGTGACAGAGGGGTCATTTCCGCATTGCATTCGGAGGAAGAGCTTTACTACCGGCTGGCCGCCCTCGGCTTCCGTGTCGGTAGACACATTGAACTCATCCGAAGCGCGTGCTTCCACGGGCCACTGCAGGTGCGTATCGGCAGCACTGATATCATATTGCGCCGGCGCGAAGCGCACAAAATTGACATCCTGCCGGCTGCCTAAATGAAACGCATCGCCCTTATAGGCATGCCGAACACCGGCAAATCGACCTTTTTCAACCGCATCACCGGGGCTGCGGCGCGGGTCGGCAACTGGCCAGGAGTAACCGTCGATCTCATGGCGGCCAAGGTACTGCTGGGGGATACAATCTCGGAAATCATCGATTTGCCCGGGATATATGATCTCCATGGATTCTCCGACGACGAGCAGGTCGTGCGCCATTTCCTCGAGAACAACAGCGTCGACCTGGTTCTGCTGATTCTGAATGCGTCTCAGCTTGATCGCCAACTGAGTCTGGCCCTGGAAGTGAAGCAACTGAATCTTCCGACAGCGCTTTTGCTCAATATGGCAGATGAAGCGCGCAAGTTTGGAATCACGGTGAACTGCAGGAAGCTGTCCGAGATGCTTGGTTTTCCGGTCGTCCTGCTGAGCGCAAAGTATGGACCGGGCTTTCAGGCCACCCGTGATCTTATAGCCAGGGAAATTCGCAATAGCGCCCCGACACGCGTTGAAAACCTGCGCGATTTGCTTTCCCAGGACACAAAAATCGAATCGGCCATGGACCGAATCTTTGAAGAATCGGTGCAGGTACCAGTGCAACTGTCCGACAATCTCACGTCGCGCCTGGATAAGGCGATACTTCATCCGTGGCTTGGTTTGCCGCTGTTTTTCGGCATCATGTATCTGCTGTTTCAGGCAATTTTTTTCTTTGGCACGCCGCTACAGCAGGGAATCGGGTGGTTCCTCGACCACTTTCGCCAGGTAGCGCTCGAGCCCGCACTGGCGCAGGCGCCCGCCTTGCTGCGCGCGCTGCTTCTCGACGGAATCTACAACGGCATTGGCACCGTCACCGCATTTGTTCCCATAATCGTCCTGTTCTTTCTGTTCATGGCCATGGTAGAAGACACGGGCTATCTGTCGCGAGCAGCGTTTCTCATGGACGCAATGATGGCGCGGCTCGGCCTGGACGGACGCAGCTTCGTAATGATACTGATGGGGTTGGGCTGCAACGTCCCGGCACTGATGGGGACGAGGGTGATGCGCTCGCGCGCCCTTCGGCTTCTTACCATGCTCACCATCCCGTTTTCCCTGTGCTCGGCACGGCTGCAGGTATTCATATTTATCACTGCAGCGGTGTTTTCCCCGCGCGTGGCACCGCTGGTCCTGTTCAGTCTCTATCTTTTCAGCTTCGGTGCTGCTGTGCTGACCGCGCTAATCATGAAGGGGCACTTTCGCAGCAACGAGCCTTTCATAATGGAATTGCCTCCGTATCGCTTTCCGACCCTGCGCCAGATGCTCCTGCGCGGCTGGCATGAAGTCGGCCACTTCCTGCGGCGCGCGAGCAAGTTCATCATCGCCGGCGTTGTTCTCGTCTGGTTGCTGACCCATTTCCCGGCTGGCGCCGTCCCGGCCGGACCTCAAACCTTTGCGGGCATGATCGGGCATTTCCTTTCCCCGGTACTCCGCCCGATCGGAATCAACGAGCAGCTCGCGGTGGCCCTGATATTCGGTTTTGTCGCCAAGGAAATAGTTATCGGATCTCTTGCCGTAATCTACGGCACGCACGTCTCGAATCTCATGAGTACGATGTCCCATCAGCTCGACTGGGTGCAGGGATACAGCTTCATGCTGTTTACCCTGGTCTATACCCCGTGCCTGTCAGCTGTGGCGACCATCCGAAGCGAGTCGAAAAGCATGGCATTTACCCTCTTGTCCGTCCTTTGGCCGCTGGCGCTGGCCTGGTCGATGAGCTTCTTGTTCTATCAGACTACGCGGCTGCTGGGCCTGTAGATCTGGCGGCGACGCGCAAATTGCACATCAGGCCTACATTGGTGACATTTCAATATCATCGCGAACGGCATCCAGACCATCCCTCGCACACTTTTCATCTGTCATTCCCGACGGTGACCCGCTCACACCGACGCCCCCGATAATGGAGCCAGCGGCAGTGATGGGCAGGCCGCCTGCGCTGATGACAACTCCCGCGACCTTGGGAACCGAATAGGCCCCGGGAAACCGGCCCTCGAGCTCGGAAGTCGGCATATTGAACGACATCGCCGTATAAGCCTTGTCGCGGCTGATCTTCAAGGCCAGATCCATGGCAAGCGTATCGCGCAGCACAACCTGTGGATGACCGCCACGATCCACAACTGTCACGGCCACATTGACACCCTCTTTGCGACAAGCCGCAATCGCCGTTCGTGCAAGTTTCAGCGCGGTGTCCATGGACAATCGCTGAAAGGAAATCAGTACCGGCGGCTTTTCCTTCTGTGCTGCCACTGCGGCGCTGCAGGCCAAACTCACAATTGCGAGCGCGACAACCCTCGCTGATTTCATGTCTGCGTCCTCCGTTTCGTGTTCCTGCGGCGGGTCGCACCAGGCTGTTGCATTGGTACGACAGTCGATAATGCGAAAATCCGGCTGGTGCAGCACCGGACAGTCACGGGTCCTGGAATGCCGAATCCACTCTACCAGCCGTCTTTCGAGAAACAAGCCCGGTGTTTTGCCGCTATGAAGCTGTGTTGTGGAATATAGAGTAGTTCGGCAATTTTGCGCAGATAATGGCGTTCGTACATGTCCACATTGCCGTCAGCATATGCAACACGCCACAGCGCCTCCATAAGCGCTTCCTTCTGCTGCGCAGTGAACCCCTGATTGATGCGCGAAGTGAACTCATAATAGTCGGTGGCCTGGCGCAGCTGTGACTGGGCGCGACCTACCAGCAGCGCGCTGTCCTCGGGTGTCAGTCCGAACATCCTGCCGACCGCGCTGCCAATAGCCTCGCGTTCAGCCTCGTCTTCACGATAATCCACGCACATCATCTCGATAAGAAGCGCTGCGGCAGCAAGCTGCAAGGCATCACGCCCGGGCTGGCGCCGTTCCGGCGACAATCCTTCTTCAAGAAAATGCTTTATTGCTTCAATCATTATTGATGCCTCCAGGCATATAGACCTCTCTTTCCGCGTTGGGTTTCCTGTGTCTCAGGCGACTCCGGCGTCAGTGGGCTCCGCTCGATTTGCCGGCAGTGAACGGCGGCCGAGCAAACCAGACAACCACTATCAGGCCGAGGAAGATTACGCCCGACAGCCAGAAGATGTCGTCAGTCGCAATCATCACTGCCTGCTGCGTGACTACACTGCTCATGAGACCCAGCGCGCTTTTCATCGTCAACCCGAGGGATTTAAGCTGATCCAAGGCCTGAGTGCTGATCGCACTGTATGTAGAAATATGGTCGGCAAGCTGGCTGTAG
>VFSW01009378.1_pt1 | contig 13979 bp, 9 predicted proteins | sample 5358111 | NCBI WGS metagenome assembly VFSW01 (sample SAMN11554181, study PRJNA540505) | mine drainage metagenome | isolation source: sediment from site ElyBrook_90M | place: USA: Ely Copper Mine, Vershire, VT | collected 2017
GGATATGCGATGTGGTTTGCCCCTTTCTTCGCACGGTTTCTTCCCGGCTGGGCGTTGAACGCCGTACTGGTGGTCCACGGCGAGGAGGCTCTGCTCGCCATTCTGTTCATATTTTCCATTCATTTTGTCAACACACATCTGCGCCCCGACAGTTTTCCGATGGACATGGTGATCTTCACGGGCAAAGAGACGGAAGAAGAGTTCAAGGAAAAACGTACGCTGGAGTATCAGCGTCTTGCCGCTGAGGGTAAGCTGGAGGCGAGGGTTGGAGAGAAGCCGGTATATTGGTGGGTGAATTTTGCCAAGGTCATTGGATTCATCGCCATACTGCTTGGGCTTGTCCTTCTAGTGTTGACCTTGATCGGCTACTTCGGCACTGCATAGGATATTTCAAGGGGTCAACATGTTCGATTACGACAAACTGAGGAAGAGCCTTCGTCTGGTTCTGTTTTATGGCAACAACTGGATCAGCCTGATTGGTGGCGCAATCACCAGCGCATCGGCCATCGTGCTGATCGGCTTTTGGATCGTCGAGATATTTGGGCACGGCGCCTCCAAAAATCCCTACCTGGGCCTCATCTTCGACCTGTTTCTGCCCGGCCTGTTCGTGCTTGGGCTGGTACTGATCCCGATCGGCATTGGGCTGCGGCGCAGGCATCTCAAGGCGCTCGGTCAAATCCCTTCCGTCTATCCGCGGATTGAACTGCGGGACCCGGTCTTCCGGCGTGGGATCGAGATCGTCCTGATGGCCACGTTTATCAACTTCGTCATTGTGGGTACGGCGAGTTATCGCGGAGTCTCCTACATGGATTCGGCGAATTTCTGCGGTCAGAGCTGCCATGTGATGGCTCCGCAATGGACTGCCTACCAGGTCTCTCCGCACTCCCATGTGGATTGCGTGGAATGTCACATCGGCTCTGGGTTTTCCGCCGCGGTGCAGGCCAAGGTGAACGGTACGAAGCAACTGGTGGAGGTCACGTTCAAAACCTATCCGCGACCGATTCTGGCCTCGCTCTCGGTGTTGCGCCCTGCGCGCGCTACCTGCGAGAGGTGCCACTCGCCGACGCGGTTTGTCGGGGAGAAGCTGCTGGTGGAGACTGCTTACGGAGACGATGAAAAGAACTCCGTGACGCGTACCATGCTGGTGCTGCACCTTGGGGGCGTGGATTCTCTCTCCCACCTCAGCGGCATCCACGGCCATCATCTGGATGACTACGAGTATGTAGCCACAGACGAAAGCGACCAGAACATCATCTCTGTCAGCAAGCACAACGCGGACGGTACGACCACGCAGTTCGTAAGCTCGGACTGGAAGGGACCGATCAAGGGCGTAACGCGGCGGATGGACTGCATGGATTGCCATAACCAGGCGACCCACGTCTTCCAGACCCCCGAACAGGCCATCGATGAGGTCATGGTGGACGGCACGCCCAGCGCGAGTCTTCCCTACGTCCATAAGCAGGGGCTGCAACTGATACAGGCGCAGTATGCGTCGCAAGCGGATGCGGCGACGAAGATCACCTCGGGGCTGGAGAATTTTTATCGCACACAGTATCCCGCCGTATGGAGCGGTCAACGCGGCCAGGTGGACGCCGCCGCCAAGACCCTGGTCGCCATCTACGAGCGGAATGTCTATCCCAGCATGAAGGTGACGTGGGGGACCTATCCCAACAACATTGGACACAACTCCTTCCCTGGATGCTTCCGTTGCCACGACGGGAACCACACCTCGAAGGATGGCCAGACGCTGACCAACGACTGCACGGTCTGCCACAACCTGCTGGCGGTCGGTGAGACCAATCCGAAGCAGTTGACGGAACTCGGATTGCAACAGTAAGAATCGGGTTGTCGAGGGGAAGTTTCGGCGGGTGTCCCTTCGGTCCGGTGTGGAGACGCGGATCCGTAGTTGCAGGGAGAAGATCGCGGGACCGGATGGACTCGTACGGCGACAGCTCACACAGTCTCTGCGTGCGGCGCTGGCTCCGGTACGCGGACGTTCCAGGCCGAGGCGATCCGGGTAGAATGGAAAGATGGGAATCAGCCGCGAACAGGCCCTGGAATGCTTTCGGAGCGACGACTTGATCGGCATTGGGATGGAGGCCGATGCAGTGCGTCGCCGACTGCACCCCGAGGGCGTGGTCAGCTACTCGATGGACCGCAGCATCGACTGTACGGCCCTGCTGTCGAGCGGTACGCGAGGGGGCAGCATCGGGGCCAACCCTTTGCTGGACGGCTTGTATGACGCAATTGGCGAGACGATCGAGATGGGGGGGACTGGAGTGCGCCTGGTGGATGGGGTGGACGCGCGCGGCCCTGAGTGGAAGGCCCTCGGAATCGAGTGGATTGAGGAAATCTTTTGCGGTATTCGGCAGCGCTTTCCTTCGATCTGGATCGAAGGTTTGTCGGCATCAGAGATTGTGGCGCTGGCTACAGGCTGTGGTTTGGGACTGCGAGCGACGATTGCGCGGCTCCGCGACGCGGGACTGGATTCGATCGCCTCCGACAACGCGAACAATCTGGGTGTTGCGGAGTGGATCGAGGTGCATCGCGCAGCGCACGCGTTGGGGATGCAAACCGTTGCGACGATGCCCTTCGGATTGGGAACAGGCCAGACTGGCGCTCCACAGACACTGGAGTATCGCGTCGATTTTTTGCAGGCGGTACGGCGATTGCAGGAGGAGACAGGCGGCTTCATCGCGTTTGTCCCGCAAAGCCTTTCGGCGTGGAACGCGGCCACTGGCGGCTGGGATGGGCCTACGGCGGTCGAACAACTGAAGACGCTGGCGATCTCGCGTATATTCCTCGACAACATTGAGAACATCCAGTCGTGCAGAGCAACGCAGGGGCTGAAGGTGATCCAGACGGGCCTACGCTTCGGCAGCAACGACGCAGGCTCGGTGACGCTGTTGGTGAACGGAGCAAAGTCTGGCAACGGTGCCGATGCCTGTAGCGGAACAGATGTTGCGGCAGCGGGAATCCACGCCAGCGAAGAAGACCTCCGCCACATTATTCGCGATGCGGGCTTTCAGCCCGTCCAGCGCGATACGCTCTACCGCACACTGTTTCTCAACTGAATATCTCTCAACGGATGGATGGGCCTCGATCATCGCTCCGGCCGCAATTGAGCCGGTGGAGCTTCCGGTTGCAGGTTCGATGGCGGACTCTCCTCGTTAGCGAGCGCGCATCCAGAAGGTTTCCTTTTGAAAAAAAATTCGTTGGAGCAACGATTTTTCTTGACACTGTATTTCATCAAAACTATACATTCGTTAGCTGCATGTTAACGTCTTGCAGCATCGATGTCTTAACGATAGGGAGAATAGACAAATGGCAACCAAGAAAGCAGCCAAGAAAGTCGTCAAGAAGGCAGCCAAGAAGGCAGCCAAGAAGAAGTAATCCAACCCAAGGCAAACGCAGAACGGGGGACGCGATGAGCGTCCCCCGTTCTGCATTTGCGCGCCGTACGTTGCCGCGAATCTAAGGAGTCGCGGGCGTTGTGGAGCTTGCCTGTTGCACGGTCTTCGGCGTCGACAGATAGCCGGAGACTTTGTTTTTATCGATGCTGTTGACGACCAGTTCGAAGAGAACGGGGTCTTTGCCGGTATAGAACTGCACCGGTTCATCGAGGTTCTTGTCCTTCTTTTCGATGTTGCGATCGTCGGCGCTGACCATCAGGGTGTAGCGGGAGTGTTTGTTGTCCACCTTCTTGAGTTGCAGTTTGATGGTGGAGAGCAGGGTGGGCGGCGCTCCTTTCTGCAAGGTGAACTCGGTGTAGTTGCGGTCTCCCTTGTGCTTCAGCTCTTCGAGCTGCGCGTGATTGGTGGCGATCTCGCCGCTCATGACGCCCGCATCGCCCATGACGCGCTGGAGTTGTGTCTTGGTGTCGTTGAGGTCGCTCTGGGTGGTAGCGACGTCGGTCTTGACGCCGCCGACATCGGTCTTGACGCCAGCCACGTCGTTGGAGACGGCACCAATCTGCTGCTCGGCGGTCTTCTGCTGCTCCGCGAGCTTGGCAGTCTCCGCTTTCTGGGATTTTTGCGCTGCAATGATGGCTGCGGTGCGCTCATCAATCTGCTTCTGAGTGGCACCGACGTTCTGGCCGAGGGTATCGGCGGTGGCGCGCAACCGGGCGTTGGTGGCGTCGAGGCGGTCGGTGAGGTCCACATTTTTCTTGTCGTCGTCGGCGAGCCTCTGCTCGGACTGACTGATACGGCTCTGTAGACTGATGCACCATCCCAACGCGCCGACACCGATGAGACAGGCAACGATGATCGCTGCAAGAAATGCTCCCGAGGCGGATCGCTCGGCTACCACTGGTTCTGTTTCGCTCATGAATTATCCTCTCGATTTTCTATTCAATTACTTGCAATTTTAATGGACGCCTGGATGCTGCCAATGGTTGCACCGGGAGATGGCACTGCGGATGCGCTAGAGAAACTATAATCCACAAAAAGCAGCCGGTTCGAGGCGTGGAGAGAAAACAGGCCGAATGGCCGGAATTCGTCGCTGGCCGGACAGGACGGCGAACCAAAGAGGACGAGCTTGCCCCTCTTCGTGACAAGCGTTTATTCACTGCGATATAAACGTACTGTACAAATTCCGCAAAGTAGGTACGTCCATGTCCGCAGTTCTGCCGTTGAAGGGCCTTGAAGGGATTATCGCCACAAAGTCGTCGATCTGCTGGATTGACGGAGATGAAGGGGTTCTTGCCTATCGCGGCATCGACATCCACGATCTGGCCACACACTCGAACTTCGAGGAGACGACCTATCTTCTGTGGTTTGGCGTGCTTCCGACTGCCGCGCAGCTTGCCGAGTTCAGCAAGGAACTGGCTACCGCGCGCACGTTGAACTGGCGCATCTACGATTTTCTGCGCAGCGTACCGCATGAATCCACGCCGATGGAGGTGCTACGCACCGCGGTCAGCCTGCTGTCGCTCTATGACCCGGACGAGAAGGACTCGACGCATGACAGTAACGTTCGCAAGAGCTATCGGCTGACCTCGCAGATTGCGATGATTGTGGCCATCTTCGACCGCATTCGCAAGGGCAAGACGATCATCGACCCGGACCGCTCGCTGTCGCACTCGGCAAATTTTCTGCGCATGTTGAATGGGGTGAATCCTACGGAGACGGCGACGCGGGCGCTGGACGTTGCGCTGATCCTGCAAGCCGACCACGAACTGAACGCGAGCACGTTTGCGGCGCGCGTGATTGCCTCGACGCTCTCGGACATCCACTCAGCGATTGTGGGCGCGATCGGCGCGCTGAAGGGGCCGCTGCATGGCGGCGCGAACGCGGAGACGATGAAGATCCTGTTTGCCATTGACGAGGCGGGTGCCGACCCAGTGGAGTATGTGAAGCAGATGTTCGCACAGAAGAAGAAGATATCCGGCTTCGGCCACCGCGTCTACCACACGGAAGACCCGCGAGCGACCCATCTGCGGCAGATGTCGGAGGACCTGGGGAAATCGGCGGGCAATACCAAATGGTTCGATATGTCGCGCAAGATCGAGTTGTATGTGAAACAGGAGAAGAAGCTGAACGCGAACGTGGACTTCTATTCGGCCTCGACCTACACCACGTTGGGGATCGAGATCGACCTGTTTACGCCGATCTTCGCGATCAGTCGCATCTCTGGCTGGGTGGCGCATGTGATCGAGCAGCTCGATGACAACCGGTTGATTCGTCCGCGCGCGGATTACATTGGCCCGCCCTATCCGGCACCATACACCGCGATCGTGAGTCGGTAAGCGCGTCTGCGCGGCGCTGGTCGCCGATCTCTCGAACGCTCTTTCGCCGGTGCGGGCCCCGGATTTTTCATCTTCTCTGCTTTCTCTGCCTGTTGCGGCAGGATGGACGACTGGTCAAATTCCTGTAACTCTATTTGCCTTCTGCCAAGGAGTGCCATCGTGCTACTCTCACGGGTCTATCGCGGCCTGCTGACGTCACTTGCTGCGACTGTCATTCCCTTTGCAGTCTTCGTTTCTGTGGGGCAAGCGCAGGCGAACCCGGCGCAGGCGACCCAAGAGAACGATCTGGACGAACTGGGCGGCCTGACTGCGGCGGCGACGACCAACGACAGCGGGCCTGCGGGCATCATCCCCGTTGCGCGGGGCTTCAATGCTTCGTTGGGTACGACTTCGCAGCACGATTCGAGCAATGGGTGGTCTTCGCTTCTGACGCCGAACGTTGCGTATCGGCTGAACCGGCACATCAGCGTGGATGCGGGCGTACCGATGTATCTCTATATCAACATCGACGCAAATATTGGAAAAAAGGCCAAGCCAGTGTATGCCTACTCTCCGAAGAAGGCCGTTTTTGGCGATACGACTCTGTCGTTCGAGGGCGATGCCAGTGTCGTGACGATCGACTACAACGGGACCTTCTCCCTGGGACTGCCGTCGGGCAACACGGATTACGGCCTGGGCGCGGGGCAGGTCACCTACAACTTCAACAATCATTTTGAGAAGAGTGTTTTCAGGTTTACTCCGGACATTGAACTTGGGTTTGGCGACACCAGCAGCCTGGTGGACCAGCGCATCGTAAAGAGCTATGTCGCCGTGGGGCCAATGGCCCACTTTCAGGCTGGTACGGCGGTCGAGCTGCCCTTGCATAGCAGCTTCGAGGCCGATGCGTATGAGGAGCTTCCGCTGGCCACGGACATCGTCTACTCGACGACTGGCAAGGGAAAGAAGAGGGTTCGGACCTCGACCAATAAAGACCCGGCGGAGGACAATGGCTTCATTACCTTGCTGGACATCCCGCTGAATCGTCACGTCACCCTGTCTGGGTTCTACAACCGCAGTCTGCGCGACCACGATGACGTGGCTGGTTTCACGTTTACGTTTCTGTTGAAGGCCCCGCCGCGGGGGGATTCTGTTCCTGCTCTATGAGGGGCTGGGCCTGCGCGGACGAGCTGCCGGATGCCGCGCGCGTGGCGTAAACTCGATTCAATGCAACGCATTTTCATGGACGCCAACTCCACTACGCCTGTTCTCCCCGAGGTGGTGGAGGCGATGCGGCCATTCTGGACGGAGGCGTTCGGCAATGCCAGCTCCATCCACCAGCGGGGCCAGTACGCGCGCGCCGCGGTGGACCGGGCACGCGAGTCCGTTGCTGGTCTGCTGGGTTGCCGCGCGGCAGAGATCGTCTTCACCTCCGGCGGCACGGAGAGCGACAATCTGGCGCTGTTCGGAGTGCTCACTGCGGGCGACCACCTGATTACGAGCCGCATCGAGCACCATGCGGTGCTTCATGCCGCGGAAGCACTGGCCGAACGTGGGGTTGAGGTGACATTTCTGCCCTGTACTGCGCAGGGAGTGGTCGAGGTGGACGCGCTCCAGGCGGCGCTGCGGCCCAACACGCGGCTGGTGAGCGTGATGCTGGCAAACAATGAGACGGGGACGATCCAGCCGGTCCGTGAGTTGGCGGACAAGGCGCACGCAGCGGGCGCGCTGTTTCATACGGACGCGATTCAGGCGGCGGGCAAGCTGCCGCTCGATGTCAAGGCGCTGGGCTGCGATCTGCTGAGCCTCTCCGGGCACAAGATGTACGCACCGCAGGGGACAGGCGCGCTCTTTGTGCGCCGCAACGTGCGCCTGCGGTCGATCTTCTTCGGCGGGATGCATGAGCGTGGACGGCGGCCGGGGACGGAGAACGTCGCGGGGATCGTCGGGCTGGGAAAAGCGGCGGAGATCGCGCACGTCTGGATCGCGGGCAAGAACGGCAACGCGGGGATGGGTGCGCCGAGTCCAGAGGTGTTGATGCGACTGCGGGACCGGCTGGAGCAGGGAATTCTTGTGCAGGTCGAAGAGGCGGGACCCAATGGCGCGGGGGCTGTACGGGTGGCGAACACCAGCAATCTGTACTTCGACCATGTGGAGGCTGAGGCGTTGGTCATTGCTCTCGACCTGAAGGGATTGGCGGTCTCAGGCGGATCGGCGTGCCAGTCGGGAGCGACCGAGCCATCGCATGTGCTGACGGCGATGGGACTGAGTGTGGCGCGCGCGCGGGCCAGTGTGCGCTTCTCGCTGAGCCGGTTGACGACCGAGGATGAGGTGGACGCCGCGCTGGAGCTGGTGCCAGCGGCCGTGGCCCGGCTGCGAACGCTCAGCCCGAGCAGGCAACGCAAGGCCGACCCTGTCTCCGCGTGACGACCAGAGCCTACAAATACCAGGGAATGTTGACCACGATGATGCGCTGTTTTGCCTTGAGCAGGAGCATCACCTTGAGCATCTGCACGCGCTGGTTGTGCAGCAGGTACTCCCACCAGTGAGCCACGACCAGTTCGGGTAGAAGCACGGTGATCTTGCGGTCGGGATTTTGCTGCTCCAGTTCGAGGATGTAGTCCATCAGCGGGGTGATGACGTGGCGATAGCTGGAGTAGAGAGTGATAAGTTCCGGTTCGGGCAGGCCTTGATCGCGGATCGGCTTGAGGACATTTTCCTGCCAGCTCTCGGCCAGCGATTCCTCGCCGTCGGCACCCTCGACGTTGACCGCCTTGACCTCCTTCGAGAGCAGTAAGCCGAAGCGCATGGCCTTCTCCGTCATGCGGTCCCATCGGGCCATGGGGATGACTACCAGCGGCTCCTGCATGTTGGTCAGGTTGAGCGGAGACATCTCGACCACCTCGCCCTTGACCCGCATGTAGTGCCGCTTGATGGCGACCATCAGAACGATCAGCATAGGAACCAGAAGCGCAGTGACCCATGCACCCGATTTGAACTTGGCGATCAGCACGATGCATGTGGTGATGCCGGTTGCGATGGCACCGGTGCCGTTGACGAACATGTGCCAGTAACGGCCCTTGTGCTTGTTCCCCTGCTTCTTCCAGTGCATGACCATTCCGGCCTGAGAGAGCGTAAAGGCGAGGAAGGCGCCGATGGCGTAGAGCGAGATGAGGCGGTCGGTGACGCCGCCGAACATAATGAGAATGACCGCAGTCAGGCCGGTGAGGGCATAGATTCCGCCGGAGAAGAGAAGGCGTCGTCCGCGCATGATGAAGACGTGCGGAAGGTAGTCGTTCATTGCGATCGCGCGAGTGAGGCGGGGAAAGTCGGCGAAGGCGGTGTTGGCGCTCAGGCAGAGGGCCAGGAAGACCGAACCCATGGTGACGAAGTAGAACCAGCCGCGTCCGAAGACCGCCATCACGATCAGGCTGAGCAGGCTCTGATAGCCCGGAAGATCGGGGTTCATGGCCATGATGCCGTACTTCTTCGCCAGCCATGCGGTGCCGAAGAGAAGAATGATAAGGGTGCCAATAATGATGCTGAGCGCGCGCTGGGCGTTCTTCGCTCTTGGCTCACGGAAGGCCATCACCCCGTTGGATACGGCTTCGACGCCGGTCATCGCCGCGCATCCGTTGGAGAATGCCTTGAGCAGAAGCCACAGGCTCAGGTAGCCCACGGTCGCAGAGAGCGGATGGGGCATCGCTGCGCGAGCGACGGGATGGCCGCCGGACTGAAAGACGCGGAAGGCACCGACCGCGATGGAGGTCACCAGCGTGCCGACAAAGAGAAAGGTGGGAAGGATAAAGGCCGCGCCAGTGTCCTTGACGCCGCGCATATTCACCAGTGCGAGGACAGCGAGGATGATCAGGCACAGCAGCAACGTATGGGGAAGCAACACGGGAATGGCGGAGACGACCGCCTCGATCCCTGCCGAGATTCCCACCGCCGCAGTCAGGATGTAGTCGATCATCAGTGCCGCTGCGGCCAGCAATCCAGCTCCGGTCCCGAGGTTCTCCGTCGCGACGGTATACGATCCGCCGCCGGTGGGATACGCCGCAATCGTCTGGCGATAGCTGAAGAAGACGATGACCAGAAGAATCAGAATCGCCGTAATGATCGGAACCAGATGGGCGATGCCCGCAATTCCCAGCGGAATCAACAACGCCAACGCCGTCTCCGGCCCGTACGCGGCCGAGGTCAGTGCATCCAGGCCAAAGATGGGAATTCCGGCGGCCACGCCAATGTGTTCGGCGCGTTCTTCGCTCGTGGCCAAGGGCTTGCCAAACAGAGAATCAGCGAGTGACATGTATGTTCAAATAATAAACTTTTCGACCGTCAAACGGGCCTCAGCGACGATTTATTTCATAAAGAATCCGTAAAGACTCTGTAGTGGAAGATTTGTGAATCGTGTCTTCTACCCCTCCGCATCCAATCGAATAGTGTTTGCGACTCAGTGTCTTTCTAGCAGCTTTCCACAGCCGGTACCAGCGCAATTACAATCGTTGAGAACCAACAGGAGAGAGTTTATGTCTACACCGATTTACGAGATTGCCGTACAGTCCATCACCGGGGAGCCGACCTCGCTTGCTGCCTATCGCGGCAAAGTCCTGCTGGTGGTCAACGTCGCGTCCAAGTGCGGATTGACCCCGCAGTACGATGCGCTGGAGAAGCTATACGCGCAGTACGAGAAGAACGGCCTGGCCGTACTTGGCTTTCCCGCGAACGACTTTGCTGGCCAGGAGCCAGGCTCGAACGACGAGATCGCCACCTTCTGCCGCTCCACCTTCGGAGTCAACTTCCCCATGTTCTCCAAGATCACCGTCACTGGCGACGAGACCCATCCGCTGTACAAGGCGCTGATCGCCGCCGAACCAAAGGCAACCGGCGCGACACGCGATGGATTTCGCGCCAAGCTGGCTGGCTTTCTGGGCAAGACAGGAGCAACGCCGAACCCCGAGCCGGGTATCCTGTGGAACTTCGAAAAGTTCCTCATCGACCGGACGGGCAAGGTGATTGCACGCTTCTCGCCCGAGGTTGTGCCGGACGATCCGGAGATCGTGAGTGCGATCGAAGCTGCCCTCGCGAGCTGATACCGGAGTTCTCTGGCAGTCCCGCAACTTCCTACTGCGGATCGTGTGTGTCCAGCCATCGCCGCAGGTCCGGTTCCTCGGTGGCCCGTAGATGGACGCAATCGTTGATGTTGTCGATCGACTTGGCCAGCGTCCGCTGCGCCGAGACGACCGGGTGCGCCGCAAAGAAGCTGGCCACCTCATCGCGCTTCTCCACCGTGCAGAAAGCGCCCGCCGCCTGCACGATCCGCGCCCCGGAGCTTTCCGTCTGCTTGCTCGCAATCTCCGCCCAGTGCCGCTCGACGAACGCCCATGTAGCGTCCTGCGTCTCGCGGCGCGACAGCAGCAGCACTATCAGCGTCCAACTGTCCTGGCTGCGCATCGCGTCGGACACCGCGTACTGTAGCGTCCGCGCCACCAGCTCCGGCCTCTGGAAGCGCGTTAGAGTGTGCAGTGCGTCCACCTTCAGATCGGGATCGCTCGCCGTCTGCGCCACCTGTAGCACCTTCTCGTACATCGCCGCATCGCCCTTTGCCGCCACCAACGCCACCTCTGCGTCCGCCACCTCTGCGTCCGCCGACCTCTGCCCTGCAAACAGCTCCTTCGTCTCGCTTGCCGCCGCCGCCAGCACCACCGGATCGCCCGCCCTGCCCAGCGCCTCGAAGAGTGCCTCGCGCAGCTCGGCGCGGTTGGTCGCCTCGTGTTTGCCACCCTTGCCCAGCCCGACATAGACCGCGCCGAACTCCCGCCGAACTACCCTATCCAGGCGCTCGCGGTCCGCGTCCGTCGCAATCCACATCTCGACTGCGCCGATCTTTCCCAGCGCGCTCTCCACCACCGTCGCATTCGGATCGGACTTGACCGCCAGCGCCAGATCCAGAAACTCTCCCACGGTTCCCTGCCCCGCCTGCATCAGCGCCCACCGATCTCCCAGCAGCCCAATCCGCTCCGGCACCGTCAGCCCCGTCTCTGCATTGGCCACAATCGCAGCCAGCTCTCCCGGCGCATAGTTCGTTCGGTAGTACCCCTTGTCCTCCGCATTGGCATAGAGGAACGGCGCTTTCACCGCACCCTCAATCGTCGTCGCTCCCGGCGTCAGCAATTGGCACGGCGCGCCTTTGAGGCAGACCGGAATCGTCCACGCATTACTCCCGGCGGCCTTCGTCGAGTTCAGCGCCAGAAAAAACCGATTCTGTGTCGCAGGGATCTCCGCTCCCGCCGCGCTGGCCAGCGTCACCAGCGGAACTCCCGGCTGCTCCACGAAGCTGCGCATCAACTTGTCCACCGGCAGCCCACTCACGCGCGTCTCGGCATCCCAGAAGTCCTCCGCCGTTGTATTGCCATACAGGTGCGCCGTCAGATACGCCTGCACACCCCTGCGAAAGACCTCCTCCCCCACATAGTTCTCCACCATTCCGATCACCGCGCCCGCCTTGCCATACGCAATGGAGTCGAACATCTCGTTGATCTCCGCTGGTGTCTCCGCCTGCGCGCGGACCGTTCGTGTCGTCTGGCTGGCGTCGGCGTTCAGGGTGCGGTCCATCTGCAACGCCGCGTCCTCGTCGAAGCCCCACTTGGGATGCAGCTTGGCCGCCTCCTTGGTCTGCATCCACGTTGCAAAGCCCTCGTTCAGCCACAGGTTGTCCCACCACATGGGCGTCACCATGTCTCCGAACCACTGGTGGGCCATCTCGTGCGCTACCGTCTCGACAACCCCTCCCTTGGCAGGCAGCGTGCCGTGCTTCTTGTCCACCAGAAGGTCCGTCTCGCGGAAGGTGATGCACCCGAAGTTCTCCATCGCCCCCGCCTCGAAGTCGGGGACTGCCACCAGGTCCAGCTTTGCCAGCGGGTACTTAATCCCGAAATAGCGGTCGTAGTCGTGCAGCGTCCGCTTCGCCGAATCCAGCGCAAACCGCGTCAGACCCACCTTGTCCGGGGTTGCGCACACCCGGATCGGAACTCCATCCGACTTCCCCGCCGAACACTGAAAGTCCCCCACCAGCCAAGCCACCAGATAGGTCGACATCTTTGGCGTCGTAGCAAACGCCACCGTATGCTTGCCTGTGTCCGGCCCCGTCGTGTCCGAAACAATCTGCGTATTCGAGATCGCAGTGTCGCCAGCATCCAGTATCAGGGTCACGGCGAAGGTCGCCTTCAGCGCCGGCTCGTCGAAGCACGGAAACGCCCGCCGCGCGTCAGTCGCCTCGAACTGTGTCACCCCATAACTGCGGGTCTTCGTTTTGGAGAGGTAGAACCCCCGCAGCTTGTCGTTCAAGATCCCCTTGTACTCGATCGCCAGGACCAACCGCCCTGCCGACAACTTCCGCGCAAAGGTAAACGTCGCCTGCTGCTTCGCCGCATCCAGCGTCACCACCGCCGTCTGCTGTTCCCCGCCCTCCGCCTTCACCACCCCTTGTTTGTCATTCCGTAACGTAGCGGAGGAATCTGCTTTACCCTCTGGAATTGCCTGCACCGACACAAACTCGATCTCTGCCGCATTCAGCGTAATGGTCGTCGTCGGCGCATCCAGCACTACGTCGATCCGCTCGCTCCCAACAAACGTCGCAGACTTCAGATCCGGCGCAATCGTCAGCGAATAGTGCTCTGGCCGCACCCCATCTGGCAGCCGTTGGGCCTCGATCCGCCCTGCGTAGAGTCCACCGGTTCCCAACACCAGAACCGCCGCCGCCAACCCACGCCAAACTCTCATCTCGCCCAATCCCTCCAATCAACTCCCACCAGACTATATATCCCCGCATCCGTCACGACCACACGGCAATCGCATGAATCGAAACTATCTTTCCCCATTTTCGGGCAAACTCCGCACAACCTTTTCTTGTCAAGCCCCCACCCCCGCAAAAATCAATCCAACCAACACTAAACAAACCACTTCTTTCAGAAAAATACTTGGCATAGTAGTTTCCCTCCATCCCGTATAATTAAAGGAGTAAGCAACAAACACAGACCCGGCCAACCAGCCGGGCCTTCGCTTTTAACCGTTCCCTTCTTGCCGTCGTCCCGACCGGAGTGCCACCTTCACTTGCCGTCATCCCGACCGGAGCGAAGCGCAGTGGAGGGACCCCCGCATTTCGTCGTTGCCTGTTCTCGCTTTTGCACCACCACAACCAACAGATTCCAGAGACTTTACAAAATAAACACCCTGCAATCAAGACTTTGCAGCC
>VFSW01009379.1_pt1 | contig 13979 bp, 11 predicted proteins | sample 5358111 | NCBI WGS metagenome assembly VFSW01 (sample SAMN11554181, study PRJNA540505) | mine drainage metagenome | isolation source: sediment from site ElyBrook_90M | place: USA: Ely Copper Mine, Vershire, VT | collected 2017
CCACCGCCCCCTCCACTGTTGAAGGACTCATTGCCACTGCTGTCGCGGACAGCGGACTCACTTCCGGAGACTGTCTACAGGCGGGAGCGGGAGGTGAGCTCACCACCACGGCCACCGGCTGTGGTTCTGGAGGAGGAGGCGGCGGTATAGGTGATCCGTTCACCCACACATCGGTATGGGGAGAGACAACCAGCGCAACCAGCACCCTCTTGGCCCTTACCGCCTCCCCCTATGCCCTGGTGGCATCCTCTACCTCAGTATTTACCAATGCATCTAGTACGCAATTAACGGTCACCGGCTCAGTATGGCTGCCTAATACAGCAAGCGCCCTGCTTCTTACTGACGGCAACGGCCTGGTAGGGACATATGGTGGGGCATCGGCTTGCACCAATCAGCTTGTGTCCGCTCTTTCAGCCACAGGAGGGACGACATGCGCCTCAATCAACAATGCTGATTGGAGCGGTACGCAGCTTTCTGTGGCAAATGGTGGGACGAACGACGCATCCCTGAGTGGTGACCAGGTACTCTATACGGATTATACGGGCACTACTGTACTGACAGTGTCAACATCGACGCCATCGCTTTCTGGCGGACTCTCCTATAGCGGCGGTACGCTCGGGAGTTTTATCGGCGGGGCAGCCGGCACGCTCACCATCGCCTCAAATGCACTCACGCTGTCACAACTGCCGCAGGAAGGCGCTAACACCGTCATTGTGAACGATACGGGTGCTACCGCGAATCTTGCTGCGATCGCCACCTCGTCATTCTTCGGCACGGGGACAGGGGGACAGGTGCTTGCATGGAATAATGGCGTACCGCAATGGGTGGCAACTTCCTCAATCAATAATGGGGTGACGTCAGTCAGCGGCTCAGGCGGCACGACGGGCTTGACGCTTACCGGTGGCCCAATCACCTCAAGCGGCACGCTCACCTTGGGCGGAACCCTCGCGCTGGCCAATGGAGGGACCAATGCCGCCTCCTTCAGCACCTCCGGCAACGGCGTGTATTACAATGGTACGTCCTTGCTCACTGCTCCTACTACAGCGGCTGTGACATATCCCTACGCGTCTACGACCGCCATTTCTTCCACCGGTTCGGCATATTTCGCCACGACCGGAGGCAGCGTAGGAATCGGAACTACGTCTCCGTGGGCCGCATTCTCTATCAACTACAATACGTATAACAGTGCGAGCAATGGGACGATTTTTTCCATCGGCTCCTCGACCGCAACCGCCGACAATACCCTCTTCAGCGTTGACAGCCAGGGTACCACGACCATCGGCAATGCATCCGCCTCTGGAGATGCCACCTTCCAATTTGCCAGCGACCCCAACGCCTGGGCGATGGGATATAATTCGACGGATAAATCGTTCCGCATCGCATCCTCGACCAATATTGACGGCTCGCCGGCCTTCGTCATAAGTAAAAGCGGCGATGTCGGCATCGGCACTACCTCGCCTGCTGTCCTCATCTCTACAGCGCCGCTCGAACGATTTTCATGCAGAATGAGGGCTGATTTGCCCCTTCATTCACCCCTTCATTCGCTCGGCTGCGGAATGAAGGGGTAGCCTCTCCCGATTTGCGCTCCAACGCTGGTGTTTTGCCGTCCCCCGATCGCAAAACTCAACTCGTACTTCACTCCGGAACGCCCCCCGTGGGCGTTCCTCCGTGAAGGTCGGACGAGTGTTCCCTCGTCCGACCCCCAAGGCCGAGTTTGTGCCTCAGCCTTTTCCTCCCGTCCCGCAGTTTCGTTTGCTCGATGGGGTGGGTAAAAATAAAGATTTAAAAAATAATAAGCTCACGGCCGCATGGCCGGAGTGAAAATTATTTTTCAAACCATGATTGTAACTTTTCTTCTACGATATCGCGCGGAGTTGCATAGCGCTCCCGCGATATCCGCAAAATTTTCTCTCGTTCCGCCTCATGCCCCTCCGCGTGCAGAGGCGGCATGGTAATCGCGGAAAACGCGTGCGACATTTTTCCGTCAATCATCAATCGCAAAGCGATATGATGGTTCTCTAAGTTCTCCAAGTCGGTGCTTGAAAATACCGGCTTCATTTCCTCCGCCAGTTCTTTCGCATCGTAGCTCCCGACGCGAAAGGAAATGATGGTGCCGACGTTGCCGAAAACGGCGTGCTTGATGCTCTCCGGCAACTGATGCAGATACTGATGCGCGATGTTGAGATTCAAATGATATTTTCGGGCTTCCGAAAGGATAGACGGGAAAATATCCGTCGAAAAATTCTGGAACTCGTCTATATAGAGGTAGAAATCCCTGCGGTCTTCCTCCAGCACCCGCTGCCGCTCCAGCGCGGCGAGGTACATCTTGGTAATAATGGCCGATCCCAAAAGATTTGATTTGTCCTCGCCGACCCTTCCTTTTGAGAGGTTCGCTAAGAGGATTCGTTTTTCGTTCATGACGAAACCGAAATCCACCGAGCTTTTGGATTGGCCGACGATGTTCCGCATCTGCGGAGAAGTGAGAAGCTGCCCGACCTTGTTCTGCACCGGCGAGATTATCTCCTTGCGGAAGCGCTCGTCGTATTTCTCGTAGTCCTCGATCCAGAACATCCGGACGATGGGGTCTTTCACATTCCCCACGATGCTTCTCCGAAACGCATCGTCTACGAGCATCCGATATACGCCGAGGAGCGTCTGCCCCGGCGTTTCCATGAGCGCAAGAACGCAGTTGTACAAAATATGTTCAAGGCGCGGCCCCCAGAAGTCGCGCCAGATATGCCGGAACACGGAGACGAGCGAGGAGGCGATCAAATGCCGTTCTTCGCTCCCGCCCTTCGCTTCGAGAATATTGATGGCGACGGGAAAGTCGGTGTCGGCGGGGTTGAAGTAGACCACTTCGTTCACGCGCGAGCGCGGAATGAAGTTCAGCACGTCTTCCACCAGATCGCCGTGCGGGTCAACGAGCGCGACGCCGTTTCCTCTCCGCAAGTCCTGCACGACCATGTTCTTTACGAGCGTGGACTTGCCCGTCCCCGTCTTCCCGATGACGTACAAGTGATGGCGGCGATCTGCTTTCTTGATGCCGAAGGGTTTGAATTGCTGGCGGTAATAGGTTTTACCGATCCCCTCTATCTCGTCCATTTTGAAAACGCGCGAAAAGAAAAAGACGTGTAGAACACGTCCTTTTCCGGCTAATTATATTTTACGTTTGTGTACTCATTCCGCTCCGATGATTTTGGGAGAAATCAGCCGTGAGCCGGATCGGGCGCGTCTCCCCGCGCCGCCATCCGCCCGAAGCACCGACGTTTTGCCGTGGGCTTGGTGATAATGATCGATTAAAGGATATGGCAGAACTTCATGAGATGTCAAGAGGCTAAAACGCGCACTATTGGGCGCTTGATAATGGCACGGGTCTTGTTAGTATAAAAAGTGCCGACAACAGGTCGGCATAGACGCAAAACCATGGCTACTTTTTTGAGACACATCTCCATAGCTCCTTGAAACTCTCGTAGTTCCTAGCACGTCCAGTAGGTACGTGTGCATGTCGAGAATCTATCGTAATAGAATTCGATGATTTTTTGCGTGTCTCGATCCCGACATAAACGGGGTCGGACATGCGCGGTTGCCCGTCGGCTTAGTCGAACCCAATCGGGGTCGCGCGCTTATCGGTGTAATTAAAAAAATCATGCCCGGTAACCTTTTTGCTGAGGTTATCGAATTCGTAGATTCGCATGCACTCGCAGCGATAGGACATATCGCTGGTGTAGTAATTCAAGTTGTGTTGACGTACTACATACCAAAGTGGCTGCCGAAGTTGGGAAAAAAGAAAACCGCTTGTTCTCACAAGCGGCCTTCTAGGAAACCCTCTTAGGCAATTGCGCCTACTGGGCGGACTAGGAATTGCGAAGCAACTCCAAGCAATTGTAAAAGAAGGACACCGCTGTTAAGTCCAGCTTTTTGACGGCCAAGTTTCTTAATCGCGGTTAGCAATATGGTACAAAATTCAGGGTTGAAAAGTCAATGAAAAACTGTACTTGCGCCCTCCTTCCTACTTGATACAGTAAAAGGACACAACTGTATTCGGTTGCGATTATCAGTAAACCGGTGAAAGGAATATGTATAAAATTATCGGTATAGTCGTCGCGCTCATTCTTGCGGGTGGCGCGATTTATTATTTCTCATCCGCTTCAAACTCAAGCGCAGTGCCGAACAGCGCAACGGCTGCAACGGAGAACACTCCTGTACCACAGGCGGGGGCGCAGCAAGAAACGAAGGCGACCACTGGCGTAGCGACGCAAGCATCACAGACACCGCAAGCAGCTCCTGTTTCTTCGCAGCTCGTGCCCGGAGAAGTTATGGCAACTGTGGTTGATCAATTCGGGAATCCGTATTCAACCAACAACGTCGGCACGCAGGTGCCGATTACGGATGCCGACGGGCAGACTGTCGGTTATGCTCAACTTAACGGAACAAAACTTCAGTCGGGTAAGCTTCCGGCCGGTACCTACACGATGGAACTTCCGGGGCAGAACGGCATTGCCGAAGGCTATACCCCTCTTGAAGAAAAGTTCCAGCTTCCGGCGCAGGGAGTCAATCTTGGAAAACTTACCTTCACTCTCTGGCCTAAAGTTACAATCCATATCACCGATTCCGTCGGAACGCCGATTTCCTTCGGAAACGTGGAGGTGAAGGAGTGCGATGTCTCCGATCCATGGGTAGCGGAACAGGACGCGAAGCTGCAGGGCGCTTCTTTCTGCGCGATGCTGGCAGCCTCCGGCGAATTCCAGAATGGGACATATTGGGACAATTTCCCCGCAGGCAGTTACGACTTGGAGTTTCAGGCAGGCGGCTTTACCTCGGTTGATAAATCGTTTACCGTGGGCAGCGAGAACCTTGATTTAGGAAAAATCGTCATGCAAAGTGCGGGTAATTGATTATCAACATTATAAAATTACCTAAACATGAAGAAGGCGCTTGCGCCTTCATCCTTACTTGATACAGTTAAGGGACACAACTGAATAGCCCGAAAGGGCACGACCTAACCCCTTGGCAACGAGGATATGGTCGAGGCAACCGGTGAAAGATAAAGAACCCGTTATGGGGATGCTTTCACCGGTCATATGGGGAAACCCGTATGGGCGGGCCCAAAAAACCCGCTGCCCCGTAGCGGGCTCTTTGTATTCGGTTGCGATTATCAGTAAACCGGTGAAAGAAATTATGTATAAAATTATCGGCGCGGTGGTTGCCGTGCTTTTAGTAATCGGCGGAGCGATCTACTATTTCGCATCCGCTTCTAATCCAAGCGCGATGAGCCGCGACAAGGCAGCTTCGCTTATTCTCGCCTATGAAAAGCAGAATAATCCGATGGAGTTTGTAATGTCGAACCCCGGCAACGTGAGCGGATCGTTTTCAACTACAAAATGCCCGTCAGGGCTTCCGCCAAACACAACGCTTTTCGACGAAGGATATCTCTCAATGGTGGCGTACGGCTACATAACGCATACTTCAAAAGACGCGCCTTACGTGGACGCTGCGCACTCGAATAGCTCTGAATATCGCCTATTTGCCGCATACCCGTCGGGTAATGTAAACGTGAGTGGAATCACCAGCACCGGAAATAATCTCTTGCAAGCCGAGTTCACTCAAACCTTCGAGCTAACCCCTATCGGTATTGCTTGCGGCATGTCTGCAACGCAGAATCTCAGCGCGGTACTTCAACTGTACGACGACGGATGGAGAGTGGTGCAAATCGGCAGCCAATAGTCATGCGTTTCCAGCGGTTTCCTGTGAGTGTACTCTAGCCGTGGTACGGGGGGTACAATGAATGGTGAAGGGTGCGACACAAAATATGAACAGTGTGAGAAGGTTATTTACAGGACGGGTAAACAGGAGCAACTGGCTCACTGGCTTTATCGCCGTTTCGGTTATTTCCTTCGTCTTGATTCTCGTTCTCGACTTGGCACTCGGCTTTACGTCGCTCGCGTTGCAGCTTACCGGATTGAATGTCTTGTTTTGGATTGTCGCGGCAGTCATCGTGGTCATCGTATTGGTCTGGTCGGTACTCGCCATATCGCTGCACGTGAGAAGATTGCACGATCTGGACAATTCCGGCTGGTGGCTCCTGCTTGCCCTCATACCGTTCGTGGCGTTTCTTCTTTTCCTGTATTTCTTGATACGGAAAGGAACGCCCGATTCTAACAAGTACGGCGAAGTGCCGCCGCAAGGGATTCAAGGCGTAGGTCTATGGCCGATTATTTTTAACTCTTACGATGTGTGAAGCGCCTCGAATCACAACTCGCGCTTGGAAGTATTTTATCTCTCCTCTTTTTTTCGTGGGGAGTTCCGGCCGCGCAGGCAGCTTCCGCCTCCGTCAGCAGTCCCTCCATCCAGTTTTTGAATCCGAATAGCGGCAACGGAGGGATACCGGCGACCATCACCGGCCAAAACCTCGGAAACAAAACCGCATACGATTTCGGCCTCGGCTACGTCAGATTCGGCGGTTACATAGATACCCAAGTCAGTTCTTGGAATGGCACCGACATTCAGATCGTCGTTCCGTCGCCGCAGGATTCTTTAAGCAACTACTCAGAAGCGGATTTGTTCTGGACGGTCGGTAATCTTGCCAGTTTGGACATGCTCGACACTGTGAGTTTCGGACTGAAATCGCTGAGCGCGGACGCCTCGGCGCTTATTCTCTTGCACAACACCACCGTAACCGTAACGGTAGTGCCGTCTCCTTTTGTGCAGAGCAATGGAGGTACGTTCACGTATTTAGCGCAGCCCGTCTCCCAACTTGTCGGGAACATAGATGCCGGAGTAGCAAAAGCCGCTTACGATTATTATCTCGCGGATAAAGTGGAACTTTTGTCTCACCCGATACAAGCAACGGAAGATTTCTTCCGTAGCGCGGTTCGCGGCGCTATCGAGATACCCGCTGTTATATACGACACGCTAGCGAAAGGACGGACACCCGCACAAACGATATCGCATGACAATACGGCGCAGACGAACCAAGAGTCCGCAGCCGCCCCCACAGGCGGAAGTGAGACGACATCCAAGCCCACATCAAATAATCAAATCAGGAATCTGCCTTCGCAATCAAACAGCACCTCAACTCAAAAGTCGCAAACAACGCAATCAACAACTCACACGGTCTCCGCTACAGTTCTCGATTCTTCCGGCCGCCCGTACTCCATCGGGTGCCTTTGGGCTTGGCTTGCTGATTCTCAAGGGAACGAGCACGATATGGTTAACTACGAAACTAGCACGGGTAATCTAAACATGGGCACAGTCGCCGACGGGCAATACACGTTGCATATCGTGAATTATAATTGCGGTGTCAACTATACTAGCGCGACTAGGCCTGAGATAACGCAACCCGTCCAAGTCTCTGGTGCCGATGTTTTCCTCGGCACGATCACTGTTCCCAACCAATAGCTATCTATCCCTGAAAAATTCCGACTCGTCGTCTCCAAGCAGCGCTCTGCGCCGTGCTCGATACTCCTTTTCTACGTCTTCTCGCTTTCTCAACCAACGCCCGCCGATATTTTTCTGCTTAATTATGTCTTCTATATCTTTCCCGCCCTCCGTTATTATTCTGTAATTCTCGTTTACGGTATCGTGGATTTGCGGAGTATATCCGGCAGGGACGAGAATCTTCACGACTCCGCCGGTAGCATGGTTTTTCACATAGCAATAGCGCTGCGGCAAAGACTGCAAACGCTCGATGCTTTTCTCCCGTTTTGCCGGATCGGCGAACTGTCCCGCGAAAAATTCTTTGGCGAGAACTTCCGCGTCCATGCGCGATACGCGGAAGCATGCTTGCAGTCCGCAGGTTAAAAGCGATGCGCGGAGCCTCGCCGGTACTTGGCTGAGATTCTGATGCGCGAGCGTGAGCGAGAGCTTGAACTTTCTCGCTTCGTCCAAAGTCTGCACGAAGCTGTCCGAAGCGAAATTCTGGAACTCGTCGATATACAGATAAAAAGGCAAGTGGCTGTCTCCCTTGCGCTTCATGGCGGTCATCTGGATTTTCGATAGAAGCAGCGAGCCGAGCAGATTGCTGTTGTCTTCGCCGAGGTCTCCTTTGGATAAATTAACGAGCAGAATCATCCCGTTGTCCATTATCTGCTGCAAATCAAACGAACTTTTGGTGGATGAAAAAATCTGGCGCATCCTTGTATCGGAAAGAAAATCGTCGATCTTGTTTGTCGTCGATTGCATCCATTCGAGGCGGGTGCGTTCGCTCCACTTGTTGTACTCGTCCTCGAAATACTCGTGGCAGGTCTCGTTCTTCACGTTGCGCAAGAGCCTTTCACGCACCGCCGGATTTTTCAGCACGAGAGGCAGTTCCGTTAGCGCAAGGTTGTTTTCGATAAGTACGATAAGCGCATTGCGCAGCATCGCTTCAAGCCGATTGCCCCACGCATCGCCGTATATTTTCTTGAAAGCGACAACGAGTTCACGCGCCTGCTGCGAGGCTTCCACGCCTTCCGACAGCTCCAGCGGGTTGAAACAGACGGTGCGCTCTCTATCGGTAGGGTCGATATGTACGATATTCGATTCAGGCCATGCCGATTCGATGCCGTGCGAAAGAGCGGTAAGTCCTATCAAGAAACTGTGGAGCAGGTCGCCATGAGGGTCGATAAGCCCGAATCCTCCTTTTCCGTGGAAACTCCAATACAAGTCTTGGCTTATGAGATATTCCAGAAACTTCGATTTGCCGACGCCGGAAGCGCCCACGACGTGAAAGTGAGTAAGGCGATCCTCCCTGTCCACGCCGACTTGTTCCAGATAGCGCCCTTCGCTATCCGTTTTCTCGACATAGCCCAGAGACATCTCGTCCTCCGTAGTATCTCGACCCATGACGCGTTCCGGTGTGTCGGCAATATCGTCCATATAGTTAAGTGATGGATACGAAACCGGAGGCCGCGCTAGCTTCGTCGAACGCATCCTCAATTTCCGCGGCTTCGTCTCTGATAAGCTTTCCGGTTCTCTCGCAAAAGGTCTCTATCTTGCGCTTCTCGTCCGTCGTCGTGAACAAGTCGTATGCTTGCTTGATTCTGCCAGCATCCACTTGGGCGGTGAAAGGCATTTCTAATGCCAAGTACCATGCGATGTTCAGCGAATCTCCTTCGTCGTCCGCGCTGACGTAAATATAGTACGCCTTGTCGAAGTCGGCCATATTTACCGCCAGAAATGTTTTTGACGGCCTCTTCTCCTCATCAATCCCGTGGCGGCCGGCGTTCCATTTCGTACCGAGGAACTTTTCCACCAAGTTCGCCTGCATGCCGAACGAAGCGGATTGCCCGATCCGCCCTGCAAGGCGGTCGAGGAAACTTCCGCTCCGCCCTGCTCCGCCTTCAATCGTGAGCGACCACTGCCGCAAAATCTTCGCATCATAGAACGTGCGGCTCCAAAAATCCTTCCGCTTCAAAACATCTTCCTCCCTCTCTTTCCGTTTCTGTTCTTCCTCTTTAGCCGACCGCTTATTCCTAGTAGCGAAGCGGTATATGCCGTAGCCGATGCCGCCGTAGAGAACGAGTCCCAAAAAGCCAAAGATAATGTTAAAAATTGACATACTCGACGTGCCGCCGAGTCTCCGGCACGGAGTTTATTGTACAACGCTTATTCCTCCACCAAACTGTGGCGCAAGGCGATCAATTCATATCCGTCGAACTTCTTGTCGCCCCAGAAAGGGTGGTCTTCGCCGAGAGCTTTCAAAAAGTCCTCGTCTTTAGGGGTTTTGTAAAAACCCTTGATATAATAGCGTTCGTACTCGGCAGTTTTTTCCGTACCATACTCTCTTAACAACGCACCACCCTCCGCGATGAGTTTTCGGAGCGCGGCTTCAAGCTCGCGCTTCAAGTCCGGATTTGCCGCGCGTACGGCAACCTCTCCGTTTTCGACGAAAACTTCCGCAAGATGATTTTCTCGGTCGATGCCTTTGCTGAAATCTTTGGAGCCGTAGAGTTTAAGCTTCTTCATCGGGCAAGCTCGTGTATATGTCTTTGATTAAAGCGTAGGACTTTTCGTTCGATGATTCAAGCCGCCGTGGGTTCGTCATAAAGAGGCCGAAGGATATCCGGAAATCCTCCTCGGCAGGCCATTTCTTGCGTTCTATATCGCTCAAAAATTCCCGATACACCACGCTGCCGATTGCTTCGGCCATCGTCCGCTTGAACTCCGCTTCGCTCTCGCACCGGAACATGCGTACAAACATCATCGTACCGGTCAGATTCTTGTCGGCGTACCCGAACATTCCTTCGGTATCCGGCGGCTCGTCGCGGTACTCGACGTATTCGATCTTTTTGAAAATGCCCTGCGGGAAGCCGTCGAGAAATTTCTCGGCCGTCCAATCGTCGCCGAGCACGCTGCTCTCGAAACCGGCTACTTCCGTTTCTCTCGGCTTCACGCGGAGCCGCAACATGGAGTTCTCGTGTTCGCGTTCCGCTCTTTTCTTCGCTTCGTCGAGCGCCTTGAACTCGATTGAGCGGGCATCGAGTTCGCGGCGCAGCAGCTTCACGTCGTTGTTCATCCTGCGGCACTCATCCTCCGCTTTGTGCCCCTGCTCGGCAAGCTCTTTGGCGAACTCGTGATTGCCGAACGCGAACTCGTCCTGCGATTCCTGATACAGCCTCTTGAACTTCGCGGCCATTTCGTCCGCATCGTGCGCCAGCGCTTCGATGCGGGACAGCAGTTCGTCCCGCAGGCGGCGGAACTCGTTTCTCGCTTCTCCCGCTTCGCGCGAGTATCGCTTCAATTCTTCATGCGCTTTTTCTTCTTGTTCGAGGAGCCGCCGGTATTCGGAGTTCACATGTTTCTATTGTATCAGGGAGAATAAATGCCGCTTGCCCGCGCACGGGTAGGGTTGGGGCAAGGTGCAAGCACCTTTAATGCGCAAGCACGAAAAAACCCCGCTCGCGCGGGGTTCCATTCGTCCTCGAAGCGGACTATGCTTGAGGTACTGTCGGAATGTCGGAAGGAGATGGCAGGGCTTTGCGTTCCCGCTTGCCGTTCCTCCCGTATGCAACTCCGTTCTTGAAGCTTTCGAGGATTTTGTTGGACACCCAGCGAACTATGGCGTCCTTGTCCTCGCCGCTTGCGATCTTGTTCGCCAGCTGCTCCTCAAATGCGTTGATGTATGACATTGAGTGAATTGTTTGGTTTATCTTCCGACCTTTGTGCGGGGCGTCGTGAGCCGACCGCGCTCTCGGAATCCGCGTCCGTAGTCAAGGCTGAACGAGCGCGGTGGAGCGTTTGACCGGGTAGGCTGGAGTGGCCTTGACCGGACGCTATAATGGAGAGAAGCGGCGGCGAGTCTAAGGAGTATAAATAACACGAGGGGCGTGCGACGGACGGAGCAATCGAACGCAGGCCGAGCTAAAAAGCCGCTTACGGTTTTTTAGCGAGATAGCCGTTGCGGAGATTGCTTCGGACTAGCTATTCAATAATCGAGTGCGGGTCGCCGTCTTTCGGCGACTTCCATATCGTCTCGAAGATCGCCTCCGGCTGCCTCACGTCGTAGCGCGTTTCGGGCGCAAAGAGATACATCAAACTGCCTTGCTTGCGGTCGTCGGCGTCTTTGGCGGCACGGCGTAAGTTTTCGCTGTGCCTATCGTTCTCCGTGATGGTAAGGACGCGGAATCGGGTAATTCCCAAAGACGCCTCGCACCGCTTGTTGCCACGCCATTGCCAATACGTCTGGAGTTTCTTTACGAAACGCGCCTCTCGCATCGTGCCTCGGTCGGCTTCGAGAAAAAACGACAGCTTCGGAAACTCCTTGTGCGAATCTTCAAGAATGAAAAAGGCGTCCGGCACGAGTTCGGGATTTTTGCCGCCCGATGCAAGAGCCGCCTTCAAGTCGCTGCCTTGCAGCCAGCGAACCAGCTTCACGTCGGGACGATTCTTCAGCGCAAGCGTGAGGCACACTCTGAACTGCGCAATCATCGCGGCGTGCGCAATCAAAGGCAGCGACTTCTGAATCTCCCGAATCTGGCGCAAAAATTCCTCGCGCCCCGCCGCATCCTCCGCCAATGCGGCAGCGCCTTTGCGACCGAGGGAATAGAACAGATGAGAGGACGAGAGACGCGCCGCTTTCTGAATCTCCGGCCGGTCTAGATAGCCGTGCTGATAGAGACGGGACAAACGCTCGGTGAGATTGCGACGGCTTCCTTCATGCAGCGAAAGAAGCTGCTCGGTGTTCAGAAAGCGGTACTCCGAAACATCGCGGAGGATGCCAAGATCGCGGGGCGTGAGTACAAGGGGCGGGGCTGCGCCATTCCGCACGAATTTCCTGCGTCTTTGGGTCTGGGATTCCATATGGGGCTTCCGATAAAGTATACCGAAAAACAGCCCGCGCCTTCGAGGCCTTTTCCTATCCGTCCCATCCTTTGCCCTTTAGTGGACTTTACCCCCCCCATCGAGCAAACGAAACTGCGGGACGGGAGGAAAAGGCTGAGGCACAAACTCGGCCTTGGGGGTCGGACGAGGGAACACTCGTCCGACCTTCACGGAGGAACGCCCACGGGGGGCGTTCCGGAGTGAAGTACGAGTTGAGTTTTGCGATCGGGGGACGGCAAAACACCAGCGTTGGAGCGCAAATCGGGAGAGGCTACCCCTTCATTCCGCAGCCGAGCGAATGAAGGGGTGAATGAAGGGGCAAATCAGCCCTCATTCTGCATGAAAATCGTTCGAGCGGCGCTGTAGAGATGAGCAAGGAGTTGGAAAGGTCTGCCTTTCCAAAATTAATTTTGGCCGAGCGAAGCTCGGCGTATAGCGGTAGAGCCACACCGGAAACTTTTTCGTTTTTCAAATAGAGGTTCGAGCCGAAGATTTTTTGAAGTGCGGATTTCTTGGCGGGGAGAGAGGGGTCTTTTGCGGTTTGGTCTAGTGTTTGTGCCTCTTGTATCCAGTTCCGCATAGGTTCGAGCCAAGGCAGTCCCCCTTCTTCACACTTGGTTAGAACCTCCTCGACCGACTTACGTTCCGATAGGAGCGCGGCGCGGCGATTGAGATAGTCGTGCCGCTCAATGTCTTGAGCTATGTAGACATCGGTGAGGCGGTCGAGTTGGCCGGATATATCGGCCATCTTTGCGCGGAGTTCGCGTGAGGTCTCGGCCGTCGTCTTCTCGGCATCTTGTTCGTCCGCCTCCATACGCTGTGTTAAGTCCTCCGATACGAACAGGGGCATAACGTATTCCGACAAAAGCTCGGATAGGTCGGCGGTGAGCGTCCCTTCGCGGACGTAGGATTGCGAACAGCGAACCGCCGCTTTTTTCGTACAGCGATAGTAAACGTAGCGATGGACGTTGCCGTTCTTCTGTGTCTTGGTACGAACTTCGGCGGTGATGTGCATACCGCACTCGCCGCAAGACAACAGACCGCAAAGCGGTTGCGGGTCGCTCGTCTCGGCTTGCGGGTGTCCACGCTCGGCCATAACCTTCTGCACTTTATCGAACAGAGCTTTTGAAATGAGCGGCGTATGCTTGCCTTCAAGCAACTCGCCTCTATATATAAAGTAGCCGTAGTAAAACGGGTTGGTGAGTATGAACTTCACGCGGTCTTTGTGTATCCGGTTGCCGTACAAGCTCCTCGCGCCGTTATCGAAAAGGAAGTTTGAGATGTCTTCAAGGCGGGAGTGTCCTTTGGAATACAACTCGATGGCCGCTCGTACCACGGGGGCTTTCTTCCTATCAACGACCATCAGCTTGGTGCGGGGGTTGTTGCGGTATCCGGTAGGAGCAGTACCCGGACACTCGCCGCGCTTGGCCTTCTGCAAGAGGCCGCGTGAGGTGTTGGAGCTTAGGTCGCGGACGTACTGGTTAGCCATACCGAACTCGACGGACATAAGTAAAACGTTGTCGGCGGGATAGTAGCTCCGGGCGTGCGTTTGGATATGGGTTATGGTGCTTCGTTGGAGTAGCCACTGTATCTGCGCCGCGTCCACGGGGTTGCGGGCAAGGCGGTCCATCTTCCAACAGATAATCGCTTGGGCTTCGCCCTTCTGTATTCGAGCCATC
>VFSW01009380.1_pt1 | contig 13978 bp, 17 predicted proteins | sample 5358111 | NCBI WGS metagenome assembly VFSW01 (sample SAMN11554181, study PRJNA540505) | mine drainage metagenome | isolation source: sediment from site ElyBrook_90M | place: USA: Ely Copper Mine, Vershire, VT | collected 2017
GAATCCATTAGTTGCAGGGGAAGCCCACACGCTTTAGCGGTGGGAGGATGTCACATGGCAAGAGTCTCGAAAAAAGAACTTTTGGATTTCCTTGATCTCTTCGATCAAGAGTTAGATAGAAATATTGCACTTATAGCCGTTGGTGGTACTGCAATGACTTTGTTAGGCCTAAAGGCCTCTACCAAAGATATCGATTTTAACATACCTTCAGATGCTGATTTTAAGGAATTTAACCGTGTCAATGACAAAATAAAACCCGGTATAAAAATTGATTCGTGGTCTTCTAACATGATATTTAGCGAATTTTTACCAGAAGACTATGTAAAATCAACAATAGCGTATAAAACTAGCTTTAAGAAAATTGATGTTCGGATATTAAGCCCTATGGATATTATATGCTCAAAGATTTCAAGATTCAATGAGGCAGATATGGAAGACATAAGAGACTGCATAGAATATGCCCGTATCACTAAAGCTCATTTGACTAAACGTGCAAGTCAGTATTCCCGCGCAGGAAGTGATTATGTATTTGAACAGAATCTCAAGTACATAATGGAAAATTTGTTCTAACTTTTTCAGGTAATACCAAATCCCCTAGTACTCGACGATGTTTATGGCAGATACTGTTAATGCGTTACCGTCCATCTACTTAAGTATGTTTATTGTGTTGGGCAAGTCATGACCTCTGTCCAACATGGGCGGAGAGTGCAACTTTAAGTAACATGGGCCCGCGGAGAATCGGACTCCGGTCTCCGCCGTGTGAAGCCGACGTCTTACCATTGGACTACGAGCCCCAGATAGATTAAAAATGATTGCGATAGATAGAATAAGATATCGGTGAACTCTTGACCAAGTATTACACTGGAACCGGAGACGACGGAACAACCGGCATACTCGCAGACAAGAGGGTTAGCAAGGCGGATGCGCTCATGGCTGCCATAGGCGACATAGACGAGCTGAACAGCGCAATAGGCCTGGCGCTGAGTCGCATTGACGACGCCGCAGTATCCGCGCAGCTCAGGTCAGTACAGAATAATCTCTTTATACTGGGGGCGAACCTTGCGTCTGCAAACGGGAAGAAGATAGATGCTGCGCAGATAAATCCCAAGTCGCTCCCTGAGCTTGAGGTTGCGATAAAGGCGCTGGGGGACAAGATGCCAGAACTTAGGCAGTTCGTCCTGCCTGGTGGCAGCGAGGCGTCAGCAGCATTGCATCTTGCAAGATCCGTAGCAAGGAGAGCCGAGAGGAGCGCTGTGGCAGCCGGCAAGTCATACAATGTGGACAGGGGAGTCATTGCATACCTGAACAGGCTCTCATCGTACCTTTTTGCAGCAGCGCTATACCTTAACCATGCAAAGGGGATAAAGGAATCGCATCCGGACTACTGATTAGATAGACATATAAAGTTTTATCTTGCAAAGGTTAAGCGGAGGTAATTATGAACAATATAGTATATGTGGGAGCAATAGTAGTAGTGCTGTTAATCGTTGCAGCGGTGCTTGTAAGCAACGGACTAAATACGGCAGGGGGACCCGGGAGCGGTAGTGCCCCGGTAGGTGGCTCACAGCCAACAACTACTGCAGTAGGTGCAGCTCCGTACAATTCCACGACCACGGTAGTGCAATCAAATTCCACTAAAATATCTAATTCCACGCCAACCGGCTGCACAGCTACAAAATACTTCATATGCAGAAATCTCACATTCACCTCGTCTGAACTGACGGTGACCATAGGCCAGAAGACCGGCCTGAACTGGAGCAGCTTCGGTTTGGGATACGCGCCGGCTGGCACGCCGATAAATAGCGGAGTTCCACAGGGTGTGACATTCTACACAGCAAACGCTTCATCGTCAAGAAACGTGGGCACAAGCCTGTCGAACAACGCAACAGTCACGGTTCAACTGCCAATATCGGAGTTGAATGCGACAAAGGGAGCGCTCTGGGTATGCTACCTCAATTCTGGGCTGGTATACGTAGGCAACGGCTGCATAGCGAATGCCGGGGGCTCAGGAGTGCCATCCTATATAGAGATAGCGACTGTCAACGGTTAAGTATAGACAGAACCAGCCCTCTTAAGGCCGAGGCCGACGCTTATTCTCAGCGCGGCGGCTTTAGGGGACATCGACGTGGTGTCTATGTCTATGCCTTTTCGCAGGGTTATCCTCCTGAATGGGCCGTGCCTACTCTCGAATTGAGCCAGCGATTTCCCGTCAGTTATCTTGCTGTATGCTGATCCCTTCCTCGACCCTAGCCTTCTGACAAGCTCCTCCTTGCTGCATGCCAGGCCGACGAAAAGCGCCTTTCCGCCATGCTGCTCTACCCCGTCTACTGCCCTCCTGATGAACTCCCTGTCGTTGGGCCTAGAATACGTGAATATAAGATCCTTGCCCAGCGCCGCCATTGCCACTATTGCAGAAAGATCCACTGCATGGACGAGTTCTTCCGACCGTTCATTCCCATAACCGTATAGCGGCCTCACAAGGTCTATGGCCATATGGTTGTGGAATACAGTGAAGCCGGTGAGCTTCGACAATTCATTCGCAACAGTAAGTTTGCCGACTCCGGGCGAGCCGTAGATGAAGATAAGCTTCATGATTGGTTATACGCTGAAATATTCATTAAACTTTGGCGTGGTGTGTATCTTCTTGCTCCTCTTGAAGTGGCTTGACTCTATGAACTCCTTCTCTGTCAGCTCCTTTATGTAGTCGTACGTGGTGCTCCCGAAGTACTTGACCAGGTCGCTCTGGAGTATGTCCTCGTTCTTGCTTATGTATGCGAGTATCCGCAGCGCGCCCCTGCTTATGTCAGGGCCCGACGCAAGCGAGCTTACCTTGGATATGTAGACGTCTTTCAGGCTGAACATGTACTTCCCGCTTATCGCCATTATCTTCAGCGACGTGTCCCTTGCCTCGTAGTCCTTTATCAGCTCGTTGACAAGCCTCTCGACAGTGCCCGGGGCGGCTATGCCTGTCGCCTGCGCTATCTCGTTAACGCTCATGGCCGTCGGGGACATGAAGAGAGCGGCCTCTATGACCTTTTTCGTGTCTGAATCTGCGTCCATCGAATCTACTCCTTAAGCGCTATTATTATCTCTGAGAAGAACCTCTCTTGTATAAGGCCGACCCTTCCCCTGTGCGCCAGGAAAAGGAGGGGTATGAACAGTTCGAGGAGTATGTCGTTTATGGATGACAGCCTCGATATGTAAGAAAATGTGACCATGCTGCTCTTGTCGGCATTCTCCTTCAGTATCCCGTACAGCTTCTCAGTCTCAGCCTCTATGTCGAAGTTCTCGAGCTTTATCGGCACGAAGAGCTGCGGCCTCTGCTTAGGCGATTCGTGCAGCGACTTTATCTCCATGGCTTCGTCGAGCGCAGCCAGGAGTTCAGTAAGGGAGAGCTTCCTCTTAGGCGGCAGTCTCAGCCTGAAGTTCAGCGGATCGACTATTATGTCCGGCCTAACGGCTCCTTCAACCCCCATCTCCCCTGTTTCATCGTAATCCTGCAGGCTTATGTAGTTGCTCTTGAGCCTGAGGAGTATAGCTGCCGCGAGTATTATGTTCGCCGGAACTCTGAGGTCCATCACTTTGAGCTCCTTCACGGTCTCTATGTACCTGTCGACTATCTCCATTATGTCTATGTTCCACGGATCCAGCTTGTTCCTGTCGACAAGGCCTATGAGGAGATCCCTCCACGTGGACTCGTTGGACACAAGGTCTATAACGTCGGCTCCGCTGCGTATCTCAGCCTGGAGCTCCTCTTCCTGAACTGCCGCCATGCCCTTTTATCGAAGTCAACGAATAAATATCTTGTGTCCAGCGCCCCAGGCTCGGCGTCCAGCCGCCGCGCACCGCAAGAATCGGGGCGGCACTGAAATGTTTTTATGCTTAACCCGTTATAATTGCTAAGGGTGTGCACATGGCTTATTTTGAGAACGAGTTTACGTACAAGCATCTTCTTGAGGCTGGGAAGGAGGCAGAGTTCGACAGGCAGTTCGACAGCGCAGTGAGTAAGGCAAAGCGGGAGGACCTTGGCAAGACCCATCCTGTGTACATAGGCGGCAAGGAGGTGTTTGCAGGAGACCTGCTCGTCGAGCATTCCCCGATAGACAAGTCTGTGATAGGCACATTCCAGAAGGCTGACAGGGAGATCGCGAGGCAGGCCATAGACGCAGCGCAGGCTGCGTTTCCAGAATGGAGCGGCACTGACTACAGGGACAGGGCAGAGATCATGGAGAAGGCGGCAGACATATTCTCAAAGAGGAAGTTCGAGATATCGGCAATACTCAGCATAGAGAACGGGAAGAGCAGGTACGAATCAGTAGGGGAGGTAGATGAGGCAATAGACTTCCTCAGGTACTATGCGCTTGACATGGTCGGAAGGAACAAGGGATACGTTAAAAGGTCAAGGCTCTCAGCAAGCACTGCAAAAGTCAAGGCCGGGTTCCAGGGGGCGCCGGGAAGGGAGGAGAAGGTCACAATAGCAATGAGGCCGTACGGAGTGTTCGGCGTGCTTGCCCCGTTCAATTTCCCAGTGTCAATATCTGCGGGCATGAGCTGCGGGGCGCTGATAACCGGGAACACGGTAGTATTCAAACCTTCCTCTACTGACAACATGACCATGCTTACGGGATTGGAGATATACAAGGTGTTTGCAGAGGCAGGGGTACCTCCAGGCGTGTTCAACTACATCACAGGGCCGGGGTCAGAGGTGGGGGACGAGCTTGTGGTGAACAGCAAGGTGGCAGGCATAGCGTTCACAGGTTCGAGAGCCACAGGAATGAGTATGATGAAGAAGGCGCATGAACTTGGGCAGCAGAAGGCGTTTGTAGTGGAGATGGGCGGCAAGAATCCTGTGATAGTCTCGAAGTACGCGGTGCTTGACGATGCTGTGTCCGGGATAGCGAGCGCTGCGTTCGGGTTCTGCGGACAGAAGTGCAGCGCTGCGTCTCGCGTGTATGTTCACGAGTCTGTAAAGGAGGAGTTCATAAGCAAGCTTGTGGACAGGGTCAGGACATTCAAGATAGGCGATCCCCTAAACAAGGATAATTACATGGGTCCCCTCATAGGTTCGGCGGCATTGGACAAGTACAGGAAGGCGGTAGCAGAGGCAGCCGCTACGGGCAGGGTAATATTCGGCGGAAAGGACGCAGACACAGGTCTCGGCGGCGCATATGTGGAACCTACAATAGTCGAGGCAAAACAGGAGAGCAGCCTCTTCCACGAGGAGCTGTTCGTTCCTTTCCTTGCAGTGACTTCATACAAGAAATTCGACGAGGCGCTTGCAATGGCTAACGACGTGCCGTACGGGCTGACTGCAGGGCTGTACAGCAAGAAGGGCGCCGAGATAAAGGAGTTCCTGAAAAAGATAGAGGCTGGAGTGGTCTACATAAACAGGGAGACTAGCGCCACTACCGGTGCAATAGTGGGGCTCCACACATTCGTAGGATGGAAATGGAGCGGACTCACGGGCAAGGGTACAGGAAGCAGGTTCTACTTGCAGCAGTTCATGAGGGAGCAGAGCCAGGCGCTGGTAAGGTAAGTGCAGGGTAATGTGCAATGCGCATATACTTCGGAAAAAAGAAGTTCGACGTGGAGGCTGCAGACTCGTTCGTCAAAAAGGCAGTCGGGCTGAGCGGCAGGGAGAAACTAGGAAGGGGAAAGGGCATGCTCTTCACTTTCAGCAGGAGCGGAAGGCACGGATTCTGGATGCATGGCATGAAGTTCAGCATAGACATAATATGGCTGGACGAGGATATGCGGATAGTGCACATATGGAGGAATGCGGAGCCGTGCAGATCCATATTCGGATGCAGGACAGTCAGGCCTGGAAAAGATGCGAGGTACGTTGTTGAGCTTAATTCCGGCACTGCAAACGCGCTGAAGATGAGATTAGGCAACAGGTTCAGGCTTTCACAAGCTTGAGCTTGGGCTTAGGGCTGTCGTCGCGCAGTATCACGGCAAGCCTCTCATATACCTCCCTGTTCGACTGCATTCCCAGATGCGTGCCGTTCACCATTATGTTCTCTGCGTCATCACGGACGCACGTCTTTGCCGCAAGTATGCCGTCGTTCTCAGAGTATATGGAGAAGTGCGGGACCTTTACCGGCCCGTCAAGCTGCTCAATGAAGAATCTCTTCCATTCGCCCACTGCGCCTGTCCCGTACTTGAGCAGGTTGAATACGGCTATCGGCACTGCCAGCGGTATTATAAGGGACGTGGCGCTCAGGTCGCTGTTGAATACAGGCGCAAGCCCAACTACGCGCTCCACCCTGTCAGGATGCCTGTCAGACAGCACCTTTGCCTGCCCTCCGCCGAGGCTCCATCCTATGAGCGTCGCCTTCCCGCCCCACCTGTCAGTGGCCTTGCAGAGCGTGCGCTCAAGGATCTCAAGCGTCTTTTCAGGAGGGTACTTGTTCTGGCCGAGCCCTGAATAATATGCATTGTACCCTATGGACTTGAGCCATACGTACAGCAGGAACATTGTGCTGTCAGTTGCGCTGAAGCCTGGAATAAGCACTACAGGTTCTCCTTCTCCCCTAGGCACGCCAGCGCCGCCGAAGACCCTGCTGTTCAGCAGATCCCTGATCTCTTTGACAGCCCTGAGCTCCTTGTACAGCTGCGGCCTCCTTATCAGCATATTCTTAAGCAGCCCCAGTATAAGCTCTGCATTTCCTATGCCGTCGCTGCAGCTGTCAGCTGCGCGCTTCAGTTCCATATCTATTATGTCAGATTCCCTGCGTGCCATTAGGCAGACCCAGATAAGAAAACTTTTGGCTGTGCCACATATTTAAATCTTTCATACAGAATAGTTAATCGTCTAACTCCTGATTGCAATGGCAACATCCGTGAACAAGCACAATGTAACGCTCCCAAAGGATATACGCAGGGACCTAAAAACAGTCTCATCAAGGCTCAGGTCGCTGGGCGTCTCGGATTTCGTGAACAGGGATCTCTTCATTCCGTCTGTTCACCTGCTCAACAGGAACAGCAAGCTTCTCAGGCCTGCGCTGGTGCTGATGGGCGCAAAGGCCGCAGGCAGAAACACTTCGGACTTCATAGACCTTGCCATGGCCGCAGAGCTGCTGCATACGTCTTCATTGATACACGACGACATGATAGACGGCGACTCCATGAGGCGCGGAGTCGAGTCAGTGCACAAAAAATACGGAAACGCCATAGCGCTCCTCGCAGGCGACGCGCTGCTCTCAAAGGCGATAAGCCTCGCATCCGGATACGGGGAGCAGACGCTGAAGTCAATGACAAAGGCGAGCATGGACATGTGCGCAGGAGAGGCGCTGGACTACGGATACCAGAGGTCGGGCAGGGTGCCTACGCTGAAGGAGTACATAAGGGTGGCATTGCTGAAGAGCGCGTCGCTGATAGGCGCATGCTGGAGCGCTGCCGCAGTGCACGCAAAGAGCAGCATAGGCAGGAGCCTGTACGCCTCGGGGATAGACATGGGCATGGCGTTCCAGATACGCGACGACATACTAGACTTTGTCGAATGGCAGGGCAATGGCGGAAGCAAAAGGCCGGTGCCCAACATAGTGACCAGCATAGGGAGGGACGGGAGTGCGGACGAGCGCGCCGCGCTTGTCAAGGCCGTGAAGCTGAACAATTATTACATAAGCAGATCCGAGGGAAGGCTCAGAGGCATGAAATCCGGGGGCATATTCTCGGGATATGCGGAGCTTATCAGGGTATCGCTGTAGTTATTTTCTTCCAGATATTATGAATGCCATCTCGCCGCTGAGATTCTTGATCTTCACGTCCCTGAATCCCGATTTCTTGAGTATATCCACCATCCTGCGCCTGTCAAACTGCGTTATGCTCTCAGTAAGGAAGCGGTACGCCTTCCTGTTTACAACAGACCCTATAAGCCTCATCATCTTGAAATACTGCTTCACCAGGCCAGCGCCCCTTGATGGCATCGCCATGTCCAGGAGCACGAACTTCCCCCCATTTTTCAGCACCCTCCTGAGCTCCCTTGAGAAAGTCTCAAGGTTGTCGAAGTTCCTCAGCGCGAATGCGCTTGTTACGACGTCAAAGGATGAGTCCCTGAACTTCATGTGCAGCGCATCGCCCTTCTCCGCACGTATGTTGCCAAGCCCAAGCCTGCGTATTTTCGGCATTACGTGCGACAGCATGCTGTTGTTGAAGTCTATGCCCGTTATGATTATCCTCTTCCCCAGCGACTTTGCGCGCAGCGCTGTGGCTATGGCAAGATCCCCGGTGCCAGTCGCGACATCAAGCACCTTATACCTTTTCTTGCCCAGCATCGCCTCCCTTGCAGCTGCGTTCCTCCATCTTATGTCAGTGCCCAGGCTGAATAGATGGTTGAAGAAGTCGTAGTGCCTGTGTATCCTTGAGAATCTCTCTTGAGCCTCCCTGCTCATAAAATCCCTCCAATTGCAACTGATATAATCATCGAAAGCAACAAAAGCAGCGCTGCGGCAGTGTTGTACTTCACTACCTTCGACATCACTCCTGCTCCGTCTTTCGGATCCATGCCCCTGTGCTGCGCAAGAAGCGCGGCTGATGCCGCAACGGCTCCGGCAAGTATCACATAGGATCCAGCAATGGCTGCGAACGCAATGAGCAGTGCTGATGCAGTCGCATGGGAGTACAGGGAGTACCTCAGCGCAGCAGGTATGCCCTTTGTCGAGGCTATGGTCTTGAGCCTGTTCTTCGCGTCGTATGCCGCCTTGCGCATGGATATCAGTATGTCAAACCCTCCGCCTATGAACATCACTGCGAACATCAATACGTATACCAGGGCATTTGCAGGGAAGATCCCCGAAGCGCCTATGTATCCGCCGGCTACGTCGAACGACTCTATGAGCCCGAGGAAGTAGTGCCTCTTGTTCGTGTGCCTCTTTGCCATAGGGTCCAGGACGAAAAACGCAAGGGGCAGCGGAGCAAGCAGAAGCGAGAGCGTGTTCAGGAGGTATGCGCTGAGCAGGAATACCGCAGCGCACGCGACAAACAGCGCAAGCAGCGCATTCTTCGGTATCTTCAGGCTAAGCATTGATCCGACTTTGGCTCCATCGCGGAGATCCTCTGAGCGGCCTATGTACCTGTTCATGAGCACGCCTGCCGACCTTGCAAACACGAACGCGATTGTCAGCAGCACCGCAGTCCTTACCGAATAATTCTGAGCTATGAGCATGCCCATGTAGACGAAGAACAGGTTGAAGAACAGGAGCTGTGGAACGAACAGCTCCTTTGCAATCCGCATCAGCTTATCTGGCTCCATTTCCTATCTATCTCCTTTGCAAGCCCCTTGTCAGGCGCAAGGGTCTCCGGCCATTCCCTGGTGTAGCCGTCATCCCTGCCCTTCCTGGTCGCATCTATGAGCATCTTTGAGCCGCGCGCAGGCGATCCGGATGCATGGTCAAGCGTGTCTGTTGCAGTTCCCTTTATTATCTGAACATCCCTGTCAGGGTCGACCCTTGTGGATATAGCCCAGAAGACCCTGCCAAGGTCGCGCAGGTCAATGTCGTCGTCAAAAGCAACAACCGTCTTTGTCAGTGAGAGCTGCCCCATCCCGAGTATAGAGAACATGGCCTTCTTCACGTCGCCAGGGAACCTCTTCTTCACCTTTATGAAGCACATGTTTGTGAATGCACCCTCGGGCGGAAGGTAGATGTCGGTTATGTTGGGGTTCACGAGCCTGAGCATGGGCTTGAGGTACTCCATGAGGAAGAGGCCGGCTGTGCAGTCCTCGCTCCACGGGAATCCCACTACGCTTGCAGCGTATACTGGATTCTTCTTGGCGTATATATTCTTCACGTGGAATACGTATGTCGGCTCCTGTATGCTGTAGTATCCGGTATGGTCACCGTACGGGCCCTCGTCCCTCTTCTCCACAGGGTCTACATACCCGTTTATTATTATCTCAGAGTTGGCAGGCACTGCAGGATAATCGCCGCAATCGAGAAGCGCAGTCTTCGCCTTCCTTGCAACGCCAGCGAAAGAGAACTCGTTTATTCCATGCGGAAGCGGAGCTACTGCGGATAATATATTGAACGGGTCTGTGCCTATGGCCACTGACACGTTGAGCTGTGATTCAAGCTCTGCAGCTTCAGACGCGTGCACAGCGCCGCCCTTCTGCACCTGCCAGTGCATGCCTGTTGTCTCGCCGTCGAACACCTGCATCCTGTACACGCCGACATTTGTGGTGCCGTCCTTCGGGCTCCTGGTTATCACGAGCGGAAGGGTTATGTACCTGCCAGCGTCCTTCGGCCATGTCTTGAGTATGGGGAGCTCGTCAAGGCTGCGTATCTTCCTGTATCCTGCGAACCCCCTACGCGCAACTTTCGGCCTGGAGTCCATAAGCGTCCTGGCTCCGTTTACCATGGACATGCCCTTTGCGTAATAGACGCTGCTCAGGAAATCAGCGACGCCGAAGCCTGAAAAGAGCCTCTTCAGCACAGACATCGAGCCCATGAGGTTAGTAACTACAGGGATGTCGTATCCCTCAGCCTTGCTGAACAGCAGAGACCTGCTCTCGCATCTGTGCTCCCTGTTCTCCCTGTCAGTAATCGCCGATATCTCAAGCTCTGGATTTGCGCTGCTGTCCAGAGTGCCCAGCATTCCGGATTTTGACAGGTAATCGATATATCCGCGCAGATCCTTTATCATGGCCCCGCCTAGTACGTGCCTGCAGTTGGCTCAAACTCCCTGAGCGCGGCCTTGTCAGACCCCCATTCCCTCGCAAGCCCGCTCTCTATCCCGAATACGGAGAGCATCTTCCCAACAGTCATCTCAACTATCTCATCAACGCTCTTTGGCCTGAAGTAGAACTGCGGCATCGCAGGAAGCACCATGGCACCTGCTTCGGCAACTGACAGCATATTCCTTATCTGTATGGAACTGAGCGGAGTCTCCCTGGGCATGACAACCAGCCTCCACTTCTCCTTAAGCGCAATGGACGCGCACCTTATGATAAGATTATCTTCATATCCGTTGGCTATGCCTGAAAGCGTCTTCATCGAGCACGGGGATACAAGCACGCCGTCGAGCCTGAACGAACCGCTTGCAATTGGAGCCATGAAGTTCTTCTCGTCGTAGCTGAAGTCCGCAGCTTTCTGGAACTCGGACACCGACATGTCCAGCTCCTGCTTTATCACCAAGCCGCCGGCCTTGCTCACGACAAGATGGGTCTCGGCGCTGCCTGACTTCGATACCTCCTGGAGAAACCTGTAAGGAAGAACGACGCCTGATGCACCGGTTACGCATACAGCAATCCTTTTCGGCATTGGCCCACAGACAAACCTTGATGTTGAAAATTTATATGCGTTACCTTTGGCGCGGCATACAAGATAATTTAAACATGATAGGGCAATATCCTATCGTGCCAAGGTGGCAGAATCTGGTAACGCGTACGCCTGGAAATCCTTCCTGTAAGCGTATGGCCTTTACGGGCCATTTGGGTTCAAATCCCAACCTTGGCGATTATGCTAAATTAAAGCATACGACTTGATAGGCCATATGTGTTTTTATATTTATACGTATGTACGTATATTGTGATTCAATGTCAAAAACAAAGTTAACACTCTCAATAGACAGGGACATAATTAAAGAGGCCAAGGCGCAGGCGATACTTACTGACAGCAGCATAAGTGACATGGTGGAGAACTTCCTAAGATCGATGGGTCGCTCTTGGGCTGACAGTCTTAGGGAGGGACTTGGGATAAAAAGACGATATGTTAGCTATGACGACGTGATAAAAAGAAGGCCTAAGGGTCTCAATGCCGCAAAACTTGTAAGGGCGATCAGAGATGAAAGAGCAAATAGTATATTTAGATAGTAGCGCAATAGTGAAAAGATATTTGAATGAGGTTGGAACTGACATAGTGGATCAACTATTCAAGAGAGCCGAGATCAGAGAAAATATACTTTACTTTTCTATCTGGAATGTTGGGGAGGTTATCGGGGTTTTTGATAGATATAACAGAGTAAAAAAGGGCAAGGCACTAATAGGCCTTATAGATGACTTTGTGAATGAACTTAGCAGATTATCCAATATCGGGTCAGTGGAAACGGTAGGAATAACTCTCCCTATTATATTTGAGTCTGTTAACATAGTAGTAAAATACAAGATATATATTGCGGATGCCTTACAGATAGTATCCTGCAAGAATGCAGCATGCGATGAATTTATTACAGCTGACAAAAATCTATATAATGTAGCGCTAAAGGAAGGATTAAAATCGATATTGCTGTAAGTCTCCCCGTTCCTTGCGAGAGACTGGGGGATTTTGACGTCCTCCCCCCTTCCGCTTACAATGTGAATCAAATGTTTTTTGGAAAGAGCAAACCTGAAGATGTGGGCATTGGGTTATTGTCGCCGCTTCTCGAGTCGCTCTTTGAGGCAAGGCTTGGGAACCTGCAGCAAAGGTCAGATACGATAATTGCCGAGCTTGAGAAGGCACGATCGGAATTCTACGTGCTGTGCAATGACCTGCACAAGCTTGACGTAGAGCCTTACACGGAGGATCTCTGGTATCCGAATCCAAGTTCAATAAGGAGCAAGAAGGCGATGTATGCAACTGCAATCAGGCAGATGATGGGCAGCGCGGTACTTGCTCCTGACATGAAGCTTAATCCGTACGACAGGTACAATGCAGTGCTCTCCAATCTTGACTCCGCAATCAATGACATACTCAAAGCCAATGCCACCTACAAGATCGTACTTTATTGCTACTCTAACCACCTTAAATCATTCAAAGTAACATTCTCTGCGATAGAGCGGCTCAGGGATTCTCTCAGGCGCGAGCTGGACATGCGCGGCGGAGAGGCGTCAAAGCACAATTCATTGAAGGAGGCAATATCAAGGCTGGGATCCAGTATTGCTGAGATACGCGATCTCGAGGCCAGCGCAATGGCGCTGAAAGACGGGCTTGACGGCAAGGCCGGCAGTGCTGATGCTGACAAAGCCGCACTCGAGAAGGATCTGGAGCAGCGAAAGTCAGGGCTTTTGGAGATAAACCGGGGCGCAGCGGAATTGTCTGACAGGATAAGCCTACTTACGCTTCCTCTTGGCAGGACATCGCGAAAACTCGACCACATCTCCATAAGGAAGTCGCGCCTCAGCGCATTCATAGCTGATCCGATAGGAAGCATAGGAAACGAGGCAGAGTACAAGGAGTTCGTGGCGCTGGTGCAGGAACTGAAGGATGCCATAGAAACGGGGGCAATAGAGTCCAAGAACAGCGCAGAGATACTGAATTCGATATCAGTGCTGCGCGGCTCGGACATCTACGGCATGATAAACCAGCTGAAGTCTATGGGCCAGAGGAGGTCGGAGACCGAGATGGGTATAATGTCGCTTGAGACCGCAATACTAGACTTGAAGAAAGGGAAGGCTGCATCAGAGAACATGCTGCAGGACATGTCTGCGATTGAGGAGAGGCAGAAGAAGTCGATACTGGAGAGGGACGCGGCAAAGGCAGAGGTAGAGCGGCTGTTCTCAGCATACTACAAAAAGTCGATATCAATAATGCTCTGACTAGTGCTATCGAATCCTTCAACTGTAAATCATCCTTCCTGCATGGAGTATCGTAAGTCCTACTATCTTCCTTCCCCGCTTCCTTACTATTACCCCGTTGTCAAGTAACTCGCTGTCAGTTGCATGCTGTGGCTTCTCGAAAGAAACGTAAGCAACATCAGCATCTTTGTCATAGTCAATCCAAGCATGGTTAGACAACTTAAGCAGCTCAAATAGTGGCTTTTCGATCTTGCCTATAAGTTTTTTTTCAATTGCCATCTCTTTCTCCTTTATCTTGTTCTTAGAAGTGGCGAAGCCAATCATATTTCAAATCTATACATAAGTTTATTTAACAAAGTGAGCGGGAAATCCCACACCCTCTTCAGAGGGCTCCCTTTAGGGGTGGGATGAGAGCGAACCGCAGTAAAAAAGATATATATAGCCAACCGCAAAAGTAATTCGGTAAACTATACCTGAAAACTCAACAGT
>VFSW01009381.1_pt1 | contig 13978 bp, 12 predicted proteins | sample 5358111 | NCBI WGS metagenome assembly VFSW01 (sample SAMN11554181, study PRJNA540505) | mine drainage metagenome | isolation source: sediment from site ElyBrook_90M | place: USA: Ely Copper Mine, Vershire, VT | collected 2017
ATCATCAACATCGACAAAGTCGCGACTCTCATTGCCGTCCTCAAACACACGAATCGGTTTTGCCGTCCGCGCCAGATTCGAAAAAATCGCGAGAATTCCCGTATATGGATTTTGAAGCGACTGGCCCGGCCCATAAACATTCTGATATCGCAGTGCAACTGACGGAATTTTAAGCACCTGCCCGAACAACAATACCATCTGTTCCTGCGTCAGCTTTGTGAGTCCATAAAAAGAAGACGGCTGCGCTGGAGCGATCTCTGGAGTCGCAATTGCCGTGCATTTTCCATTGCAGTTTGGACAGCGAGCATCAAAATTTCCGGCCTGTTTCTCGGCTGAGGTACTGGCTTGCGGATAAAACACCCCATGCTGCTCACAGAAATAGGCTCCTTCCCCATAAATCGCGCGCGAGGAGGCGACCACAATGCGCTCTATCTTGTTATCTGGAGTTTTCGCCAGCACGTCGTAAATTTGCGCCGTACCTTCAAGGTTCGTCCGTGCGTAGCGACCAACCTCATACATAGATTGGCCCGTCCCCGTCTCTGCCGCGAGATGAACGATGCGGTCAACACCGTCCATTGCGTTCTGCATTGCAGCGGGATCCGCCACATCGCCACGAACTACACGGACATGCGAGGCTAAATCCTTGGGAAGTCCGCCCTTTTCCCCATGAACCTGGGGCAGAAAATTATCAAGAATTGTGACGGAAGCATTCTTCTTCAGCAGAAACTGGGTGAGATGCTGGCCGATGAAGCCCGCGCCTCCAGTAATGAGTACCTTCATCCGCGTTGTCCCGTCCTATTCTGCATATAAGACCTTGTCTATCTTGACATGCTTAATGTTCCCCACGGAACATCGAGGTCAGAATAGGCTCAAATCTTAGAATACCTTAGAGAAGGAAGTTTCGGCTGTTATGCGTGAACTTGATAGAACCCGCCTCTACCTTTTCAGGCACCAGCATATTGAAGGACAAACATAAACTTTGATCAGTTCTTCGCTACTTGGATCAAATGTCATTCCATTTTGTATCGATGACTCACCATAACTTCGCCGATGCGAATTGATTGCGGGCGGAAGTGCTCGGGAAGATGTTCGCTAAAGTGTACCCGAAGCAATTGTCGATTAAGTTGTGCACCGATTCGGGGCTGACAAGTGATCTGGATATGCTGCCCCGTAATAGGATTTGGAACCCCACACGCCTTGGCGAGCAGAACATCTGGGTGCAACAGGGCTACCCGTTCAATTTCTGAAGGAAGAACTTTGACTCCACCTATATTAATAACCTGCTTGGAGCGGCCCACAATCTTCAGATATGCGCCGTCCTGTTCAACGATATCTCCAGTGTTGTACCACCCGTCAGAGTCGAACGGAGAAGGCGAATTAAGATAGCCAAGCATGCGATTAACGGATCGGATATAGAGAACTTGATCTATGACCTTGGTTTCGACACCTTCACCACCAACCGCCATCCATAGACTATCCCGACCACGAGACTTTACTCGTAGGATGCCTAGCTCTGACATTCCGTAAGTTTGCCGAAAGTCAACCTGAGGTAGGGCTTCACAGAGCCGATCGAGTGTAGGTTGATCCATGCGTTCTGTTCCATAGGTGATCACTTTCAAGCTTTCAATCTCTGAAGTATCCAACACCCCCGCAAGCAACATCATCCGAAGAAATGTTGGCGTCGTAGGCAGCAATTCAATATGGTATCGGCTAATGTCAGAGACGACCGAGCTAGGCGTACGGCTCGATGGAGAAATAACCTGACCACCATTAAAAATGGTGTGGAAAAATGTGTTGATACCACCTATGTGATCGAAGAGTAGAAAGTTTAAGGTACGTAATGCTGGACGCGGAGTTCGATATCGAGAAAGAAAATAGCTAAAATCATGCAATACGGCTTTGGGGCGACCTGTTGTACCAGAAGAAAACAGCACCAGCCCGGGGTGCCCTGAATTTCGCAATTGCGACAAGCAGGGATGAACTTGTGCGACTACATCCCTGCGGCTCACACGATCGCCCTCAATGACTACATTGACCTGCGCTGCGTCGAAGAAATACTCGTGCTCAGCGCGGGTATCATCTGTTAAAGGAACAACGATAGAACCTAGATCAATAAGTCGAAGTACCGTTGCCAAGCTACGAGCATCGAAGTCACCAATTATAGCTACGACATCCCCTTGTCGGACATCGCTTATGTCGACACCTTCGCACTTGACCAGATCTTCAACCTTTAACTGAAAGCTGGCACCTACAAAAAACGGTTCTTTCCTGGACTCGTTACGTACAAGCAATTCATCGAGCAACCCCATTTAAACCCCACCTATATTGAATATATGACCACTAACCATTGCGCTTGCTGGGTCGAGTATCAAAAGAATAGTTTTCAATATATCCTCTGGCGTGGCCTTACGTTGTATAACTTGTCGATCTATAATTGCCTGTATTTTTCCCGGAGGAACTTTGGCGATCAAATCAGTATCCACTGGCCCGGGGGCGATTACATTTACAGTTACACCATGAGGTGCTATTTCCCGTGCGAATGAGCGAGAAAATCCTTCTACGCCAGCTTTTGAAGCTACATATACCGACTCGCCCTGTAGCCCGATTGATACCGCTATCGTAGAAAAGTTAATGATTCGTCCCTCACCACGCCGAATCAAAGCTGGCGCAACCAATTGCGTAGCGTAGATAGTTCCCAGAAGATTTGTCTCTAGTATGCGTTGGATGGTTGGAGGAGGTGTGGTTATCAGGAGATTCATCGAAGCAATTCCAGCTGCATTGATTAACGCGTAAACGCCCCGATCACGCCTCATATCCTGTAAAGCAGTTGACAGGCTTTCATGATCTGCAACATCCGCTATACGGCCTTCGAAATCTGGCTTGTTTTCAAAGTGGCGTGCAATCCCAACTACGCGGTATCCGATCTTGTGAAGTCCATCTGCACAATATCTACCTAGTCCACGTGATGCCCCTGTGATAATAACTGTGTCCACTCGTAATCTCCGTCAGGATGCGCTCAAGCCGGAGATGTGATCGGCAAGCGAACCGATAGTTCTATAGATACTGCGATTCTCCGACATCGCGCTGTCGTTGGTCCAGTCAAAGCGCACATGGAGGGTATCTTCTGCAAACTCCTCCAGGGCAAGTAGAACGGTGACTAGATGAAGAGAACTCAGTCCCGTATCTCCACCTATCAGGCGGGTTTCTTCTGTAATGCTTGACGAGGGCAGTCCTGTAAGGTTGCTGACTTCCCGCATTAGAAAGCTTACGGTTTGACTTCTATTATTCAAATTACACATGCTCCCATGATGAAACCATGCAACTTTTAATATATTTTATGCATTACAGTCGAATTCACTTATTTAACAAGTGCCCAGCGTTGCCGTTCTTTTTCATAGTGCATTATCACGTCTGCGGGGTTTCCATCAACTACCGAATAATCCGGAATGCTCTTCTTCACAACTGAGTTTGAGCCTACAATTACATGCTTCCCGATGCGAACATTTGTAGTAACTACGCTCGCAACCCCAAGAAATGATCCTGCGCCAATTTCAATAATTGAATCCGCTCCAGCCAACCGATCTCCTATTTTAATAGGACTATGAATATCAAAGAAAGGGTGTGTGCCGCTTAGCAGCGTGCAGCGTGCGGTTATGCTAACGTTATCATGGATAATCACATTACCAATAAAGACTATCTGCACGTCTTGCTCAATATTGACATTATTTCCGATGCGCAGAACTGGAGGGTTGGCAGAATCCAAGATAACTCCCTCAAGCCTAACTCCCTGGCGAATTGTAACTCCATCGCCGACATAAATACACTCAGGATGACTCAGCAACATCGGTTCATATAATACAGATCCACGTCCAAAACTGGCAAAGACTCTGCGATAATACACTACTCCAAATAGCCTCCGCCAAACCCTATGTAGCACGTTTAGTTTGTTGTGAAATGGCAACTTCGAGAACACAGTCAATTTCGAACTCAAATTCATGATTTACACCTTGATGAAGCAGTTCGGCCAGAAGACAGATTTCTAATAGATTCTAATTCCTCCCAAGCGATCTGTTTTTTGCTTTTATCTTAAACAATCACACTAAATCTGGCACCTTCAAAATATACTTCGCTTCTTGCAAACTCTGGCTGCAGTCTATATGCGATCCGTTTGCCCATAGCCAGAAATGACTTCCTCCGCTATACCATGATATTTGTCGATGATTTTATCTCTGCCACCCGCAGAATGGATCTCCTGTAGCTTTGCGTATGTTACAAATCGATATATGGCCATAAATCCCGATAAATAGAACCCGCGCCAGCCATCTTTATAGCCCTGCTTTCGAATATATCGAATTGCAAACTCATGGAACGCCTTGAGTATTGTTAGCACGATGCCGACTTGCATACCGCGTTCAAAAGCTTGTTGTGCTTCAACGCTGGTGTATAGGTTCAATTTTTCAAAGAGGTGTGCCACATCTAAAAAGCAAAAGTGATGAATTGATATTTCTTTAGAATAGGGCAGAGTTACCATGCGGACTCCGCTTGCCGGGTTTATCCCAGCATGAATGCGCGAACTGAACTGCAATTTGTCTCTCTTGAAAAATCGTATCTGCCCGTCCTGATGCGGCCCCCATCCTGTATACAGAATAGGCACACCGAGAAGATAGTTCAAACGCGGGATGGTGAATACGTCCGCTATATCTTTATATGCAAACTGCATGAGTTGGACGCTTAAAGGCTCCGGCACAATTTCATCTGCGTCTAGAATAAAAATCCATTCCCCCGTCGCCTGCTCTACAGCAAATTTGCGCGCAGGCTCAACAAAACCCATGCGCTCGAAAAAGAAAACATTTGCCCCATGCTCGCGTGCAATTGTAACCGTGCGATCTTCGCTGTGCATATCCACCACGATGATTTCGTCTGCCCAGGTGCGCACAGATCGCAAAGCATAGGCTAGGTTTTTTTCTTCGTTAAACGTATTGATTACGACGGAAATACGTGGTTTCATCCTGCTCCATTAACACTGTCAACTACCATATAATGCTCACCGTTTTGAAGAAACGATAAATGACTGATTGACGGATAAGCAAGCCGAGCTTCTCTTGCAAGTGCTCAGGAAAGACTTATTTCTGCTCGCCGGTGTTTCCATTCCCTATATCGCTGCTTGACCCAATGTGGACAAGCGATTGACACCAAGAATCTCGCGATAACTTTAGCCCCATGTAGATTAGCGAAAGCAGATTTTTGCTGAAGACAGGCCGCCAATGCACGTCCCTTGTGGCCATCTACAGATTTCATAATCAAATAGGGCATGAGTCCAATATTATGACGTTGTACGTATTTTCGGAGCCTTCTGGCCGTGTTAGGTGCACAGCGACCCTTTTTATCTAGCTCGGCAATCGCCAACTCTACGAGGGCTTCATTCTCTGCAAATCTGGTCGCCATGGGGGTTTTTGAGGTAGCGTTTTGATGTACCCGATACCCCACCAGCGGTTTATTTACAAAATAAGCTAAGCCATGCCTCACAACACACTGAATCCACAGCGCCGCATCTGTGCCTAGTTCATACTGCGGCATGAATCCGTCACGCAAATCTTCCATTCGAAACAAGATGGAACATAAGAGTACTGTCCGCTCACCTTTTGAGCAGCCGAGTATCAACGGCTCTGCACCCTCCATCTCCGGAGAACTTTTGCCTCGACCGACGGTGTTTCCATTTCCATCAATAAAACGGCCCAAGCTATAAACAATACCAATCTGATCGGACACAGGCGAAGATTCATATGGAGCGATCAACTCTTCGATGGCGTTTGGCTCTAGATAATCATCATCTGAAAGCAGCAAAAGATACTTTCCTGAAGCAAAATTCAGACAAGCATTCCAATTTTCCGCCATGCTAAGTAAAGCCTTCTGGTCGATCACCGTGATTCTTGCATCAGATATTTCTGACAACATTTGCATGGTGTTGTCAGTTGAACAATTATTTGAAATGACAATTTCAATATTTTGATACGTTTGCAATTGTGCGCTTCTTAGTGCCAAGAGCAAGTAGTTCACGCGATTTCTCGTTGGTATTGCAATCGTAACCTTGCTAGTCGCCATCTCGGCCATCGAATATCTCCAATATAACTCATAGCGTTTCAACATGTCTTCGAGTGCTTTGGATCTCAAACTCTACTCCCGAGTAACCGGAAGCATTATGCGAACGAACTTTACACCGGAATGGATAAGCTCCTTTACATCTTCTGAAATATTGACTCCCCAGATGATCGTTAATATCAATATGATCACTGCTATCAGGCTTCCGAGAGTATGAATCGCGGGCAAATAATATGCAATCGTGATCGCTACGATTACCCAGGATATTGCCTGCCAGAATGGACTGTGGCGCCAGACCTTCATATTGCTTCCCCTAAATAGAAGCCCTGCATCCATCGTGTTAACAAACAGCAGAGCCCACGCACCACCTACTAATCCACATCTGTGAAGTGAATACCATAGTAGTGCAACATGTGGAAGTATTTCCGCCATATGATATTTCGCTGTCAAATCTGGACGCCCGCGAGCCTGTAAAAACGAAGACGGGACATACGCCAGTCCATTTACCCAAATTGCTGCTGAAACTACCAGTCCTACGGGGCCAGCTAGTGCTGCAAACCGAGGATCTATCCAGATTGCTAGGAATGGCCGGATCGCCAAGATAAGAAATACCGTGATTGGCGTAAGAACTGCAATAGCAATTGTGAACACACGCAAAGATGTTGATCTAGCATCCTGATGCTCTACCGCAGAAATCCTAGGGAAAAGTGTTCTGGTTAAGGCTGCAGGAAACATTGATGCTTGGCGCGTAAATCGTTCCGGAATCGAGTAATAGGTGACAGACGATAAGCCAAGAATGCCACCAATCATAAACTTGTCCAGAGAGACAAGAAACGGGACAATTAGATTTGATATTGTGACCCATATCCCATATCCGAACAGTTCCCGTATCCATCGGCGATTTGGGAGAATAGGACGCCCGACTGGAAGAATGATTAATACGCTTGCAATCAACGGTATTGTAGTTACCACGCGTGTTCCAATGACGGCTGCAATAAGCCACGCCAATTGTGGGCCGTGAAGATAAGCAACAGTCAATGGAATTATTTGCAATAGCGTGGTACCGAATACTTGCAGCGCATTCACCAGAAAGAATCGTTCGCATCCTTCAAGTACACCCGTGAGCACGCCTGTAACGGTAGCAATGGGCACAGTTACTGCAAGCCAAGGCATCATGGTTCTTACTGCAACATGCATGGACATCGGCATTTTAAAAACATATTGAAATGCGATTCCACTGCCCAAAAACAGGACGACTCCCCCAAAAGCTCCGATGCCTGCATTTAAAAGAATTGCCGTCCAGAAAATTTCTACTCTTTCCCGCACAAGAGTAGCTTTAGCGATCTGGTTAACAGTCGCGCGAGAAAGCCCTAAATCGAAGACGCTAAAGTAACTAACAAAGAGCCAGATAATCGCAAGAATTCCATAGCGCTCAGTTCCTATTTTATGGAGAAACAGAGGTACCGTACAGACGGAAAGCACCATAGATGTCAGGCTTCCACCCAAGTTATAAAGCGTACTCCGCTTAAAACTTTTTCGTGGCAAATTTGCGCTGTACTTATTCGGAAATATTCCGTCCTTTTCTTCCGGTGATCTCATTATTTTCCACGCCCCAGTCTTCCAAGGCTTCGCGCACGCCACGCATATTCAAGGATGGATATTGGTTGTGAAGTTTCGTAGTTAACAGCCCTGCATTGAGAGGGCGTTCTGCTTTTTGGTTCAATGCTTTCGTGGGAACTCCACATATCCTACTTGCGTCTAAATTCCATAAATCCGACACTTGTCGGGAGAAATCCAGCCGTGAAATGCGGTCAGGTCCGCAAACATGGTAAACCCCCTGCGCACCTGCGTTCATTAACCCAATAGCTGCAGCAGCCAAATCTTTATTGTATGTTGGCGTAGAAATCTGATCCTCTGGAACACGTAAAAGCTTTCCGGATTCTATAACCCTTCTAAGGGTATACAGGAAGTTTTTCTCATTTATATCTGGCCCGTAAACAACGGTAGTACGCAGAATAAGGGCATGGCGACAAGCGGAGCTTACGGCTAGCTCCCCTAGCAGTTTGCTCCTACCATATGCGCATAGCGGCTTCACCTTTGAATTCTCATCGTACGGCCCATCTACACCATCAAACACATATTCTGTTGAAAAGTACACGAAGGGAATATTTTGTCGCGCGCTGAAGTCGGCTAATATTCCCGGACCGATGCAATTCGTTCGAACCGCGAGTTCCTCTTCATCTTCACACTGATCTACATTAGTCATTCCCCCAACACAGTAAACTGCACTAAGGGAGTATTTGCCCAGTAATGATTCCACATCTCGGATGTTGCTAATGGCTGCCATATCCAAAGAAATCCCCCCATCATTAAAGGATGGGTACCGCGTGGTAGGCAAGCACGCCGCGAGGCCAAGCTGACTACATATCTGCCTGCCAACTTGGCCTGTTGCCCCGATGACTAATGAATATCTCTTATCTGACATATTTAGCTTGCAACCAGGATTAGGATTCTACTCACCTAGGAAAATGGGCTTTTGAAACTATTAAAAGGGATGAGTTGAGCATCTCGCTTAGAAATTACAGGATTTATATCCGGCCAAGTCATACCGAATGAATTCCAACTAATTCCAGAATCTCTCTCTGGATCGTAATGAGATGTAACTGCATATACTACAATTGCAGGTGCTTCACGAACATAAAAACCGTGTGCAACGCCTCGCGGTAGATATACTGCATTCGATAATTTGTTATTGATTTCAAAGCTTGCATAGTTCCCAAAAGTCGGAGAGTTTTTACGCAGGTCAACTCCAACATCCATGACCGCGCCACTGATGCAATAAACCAGCTTTGCATGATCTGAAGGTGGCAACTGGAAATGCATTCCGCGCAAAACTCGCGATCCCGAAACCGTATAAAAGCTTTCTACAAAATTGCTCTCGATTCCAAACTTATCAAAAGTGCTGCTATTGAAAATTTTGACAAGCCTTCCTCGTTCATCATGATAGGTAGGAGGAATTATCTCGAAGCACCCTTCAAGAGCAGAATGAATAACTTGAAATTCATTCTTGAGTGTTTGCGGTTCGCCGTGTGTTTTATTCTCCATTTCAAAATTCTCGCTTCATGCTGCAATTCTTCACGCTCTCAACTATTTATTGCTTACGGAGTTACGCTGGCCATTCCATCTGGCTTACTTCTGTTACGCCTTGCCAGCTATTTGCATCTGTAAATATTACCGACATCGAACTGCACCTGCTTCGGAGGCAACACATTGAATGGATTCGACCATGTAGTGCAGCATGGCATCGGTCAGGCCGGGATACACGCCGATCCAAAAAACGTTGTGCATCACGTAGTCGGCATTCCTTAGATCGCCAACCACGCGGATGTCGCTATCTTTATATGCGGGCTGGCGAACTAGATTGCCGCCGAAGAGTAATCGCGTGCCAATCTTGCGTGACTCAAGATGCCGAATCACGCGATCTCGCGTCAATCCTGATTCCGGCTTCACCGCGATTGGAAATCCGAACCAGCTGGGATCACTTTCCCGCGTAGCCTGCGGCAGCAAAAAGAAATCCTGCAACGGCTCAAGTCCCTTATGCAGCGTGGCGAAATTCTTTTTGCGGGCTGCGATAAAGCCATCCATCTTTTCCAGTTGCGACAACCCCACCGCCGCCTGCATGTCGGTTACCTTCAGGTTGTAGCCGATGTGCGAGTACGTGTACTTGTGGTCGTACCCGCAGGGCAGTGAGCCCAGTTGCCACTCAAACCGTTTGCCGCAGGTGTTATCTTTTCCCGGAGCACACCAGCAGTCGCGGCCCCAGTCGCGAAATGACTCGATCAGTTTCCCCAGCGCTGGCTTGTTGGTCAGCACGCAACCGCCTTCGCCCATCGTAATGTGGTGTGCGGGATAAAAGCTGACCGTCGCAATATCGCCAAAGGTGCCAACGCCTTGGCCTTCGTACGTCGCCCCCAGCGCATCGCAGCAATCTTCAATCAGCCAGAGATTGTGCTTCTTCGCAAACGTCGCCACTGTTTTCAGGTCGAAGGGATTTCCCAGCGTGTGCGCAAAAATAATGGCGCGTGTCCGCGGGCTCAACGCCTCTTCCAACTGGCTTACATCTGCGTTATACGTGCCCAGTTCCACATCAATAAACACCGGCACCGCGCGATTTTGAATAATCGGATTCACCGTCGTGGGAAACCCGGCGGCCACCGTAATCACTTCATCGCCCGGCTTTAACTGGCGATCGCCCAGCGTCGGCGAGGTCAGTACAGAAACTGCAATCAAATTTGCCGACGAGCCGGAGTTCACCAGCCGCGCCTCGCGCACACCAAAGCGCCGGGCAAAGGTGCGTTCAAATTCGTCGGAGAATCTTCCCGCCGTCAACCAGAAATCCAGCGATGAATCCACCTGCTTCGCAACATCGTCGCCATCAAACACGCGACCAGAAACGGGCACCGAGGATTCCCCCGCGACAAATGTCTTTGCAGGAAACGCAGCCTGGGAGTATTCCTGCACCAGGCTCAAAATTTGTTGGCGAAGTTCATCAGCTCGGTTCATGCGAAATCTTTCACGGGCGTTTCCGCCTTGGTTGCAGCAAGTCTGTCGTGGGAAAGTAACGACGCGTACTGCTCAATTTGACGACAGGTCAACGCGTGCATCTCTGTGCCATTGTTCCAGGCGCGGTACCAGTCGGCTGTCCATCGCAGCGCTTCTTCCAGATGCAACATCGGCTGCCAGCCCAATCCATGTGCGGCCTTGGACCAATCCAGCTTCAGCGCCTGCGCCTCGTGCGGATGCTGCGCCGCATCCATCTCACAATGTGCCTCCGGCCCCCATGGGGCTGCCAGGTGTTTCACAATCCACTGCACCGGACGAGCATCCGCATCCTGCGGCCCAAAATTCCACGCTTCCGCAAATCCTGCGCCATCGTTATATAAGCGCTCCGCCAGCAGCAAATATCCATGCAGCGGCTCCAGCACATGCTGCCACGGACGCACCGCGAGCGGGTTGCGAATCTTGACCGTTTTTTTCTGCGAGAAGGCTTGCATAATGTCAGGAATCAGCCGATCCTGCGCCCAATCGCCGCCACCGATCACATTGCCAGCGCGCGCGGAGCCAAGCAGTACGCGGGTATCTGCATCTGCCGCTGCAGAAAAAAATGAATTGCGATACGACGCCACCACCAGCTCCGCACACGCCTTGCTGCTGCTGTACGGATCATGTCCGCCCAGACGATCATTCTCGCGATACGCCCACAGCCATTCGCGATTTTCGTAACACTTGTCCGTTGTAACCACCACAACTGCGCGTACAGAGTCACAACTCCGCACCGCTTCCAGCACGTTCGCCGTACCTACAACATTGGTTGCATACGTCCCCACGGGGTCTTGATAGGACTGGCGCACCAGAGGCTGCGCCGCAAGATGGAAAACAATTTCCGGACGAAAACGCTGCATTGTCTTTTGCAGCTTCGCCAAATCGCAGATATCACCCATCACCGATTGCATGCCGCGCGCAACCGAAGCCACCTGAAATAAATTCGGCGTGGTCGGAGCTTCCAGAGAGTAGCCGCACACCTCCGCGCCCGCCTGCTGCAACCACAGCGACAGCCAACTGCCCTTAAAGCCGGTATGCCCGGTGATGAATACCTTGCGGCCACGCCAGAACATATTGCTTGTGACTCCTCTTACCAGGTTTTCCAGGGAGCGGAACCGGAAGCCCACAGCTCTTCCAGATAATTTTTGTCATACATGGTGTCCATCGGCTGCCAGAACCCCGCGTGCTTGTAGGCACCCACTTGTCCCTCGCGTGCCAGCGTTTCCAGCGGCTCACGCTCCCACACGGTGGTGTCATCTTTCAGATATTTGCCGATCTTGGGCGAGAGGATAAAAAATCCTCCATTCACCCAGCGTGCGTCACCCTTTGGCTTTTCGACAAACGACTTAACGCTTCCGTCTTCTTCAATCTGCAAGGCACCAAACCTGCCGATGGGCTGCGTTGCCGTCGTCGTCACCAGCTTTCTGTGCGATTTGTGAAACTCAATTTCTTTGGTGATATCGACATCCGCTACGCCGTCCCCATAGGTCATGCAGAACGCTTCGTCCTTGTCCACGTACGGCAGAATGCGGCGAATTCTTCCGCCCGTCATCGTGCTCGCACCCGTATCGATCAGCGTCACGCGCCACGGCTCGCAATCGTGACGATGGTTCTCAATCCTATTCGCTGCCAGGTCAATGGTCACATCCGCCGAATACAGAAAGTAGTTGGCGAAATACTCCTTGATCATGTTGCCCTTGTAGCCCAGGCAAATAATAAAATCGTTGATGCCATGGTTGGAGTAAATCTTCATGATGTGCCAGAGAATGGGACGACCGCCGATCTCGACCATCGGCTTGGGGCGCACACTGGTCTCTTCACTCAGACGACTGCCCAAGCCTCCGGCTAGAATCACAGCTTTCATCAATCGCTACCCTTCCTGATCCTGATTCCATCCACAGCGTGTTCTATATACAGTGTGCGATTGCGCCCTTACGCCTGCTCCACGGCCTGCGCCACGCGCAATAATGTTGACTCATCGAAATGCTTGCCCAGCACCTGCGCGCCTATCGGCAATCCTTCGCTGGAAACACCGCACGGCACAGAGATGCCGCAGATGCCCGCAAGATTCGCGGTAACGGTGTAGATGTCCGCCAGATACATGGCCAGCGGATCGTCCGTTTTTTCACCCAGCTTAAATGCCGGTGTTGGCGCAGTCGGCGTCAACAGCACATCCACTTCATTAAACGCCTGCAGATAATCGCGCGTCAGCAACGTGCGCACCTGCTGCGCCTTGCGATAGTAGGCGTCGTAGTATCCGGCGCTCAACACATACGTGCCCAGCAGAATGCGCCGCTTTACCTCAGCACCAAAACCCCCATCGCGCGTTCTGCGATACATTGCGCCCAGTGTGTCGGAGTTAGGCGAGCGATATCCATAACGCACGCCGTCGAACCGCGCCAGGTTGGAGCTTGCCTCCGCCGTTGCCAGCACGTAATACGCAGGAATCGCATACTGCGTGTGCGGCAGCGAAACGTTATGCAGCGTACATCCGGCAGCGCGCAACTTATCCAGCGTCTTCTCAATCGACGCGCGCACTTCAGCATCCAGCCCCTCTGCAAAATATTCTTTGGGAACGCCGACGCGCAAACCTTTGACTGGTTTGTTCAGTTCCGCCGTGTAATCGGGAACCGGCAGCGGCGAAGACGTTGCATCCAGCGGATCGTGACCCGCCATCACATTCAACAAAATCGCCGCATCGCGCACAGTAGTTGTAAACGGGCCAACACGATCCAACGACGAAGCAAACGCAATCAACCCATAGCGTGAGACGCGTCCATAGGTCGGCAGCAATCCGACAACGCCGCAAAAGGACGCAGGCTGGCGAATCGAGCCGCCCGTATCCGTTCCCAACGTGGCCACGGCCATTCCTGCTGCTACTGCCGCGGCAGAGCCACCGCTTGATCCTCCGGGCACGCGATCCAGCGCGCGCGGATTTCGCACCGGCCCGTACGCAGAATTTTCATTCGATGAGCCCATCGCAAACTCATCGCAGTTCAACTTACCCAGCAACACTGCGCCAGCTTCCTCCAGCCGAGCCACCGTCGTCGCGTCATACGGCGGCATGTAGCCTTCCAGAATTTTTGATCCTGCCGTTGCCGGAGCGCCGCGCATGGTCAGCACATCCTTAATGCCAATCGGCACACCCGCCAGCGGCGGCAGCGCATCGCCCTTGGCCACCATCGCATCCACGCGCGCGGCCTGCTTCTCTGCGCGCTCCTTGCTCAGCGAGAGCCAGGCATGAATCGTCGGATCGTCGTTTGCAATCGGGTCGTAA
>VFSW01009383.1_pt1 | contig 13975 bp, 7 predicted proteins | sample 5358111 | NCBI WGS metagenome assembly VFSW01 (sample SAMN11554181, study PRJNA540505) | mine drainage metagenome | isolation source: sediment from site ElyBrook_90M | place: USA: Ely Copper Mine, Vershire, VT | collected 2017
ACTTCGCCCTTACGGCAGGCGGCCCGCGGCAGTGTTTTTCAGGACCTTGTGCTTTGGATGACCATTTTTTCCAGAGATCCGGAGCGGCGAGCAGCGGGATGTACACGCCACCAACCACCGAACGCGCTTGAAAACCGGATTGTTTACCATCTGTCGTCGAATACCAGTCCGTCAGCGGAACGCGGCTCGGCGACTCGTTGATGAACTTTTGCAGCGGCGCGATCAAGGTATCGAATTCCTTGCGATTGTCTGCCAGGGTCGCCGTCCAGACCTCCCAATCGAGCTTGGTGTAGTCGCGCCGGTTGTCGAGAGGCAATCCAAAGGGAGTCAGGCGAGCCTCGTAGTATTGCAGCTCGGTTTGCGCAATCTTTGCGGGAAACAGGTTGAGTCCAAGAATTCGATCCCACACCAGATTGTATTTTTGGCTCCATGTGCCGGGTTTGTCGAACGCGAGCCGGTAATGATCTCCGTCGTACGCCATCTGCGCCCACCGGTTCGCCATATCCTGAGCCAACTGACGGTAGGTTGTCGCATCGGATTTTCGTCCTGTCATGTCCGCCAACAAGGAGTAGCCGCCTAGCGCAAGGATCGCTTTGATCGAGAGGTTCGCGTTATGCGCGAGGTGTCCCGCGAAGTCATCCGTCGAGAGCTGATTGCCCGGATCCATTCCTTCCTTCCGCAGAAACTCCGCCCATTGCGTCAACTGCGGCCAGTAGCGATTCGCATAGGTGGCGTTGCCCTCGATCTTGGCCAGAGCCGCAAACATCAGCAGCATGTTGCCGCTTTCCTCCACCGGCATCTGATTCTCGATCGTGCGTTCGCCACCGCCGTACACCTGTCCATTTGCCTTGGGGTAGGTGCCCAGATCGTGAGGCGCAAACGGGAAGCGCCATCTCCCAGTTTCGGTGTATTCCATTAACGGCGTCAGTTGAGCTTTCAAAAGTTCCGGGTTGAAAAGCAGAAAAAACGGCGAAGCGGGGTAGATGACGTCCACTGTCGCAATGCAGCCATTGCTGAAATTTTCCTTGGGAAAAAGCATGGGACGCCCATCCACGTCCGCGACGAGCTTACTTGCGGCAATGGTCTGCCGAAACGCCAGTTCTGCAAGTTCCGCATACGCCTCTCCTCCCAAGCGGTGCAGGTCCGCGGTCAGTTCTTCATCGAACTGCCGGGCTCTCTGATCCAGGCTGCCGTATTCCTGTTCCGCTTTCTCCAGCAACTGTCCCATAGTCATTCCGTTGCGGCGCCAGTAAGGACGCATCCACCGGTTCAGGTATTCAATCGAATAAATATCGTCGTAAGCCAGCAGCACATGGCGTGATGAAGCGTTGCTGCTCACCTGCCCGAAGTCGAACACGGAAGCCAGCACAGTTCTGCGATCGGCCCGCCGGGGCATGTCCATGTCGTCGAAGGACAACGCCTTGCCCTCCGCGAATTGCGCTTCGACGTCGTCGCTCGACTGCGTGGCCGCGCTCGCTCCTGCCTGATCCGGCACGGCCAGTATCAGATATCCCCAGTCGATGCGAAGGTCGTCACCCGATTTTTGCAGCACCGGCTGTTCGAAATCGGACGCCCGCAGCACGGTAATTGCTTTGAGCCGGGAACGTGCCCAAGTGACCTGCTGCGTGCCGCTGTCGACAGCCAGAGATGCGTCTGCGGCGAACAATAACTGGACACTGTGCGGCGCCGCGTCTTGGGAGTGCACCGCCATCGTGACGTACGTGACGGGCCGGGACATCACGTCAGGGTCGCTCGGAAGCAATGGGGACAGGAAATCCACCTCGAGAGATACGCTCTGTCCGGCAAATTGATAAACCGTGCGCGTCGGCGTCACGTTTAGACCCGTCTGCGGCAGTGCAGCCACGCTACGCGGAGCGTCTCCCATCCAGCGAAAGACATTTCCGTCGATGCGTATCAGCCCCATGAGACGTTGCGGCTTGCCCGTCCAGTGGCGAGTGGGACCACCGTTCAGTTCATCGCTCATCGACCAGATACTGAAATAAGGATCGTGCGCAACCAAAGGGACGGCAGGCGGCCGATAGGTTTGCGCGAGAGCGAATGCGCTGAGGAGCGTGACCGCGGCCAATAGGGTTTTCGAAACGCCGTGACGGTACATAGGGTGGAGTCCTCTTCTATGCAGTAGGGAACCGCGGCACAGTGTACTTCGTCGGGACACGAATGTAAACGTTAACATTGCCGGGGATTCTCATTCAGTTCTGAGAAAAACCAGACGGAGAACAGCACTTGCGCCCACTTTGCAGTAAAGAAATCGGAACTCTGTGCGCTGGAAAATGTAAAGGTCAAGCGTGCAGCGCGACAATGGCGGCGCTGGCGGCGGGAACACGAACCTGCAATCGTCCTCGAGCTCCATCGACCTCTTCTATCCGGGCGGGCTTCCACTGGCCGCCCGGGGATACGGCTGCGCCGCCCAGAGTTATGCCGGATTTGCTCTCCAGCGCAGGCCCTGCGAGACGGACCAGCGATCCCTTCCGAAAGAACGCGGCTGCGCCTGCATCTATGACAACCGTGGCATCGGACGAGGGTTCCTTGTTAATCAGGGTGAGCACGATGCGGTCCTTGGCCGGCTGGCTTGCATAGGTCTTGATGTTTCGTACTCCGGCATCGATGGTGCTCCCGATGAAGCGGCCCGCGCCGGATTGCGCAAACGCGAGCATACCGTAGTACTCGGGAGCTGCCCGGTAGTGTCCCTGCTCGTCGTCGCCGATCGGTGAGTATGAGCTGATGAACCCGAGCTGGTTGACCCCGGTCTCCATGTTCACGCCGGCGCAACCCGCGGAAGCCAGTGTAAACATGAAGTCAAGCACCCAGAGAGCGGCGGCCAGCGTGTCGCTTACCCCGGGTTTGCCGCCGCCGGAGAACGAGTTGGTTTCGCAGATACGGTAGGGGACGCCGCAAGATTCCGATGCGGCCCTTAGTTTCGCAAGAATCGGAGCAAGCTTTGGATCGGTATGAAGGAGTTTGTCGATAGTGCTCGTCGGATTCTGGCCCTCGCGATAGTAGTGGTGGGTTAGGAGCCTGATGTCCTTGCCTTCGTCAATGGCAAATCTTGCGACCCAGTCAGTCGCAATCGCCGCGTCCGGCCCAGCGAAAACGATGCCGGGAATGGCTTTGCGTAGCGCGTCCCGGTAGGTGCGATATTCGCGAAGGTAAGCATCGTAGTCATAGCCGGTGTGGCGATGGCCTTCGTGGCGCGCAAACAGGTCCGGCTCATTGCCAATTTCAAAGCCAAGCAGATGCCCTTTCGTCGCCGCCGTAACAGCCTTCGCCTCCTGAATCGCGTTCTCCTGCGTGCCGTTGCCCAGATTCAGCCCCCAAATGAGCGTCCATCCCGTGGCATCGAGAAAAGCGCCAAGATCGCGCAGCACCAAGTCATTGACGCCTGATCCTACCTTTCCCTCGGGCGAGGAGAGCGGCTGCCCCTTCGCAGAATAGGAAGCGTAGTCTGCAGTATTTCCGCCGACGCGTATGACGCCGTGCGTTCCCAACGTCTTAACGAGTTGGAGGTAAACTGCATTCTGAGCGCTGAACAGACCGGGACGCGCTACCGAAGAAATCTCGTAGCCGAGACCCATGAAGTCCGGTGGGATTACGGCAAGAGTCTGTGTGGGATCGAGGGTGACACGCACCTCCGGTCCACTCGACACAGCTTGCAGCACGCGAGCGAAACTCGACGGAGCTATCGCGGCCTGGGCCATGCCCAGAGCTTGCGTCAAAAATTTGCGGCGATTCATTGGTTTTGTGGATGTCCTTAGAATATCTCGACGCGAAACGAGCCCTAGCTGCTGAAGATGTTTGTGTTCAGGAATTGATTCCGGAATTTTCCCTGCGGGTCGAACTTCTTGCTCAATTGAATAAAGTCGGGCAGGTTCTTGTAAATGGATTTCAGCTTTGCTGGCGCCGTGGTAAACAGCTTTCCCCAGTGCGGGCGGGCGTTGAATGGAGCCAATTCCTTCTCAATTACAAGCAACAGCTTGCTGACAGCTGGCCAGTCCTGTTTCCAGGTGAAGTGAATGGTCACACAGGGTTGTTCGTAACAGGGACTCAACCATAAATCGTCCGCCGCAATTGCGCGAATTTCCGAAATCAATAAATGCGGACTGACCTGGTCCCGCAATCGTTCCACCGCCAGAATTGCCTCGACCGCATGCTGACGAGGCACGAAGTATTCCGATTGCAACTCTTTTCCGGCGCTCGGCGTAAAGCCCATGCGAAAGTGCGGCAAGCGTTCGTACCACGGGCCCAGCACTCCCAACTGCTCCGTGCAGTTTTCCGCGGACAGTTCCGCGATGGGGTGCAGATTCCTGGTAGCTCGTTTTGCTCCGAAGAATTCCGGAGTCGCGTCGAACGCTTGCCCTTTTTCATCGCGGCTTTTGATCCAAACTTCGCTAATGCGCTGGTTTTGCCAATCGGTGAACAGGCTCACGCTGTAGGCGCTGGATTCGATCGCGTCAAAGTGGTCTTTCACGGCAGAGAGCGGCAGGTTCTCGTAGACGTATTGCCGCATCATGTAGGTCGGTTGAATATCAAGCGTGACCTTTGTAATTACACCCAGCGCGCCAAGCCCAACCACGGCTCCCCGAAACGTTTCTCCGTCTCGCTGACGGGCCAGCTTAACGATTTCGCCATCCGCAGTAACAATTTCAAGTGCTGAGACCGCCGTCGAGAGGTTGCCATTCTTTTCGCCCGAACCATGCGTCGCGGTGCTGCACGCCCCTGCCACAGAGATATGAGGCAGCGAGGCCAGGTTGTGCAACGCAAAGCCCTTGCCATGAAGGTAGGGAGAGAGTTGCCCATAGGTGATGCCCGCATCGACGGTTACGGTGTGCGCGTCCGAATCCAACGACACCACCTCGTCCATCGACTTCAGGGACAGGAGGTTATGCGTGCTATCGGCAATGTTGTTGAAGCAGTGGCGCGTGCCCAGTACCTTTAGCTTGTTTTGTTTCATGACGTAACTTCGCACCTGCTCGACGGAGTTGGCGGAGTACAAGCGGTCAGTGCCGTATTCGAGATTGCCCGCCCAATTTTTCAGTTTGTCACCGGATGCCCAAGACAGCAGAGGCGAGATAACAGGGCTTGCAATCACCGCAGCGAAGAGCTTGATAAAACTTCTCTTATTCATGACGTCGGCCACGCGTTTACTTCTTTGTGGGCATGGAGAACGGGGCAATTGTACACGTTTTCATTTCGCATGCGGTCAGCCACTATGAACGAAGCCATTGGAAGATGACGCGCTCACAACGGAGGACTGGGCGGCTTCACCGGAGCGGCAACCGTCGCTCCGGTAACTTTGACCGACCGACGAAACAGTTTGCCGCCTTCGGATACATAGAGCCAGTCCAAATTCTGGCCAGCGAAGGCGATGTCAGAAATGGTTCCGGGTTCGGGAGGATTCAGAATCCCGGCGACTCGGCCGTTGGCTTCACAAAATTGAATGCCCAGCGGAGTCGCGAAATAAACCTGACCGGCGGAATCCTCGACTACTCCTTGGACGCCGCTCATCCATCCCGCTTCTGGCATCTCCAGACGGTAGTAAGGCTCACCATGGATCAGTGAACCGTCGGGCGCGATTTGAAATGACCAGCTGAATCTAGCTTGACCATCGGTGACGATCAGCATGGCCTGGTCCGGGGAGAGAGCCACGCCTGACGGGAGCGCGATTTCTCCTCCGTCATAGACGACGCGCATTCGCCGCTTTGCGTCGATGTAGCCGATCGTTTTGTGGTTCGCATCGGAGAAGTAGAGAGTGGAGTGGGCCGTGATTGCGATATCGTTGGCCTCAACGTTCTCGGCGACGACCTCTTCGCCGCCGCCAGAACCATAGACTACGATGCGATTGGCAGCGGGTTGGAATGCGTAGAGCCGGCCGTCGGGTCCGACCCTTAGAGCCTTCGCACCCATCGAGTGATCCTTGAACAGAGTCACTTTGCCGTCGGCGCCCGCCTTGTAAATGCGATTGGCGGCCGAATCGGAGAAAAACACGCTGCCGTCTTTGTCGGCGGTTGGACTGGCCACGGAGTCGTAAGTTTCGCCGACCTGTTGCCATGGCTTATTCGCTGACACGACGGAATACACCTTACCGCGAGGATCCCATCCTGGCTGGCTCATGGCCGCCGGTTCATCGGCAACGATAGGATCGGGATAACCACGCCACAACCAGCGCAGGGCCTCCGGCGTGATGGCTGCGGCTTGTTCGATGTCGTGACCGCCATCGCCCATCACTAGCTTGGCATCGTAGCCTGTGGATTCGAAGGCTTCGAACATCACTTGATTATTGATGGGCCAGCTTCCGGCGAAATAAGTGCCGTAGGGCTCGGCCGGAACGATGTGATCCTTCTTGCCGTCTTGTAGAAAAATGCGTATCGGTTTCGGTTCGGTCTTTCGTATGAGTGCAGGCAGGGCGTCGGCACCCTTCATGGCGACGTACGTGCCGATGAAACTGAGCACGCGATGAAACTGATCGGGGCGGTTCCAAGCAGCCATGAACGCGCCCACGGCTCCGGTGCTGAGGCCGCAAAGCGCCCGGTCGTCCGGAGCTTTCGAGAGGTTGTACTTCTTTGCGACTTCCGGAATGAGTTCCTCAAGCAGGAAGCGGGAATAGCGGTCACTGAGGGAATCGTACTCAAAAATCCGTTCAACGCGGTTCTGCGCCTGATCGGAGAGCGTCGGCAGCATTCCGGGATCGACAAAAATGCCGATCAGCGGCGGCAGATCATGCTTCGCAATGAGGTTGTCGAATACTACGGGCACGCGCACCTTGTCGATTAAGAAGACACTGCCATCGAGAAAAATCATGAAGGGAGTGGGCTTTGCAGCGTCGTACTGGGCAGGGACGTAGATGGAATAGTTGTGCGGCGTGCCGGGATAAAAACTGCCAGCCTTGAGTTCATACTTGGCGACTGACCCTTTCGGAACTCCGCTCTGGGGTTGCGAATCAGGACCGAGTGGATAATCCGCGGCATGGGCGATCGTAGCGGCAAAGAGTGCAGCCAGAGCGAGTAGTTTCATGAACGAACGTTGACCTCTTGCGGGAGAGTATATGCCTGCCCGAGAACCACACCGAGAGTCCCCGCAACGACGAATGACCGTTATCGCGATGTCTTGACGGCGCGATGGCGGAAACGTGCGCTATTTACGGTGTTTGGTTACAATGCGGTCAGTTTTTTCTGCAAGAGTTGCGCGGGAGTTGGTTTCTTGTCTTTTCGCCATCCAATTTTTTCGAGCCGTCGGCGATTTGTGAAGGAACTGACCGTCGCCGGCCTGGCGTCAACTGTGCCGGCCAGTGTTTTCTCGGCATTCGCTCGAATCGTGCGAGCACCTTCGACGCCCTCGGGGCAACCTGCGGTAAAAAATCGTGCACCTCTTGCGAGGAGCGCGTTTTACCCATTACCCCTCGGTGCGATTCGGCCGGCCGGTTGGTTGCAATCGCAACTGAAGATTCAGGCGGATGGCCTCGGAGGTCATCTGGATGAAACCTGGGCGGATCTTGGCCCCAACAGCGGATGGCTGGGAGGTACGGGTGAATCGTGGGAGCGTGGGCCTTACTTTCTCGACGGGCTGGTGCCGCTCGCGTACCTTCTCGACGACGCGAAGCTGAAGACAAAGGCGCAGAAGTATCTCGATTGGACGCTGAACAACCAGACCACTAGCGGCATGCTCGGACCGCGCTCAAACGACGACTGGTGGCCGCGCATCGTGATGCTCAAGGTCCTCACGCAGTATCACGAGGCTACCGGCGATCCGCGGGTGATTCCAGCGATGCAGCGCTATTTCGAACATCAGCTCGCGGAACTACCCAAGCGGGGACTGCGCGACTGGGGAAAGTTTCGCTGGCAGGACGAAGCGTTGAGCATCATCTGGCTCTATAACCGCACGGGTAATGCAAAACTGCTGGAGCTGATGCAGTTGTTGCGTGCGCAGGGGTATGACTGGGTTGGGGAGTACGCAGACTTTCCGTACAAAGAGCGCATAACGGCAAAGCGAATTAAGCTAGCGGACGGCGGTGGCCTCAAGGATCTCGCGCTGGCGACGCACGGCGTGAACAATGGGCAGGCCATCAAGACCGGGCCCGTGTGGTCGCTGGTCTCCGGCTCGGAGGCCGATCGGAGCGCCGTGACGCGGATGATCGCGGAGCTCGATAAGTACCACGGGCTGCCGAACGGAATGTTCTCCTGCGACGAACATCTCGCCGGCCCGAACCCGTCGCAGGGCTCAGAGCTGTGCACGGTGGTCGAGTACATGTTCTCGCTGGAGCAGTCGCTTGGCATTCTGGGCGACGCGGCACTCGGAGACCGGCTGGAGCGGCTCGCGTTCAATGCCCTGCCTGGGACATTGACGGACGACATGTGGGCGCACCAGTACGATCAGGAGCCAAATCAAGTGGAGTGCAGCCTGCACCGGGAACCGTGGACCACCAATGGCCCGGAATCGAACCTGTTTGGACTGGACCCGAATTTTGGCTGCTGCACGGCGAATTTTCACCAGGGATGGCCGAAGTTTGCAGCGAGCCTGTTCATGTTGTCGCAGGATGATGGCGTGGTGGCTGCGGCGTATGCTCCCTGCGAGATGCGCACGACCGTTCGCGATACGCCAGTGCACGTGGTGGAAGAAACCAGCTATCCCTTCCGTGGCACGGTGCGCTTGGGAGTCAATCCCGCGTCGCCTCTGGCGTTTCCGCTGCTGCTGCGAATCCCGGCATGGGGAGCCGGGACCAGCATCAAGGTCAACGGCACCGCGAAGCCTTTGCCTACGCCGGGAACCTTTACGCGCATCGAGACAACGTGCATGGCACGTGATCGCGTGGATGTCGAGTTCCCGCTGGAGCCGCGCGTGTCGCAGTGGTTTCACGATTCGGTTGCCGTGGAGCGTGGCGCGCTGGTCTTCTCGCTTGGAATCGGCGAGGACTGGTTGAAGCTCAGAGATCGAGGCATGACTGCTGACTGGCAGGTGTATCCCACGACGCAGTGGAACTATGCTCTGGCGCTGGATGCGGCGGCGGAGTCGCACCAGGTTACTGCGACCGACACTGAAGTGAGGGAGCGTCCTTTCAGCGCCAAAGGGGCGCCTGTGAAACTTCACGTGAAGGCACGAAAGCTACCGGCGTGGCAGGCCGAAGACGGAGTTGCCGCTCCTGTTCCGCAAAGCCCCGTGACTAGCGACCAACCCGAAGAGACGATTGCGTTGATTCCCTACGCCGCGGCCAAGCTGCGAATTACGGCCTTTCCTTGGTTGAAGACTTAGGTCGGTTGAAAAACTTAGACTAATCGAAAACTTAAGCTGTCCGTTTGATTTGAATTCTGACAGACGATTCGAATTTGTTTGTTACTTGCTGGCAGGACTGCGGATCGCGATAAAAGATATCTGTTCCAGGTCCGGATAGTGATCCTCTTTGTCGGGCGCGCGTTCGGCAGACGCAATTTGTTGGACGGTGGTTCGTGCGGGCAGCAGGCGACTGAAATACTGGAGATACACTTCGTCAAACGCCCGCGCGTCCGCCAAATCGTCCAGGTAAACGTTCGTGTCGACTACCTCGTCGAAGTTCATTCCGGCTTCTTCGAGGTTGTCGAGCAGATTCCGCATGGTTTGCCGGAGCTGGTGTGCGGTCGTAGAGGCATAAACGCCGCCATGTGCCCCGGGAATAAAACCGCTCTTGGCGGAGCAATACAAAATCTCGCCGGCAAACACACACGGACTCGCCGTTGGACTGGGCGGCATGTTCATGGGTCGCACGGCCCGTCTTTGCTTCAAATCGCGTACCGCGATGCCCGTGTACTCAATGTGAGCTCCGCCCGGAAGACTCGATACTTCGATCGTGGCCCGTGCCGGAGTGTTGCCGAATTCGAAACGCGACGCATAGTGCTGGTTCATGATCCGGGACGGGATATCCGCGGTCAAATAAGGATTGACGAAAACCATGTAGCGAAGATCGAGACCGGCCGCCTGCAAGACGGCCTTCATGCGGTCGAGCGCGAAGTCCACCTGGGCTGCCGGATCGTCCGGCACTTTGCCGCTGGTGGGATCGCTGCCGGGCATGGCGGAAAGAAATAACTGATCGTGCGTCAGAATGCCGGGTGAGGCGGCTTCGTCTGACTTATAGCCCGCTGGATATATCGCGCGCTTGTCGGTCAGACTGCGCACGGCGATGGCATTGATCTGAACCGACGGGTCCGGAAGTTTGGCAACACCCAGCACAGCCCTGGCGGGCGGAGCCTTGGCCAAGACCTCGCCGAATACCTGGTTCACTTCCCGATACTTGCTGATGTCTTCGAGATAGACCTGGGTGTAGACCACGTGCTCCATGGTCAACCCGGCGGTTTGGACCACGGACCTGACGTTTTCGAGAGCTTGCCGGACCTGTCCTTCAAAGGTTGGCGGTAAACTGCCGTCCGGGCGGCGAGGCCCTTGTCCGGACACGTACAGGTAGTCGCCAGCATCAACACCGGGCGAGTAGACACGATTCGCCGCGGCGGATGCTGGCGCGGGATCCACAGTTCGCATCTCGGCGGGGGCTTCCTGAGCATGGACTGTCTGAGCCTGCACTACCTGCGCCTCGACTCCGAGCGTCGACAAAAGCAGCATTCCGGCAAGCAACATTCGCATTTGAAGTTTCCGCTGTGTTGTATTGAAAGACGATCTCGTCATCTCTGCCCTACGCTGCGGATTTTCCTTTTTGTGCAGCGCTCAGAATCTCTCGCAACCTTTGCCCCACAATGATTTCCTGCCCGGGCTGTATGGTCATGGAAACCAGTTCAATGTGATCGGCCTCTTTATGTTCCTTACGGTTCGGATTGCCCTCGTGAACCGCCCTTACCAGACTTGGATTGTCGGAACCGAGCACTTCGATGATCGGATCGTTCTCGCGCAGCTTCTGTACGCAGTCGGACGTAGTGAACGCCCAAGCTGTCTGGTCCCATGAAACTCTCAGCGTTGGAAATCGGTTCCCGTCGTCGGGAATGAAGATGTCGGTTTTCACACCCGGCACGGTGTCGACCAGCTTGCGAATGCGATCCACGCGGCCATTCCACTCGCGATAGATTTTCTTCTCATCCATGTTCAGCCAGGTTTCCAGCGCCGTCAGGCAGCCGATGATTTCTTCCTTTCCGACTTTCATGGGGCGGCAGACCGAGCCTTCGCGTGGCGCGGAGTTCATCAACGCTGCTTCGATCAGATCTTTTCGGCCAAGCAGCAAACCGCTGCACTGCGGCCCGCACAAGCCTTTTCCGCCGGAGAAGGCGTAGAGGTCAATCTTCATCCGGGCGTACCGCTTGGCATTGTCAGCCGGAGGAATGCCGGCTGCATCATCCAGCAACATCGGCACCTTATGATCTTTCGCGATCGCGAGTTCCCCCTGCAGCTTTTCGCCCAGATCGGTGGTGTAAATCATGGCCGTGTTTTCATTGACCGCGTTGGCAAGTTCTTCCGGAGAAAACACGAGCACCAATTTTGCGCCGGTCAGCCGGATGGCGCTGTCAAAAGCGCTCCTCCCGCCCACCATGATCACTTCATGTTTCAGACCAGTCGTATCGGGAAGCTGCCAAACGTGCTTATCATCGGTGCCGGCCATGCACGCTGCGGTGGCGGCCGCCATTGCGCCGGCAGCGCCTGAGGTGACCATTCCTGACTCGGCGCCGGTGAGTTCCGCAAGGCGGCGTCCCACACCGCGCTGCAGTTCCAGCATGTTGACGAAATGCTGGGCCGCCTCCACCTGGGCTTGCCGAACTTCAGGGAACTCGAGAGACCCACTCAGATAAGTCCACGTGCCGCGGCAATTAATCACGGTTTTCACGCCCAGGCGGGTGTATACATTCTGACGGGGATCCTTGCCGACAGCGGCGGCGGCCTGTGCATAGAGATTTCGCGCCGCGATCTGGCTCAAAAGCGGAGCCGCGGCCGCCAATTTAATGAATGATCTCCGACTGGAATTCCGGACACCCATTTTCAATCTCCTTTATGAATCGCGGTAGCTAGATTTCCGTCCGTTGGAAACGGCTTGCCGAGGACTTCGATCACTCGTGGCAAGGCGAACTTGGTATACCACAGAATAAGCTTGACGCACATCACTTTATTGCGTTTTATTAGGTTTCCTTTCGTTAGGAAGGCAAGTTGGTTTCAGCGGAGCACTGCCGGCCCTTGAACCGGGAACCGAGTCTCACGTTCGCAGCGTCCTTGGCGCTCTGGAGGGAAGAAACGATGACACTGCAGCTGCGAAAACGCGATTCGATACGATGCCTCTCCGTTCTCTTGTTTCTTGTGGGTCCGGGGATACACGCTGCGTCTGCCCAGACCAAGACTGAATCGCATCCGCCCGCGAATTCACCCTGCCGCGTTGAGCCCGCGGATTATAAGGGCTGGCACGCACAGCGAATCTCCAATCGCTGGGTACAACTGATCGTCCTGCCGCAGAACGGCGGGCGATTATTGCAGGTAATTTTCGCGGGACATTCCTATCTCTTCGTCAACCCGAAGTATGAGGGCAAGTACCTGCCGCCCAGCGAGAGCGAATGGTTCAACTACGGCGGCGACAAGCTGTGGCTGTTACCCGAGGGCAACGAGGACGAACAACATTGGGTGGGGAATTCCGACCTGATCGACGACGGGCCCTACGCCTTTCGAAAGATTTCAGAAGGGGAGCACTGCGCAGTGGAGCTCACGGGACCGGCCGATCCCAGGACCGGGATTCAGTTCCAGCGTACGATTCGTCTGGACGCCGATTCGCCGCACATTCGCTTCCACGCCACCATGAAAAACACAACGGGTCACGCGGTGGAATGGTCGATGCAGTCTGTCTCGCAATACGATACGGCCGACCCAGCCGCTCCATCGCGCGGCAATCACGATTTCCGGACGTTTGCCCCGGCGAATCCGAATAGCAGCTATCTCAACCGCTACCACGTCCGCTTCGGTCCGGCGGAAAATCATGCGGTCTCGATCAGAGAAGACGGTCTGTTTACGCTGCGCTATGTCCACATGGCGGCCGAGCTGTGGTTGGACTCAACCGCTGGCTGGCTGGCCGTGGTCGATGGCAGCAGTCGGTACGGAATGGTGGAACGTTTCCAATTTGAACAATCTCGAACCTACCCGGGCAAGGCGTCGATCATTTTCTGGACGAACGGACGCGAAATGAGGTTAAACGCTGACGGCGAGGCCTCCATGAGTTCGGAGGAAGACGGAATTCCTTACTACCTGGAGGCGGAGATCAATTCACCCATGTGCCGTTTGCGCCCCGAGGAGAGCTGCGATCTTGAGACGGAATGGTTTCCTACCCGTGCCGGCACCGAGTTTCACGCCGCGACGGATGCCGGCATTGTGGTGCGCCCTCTTCGAGGCAGCCGTCTCGAGAGTGGCAAGGTCGAGCTTTCTGGCGCCTTTGGAGTGTTTTTCGCCGGACGCCTGGTGGCGCACTTCTACAACGAACACGGCGGAAAGTTGGACAGCGTGCCCGTGGCAAATGTGGACCCCGCCGAACTGGTCTCGCTCGAAACCGAAATCGCCGTGTCGGGAAAGCCAGCCCGCATCTCGCTTCACCTGGAAGACTGGAATGGGCTGGACCGCGGTTCTCTCCAGGAAATTCCAGTGGGCTCACCGGGAGAATCGCAGAAGTGAATTTCTGGGGCAAGGCATTCACCCTGGCCTGGGTTGCCGCCTTTCGACTGGCGGGCTCATCAGCCTTGGCACAACAGCAGGCGTCTCCCCTCAGCGCCGTCGTGAACGTAGGCGCAGAGGACTTGCGCGCGCAGCCGGTCGGCGCCAACTGGACTTCCTATAACGGTGACTACACAGGACGGCGCTTCAGTAGTCTGCACGAAATCACTCCTCAGAACGTTGCGCAGCTGCGCGCGGCGTGGGTTTTCCATCCCGGCAATTCCGAAAGACTCGAGGGGACTCCGGTGGTCGTCAATGGCATCATGTACGTCACCTCGGCGAACGATGCGTTTGCACTAGCCGCGCGAACGGG
>VFSW01009384.1_pt1 | contig 13974 bp, 14 predicted proteins | sample 5358111 | NCBI WGS metagenome assembly VFSW01 (sample SAMN11554181, study PRJNA540505) | mine drainage metagenome | isolation source: sediment from site ElyBrook_90M | place: USA: Ely Copper Mine, Vershire, VT | collected 2017
TTATTAAGGTTTATATATTTTATGGCAGAATTGCCCAGTTTGCTTTATTCCTTTTAACCTGCTTTTACGATTCAGTGCACTTTACCAGATACAAAGCCGCGGCAAGTTACATCTTTGACACTAGAGGAATAGGATGCGAATAGGCACAGGATGGAGGCAATTGAACTGATGGATGCCAGTGGAGCGATGAGCTATCATTGGACATAATGCATAAATAATGTAGGAGCCACTTGTTAAGCAGATGAAGATATGAAGGATCCAGTATGCGGCATGGAGGTCAAAAGCGATTCGAAATTCAGGAGCAGACACAACGGAACCGAGTATCTATTCTGCTCCCTGAGCTGCAAGGAGAACTTTGACAAGAGCCCAGCAAGATACGTGAAATGAGCATGGAGATGCACATGTGCAGCGTGTGCAGGCTGCACTACAGGAGCAAGAGGCTTTCCGATGAGTGCTACAGGTGGTGTGCGACGCATGATAGCTGCAACATGGAGATAGGTAGGCAGTCGATAGAAGCCAAGGCAATAAGCAGGAGGCAGTAGGTAGGAGCATGGCAACAGACCCAGTATGCGGAATGTACGTTGAATCTGCAAGCACAAGCCTTGTAAGCGAAAGAGAAGGCAGGAAGTACTATTTCTGCAGCGGTGCATGCAAGCTGCAGTTCGAAAAGCCTGAGCTTGAGATGAGAACTCTTAAGATTGCCCTTGCAGTATCATGGCCGCTTACAGCTGCGGTGCTGGTGCTCACCTACGCGCTGCATATTGGATACGGCAACTACGTGATGCTCGTCCTGGCAGGCGTTGTGCAGTTCTACGCAGGTTGGAGATTCTATGCAGGAATAGAGGATGCGATAAAGAACATGTCCGCAAACATGGACACCCTAATAGCGATAGGCACCAGCGCGGCGTGGGCATACAGCGCTGCTGTCACGCTCTTTCCATCGCTCTTCCCAGGGGGCGGTATTTATTTTGATACGTCCACCGTTATAATATCGCTCATACTTACCGGCACATACATGCAAAGACTGAGCGAATCAAGGGCATCTAGCGCAGTATCTGCGCTTATAGACCTGCAGCCCAGGAGCGCTCACCTGATAAAAGCTGGTGAAATAGCTGACATACCAATAGAGAGCATCGCAGTGGGAGATCTGCTTCTTGTCAGGCCCGGCGAGAGGATACCTACTGACTCGGTTGTCGTGGATGGATCGAGCTCGGTTGACGAATCCATGATCACTGGCGAGAGCATGCCCGTGACGAAGAGGGAAGGCGACAGGGTTGTCGGAGGAACGATGAATTCGGCAGGCTCATTGAGGATCAAGGCCGTGAAAGTCGGGGAGGACACTGCACTTGCGCAGATAATAGGAATAGTAAGGGATGCCGCTTCGAGCAAGGTTCCTGTGCAGAAGCTCGCGGACAAGGTGGCATCGTATTTCGTGCCGGTTGTTGTGATTGTTGCAATACTCTCCTCTGCGCTATGGTACTTCTTTGGCGCGGTAGGACTCAACACTGCGATACTCATATTTGTAAGCGTGCTGATAATAGCATGCCCGTGCGCACTTGGCATTGCCACTCCGGCAGCGCTGCTGGTCTCTTCAGGAAGGGCGGCAAGGGAGGGGATACTTATCAAGAGTGGGGAGAGCCTGGAGAGGGGCAGCAAGGTAGATGTAGTAGTGCTGGATAAGACCGGAACGCTCACAAAAGGAAGGCCTGAAGTCACTGAGATAATCACAACGTCCAGCTACGGTGACAGGGAGGTAATAGGATTCGCAGCCGTGGCCGAGGCAAACTCTGAGCATATAATAGGGAAATCTATAATTGAAAGGGCAAAAAGAATGCAGGTGGAGATCGAATTCCCCAGAAGGTTCGACTACAAACCTAGCAGCGGGATAATAGCCTTTGACAGGAAGGGGAGGGAGATTGTCGTAGGCAACAGGGACCTGTTCACGACCGCGGAGACTGGAGGCCTTGAGAGCATGATCCAGAAGCTAGAATCGCAGGGCAAGACAACCATAATGGTGGGTGTTGACGGCAGCGTCATAGGAGTGATAACCCTCGCTGACGTGCTCAAGGAGGAGAGCAAGAAGACCGTAGATGCGTTCAAGGCAGGCGGGTACGAGATATGGCTTGCGACAGGTGACAACTCCAGAGTGGCAAACGCTGTCGCAGAGCAGCTTGGCATAGTGAACGTGATATCGCAGGCAAAGCCAAAGGACAAGGTAGAGAAGATAGAGCAGCTGCAAAGGGAGGGACACGTGGTGGCAATGGTAGGTGATGGGATAAACGATGCGCCGGCCCTGACTAGGGCTGATGTAGGCATAGCAATAGGCGCTGGCACTGAGGTTGCGGTGCAGGCAGGCAATATAGTCTTGATGAGGGGCAGCGCCTACGGAGCTTACGTTGCACTCCAGCTCGGAAAGCGCACTATGCGCAAGATCAGGCAGAATCTGGCTTGGGCATTTGGGTACAATATAATACTCATACCTATCGCTGCTGGGGCTCTGATACCGTTCTTCACGACAAGCATCTACAGCGCGCTGCCGATGCTTTCAGCATTTGCAATGGCGTTCAGCTCGGTGACAGTTGTAACGAACTCGCTGCTACTGGAAACCGGCGCTGAGAGCAATGGCTCAGATGCATTTCTGCAAAGCCTTTAAAGCTATCGACATAATATAATTGTAGAATTGAATGGACGGAAAGTATCTAATAGCAATAGTCGCCGCAGTGCTTGTGGTAGCAGCAGTTGCCTATTTCGGTAGTCCACATGGGCAGACGCAGATGAAGACCACTGCAACAGCATTGCAGAACACCACAGCGCAGGCATCGCAGCAAACAACTTCAAAAAGCTCTGTGGTCACGTCCTTGCTTACCTCAACAGCGATACCTGTCGCTCCTGCCAGCGCAACAGGAACCTGCACGTCGTCGTATGCGCAGTACACGTGCTCAAAGGCTTCGATGTACCTCTACAAGGGCGCAGCGGCGTCATACGGCTATCTCCTATTCAACCTCACGCACACGATTGACTTTGTAAATACGAACATCTCAGTGAGCTATTTCCCTGGAGGGCCCGCATTCTGCTATAATGCCACGCTGCCGAACATGCCGGTAGGTGCCAGCACCGAGCTGAACATATCGATACCTTCGGCCTGCCTGCTTACGTTTGGCAACATCTCCAGCTCAAGCAGAATCACGCTATATCTCTTCGCGTACAACCAGAGCAACTACACTTACAGCTCGCTCTACAGCATAAAGATAACGGCAAATCCCGTAATGCTCAGCGGCGGATGAGCAGCCTGGGTGGCCATGAGGATGAGGACACATCCTTTATGATTTAACGTAGCTTGCGCGCAAAATGCCCTTCCTTTCTATTATGCTTTTGACCCTAAGGCCCGTACCTTCTGCTATCCTCCTGAATTCATCCTCGCCCATGCTGTGGCTCTCCTGTATAATTAAGTGCTTCACCTTCCTGAATTCGTATATGCGTATCTCCCCGCTGCGCTTTAGGAATCCTGAGAGATATCTAAGCGACTCCTTCTTGTGCGCCCAGTGGTGGAAGGAGATCGAGCTTATTATCAGGGCAAATTTTGTGTGAAATGGTATGCGAAGGCTGTAGCCGCTTCCCAGATGTATGCCCATGCCGCTGGATCTCCTTGATGCTATACTTAGCATATAATCCGAAGGGTCGACCGCATAGATCTCGAGCTTCCTTGACATGGATGAGAGCATTATCGGGACCTGCGCCGGACCGGTGCCTACGTCGAGCACCCGTTTTGCTCCGCTGCGCACCACATCATCTGCAACGAAGGCATAGACCGGCCTCATAAAAGGGATTGCAAATAGGTAGTATAGCCATGAAGTGAACCTCCCGAAGTTCTCCTCACCTGACATATCGAAACGCCGCATAATCTTTAGATGTGGCTTGCGCTGGTTAAAGAATTGGTTGGTCTGCCATCCGGATGCCTAGCCTAGGAAAGCCGCGCGTGCCCTCTCAAGCTCGCATGCTCTTCTTGAGGTACATGCGGCTGTCCGCAATGGCTTTCATCCTTTCGACATCTCCTGAGGCGTCTGCAAAAAGCATGCTGATTCCGGTTGAGACTTCAAGATTCTTCACCGCGCCTACCGCAGACTCCACCCTTGATACAAATGAATCGGCATGACCCCGATCGCAGTCTAAGAGCACCACGATGAACTCGTCTCCGCCATAACGCACCGCATGGTCCACGTCCCGTATCTGGTTATTAAGTATGTTGGCAAATTCCTTAAGCAGTTCGTCGCCTTTCGCGTGTCCATAAGTGTCGTTGACGGTCTTGAAGTTGTCTAGATCGAAGAAGACGCATGCAGCATCGGCCTTTCTATGCCCGCTGACGCTTTCCCTTTCGATCTCGCTCTTTTTCCTTTCAAGTATCCTGTCAAGCATCCTTCTGTTTCCAAGGCCGGTCAGCGGATCGATGAGTGATACTCTCTTCAACTCCTCCGTCCTTGTTTCGAGCGAATTAATGCGTTCCTGTTGCAGCCTGATGATATTGTCCTTGTCGCTTAGCTCGGCTGAGAGTCTCCTTACAAGTTCAAGCAGTTCGCTCCTGCTAGACGGAGCATTGAGCGCAGCATCGAGCTGCCTCTTCTGGATAGAACTGCCTTCTGCCATCTCTGCCATTCAATCGCATTATAAGTGCCTTAGCTCATATTTAAAGCATTACTAAATTGGCAATTTATTGGCAGATCGTTGTTATAATGCAACATATGCTTGGAAGTCCTTGCCCAAGCCATGTCTAATTGTTGGGCTGCGCTCATGCCTTTGGAATGCAAGATCTCAGAAAAGCGCAGTCACGGGAGGGTGTAGCTGCCCGAGTATGTGATATTGTAGACCATGCCGTTGTTATAATTGCCGCTGTAGTCGTTGGCGTTACCATTGAGCGGCCACCAGCCCACAAGTGCGAAGAGCATGGATGGATCTGCGCCTATCCCTTCCTGGTATAGCTGCTGAATCTGAGATCCTGTGAGCGGAGTGTCGTAAAGCTGCACGTTGGTTACCACGCCATTTGCAGTATATATGGCGCCGCTGGGCCAGATGTCTGCGCCTATTGTAGTTGCGTTTGTGGAATAGAACTGCCTGATTCCGACATTTGAGGATGCAAAGACGCTGGCATTTAAGTAGACGGTAGCAGTACCGTTGCTCTTATTGTACGCTGCAGTGACAAAGATCCATCTATTGGTGGGCATTGAGTAGTTATTTCCGCTGGGCCATTTGACGTACGAGCCATTTATCCATAGAGGCCCGCAGGCGCCGTTGTTGCCCCCATAGGCAAAGAGACCTATGCCTGAACTTGGGCTAGGCACGTTGTTGAATATCCCTTCGCAGCGGGTCCCGGTGTTTGGAGAGAGATAAACCCATGCAGTTATAGTGAATCCCGGAGTTATAGTGAATCCTGGCGTAAGGTTGTATCCAGTGCTGCCGCCTAAGTTGAGCGGATTTGAGAGCTCCACATAGCTTGGGTACGAAGGATTGCCCTTCCCGCTCCAATGGAATGAGGTTATGCCAAAAAGAGGCATGGTGCTTGGGGGAAGGTCCCTGCACTCTCCTACAAGATTGATGTCGGTTGTTGAATATGGGCCGTATGGCCTGTACACCTCGCATGACGCAGGGCTTGCCCTCTGGAGGCTGTTCCCGCTAAAGACATTGAACTGATATAGCCCTATCAGTATCGTCGCTATTATCATGAGAGCCCATCCGTAAGTAATCAGATATTCTATGGCTCCCTGCGCCATAGTCTTCCTGATCTTGACTGCGCCTCTTCGCTTGGATGGCATTGATATCCGAGATTATGATTGGCAAACAACTCATAAAAAGCTATCGCAGGTGCTGTCCTGCCATGACAGTCCAGATTTTGCACCGCATATCGAATGGACATCACCCAGAGGGAACTTATTTTAATAAGAGAGTCTTTCCTTGCCAGGGAAGGCAGGAATGCAAGGAAGCAGCTAAAAGCCCATTGCAGATTCAGGATAGGCCGCTGCAGGCAGATAGCGCAGGGCAATAGCAATGTATTATAAACTAGGTGCATCAAAATAAATACACAAACAATGTGATAGCATGAAAGGAAAAGTAAAGATGTTCAATGCCGAGCGTGGATTTGGGTTCATAACAGGAGAAGACGGAAAAGACACCTATTTCCACACCTCAGCAGTAGAAGGCGGAGTGGTTCTTGCAGTAGGAGATTCGGTAGAGTACGAGACAGAAGCCGGAGAACGCGGCCCTCGCGCAAAGAACGTAAAGAAGGCATAATATCCGCAACGCGGATAGGCGCTTAGAAACCAGGTTAATACCTATACTTCGCGTGCGGCCTTCCTGCGCAGCATTTCTGCAGTTGGAGAGGATGAAGAGCGGAGCCATTGGCAGCTCACAGTGCCTTCTTGCGCTTCCTTGAATAGACCACATACTCGAAGTCCTTGAACTCCTTTTTGCGCACGGCTTCCCAATCCGCAGGATCGAACTGCGGGAAGAACTTGTCGCCTGCATAATCCCCTTTTATGTAAGATATGTGCATCTCATCGATCAGATCGATTGCTAGAGCGAAAACGCTGGCTCCTCCTATTACGAATATCTCCTGTCCGTATCCCTGCGCGATCCTCATGGCATCCGTTATGTCGCTGCAAACATCCACCCCATCGACAGCAAATGCGGACCTGCTCAAAACTACGGTATGGGAGCCGATCGCCTTCCTCCCCATCAGGTCGAACGTGGACCTTCCCATTATAACTGTCTTTCCCTTTATCAGGCTCCTAAAGAGCTCCCTGTCCTCCTTAACGTCCCATGGGATCCCATCGCCGTTCGCTATGACCCTGTTGCCAGTCATGGCAACTACAAGCGATACCTTTTGCATTGTCATTCCTTCACCCTCTTAACAATGTGCTTGACCAGGATCCTTGCCACGTCTATCTTTGTAGCCCGCCTAAAGCCCTGCCATGAGACCGTTGGATTGGTCTCGAGTATGAAATATCCGTCCCTGGTCTTTGCTATGTCAATTCCAGCGTACTCCAGTCCGAGCGATTCTGTTGCCCGCACTGCCAACTCCTTCATCTCGGAATCTATCCTTGCCGCAGTTGGGACGGCGCCCTGCGCTACGTTCGACTTCCAGCCCGTGCCCTTCCTGAACTCAGCGCCTATGACTTCGCCGCCTACAACTATGACCCTGTAGTCTCCTCCACCCTTCTTTTCCAAGTATTTCTGGATGTACATGGGCTTGCTTATGTTTGTGAAGTAGCTGAAAATGTGCATCGCCACGTCAGGGTCGCTAAGCCTAAATACTCCAAAGCCCATTGCTCCGCGCAGCGGCTTGACAACCACCTCTCCGTCCCTCTTCACCTCCCTGTATGCGCCAAACATGTCCTCGGTAACTAGTGTATGCGGAACTGGAAGGGACGCCTTTGCAAGGGTGCTTAAGGATGCAAGCTTGTCGCTCGCAAATAGCCAGCTCATAAGATTATTCATTACTAACGTGCCAGAGTGCTCTATCGCCCTGACCGACCAGAGCCTGCTGCTGAACTGCTCATAATCCTTTATTATTCCAAGATGCCTCAGGAAGGCGCAGTCTATGTCCAGCGGCTCTGGAGTGCCCTTGGCGGACATTTGCGTTATTCCTATTCCGGTGCTGTCGATCTCAACGCCTATCTTGTCTATGTAGACCCTCCTGATGCTGTGCCCGAGGGACTTTATTGCCTTGTCTAGATCTGCTACGTCCTGGTTATTGTATTCGATCTCGTACGGCCTTATCAAACCTATCTTCATGAAACCATCAGGATACTATATAAATTATGGTCAGACTTATAAAATGGGGTGTGGCCATGAAATGGTTTGACGATCTAAAGGATAGCGATCCGGAGGTATATGGATACATAAGGAGAGAGCTTGCAAGGCAGCGCGAGGGCCTGGAAATGATACCTTCAGAGAACTTCACGAGCATCGCAGTGATGCAGGCCTCGGGCTCTGTGCTGACAAACAAGTACTCGGAGGGATACCCTGGAAAGAGATACTACGGAGGCAACGAGCACATAGACGAAATCGAGAAGCTTGCGATTGAGAGGGCAAAGACGCTCTTTGGCGTGCCTCATGCAAACGTGCAGCCATATTCTGGCTCTCCAGCCAACCTTGAGGCATCGCTTGCAGTATGCAAACCTGGAGACACGGTAATGGGCATGAATCTCACAGATGGAGGTCATCTAACGCACGGATGGAAGACGAGCGTGAGCGGGCAGATCTTCAGGAGCGTACCATATCATGTAAAAAGTGATGGATACATAGATCTTGATGAAGTGAGGAGGCTGGCGCAGAATAACAGGCCCAGGCTGATCTGGGTCGGTGCCACAGCATACACAAGGGAGTTCCCGTTTGAGGAGTTCGCAGCCATAGCAGAGAGCGTCGACGCCTATCTTGCGGCAGACATAGCGCACATAGCAGGACTGGTCGCAGGTGGAGCGCACAGGAGCCCTGTAGATTATGCTCATATAGTAACAACGACCACGCACAAGACGCTGCGCGGGCCGCGGGGTGCTATGATAATGGTCACTGGCAAGGGACTGGATAAGGATCCGGAGCTCGCCGACAAGGTGGACAGAATAGTATTTCCAGGGATGCAGGGTGGCCCGCACGACAATACTACTGCAGGAATAGCCATCGCCATGCTTGAAGCGTCAAGGCCAGAATTCAGAAACTATGCCGCACAGGTAGTGAAGAATGCAAAGGCATTGGGCGAGTCCTTGGTTTCAAATGACATAACGATAGTCACCGGAGGAACGGACAACCACATGGTATTGGTGGACCTTACGCCGCTAGGGACCGGCCTTGGGCTCTTTGCGCAGGAGGCGCTTGGTGCTGCCGGAATCACGGTCAACAAGAACACAATACCGAACGAACCATCATCGCCGTTCTATCCTAGCGGGGTGAGGCTAGGCACTCCTGCGCTTACCACAAGGGGGATGAAGGAGGGCGAGATGAAAAGTATAGGCAAGTTTATAGCTGACGCAATTGCACAGGTGAAGGGACTCGAGATGCCGCAGGAAAAAGAGGAGAGGCTTGCATACATCAAGGAGACAAGGGCATCTATAAGGGAGAATGGTAGTCTAAGGACAATAAAAGAAGAGGTACTGGAGCTCTGTGGAAGATTTCCTCTTTACGAAGGATTCGAGATGTAGGCTACTTTGAGAGCGACTTCTTCTTTATCGCTATCCTTATCTCCGACTCGAGCCTGCCTATCTGCTTTTCATCCAGGTTAACGAACTTCATGTACTGCGCTATTGTAGGATGCACTGACTTGACTGCGCCATACATGTCCTGCGCCATCTTCCTGTAGTCTGGGTGTCCACTTGGCGTAGACCTGAGCTCGCAGAAATGGAAGAGCTGCCGGGCGTTCATCCTGTAGTACCATCTTGTGTAGAAGCCGTAGGTCACCACATACTGGGCCTGGTACGGAAGCTTATCGCGCAGCTTTGCGTAGAGCTCGCGGACCTGTGACATCCTGCTCTTGTAGTCGTCTGCAATTCCTATCTCATTGAATTCCTTTCTGGTGTCGTATCCAAGGCTTACGTTGAAGTTCTGCCTTTCCTGCGTGCCTATCCGATGCCTCTGTATGTCCCTGTAGATCCCGACCCTTCCGCGCAGGTCGAAGAGATATTCGATATTCTCGAAGGCCCTGCCAGGCTTCTGCCTCCTGTTCTGCCGGCTTCCGACATACCTGCTTATCACATCTAGACGCTCTTTTTCAGTCATTGCCTGCGCCCTTTGCATGGACTGCGCCAGTGACTGCCCGGCGCCGTACCTGTAGAGGATGATCCCGACAAGAATAGTCTGCACTTTCGCGTCAGGGTCGGTTGAATGCCTGGCGGTGAAGTCGGCAAGGTCAACCGCGCGCGTCACGGTGTCTATTGGCATATCGCTAAACGGCCTTAAGTGCTCTGATAGATGAAGACCCTTTCTCGAAAGGAACTTCCGCTGAGCGGCGCCGTGCCCCTCTCCCACCCTCTTTACCAGGGATGGCACTATCTTTTTTAGCTCGCTGAGCATGCGCTCTGCAATCCACCTTGATTCGGCAAGGGGAGACGCCATCATCTTGTTAAGCATGCCGTCGTACGATCGCGCATTCATGCTCATGCCTACGTGCGTAAGTGTGGAGAGTGGAAGGTAGTCCCTTATGAAGTCCAGGGCGCTGGCCTTGACCGCATTCTCATATGCCTTTCTCAGTTCTTCGGCGCTGGTCCCGTACCTCTCCTCCATCTCGCCTGTCAGGTCGGAGACGGTTATCGATGAGTCGCCCATCCTAAACGACTGCTTCTCGAATGGATTTGCATCCCTTATGTAGCTTGCCATGGCCGGCATGTTGTGCACATAGGAATCGAAGAGTCCGTGCATTAGCGAGAGGTATTCATCGCCATGCCTTGACGCTGCTATGTCAGGGTCATTGTAAAACATGTATTCGCCGCTGGGCATCCTCCTATCGAACGCCACGTACCTTGATGACTTCTCTATGTACGAGCCCATCCTGCTGTCCTCTATCTCCTTGACGGCAAGGTTGGAGACGAATTCGCATGACATGGGCAGCCCTCCTGCCATCTCCTGTATGGAATCATCACCGTAGTCGACAAGCCATGCCTTGAAGAACTCGCTTCCCCTCTCCCTGTTTGGAAGGAATTCCTTGAGAAATAGGCGCCTGCCGGTCAGGGTGGTTCTGCTGTACCTAGATAGGAGGGCGCCTATCTGCTCTGGAGTGAGATTTTCTGCGAGCTTCCATGCAAATATGTTGCTGCAGGTGTTTGTCGCAACCTCCTCCAGGCTCTGCGACTCTGCATCGGTAAAAGACTCTACCTCAATTCCAGGATCAGCCTCGTTGAATTTAAGGAGAACATTATTGGGCATGATAATCCTAATCCCAACAGCTATATAAATCCTATATGGATTTATGGATGCGCGGAGGCTATGCGCGCGGAGTGGTCAAGGTGGATTGAGCAGGTGGGCAGTTATGGCCTGCGCACCCACATATCCTGCCAGGGCGCTGGCCAAGAGAAGCGAGACGAAGAAGACTGCGAGCATGACATACCAGCCCTTCCAGAAATTGGGCTTTAGGCCAGGCATCCTCTCAGCCATAAGCGAGACTGGAAAAGAGAACACGGCAGCTATGCCGTAGAGGAAGTACATGGCTAGAAGTGCTATAGGAACGGTAGTCAGGCCAATGCCATATCCCCGTATTCCGTATATTATGACCATTATCCCAAAGAGCAGTGCCATGAACCCTGAATAGTCCATCCTTTCTCCAGATCTTGCTTCCACTGCGAATGCAAAGAGGATCAAGCCAAATGAGATGAACGGATCGTAGAATAGTATGTTATAGCTCCCAGGAAGAGGCCATGTGAACTGCCCCCACAGGCCAGCCACTATGAGATAAACGCTTATAAGTGCAATCGGGATGCTTGCGCTCTTTAGGTAAGACTTGAAGTCCCTGCTCTTCTTCCTATAGGCAAGATATACCGAAGCCACCGTGTAAAGAAGGAGAAATCCTGCTATGCTTATCGCGAAAAGCGAGTACGCCAGGTTGTCTATGAATACCATGCAATCCCAAGGCATTAGCTATAATCTTATCTTGTATGATAGCATTATTAAGCGTTTCGAAACATGGCGCATTGCACCTCCCGCGGCTTTGGAAGCGAATCACAAACACTTATATAAATTCCATTTCAAGCTTTCTCTTGGTCTTCGGCTTGGGATACAAAATGAGCCTTGGGATTGGGGTGGCGCTATGCCTCGGCGCGGTGATAGGAGACACCCTATTCATGTTCACTGGGGTGCCCATAGCACAGGCGGGGATAGTCTCTGTCATCGCATACATAGCTGTAGGGATTGCAGTAGCCATAATATCGACCCAGCTAGGCGAGCTCAGCTCGATAATGCCGCATGACAAGGGAGGTGCGTACTCGTACGTGAGCAGATCCTTCGGAAGCGAGCTTGGATTTATAACAGGCATGCTCCTGTTCGTAGGGTATTCGGCGATGATCTCTGCTGCTGCATACGGCTTTGGCGGATACTTCCTCTTTCTTGCCGGAATAAGCAACAGCGACGTGCAACTGCTTGCGTCGATAGCGATAATATTACTCGTGTCTGCAGTCAACATGCGCGGCATAAAGAATACTGTGGAGCTGGCCAAGGTGCTCCTTGCAGTTGCGCTGCTTACAGTGGCGGCATTCGTGGTTTTTGCGGTGTTTCATGGATACAGCTCAGGCACCATAAATTATCTGCTTGTACGCAATGCGGCGCAGGACGCTCGCGGCTCGCTGGTGCAGGCAGTGACAGCGATAGTCTTTGCCTATACCGGATTCCAGGTGATAGGAACGCTTGCAGACAACATAAAGGGGGAAGGCAGGGCCGTGGTAAAAGTTATGGTGATATCGTTGCTCATAGGAATTGTAGCATATGTAGCAGTCACAATTGGACTTGCACTCCTAATACCACCTTCGCTCGCGACCATAAACGCAAACCCGCTGATATATGCGCTTAACTATGCGAATGCACCCTACCTGCTGACTTTCTTTGTTGGGATTGGATCCCTTCTGGCAATAGCGGCGTCGATGATTGCGATTACGTTCATGGCATCAAGGCTCATACACCAGATAGGAAAGGACAGGCTACTACCTAAAGCTGCAGAGGCTTATGATGATGAAAAAGGAGTCGCTACAACAGGAGTAGTAGTTACAGGCATATTATCCATAGCGCTGCTCTTCTCTGGAGGTCTCTACTCCATGCTCTCTATAAGTAACTTCGGCATAATCTTCTCCTGGATAATGTCCTGCTTTGCGCTCATAAACTTCCACAGGAGGAAGATATCTGGAGGCTTCACCGCGCCTTACTACCCGTACCTCACGGTGATAAGCCTGGTAGCCAGCATAATATTTATGTTCGGCCTTCCGAGCAAAAGCCTGGCGCTGGGAGTCATAGTCATCCTAATGCTTCTTGTCGTATACTACACTGTTATCGAGATGAGGTATAAGAAGGTCCCGCGCGAGCGCCTTTTTGACTAAGTCAAGAGAAGGGCAGACGGCTTACTTTGAGCCGTTTCATATCATTTCGATTCCAAGAGACTCAGGTTCCTCTTTTTTCCGTCTCCTCTTTGCAACAAGAAACAGCAGTGACAAAAGCACCGCAGATATGATTGCATATGCTATTGGGAAAGTGCCGCTGTTCGTGGAGCGGCTTACTGCCCTTGCCTGGATAGGTGCAGCAGTGGTGGGCTGCGCCTTTGCAAACAGGCCGATAGTCGACCTTGTGCCATTCATTGAAAGGTGCACCTTGCATGAGGTGGAATTTATAGAATATCCGGTTGCAGGCGCCCATTCTCCACTATTTAATTTATACACCGAGATGCCCGTTGACCCTGCAGTGCACGGATATCCTAGAACCGCACTTACAGTTATGCCGTCAGGCGGAGAGACGGTAACGTTGAATCCGCTTATCAAGTAATACCCAGGAATTGCCGGTCCTGCAGAATATTTGGTCACATTGATTGCCTCCACAACTGCAGTATTGGAGCTGGATGATACCTCGCCCATGAAGTTAAGCCCTTCTATGTTAAAGTTAAGTGAACGATACCTTGACAGGTTGACTGTGCCATAATATCCGGTCCCGTATGACATTATGCTTACCTGGCTCTGTATCGGGGCTGCAACCACTTTCTGCGCAGGCGCAGCCGCGCATACTGAAACGTTTACGGTGTCTATTATTGGAAGGTAGGATATGGAAAGCAGTGTAATGCTGTAGTTTATCCCATTGTAGTCGCCAAGATACTGCTGCTTCTTAAGCGCGAGATCGTAAGAGGTATTTGCAACGGACACACCTGCAGTTGATGGTGTTATGTAGTTCTCAACCAGGATGATAGATCTATTAAGAAGGGATATGCCCTGCGTCTCCTTCTGCGTGAAGTTTGATATGTATGTGCAGCTC
>VFSW01009385.1_pt1 | contig 13973 bp, 26 predicted proteins | sample 5358111 | NCBI WGS metagenome assembly VFSW01 (sample SAMN11554181, study PRJNA540505) | mine drainage metagenome | isolation source: sediment from site ElyBrook_90M | place: USA: Ely Copper Mine, Vershire, VT | collected 2017
GCCCGGCCGGCCTCGATCTCTGTAGACCTATGGAGGAGAAAGTTCCCAGGTCATCGGCCATATCCGGTCTTTCCCCTGGTGACGTAGGGGGGGGTGGTAGGGTCGTATTCGTTATGGCAAAACGGAAAAGCGTCGGGAGACAGGGCGACGAGCGGAAGTGTCCAGAGTGCGGGACGTGGTACGTCCTCCAGCACTCCCGTCAGGCATATTGCACTTTTGCCTGTTCGGCCGCCGCCTTCGTCGCCTCGTCGACGGAGCAGCATCAGAAACGGGGACCCGCCTACGAGGCATGGAGGCGGGGAATGATCGAGGCAGCTAATCGCCTCATGAGAGAAGGGAGCTAGCACCATGGGAGTCAGCCGGATCGAGAACCCCCCGACCATTCGTGTGTCGCAAGGGGGTATCTATGCCGACCTCACGACTGAGGACGCCTCGGCCCTGTTCCATGACCTCGGGGAAACCCTCCAGGAGGAGCACCGGATCGGCCAGACCCCCTCGGCCGACGAGGCCCTGGCCGAGGGGGAGAACGGAACGAAGGACCCGGGCGAGGAGGCTCCGCCGGATCCGGTCCCGGGGGCGGGGACCTCGACGGTTCCTCCGACCGTCACTCCGACCCTTTAGTCTCGGGGGTGTGATCCACGGCGGCGAGCTTCTCGGGGTGGTCTCAGATGACGGGATACTCGCCGCCGTGGTCGCCTTCGGGACGGTCTCCGTGGGCGGGATCATCCATGCGGTCTGGCGGTTAGGGACGATCAATTCCAAAGTCGACGGAGTAGTCGACCGGGTCGCCCGCCTAGAGGAGCATGAGGACGCCACCCCTAGCAGGAGGCGGGAGTGGCCTCCCGATGAACGGCGGAGGCGGACCGGCCATCGTTAGGGCGGCCCTGGTCGAGACGTGAAGAGGGGGGCTTCTCGTCCCCTTCCCGGTCGAGAGCCCCCCTCCCGTGGTACGTTACGCGAGGACCCCGCCTTCCCCGGGGATCGGAGACCAAACACCCGATCGAAGGGAGAGAAGGTGAAGTCAGACCCGACCGCAGCGGCTCAGAAGTGGGCCTCGGCGATGGGGGCCGCCACGACCGCCTACACGGAGGGAGTCCAGAGGGTCCAGACGGCCCCGGGACAAGCGGCCGCCCGTCAGATCAACGTCTACACCGCTCGGGTCCTTGAGCGTGCCAACGTCTGGGCGACGAATGTCGCCGCCGTCTCGCTCCAGGCTTGGCAGCAAGCGTCGACCCAAAAGGGGGCGACCCGTCTCGCCTCCGGTGCCCAGGCCGCCCAACCGAAGTTCCAAGCGTTCATGACGGCCCTCTTGCAGTACGAGGCGAACGGCCTCACGCAGCTTCCCGCCCGGGGAGACTTCGCGGCCAATCAGCAGAGGATGGTCGCCTGGTCGAACTACATGCACAACTTCGTCAAGCCTGCGGGGACCTGATGGGAGCGGCCCTAGAGACGATCGTCGGATACGCCTCCAGTCCTGGAGCGGCATACACGGCGGTCACCATGAACAACGGCGACTCGCTCACGGTGAGGAACTTCCCACCGGCGAATCCCGCCTACCTCATGGACTTGATCCGAGGCGACGCGACGAAGGGGGTCACCCGGGTCCGGTCACCTCTCCTGCACGACAACGTGAAGGGCATTCACCTAGCCCTCTCCGAGAACCCCTCATCGTGGGGATTCCCGACGCCGGGGTGGCAGACCCTCAAGCCTCAGGACACTCTCATCCTGGAGGTCACGGGGGCGACGGCCGCCTATGACGTCGCCGGTCTCTCGATCTACTACACGAACCTCCCGGGGGCGCAGGCGAGACTTCACTCCCTCGGGGAGATCAAGGGGATGGCGAGGTCCCTCGTCACGGTCGAGGTCGCCGTCACGTCCTCGGCCTCGAATGGCGTTTGGACGGACACGGTCATCACGACGACCGACAACCTCCTCCACGCGAACACGGACTATGCGGTCCTCGGCATGTACGCCGACACCGCCCTGTCCGTGATCGCCGTGAAGGGGATCGACACCGGGAACCTCCGTTGCGGCCTCCAGGGGTCGACGAGGACCTTCGAGCAGAGCGAATACTTCGTCGATCTTTCGCACCGCTCAGGGCTGGCCTGTATCCCGGTCATCAATTCGGCGAACGCCGCCTCGACCTACGTCTCCGTGGCGGACATCGGAGCCTCGACCTCGTCCAACGTGACCTTGTTCCTGGCCGAGCTTGGCCAGAACACGGGCCTATGAGCGAAAGGATTCACCATGGCAAAGCCAATCTCGGAGGTCCTCCACGTTCTCGTCGACGAGATCGACGAGGGACACGGGAGGAACAAGGGCGAGCTGCACGACGCGATCCGTGAGCACTTCAACGAATCGACGGAGGAAGGCTCAGAGGCGGAGGGCGAGGGCTCGCCGGCCGGCGAGGACTGATCCGGTGCCATCCCCGATCAACACCCCGACCGCCGGGGTAGGGTCCGCCGTCACGGTCCCGACGACAAGTGAGACCGTGGCGGCGACTTCGGGGCCGGTCAATGCCGACAACGTCGAGACCGGGGTCGCCCTGGACGCCACGATCGACCTCTCGACCGGAGTCGGGGCGACGGCCGTCACGATCAAGCTCGAACGGGGAACGTCGGCCGGGGGGACGGCGATCTCCAAAGGTGGGACGTGGGGACCCTTCGCCGTCGCCGCATCGACCAGATACAGCTTCAACGTCCAGGGGGTCGACTTCCCGGGCCTCGTCGCCGGGCAGCAGTACGTCGTGACGGTCACTCAGACGGGGGCGACGGGAAACGGGACCGTCAATACCGCCGTCCTCGGGACGACCGCCTCTGCCGCATCGTGACCGACTTCCTCGGCCTCGACGTCACCCTAGAACCCTCGATCGCCGCCCCGAACCTCCCGATCGTCGGGACCCAGGGGAATCCGGCGGCCGGGGCGGCCGTCGTCCTGACCCCCTCGGCGACCGCCTGGACGAGGCCCCTCGTCCTTACGGCGAGACTCGTTACTTCGGCCGTCGTGGCGACGAGGTCTCCCATCGTCGAGTACCTCCTCGCAGACGGCGAGATCCTCGCCTACGCCCCATCGGTCCTCACGGTGGGCGCCTCCTCGACGTACACATTTACGTTCTCGTCGGTCCTCCCGGGGAACGACGGGAACGGGAGTCAGGTCGGCGGCTACAACTATCAGGTGATGCACCATCTCTGGCTCCCCCCCTCGGCCCAGGTCAAGATCGTCGTCCTGAACATGGACGTCGGCGACCAATGGTCGATGATTACCTACGCCTACGAGGTCGCCCAACCTCCAAGCTCCGAGGTCCGTCACCGGCTCCAGCCTCACCAGGCGATCTCCTGACGTGAGCCTGTTCCCCGAGGCCCAACTCGTCTACGCCTTCGCCCCTCAGATCCCGGCCGCCACCGCTTCGTACTCGACCGACCTCACCTTCCCGGCAGCGACCGTCGTCGCCGTCTCCTGGAAGGTCCCCCCGGGGCCTCGGGGATACATGGGATGGGCGCTAGGGGCCTCGGGGGACCAGTTGATCCCGAATAACGTCGGCGAGTGGATCGTGACCGACGACGAGGAGGACGTCTGGAACCTCACGGAAACGATCACGACGGGGGATTTCACCTTCCTCGGCTACAACAACGGGACTTACGCCCATAGCGTGTTCCTACGCTTCCTCTGCGTGCCTCTCTCGGTCGGGGCGGCGATGCCGAAACTGTTCATGGAGCCGATCCCGAACGACAAGCTCAACCCGCCGGACGCCTCCTCGATCCTCGTCCCCACCCGATCCCTCGACGAGGCCATAGCGACCACGTCCGGGATCGGAGTGAGGCCGTGACGTCGTGGCGACGGGCGACGTCGAGGACTTCCTCCTCGAAGTAGGGAACGATCCAACGGAAGATCTCGCCGACTTCACAAAGGCCGTCTCGGGCGCCGGGTACGCGTCCCTCACCGGATTAGGCCAGACGACCGCCCCCGGGGGTCTGACCCAGGACGGTGACTTCACCATCGAGGACAAGACGGGCCTAGGGTTCGACTACAACGGACCTGGAGGAGTCACCTTGTCCGTACAACAGCCCGCCGGTTATCCGCCGGGGCCGGGAGGAGTGACGATCGTCGACTCGATAGGCGGCGGGATCCTCATAGAGGAGCAGGGGGCCGGACAACTGTCGATCGACGGCTACGGGACCGGCGGGATCTCGATGCTTACGAGGGGGGCCGAGATCAACGTCTCGTCTGGCGGAGGCAACCTCCAGGTAGGAAATAGCGGCGACCTGATCGGTTTCTACGGGGCGACACCGCTCGCCCAACAGGCCGCCCCGACCACCCTCGCCGAGGTCATCACCATCCTGACGAATCTCGGCCTCTGTCAATAGGATTGCCGCCATGGCCGCAAAGTGGAAGGTCACCGGGCAGCGTCAGACCACGATCAACAACGGCCAGACCTACGTCCCGGCGATGATCGTCTCATTCGTGACGGGGGAGGGGAACGCCGGGAACGTCACGGTCCCCCACTACGACTACACCCCCGACCGGGTCACGTCGGCCGTTCAGGACGCGGCCGACCAGGTCGATCAGGTCGGGAACATGCGATCGAAGGACTGGGAGAACCCGGGATTCCTCTCGGGGGTCTGAGCCGATGGGCGGGATCCTCTCAGACCTTGGCGAGGTGTTCAATCCGGTTGACTGGTACCACGCGGCCGACAAGCTCTGGCACGACGTCACCGGGGGGGCCTCCGGCATCGTCGGCACGATCGAGAAGTGGGTCTTACACGCGATCCATTGGGCGATCCAGGGGGTCGAGAACGACATAGCACTCGTCCGGGGAGCGATCGCCGGGGTGGCCTCTGCGATCGACGACGGCCTCCAGGCCGTCTGGCACGGCCTCGACCGGGCCTATCAGGACGCCCTCGCTGTTGGGAAGGAAGTCGAGACCTTCGCCGTCCATGAGGCCGAGGCGGTCGGCCGGGACGCCGAGCACTACGCCGACGACGTTGGGTCCTTCGTGGTCCACGACGTCCTCGACCCGGCCGTCCATGAGGTCGAGCACCTCGTCGACGCGGTGGAGTACGACGCCGTCCGGGGCCTCGACTGGCTCTATCACGACGTCGTCCTCCCGATCGCCCACGACGCCCGGGAGGCTTACGACAAGGCCGTGGCGATCGCCTCGTGGGTCGACCATGAGGCCCTCGACGCCGTCCATCTCGTCTCGAAATGCTGGGACTTCCTGACGTGGGTCGCCGACCACCCAATGCACGCCCTGGAGATGCTCCCGAAGCTCCTGGAGGACGCCTACGCCGCCCCGGCCGCCTCAAAGATCGAGACGGAGGTCTCGTCGGTCTGGAGTGACCTGGAGAAGGGTCTGGAAACCCTCGTCGGCGACTTCACGTCGGCGGCCGACAAGTGACCCCGGAGGCCCCCGGCGAGGCCCAGGCGGCGGAGAGGGTCGTCGACCGCATCGGGGCGACGGTCGCCCGCCATGTCGCCCAGGTCCGGGAGGCGGCGACAGAGCGGGAAGCGACCGCCCGCCAACAGAGGATGGAGGAGGTCGCCTCGTCGATGCACGACGAGCTCGTCCCCTCGATCGGCCCTCTCGTCGAGGAGCTCCTCGCCGTCACCCCGGAGGGTCACCCGGCGAGGCCGCTCCTGGAGTCCCTTCAGTCGCCGGACAATCCGCTCCTTGCCATCCTGTTGACGATCGTCGGCTACATCGGGATGATCCTCGCCCTCCCGGGGGCGATGGCCTCCATCCTGGTCCAGCAGATGAAAAATGAGCTCTGGTGCCACAACCGGACCGTGCCGCTCTCGCCGGCCGATCTGGCGAACATGGTCGTCCAGGGCTACCTCGGCCAGTCGGTCGGCGAGGAGATGGCCGGTCAGTCCGGCCTCTCGGCCGACAACTTCGACCTCATGGTGAAGGTCGTCGGGATGCCGCCCTCGCCGCAGGACCTCTTCGAGATGTACCGCCGGGGGATCATCGGCCTCGACCCCTCCTCGTCCGGGATCGACTACACCGGACCGGCTCCCCTGAACGTCGTCGACGGCCTGAAACAAGGCCATACGAAGGACGAGTGGATCGACGCCTTTAAACGGCTCGCCTTCGTGCGGCCCTCGGCGACCGACTTCGTGGCGGCCGCCGTTCGGGAGCAGCTCGACTACGAGACGGCGGCGAGATGGGCCGAGTCGGTCGGCCTCGACTTCTCCGTCGACGTCGACAATCCCCCCTTCGACACTCAGGGGGTCAATGATCCCTCCGCCTATCCGACCCACACGTTCTTCGACGTCCTTTTCGACATAGCCGGGAGACCGCCGGGGCCGGTCGAGGCGGCCGATATGGCCTGGAGGTCGATTATCCCGTGGGAGGGGACCGGGCCTCACGCGACGACCTTCCAACAGGCGATCGCAGAGTCCGACGTCAAGACGAAGTGGACCAACGCCCTCCAGGCCGCCTCCGCCTGGAGGCCGACCGTGACAGAGATCGGGATGATGTACGCCGCCGGGGTCATCGACGACCAGACGGCGGAGAAGTTCTGGACGTGGATCCACGTCCCGGACGGCCTCCTCCCGACCGTGAAGTCCCTCTACGTCCTGGAGGCCGCCCGCACGGAGCGGGAGACGGCGAAGGAGAACGTCGTCCAGCTCTACCTACAAGGAGCACTCTCCGACGCTCAGGCGACGTCGGAGCTGGAGGCCCTCGGTTTCGCCTCGGCGGTCGTCGAGTACCTGCTCAAGTACGCCCAATATCAACGGTTGCAGACGCAAACCGAACGTCTTTTGGAGACGATCGGCCGTAACTACGTCTCAGGTAAGACGACGAATACGGACGCACTTACGGCCCTCCAACATTTCGGGATCCCCGAGGAGGAGGCAACGGGACTGATCCAGGAGTGGGAGACTGCAAAGGCCCTCTCGGTCCCGACCGTGACGGCCGCTCAGATCGCCTCGGCCGTCTACTACTCGGTCGAGTCGCCCGACGACGGCATGGCCGACCTGATCGCCCTCGGTTACACGCCCTACAACGCCTGGAGACTCCTCTCTCTCCGCCTGCACGTCCCGATCCCCGAGAAGGACATTCCCAACCACCCCGGGGCCTCCACCCGGCCTCCTGGACCGCAGATCTGAGACGTCGTGGCCGCCGTCGTTCCTAATCCGACCGAATGGCACAAGAGAAGGATCGAGGCCCTCTCGGCGGCGAACAAGGTTCTCCGGGAACACCTCGAAGAGGCCAAGGCCGCCGCCCGCCGCCATGTAGCCTCCGTGGAGGCGGGGAGGCCCGGGACGGCCCCGGACGACTCCTCCTCCCCGCCTACTGAGTGAGGAGGAGTCGTCAGATGCTCCGTTACAGCGGTCCCGACGTCTCTGCGTACCAGCATCCCGACGAGGAGGCGATCGACTGGAAACGGGTCGCCGCCGAGGGTCACCGGAGGGCCTGGATCAAGTGCTCGGAGTCGGTCGACTACTCGAACCCCTGGACCCGGGTCGACGCCGTCTCCGCCCGTGCGGCCGGAATCTCGGTCGGCTTTTACCACGTCCTCGACCCGGAGGCCGAGGCGGCGGCCCAGGTCGACCTCATCATGAGGACGGTCGACGGCCTCCCTCGGGACTTCGGGATCGCCCTCGACCTGGAGGCGACCTACGGGACCGACTGGAGCCTCTGGTCGACGATCACCCCCGAGGCCCTGAAAGCGTTCCCGGAGAGTGTCGAGAAAAGGTGGGTCTACTCCTCGACGTGGTTCTACGAGTCGGTTCCCGGGATCCCGTGGGGGGCGGAGATCTGGCTCGCTCAATGGGGGTCGATGCCTCGTCGTCACCTCACCTGTTGGCAGTACGCCACGAATCAGTACGTCCCCGGCATCCCGGAGTCGGTCGACCTCAACAGGTGGTACTGGTGAGCGCCGAGGTCGAGGAGGAGGCTCAGGCCCTCTCCCTTGCCAACAAGGCCAGGACGGCCCGCCTGTCCGCCGAGGGGATCCGTCTGGAGGGGACGAATGACCATTACACCCATCGGCTCCTAGAGGAGCTTGTCGGCGAGAGGGTCTGGACGGTCCGCCTCCGCCATGAACAATGGCTCGCCGAACAGCTCGACGAGGCCGAACGAATCGCCGCCCGCCGCCGGATTGCGGCGATCTCCGTCCCTCCGATTGGAAAGGCCCCCTGAATGATCCAGCTCCCGTCCTCCCTCCAGTCCATGATTACGACCGGCCTAAAGGTCGCCCACGGCCTCGCCCTCGTCGTCGCCGGGATCCTCTATCTTGTCCACGGCCCGGTCGACGTCGTCGCCGCCCTCCTCACCTTCGCCGGGGTGGGATCCGCCGGGGCGGCGGCCGTCTCCCCTGACCGTCCCGGTCACGTCCACGCCCCGGGATCCGTGACGACCGTCCAGACGATCCGGTCGCCGGGTACGTCTGGCGGCGGATCTCAGGGGGTAGGGTCTCTCTGACGGTTTTGACGTGACCAGTCGGACGAGGCCCCCGGATCGGCTCTGATCTCCGGGGGCCTCGTCGCGTCCGGGAAAGTTCTAAAGCGCGAGCCCGGACGTGCCGATAAGATCCATGAGGCCGGACGAGCGATCCGGCGAGAAAGAGAGGTCACGTCATGACCACCCCCGCAGAGCCCACCCCCGAGGTCCGCGCCCTGGAGGCCGCCCGCCATCTGTTGCGAGACGCCGTCCAGATCGCCTCGACGCCGACCGATCCGTGGATCGTGGCGAAGCTCCCCAAGGGCGAGGAGGCCCGCTCGAAGGCCCGTGAGAGGGCCTACGACGTCGACAGCCTCGTCCGGGTCGCCGCCGCCGAGTGCGCGACGACCGGCCTCAACGACTGGTCGTGCGACTACTGGAGGGGCCGCCTCCGTGTCTCCCTCGACCTCTTCGCCGAGGCCATGGGTCGCGTTCCCGTCGAGTGGCCGGTCGTGGTCTCATGACCGACAACCTCCGCATCCGTGAGATCGAGGACCAGGCTCGCCGTTCGTACCTCGTCTGCTGTTCGACGGAGATCCCCTATCCGGCTCCTAACGAGCCGTCCTACTGCGACGAGTGCGGGTCGGTCTTTACGGTCATCCCCGACCGTTGTCCGACGTGCCGACGCCTGATCTCCGACACCGACTCGACCGGATGCGAGACGGAGACGGGTCAGAGGTACTGCCTCGACCACCTCCCACGGTCGGCCGCCCCGGACCTCTTCGACAGGTACCAGAGGCTTCTCGCCCGGACGAAGGCCCGCCCGGCCGTTCAGCGGTCGTGACCGTCCCGAAGTGGGGAACGCCTGCGGGCGGGGAGGCTCCGGCCTCCCCGCCCTCGGCGCGTCAGGCCCACGTCGCCTACGACCCAATCCGCTCCCGAGTCGTCGAGTACCACGCCGTCGTCCCGTGCTTATGCGGGGCGACCTTCCCCGGGGCGGCCGACACCCCCGGCGAGGCCGTAACGATCGCCTGGGCGAAGTGGCGGACTCACAAGGACGAGGCGGAGAAACGGGAGGCCCGGTCGTGAGCGTCGTCCAGGTCTGGGGCGATGGTCATTGTGCTGCCTGCGAGGCGACCTCGCCGCCCTCGGCCCTCATGTGCGAGACCTGTTGGAAGAAGGTCCCTCGGAGGATCGCGGAAGCGACCTATACCGCGTTCAATCTCTGGAGAGCGGGTCGAGTCTCTCTCGCCGTCCTCCGGTGCGTACAGATGGCGGCCGTGCTGACCGTCGACCCCGACGCATCATTCGACATGCTGACAGGGTTTGTGAACTGGTAGCCGAAACGGGGCCTCGGCCCCGTCATCCCGGGGTCGCCGCCCGGGGTCTGAGGATGGCAGGCGAGACGAAAGGACAGCACGTCATGACCGATACACCCGCAAACACGGCCCCCGAGAAGGCCGAGACGAGTGAGATCGTCGAAGTCAACTTCCAGGGCCTCCCGATAAAGCTCCGGGCCTCCACGGACCCCGAGGCGGCTCAGAGGCGGATCCTGGAGCGACTGTTCGCCTCGAACTCGATCGAGGAAGCCTTCGACGTATGGGAGGGTCAGTCCTCCGAAGATCTGGAGGGTCGGACCTTCACGATCACCGGGGTCCGTTGGGCGCCCTACACCCGGCCCGAGGACGGCGAGAAGATCCCTCTCGCCGAGGTCTCCCACGTCGACGAGGACGGCGAGGAGCTTCGCCCCTTCGTGACCACGGCGGCGAACCTCGTCGGCTTCCTGCTCGCCGCCGAACAGGGGGGATGGTTCCCCTTCACGGCCCGGGTCGTGGGCGAAAAGACTTCCCGGAACCGGACCGCCCTCCGTTTCGCGAGGGTCTGATGGCCTCCCGGGGTGCGGCCGCTCGCTCAGGTCTCACCCCGGACGAGGTCCGGTCGATGCTCCTGGGACGGCCTTCGCGGGTCGAGGAGCCGACCGGAACGGGGCCGGGAGGGACGGTTGCATCCTTTGTCGACCGTCCCTCCCGATGTTCCCGTTGTCGCCGGGTCGAGGACGGCCTCTACACCTTCGACGTCCCGGGGGCTTGGGCGACCGACCTCAACAACTACGAGACGATCGACCGGGCCGTGAGGATGCTCCGCCGCCTCCGGGGGATCCGGTCGGTCCTCCTCTGTCTCGCCTGCGTCGAGGCCCTCGGGGGACACTCTCCCGAGACCGTGGCGGCGAGGGCCGAGGAGTGCGATCCTGTCCAGCAGCACTTACCGATCTAGCGAGAGGGGCCTCCACCATGGCTCAGGCCATATTCTGCGACCAGTGCGACGAGGGCCGATTGGCCTTCGTCGTCGTGAGTTTCTACAACACCCCGGTCACTGAGGCCGTCTGCCTCCCCTGCCTGCCTCAATGGCTCGTAGACCTCACCGGGGCGATAAAGGGCCTTCCGAACGGCGAGGAGGTCGTTTCCGGCATGATGGCCGCCATGGCGGCCGCCCATCTCCCGGAGCAGGCCGAGGAGGCCCCGAAGGAGGCCCCTGAGGCCCCTCAGACGGCCCAGGAGGCCCCGGACGAGCAGCTCGCCTTTCCAGGTACCGCCCGGGTCGTGAAATCGACCCACGGACACCGCAAGACTCGATCCTCGCCTCCTGAGGACGGCGAGGCCGCCGCCGAGACCTCCGCCTCCTGACCCCGCCCGGACCGATAGTCCATGGCCGGGGGGGGAGACCTCCCGGCGGGCCTCCAGTGGTTCCAGTCCATCTGGTCGGCCGCCTCGGAGGGGATGACGACGGCCGACGTCTGGTCGGCCATACGAGGGGCGGCCGAGTCCCAGGCCGCTTTCCTTCTCGGGACAGAGGTCGGGATCCCGGAGACCGCCGCCGAGGTCTCGGCCCGCGCCCAGGAGCTACTTAGCGGCCTGACGATCTTCGACGTCAATCAGATGAGGGCGGCGGCCGGTCAGATGGTGACGGCGATGGGCAACCTCTCGGCCGCCTCGATCGAGGAGGTCATCGACGAGTCGATGATCGGCCGTCCCCTGACCGCCATGACGGGGGTCGAGACCGGCCTCCCGCCGATCTACCGGGCAAGGATCAACTACTCCGCCGTCGACTTCGAGGGGAACGGCTTCAGCGACTGGACGTCGCTCTTCCTCCAGGGGGAGCCGGGGACGAAGGGCGAGCTGCTCGCCCGGATCCAGAATCAACTTCAGGCCCAGGTCGAAAGCGGGACCGGATCTCCCCCGGCCGCCGCCCTGGGCGAGATCCACGCCATCTCTCTGGAGACGGTCTAGTCACCGGGAGGTCACGTCAGATGTGCCTCGACGACCTTTTCGACGCCCTCTCTCGCCCGGTGAAGTGCCCGGCTTGCGGGGGCGAGGTCCAGTGGCATTGCCAGAGCGTCACTTGCGATCTTTTCTACTGCCCAACGTGCCCGGCGACGATCGGATTTCGTCAGGACGAGCTCGTCGCCATCCCGGCCAAGTTCAATCTCACTTCATCGTGAACAGGCCGGTCCCTCTCCACTACCTCTCGCCGAACGACCGGGTCTCCTCGCCGGATTGCCTGGTCACCTTCGACACTGAGACGACATGGGCCGAGGAGGGCCGGGTCGAGATCCACCGGCCTCGATGCTGGGCGGCGATCGCCGTCCTCCGCCACGGAGTCGAGCAGGGCCGGGACCGGGTCCGCTCCCTCACGGGATCCTCGATGGCCGACCTCGGCGAGACGATCGACCGATGGGGCCGGGAACGCCGGGAGACGTGGGTCTACGCCCACAATGTCGGATTCGACCTCGCCGTCTCCGGTCTCCCCCTCCACCTGGTCGAGCGGGGATGGGAGGCCAAAGACTTCTACTTCGGCCCCGAGATCTCATGGGTCGTTCTCCTCCTCGACGGTCACAAGATCGTCATTACCGATTCGTTCTCCTGGCTCCCGGCCTCCCTCGGCGAGATCGGCCGATGGATCGGGAAACGCAAGCGACCCCTCCCGGCGAACGATGCCTCGATCGAGGAGTGGGGCCTTAGATGCCTCCGGGATTGCGAGGTCCTCGCCACGGCCCTCCTGACGGTTATGGACTGGTGGGATCGCGAGGAGCTTGGAGCCTGGGCGATCACCGGGGCCGCCTGCGGATGGCACGCCGCCCGCCATATGTTCCCGAGGCGGTCCCTCGTCGTCGGCCCCGATCCCGAGAGGACCCCGCTCGAACGGGAGGCGATCTACGGCGGGAGGCGGGAAGCCTTCGTCTCGGGGAACGTGAAGGCCCGCCTCGTCGTCGATTGGGACTTCCACCAGGCTCACGCGACGGTCGCCGCCACGACCCCGCTCCCGCAGCTCCCCGGCCGTCACTTCGGCCGCATCGCCGATCCAGGGCTCCTGATCGCCTCCGACTCGATCGGCCTGATTGCACGGGTCAGAGTGACGACCGACGTCCCTTGCGTCCCGGTCCGCCATAAAGGCGAGGTCTGGTGGCCGGTCGGCACGTTCGAGACCGTCCTCTGTACCCCGGAGCTTCGCCTCGTCCTCGACCTCGGCGGTTCGCTGGAGGTCGTCGATGCCTGGAGCTACCGCCTCGGGACCCCGCTCGTCTCCTGGGCGAGATGGGTCCTCGCGGTCGACGCCGGTCAAGTCCATGACGTCCCCGAGGTCTGCCGAAAGGTCGTGAAATCCTGGGGGCGGTCGGTCATCGGCAAGTTTGCTCAGAGGTCGTCGAGGGAGATCGCCTCACGGCCTGCCACCCGGCCGGGGTGGCACTTCGAGACCGGCCGCCTGGAGGGAAGCGGGGCGGACGTCGACGTCGTGACGATCGGAGGCCGGGAGAGATTCATAGCAAGGGACCAGGACGGCCGAGACTGTTTCCCGGCCGTGTTCGCCTTCGTGGAGTCGCACACTCGGGCGGCCCTCACTCGACTCGTCCTCTCCCGTGAGCCTGGCCGGGTCCTTCAATGCGACACTGACGGATACCTGGAGCGTTTAGGTCGCCTCGATCTCGTCCAGGCCCCCGACGACGTCCCGTCTCCCTTCCGGCTCCTGGAGAAACACCGCTACCGCAAGGTCCGGGTCATCTCCGCCCAACAGCTCGACTTCGGAGTGACCCGTCGTATGGCCGGGGTGTCGAGGGCCGCCCGCCAACTCGGCCCCGACCGTTTCGCCTGGCACGACTGGCCGGGCCTCCGTTGGCAGCTCCAGCACTCCCGCCCCGGGACCTACACACGGACCTCCCGCGAGGTCCAACTTCACGGCGATCAGGTCCGCCGATGGATCCTCGACGATGGGTCGACGACTCCCGTCACGATGTACGTCGACGAGGAGGGGGAGAATCAGGTCGCCGCCTTCTCCCTCCCGTGGTATCTCGTCGGCAGGCAGGCCCTCGGCCGGGTCCAGCACCCGACCCTCTTCGGCCTCTACTGACCGAACCCCTTACGATACAAGGGCATTAGTGGCCTTCTCCTAGTCCATTGACGGACGGGGGTCGAGGCCGGCGGACCTCTCATATGAGGAATACGGGGAGGCTATCTCCTGGCATATAGCCTGACAGTACGTTATTCCATTGACTAGGGCACGACCCCCGGCATCGAGAACACCCTTTAGTTGT
>VFSW01009386.1_pt1 | contig 13973 bp, 14 predicted proteins | sample 5358111 | NCBI WGS metagenome assembly VFSW01 (sample SAMN11554181, study PRJNA540505) | mine drainage metagenome | isolation source: sediment from site ElyBrook_90M | place: USA: Ely Copper Mine, Vershire, VT | collected 2017
TCACGGCGCGCATCGGCGATCCCAGCGGGAAGAAGGCCACGCGTCCGCAGCTGACTGCCGACGAGATCGAAGCGAACATGCAGAGCTACCGGCAGCAGGCTTCTCGCGTGCTCGATATGGAGCGCATTACGGTTCGCTACAATTCCGAGTGGCTGGGTGCGCTCTCGGTCGCCGAGCTCGTGACGCTCGCCGGAAAGACCACGGTCGCACAGATGCTCGAGCGCAACGACTTTCGCGAGCGCTACGAGAGCGGCGACCCTATCTCGTTGCACGAACTGCTCTACCCGATCGCGATGGCGTACGACTCTGTCGTCGTCAGGGCGGACGTCGAGCTCGGCGGCGTCGATCAGTTATTCAACCTCCTCATCGGCCGCCACTACCAGCGCGAGCTCGGTCAGCCGCCGCAAATCTGCGCGATGGTGCCGTTGCTCGTGGGGCTCGACGGCGTGCAGAAGATGAGCAAGTCACTGGGCAATTACGTCGGCGTCACCGAACCGCCCGAGACCCAGTTTGGCAAGCTCATGTCGTTGCCCGACGCGTTGATTCCAACGTACGCACGCTACGCAGCATTCCGCTCGCAGGAGAGCGTCGAGGCCTTGCGTCGGGACCTGGAGTCGCAACGCGAAAATGCGATGAACGCGAAAAAACAGCTCGCATGCGAGATCGTCGAGCGCTACCACGGAGTGGATGGGGCGGAGCGCGCACGCGCGTACTTCGAGCGGACGGTGCAGCGCAAAGAGTTTCCGGACGACCTGCCCGAAAGCGTCGTGAACACGAGCACGCCGCTCATCAGCAGCGTGCTGGTTCGTTCCGGACTGGCCGGCAGCAAGCGCGAGGCAGAGCGCCTGATCAAAGGTGGTGGCGTACGCATCGAGGGCGTCGTGATAGACGACCCTAACGCGGAGTGGAAGTGGTGGGCCGAGCCGGTAAGAGTGTCGGTTGGAGCGCGAAGGTTTGCGCGGGTGGATGCCCGCTTGTCGCCGTCTTAACGGGAAACTTCTCGCTTGACTTGCTGGCAAACGTCGTCGGTATGCAGGAGCGCGCGGTGATTGAGAACCAGCTTGAACGCACCGATCATGACCACCTAGGGAAGTTGCTAACATATGCCGCTGGCTACGATGCCACGCACGTTATATGGATTAGCAGCGATTTGCGCGACGAACATCGCGCTGCCCAGCAACTAAAGACGGATACGCCGGCCAGCACTTGGTCGAGCAAGAACGCATCGTCGACGCGGCGCTGGCGGAATAGGCCGACAACACGTGACGCTGCCGCGGGCGTTCTAACCTACGGATTGATCGTTATCGGTGCGTTGTACCGGGAGTACAGGATGGTGACGGTGCCCTGCTTCGTCGTGACGATGGCGCGGGCCGGCAGCCGGTTTGCGCCGACGTAGAGCTGCACCGGGATGTTGTCGGCGGTAAAGGTATATTCGTGAAGGCGAGCGCCGCCGACGCTCCGCCAGCCACGATCGCGAAGCGTGCGTTTGACCTCCGGGGTGATTCGGAGCCAGTTTTGGTTTACAAGCTGGTGAATCTGCGGGGAGATGAACGGCGAGTGAAACGTCCGGCCGTGCGCCGTCATGTAGAGGCTGTTGCCGATGATGACGTCGGTGACGTTCGGGACCGGCACGATGCGCCACCGATCCGGCGCGACGTAATCGACGAGAACGGTGTGGCCGGTTGAAAGCCGTTCGCTGGCGTGCCACGAGTGCGCCGATTCGAACGCCGCCCTGACCTTCACGAGATCGCCGTAGGGATCGGCGTTTGCGAGAATGGGAGGCACGGCGATCGCGAGCGTCGCGAGGGCGAAGATGAGGCTGCGGGACATGTAGCGGTTCCCTCCAGAGCGTTTAGCGGGTATTCCCCATATGATCGCGCCTTTCTATGCCAAAATGCCGGTAGTCCTGGTTGCAGAGCGCGGCCCGGCGATGTGATTCGAGGTTTGAACCCCTTTGAGGACGCGAGAGACGGACTTCTGGGCCACCGAGCGATGAAAAAGTCGATTGGGTGCGCAAAAGGGTGCAGCTCTCCCGTCGTTTTCCCGCGCGTATACCGCGGGGTGCTCATGTTGCCGCTGCCTGGGGCGGAGGCGATCGCAAAGCGGCAATGCGCTGCAGAATCTCCGCGAACAACGCTCGTGGAATCGCGACCTCCGCCATCTGGAACGCGACGTAGCGGCCGCGGCTGACGACCTTTGCAGCGATCTTGATCAGTTTCTCGCGCAGGCTCGTGAGCGACCACTTTTCAATACCAAACGTATATTCGTCCTCGCAGTATTCGCAGCTTGCGTGCGTCGCATCGTTTCTCGCGCGCCATTTGGCGTAGGTTCCGCGCACCAAGCCGGACGAGCGAAGCCGGCTAGGGCGCGGCAGAGGGCGCATAAAGACTCGAAACGCGATCGGGCGCCAGGCGGTCTCGGCCGAGGGCTGCGCTATTCCATTCCCGAAGGGAATGAACGATGCGCGTTCTCGTGATCCACGGACCGAACCTCAATTTGCTCGGCGAGCGGCAACCGGAAATCTACGGGTCGCAGTCGCTCGCGGAGATCGATTCGGCGATCGTGCAAGAAGGGCGACAGCTCGGGGTCGAGGTGCGATGCGTTCAGCACAACGGCGAAGGGCACATCATAGACGCATTGCACGCAGCGCGTGGCGAGTACGATGCCGTCGTGCTCAACCCCGGCGCGTACGCGCACTATTCACATGCAATCGCCGATGCCGTCGCTTCCATCGGCATGCCCGTTGTCGAAGTGCATCTCTCCAACATCGCAGCCCGGGAGCCGCATCGCCGCGTGAGCGTTACCGCCGCGGCGTGCGCGGGGAGCATTAGCGGCTTCGGTCCTCGCTCCTATCTCATGGCGCTGCGAGCCGTGCGGGAAATCTGCGGAAAGTAAGGCGTTTTATCCGCAATGGCGGGAGGAAGCACTGCCCTGCCTACGTATAGGACCCGACAGCCGGCAAGAGCTGCCGACCAACGGTTCTCGCGCTATGAAGGAGATACAAAGTTTGACGAAAGCCGATCTCGTTGATATCGTTGCCGACGAAGGCGAGTTGTCAAAGCGCCAAGCCGGTCAAATCGTCGATCTCATACTCGATGAAATCAAAGTTGCGCTGAAGAAGGGCGACCGCGTCGCACTCACGCCGTTCGGACACTTCGTCGTTCGGTCGCGGAAAGCGCGCGAGGGACGCAATCCGAAGACGGGCGAACGCATCAAGATTGCGGCGCGCAAAGTGCCGGCGTTCGTTGCGGGCAAGTCCCTCAAGGACGCCGTCGGCGGTTCCCGACGCAAGTAAGAAGCGAGAGGTCCTGAAAACGGACCTCTCCCACTCGAACGCGGGCATGTTGGTCACGATCCTCCTCTGCGACGCCGCACAGGCGGTCGGAGGGAAGCTGTACGTCCTCGGAGGCGGCTGGTCGATTACCGGACCGCAGCCGGCTCCGATGGCCGTTGCCCTCAAGCTTTCCGTTCCATGGGCCGATGCAAACCGTCGCTTCAACATCCGCATCGTACTCGTGGACGCAGACGGTCACCCCGTGCGCTTCCCGACGGGCCCTGACGGCGCGGATCAGAGCGTCGAGGTCCCGTTTGCCTTCGAAGCAGGCCGGCCGGCGGGATTGGTTCCCGGCACGGCGCTCGACGGCTGCTTCGCGGTGAACTTTCCGCCGATGCCGCTCGTGCCCGGGGCGCGCTACGAATGGCGCGTGGAAGTCGACGGTCGCTGCGAAGACGCCTGGCGCGTTCCCTTCTCGGTTCGGCCGAACGGCCCGGGCGGGTTCTCCCCCGCCTAACGCGGAAATTCGGGAATATCGGGCCGTAGCGTAGCTTGGTTAACGCGCAACACTGGGGGTGTTGAGATCGCTGGTTCGAATCCAGTCGGCCCGACCAACTCCTTTGCGGTCACGATGCGTCGACGTCGTATTGAAGCGTGTCTTGGCCGAGACGTCGGACGCCGGCGGTGAGAACGTGGGGTTTGGCCGTCCCATCGTGCATCAGATGCTGTACGTCGACGTCTCGCAGGAGCACCGCAGCGTCGGCGATCAAACGCCGGTGGCAGCGCCACCAGAGCGTCTCCGAGCACATGATCGCCGTACGGCGCTCCGACGCTCCCTTCAAAAGTGCGTCGAGCGCTTCGACGAACGCAGGCGTCTGCATGAAATCGGCGTAGGCGCGAAACGAAGGATGGCGCAAGACCACATTCGGACTCTCGGCGTTCACCTTGCGAAAGCCCCCGAGCGCCGGGCTTCGAGCGTACGTCGCGCCGCTCAGCTCGGGCACCCACCGTCGCATCTCGTCTTCCCATACATGCGGGAGCCGCCGGCTCTTCGGCACGGTGCGCACGTCGACGATGCCTGCGACGCGGGCACCGCGAATGAGCGCCGCGAGGTCCTCCGTGCTCGCCGTCCCGTGGCCGAGGGTGAGGAGTGTCTTATGGAAGTGCAGCGAGCGAGTCTTTGAACGCCTGGAGAAACTCGCGCACGTCGCCGTCGTCGAAGACGAACGGCGGCTGGATGCGCAAGACGTTGCCGTAGCGTCCGCCCTTGCCAATCAGGACCTTGCGCTCGCGCATCTCCTCGAGCATTTTCGTTGCGAGATCGGGCGCGGCGCGTTTGCTCGCGCGATCGTGGACGAGCTCGACGCCGATCATGAGGCCCTTGCCGCGTACCTCACCGATTGCCTGAAACGTCGTTGCGAGGTCGCGTAGTCCCGCCATCAACGTCTCACCCTGGCGCTTGCAATTGGCGATAAGGTCGCGCTTCTCGACAACGTCGATGGTCACGAGCGCCGCGCGCGTCGCTACCGGGTTCCCTCCGAACGTGTTGATGTGCGGGCCTTTGAAGGTATCTGCCAGCTCCGGGCGCGTGATCGTGATGCCGATCGGGAAGCCGCTCGCGAGACCTTTCGCCGAGGTGATGATGTCCGGAACGACGCCGTAGGAGGAAACCATGCCGAACCAACCGTCGCCGAGGCGTCCCCATCCAGCTTGCACTTCGTCTGCGATGAGCAGCGTGCCGTACGGCGCGAGCGTCTCCTTGAGCACCCGGAAGTATTCGGGCGGAGGAGCGATGATGCCGCCGACGCCGGAGATCGTCTCCGCGATCATCGCCGCGGGGGAACCGTCGGTCTGCGACTCCACGACGCGCTTTGCGTACTTCGCGCACGCGATCTCGCACGACGGGTACGTCATTCCGAGCGGGCAGCGGTAGCAATACGGATTGGGAAGGAACGCGACGTGCGGCATCTGCGTCGCGAAATTGCGCCATTGGCTTTGACCTGCGAGCGCAACGGTGTACGCCGTGCGCCCGTGGTACGCGTGATCGAGGGAGAGCAGATCGACGCTCTTCTTGGACGTGCGCGCGATGAGCGTCGCCATCTCGTTCGCTTCGGAGCCGGAGTTCGAGAAGAAGGACTTCGTCATGCCTTCCGGCGCGATCTCTGCGATCTTTTCGGCGAGGTCGAGCATCGGTTCGTTGAGGTAGAGCGTGGAGGTGTGAATCAGTTCCTTCGCTTGCTCCGCGATGGCTCGTGCCACCGGCGTGTCGCCGTAGCCGAGCGTGTTCGTGCAGATGCCGGCGAAGCCGTCGAGATATTCGTTTCCGGCATCGTCGCGCACACGCGAGCCGTCGCCGCCGACGAGCGTCAGCGGTTGCTCGTAGTACGTTTGCTGCGCGGGGAAGAAATGGCGCTTCGCGCGCTCCGCGTTATTCTGCATCATTTTCACGGTCAAAGAGCCTCCGGTGCCGGTGCGGTCCAGGTCACATCGGGATGAGAGTCGGTAGTGTCGACACGGGTGATCGCGTCGTACTGTGCTTGCGAGATGCGCGACCGATTGCCCTGCATGAGCAACGCGTACGCGACGAGGCCGCCGGCCAAGCTCAAGGCCCAGCCGCCCGACGACAAGCGCGTGAAAAAGCCGTTGAGGCCTCCAGCCCAAGGATGGCTCGGGTCGAGCGCAGCGGCGCCGCCAACTGCGAGCATCCAGCCGATTGCGAGAGCTCCGAGCGCGAAGGGATTAATGCCGCCGGCGTAGCCGTAGGCCCCTTTGGGTGCGTAGAGCTGCGCCAAGTCGAGGCGTCGCTTACGCACGAGCCAGTAATCGGCGATCGCGATTCCGTCAAATGCGCCGAGCATCGCGCCGTAGGCGCCGAGCCAAACGAAGATATAGTTCGTGAAGCTCGAGAGCAGGTACCACGGCTGCATGACGAGCGAAAGCAGACCCGTGAAAACGGCACCGAGTGCGAAGGACACGTGCTTGGGCGCAAGATTCTCAAACGCGCGCGCCGGCGCCATGACGTTTGCTCCGACGTTGATCGTCACCGACGAGAGAATGATGATGATTCCCGCGACGACGACGACGGGCGCCGGGAACCGTACGATGAGCTCCACGGGGTTCCAAAGTGCCGTTCCGAAGAGGGCGACCGTTGCGGACGTCACGACGATGCCGATGAAGGAGAAGAGCGCCATCGTGAGCGGCATCGAGAATATCTGCCCGCGAACCTGCGCGCGCTGCGATGTCGCGTAGCGGGTGTAGTCGGGAATGTTCAGTGCGAGCGTCGCCCAGAACGCGATGACGCCGACGACCGACGGAGCGAAGCTCGCCCAGAACGCCGAGCCGTGAATCTTTGCCGGCTGCGCGAACAACGGCCCGAAACCGCCCGCCGCGTGAACCGCCCAAACGAAGAGCGCGATTGCGCCGAGTGCGAGCGTTGGCGCCGAGAACTGCGCGAGCCTCCCGATCGCCTGTGGCCCGCGCATCGCGATGAGTACGTTGATGGCCCAGAAGATCGCGAACGCAATGCCGAGGTGCCAAGCGAGGCCCGTCCAGGAAGGTACGATGCGCGTCAGGATTGCATCGAGCGCTTGACCTGCGAACCACGAGTTGATGCCGAACCATCCGGCCGCGATGACGGCGCGCGCGAGCGCCGGGACGTGCGCTCCGCGCGTGCCGAACCACAAACGCGCAAACACGGGATACGGAATGCCGAACTTGGTTCCGGCGTGCGAGACGAGGAGAATCGCTCCCATGACGATTGCGCTCCCGACGAGAATGGTGAGCACGGATTCCCACCAGTTCATGCCGAGCGCGATCATGGACGCTGCGAGGGAATACGTCGGCAAACAGATGCACATGCCGATCCACAGCGACGCAAACTTGGAAGCGGGCCACGAATGCTCGGCCAGCGAGCACGGCCGCAAATCCTCGTTCCACATGGAGTGGTTCTGCGCGGCAGCCGCTTCCGCGGCGTCGGTGAGTACGACGATGTCGCCCACCTGCACCTGGGTCACGGCGAGACCATCTCGTCGTACGCGTCGGGGCGCCGGTCGCGGTAGAATTGCCACGTGTCGCGCACCTGGCGAATCACGTCGCGATCCATCACGCCGACGACGACCTCGTCTTTATCGCGGCTGCCGATCGCGACGATCTGGCCGCGCGGATCGACGAGGTAAGATTGCCCGTAAAACTCGCCCATGTTCCACGGCGGCTCGATGCCGACGCGATTGATCGCGCCCACGTAATATCCGTTCGCCACGGCATGCGCGGGCTGCTCGAGCTTCCAGAGATACTCGGAAAGGCCCGCGACGGTTGCCGACGGATTGAAGACGATCTCCGCTCCGTTGAGCCCGAGAATGCGCGCGCCCTCGGGAAAGTGCCGATCGTAACAGATGTACACGCCGACCTTTGCGAAGGTGGTATCGAAGACCGGAAAGCCGAGATTCCCCGGACGAAAATAGTACTTCTCCCAGAAACCGCACCCCGGCGGCCCAGCCTGCACCTGCGGAATGTGGTGCTTGCGATACTTGCCCAGATACGTTCCGTCGGCATCGATCACGGCAGCCGTATTATAGTAGAAGCCGGGAGCCTCGATTTCGTACATCGGCACGACGAGCACGATGCCCAGCTCCTTGGCGAGCCGCTGCATGAGCTTCGTCGTCGGTCCGTCGGGAATGTACTCCGTCGCCTCGTACCACTTCGGCGTCTGCTCGGTGCAGAAGTACGGGCCGTAAAAGATCTCCTGCAGGCAGACGATCTGCGCGCCTTTTTGCTTCGCCTCGCGAATCATGCGCTCGTGCTTGGCAATCGCCGCTTTCTTGTGCTCCTCGACGGGACGGCTTCCTTCGACGTCGTTGTGCGCCTGAATCAGCGCAATCGTAACCGTGTTGTTCATGCAAAAACCTACAGCTGCACCGGGTAGAAACGGGCGCTCTTCATGTGTTTGCCGGCGCCTTTTGAGCCGACGAACGCGTCGCCGTCTGCGACCATGCGCCCGCGCGAAAATACGTAACGGGGGCGACCCTTCACCGTCATGCCTTCGAAGACGTTGTTGTCCACGTTCATGTGGTGCGCCTTTGCCGAAATCGTGCGCCGCACCGCGGGATCCCAGACGACGACGTCGGCATCGCTTCCGACGGCGATCGTCCCTTTGCGCGGGAAGAGCCCAAAGAGCTTCGCCGGGTTCGTCGAGCCGAGGGCGACGAACGCGTTCAAGCCGAATACGCCGCCGTTCACGCCGACCTCGTAGAGAATCGCGAGCCGGTCTTCGATCGTCGGCGCGCCGTTGGGAATCTTCGAGAAGTCGCTCTTGCCGAGATCCTTCTGGCCGCAGAGGTTGAAGGAGCAGTGATCCGAGCCGAAGCTCTGCAGTTCCATGTTCTTGAGCTTGTGCAGGAGGACGCTCTGGTTCCATTTTTCGCGGATCGGCGGCGAGAGCACGTACTTTGCGCCTTCGAAGTTTGGCCGCTCGTAATCGCTGAAGTCGCAGACGAGATACTGCGGGCACGTCTCGCCGTAGATCGGTAGGCCGCGCTTGCGGCCGTCGCTGATGGCGTCGGCGGCCATCGCTGACGACACGTGCACCACGTAGAGCGGTGCGCCGGCGATCTCCGCCAAGCGAATCGCGCGATGCGTCGCTTCGCCTTCGCACTCGACGGGGCGCGTAAGCGCGTGCCACTTCGGTTCGGTCTTTCCCTGCGCGAGCGCTTGTTTGGTAATGACCTCGATCACGTCGCCGTTCTCGGCGTGCACTTGAACGAGGCCGCCTGCGTCGCGACAGCGTTGCAGCGTCTTGAAGATAGTCTCATCGTCGACGTAGAGGACGTGCTTGTACGCCATGAAGACCTTGAACGAGTTGACGCCCTGCTCGTCGATCATCTTTGGAATCTCGGCCATGGTTTCGTCGCGGCCGTCGGCGATCGTCAGGTGAAAGGCGTAGTCGATGCACGCTTTACCCGACGCCTTCTCGTGCCACGTTTCGACCGCCTCGAGCAGCGATTTTCCGCGCGTATGGAGCGCGAAGTCGACGATCGTCGTCGTGCCGCCCATCGCCGCGCCGCGCGTCCCGGTTTCGAAGTCGTCGGCGGTAACGGTGCCGCCGAAGGGCATGTCGAGATGCGTGTGCGGATCGATGCCGCCCGGAAAAACGTACGCATCGCTTGCGTCGACGATCGCGTGCCTCTCCGCCGGTAAGCTGCGGCCGATCGCGCTGATGCTCTCGCCTTCGACGAGCACGTCCGCGCAGTACGTGTCGACCGCCGTAACGACGGTACCGCCTTTGATTAACGTTCCCATCTATTCTTTGGTCGTCCTACGATGGTGCAAGCGCGTTCCTCTCTTTCCATGATTGCGACGGCAAGCCGGCATCGACGCGAAGCATGTCGATGCAGTCGACGGGGCAGACCATCATGCATAAGTTGCAGCCGACGCAGTGGTCGGCATCGACGACGAGGTCGTAGGTACCGTTGTTGCCGTGCGCGACGCGATCGATGCACTGATGCGCCGCGTCCTCGCAAGCGATGTAACATTTATTGCAGTGGATGCACCGGGACTGGTCGATCTCGGCGACGATCTTGTAGTTGAGATTGAGATTCTCCCACGTCGTGATCGTGTCGCGCGATTTGCCGACGAGGTCGCGAACGGACGCGATGCCTTTGGCGTCGAGGTAATCATTGAGGCCTTCGATCATCTCGCGCACGATGCGAAATCCCGAGTGCATGACGGCGGTGCAGACTTGGACGTTCGTCGCGCCAAGGAGGAGAAACTCGGCCGCGTCGCGCCACGTCTCGACGCCGCCGATTCCCGAGATCGGAATCCCGACCTCCGGATCGCGCGCGCAGTCGCTGACCATGTTGAGCGCGATCGGCTTGACCGCCGGGCCGCAGTATCCGCCGTGAGAGCTCTTGCCGTCGACGTGCGGGATCGGCTTCCACGACTCGAGGTCGATGCCCATGACGCTGTTGATCGTGTTGATGAGGCTGATGGCGTCGGCGCCGCCGCGCGCCGCGCCGCGTGCAGGGAAGCGCACGTCGGTAACGTTCGGCGTGAGCTTGACGATGACGGGAACGCGCGCCGCTTCCTTGACGTACGTCGTGACGCGCTCGATGAGATCTGGATGCTGCCCCACCGCGGCGCCCATGCCGCGCTCGCTCATGCCGTGCGGGCATCCGAAGTTGAGCTCGAAGCCGTCTATCTCGACTTCTTGGACGCGCTTCACGAGTTCGTGCCACGGCTTGCGCTCGCAGACTTCCATCAGCGACGCGACGATGGCACGATCCGGAAACGCTTTCTTGCACTCCGCGATCTCTTTGAGGTTCTCGTCGAGCGGCCGATCGGTGATGAGCTCGATGTTGTTCATCCCGACCATCCGGTGCTCGCGGTAGTTGAGGCCCGCGAAGCGCGACGTCACGTTGACGATAGGCGTGCCCAGCGTCTTCCAAACCGCGCCGCCCCACCCTTGCTCGAAGGCGCGCTGCACCTGATAGCCGCTGTTCGTCGGCGGCGCCGAGGCGAGCCAAAATGGATTGGGGCTCCGAATCCCCGCCAGGTTACTGCCGAGATCGGCCATGTGGCACCTCATGTGAGAGCAGCTCGTGCACCGAGCGCGCCGCGGTCTTCCCTTGTTCGGCAGCCTCGACGACCATCGCTTCGCGCACGCCTTTCGCGAAGATGCAGTCGCCGGCTGCAAAGACGCCCTCACGCGTCGTGCGCAGCGATTCGTCGACGCGGACCACGCCGTTGTCGTGGGCGACGCCGAGCGCGTCGATGGCGTCGAGCAGGCGGTTCTGCCCGATCGCGCTGATGACCGTGTCGCACGGCGCGACGAAGGAGCCCTCGCCGTCGGTGCGCGCGAGTTCTAAGCCCACGACACCGCCGCCCTCGGCGATCACGCGCTTGGGCGCGCAGTGGAAGCGAAACTCGATGCCCTCTTCCTTGGCAAAATCGTACTCGAACTCATACGCGGGCATCTCCGCTTCGCCGCGGCGATAGTACATGGTGACGTTCTCCGCGCCGAGGCGCTTCGCGCACGTGAGCGCGTCGATCGCCGTATTCCCAGCGCCGATCACCGCGACGCGATTGCCCAGTCCCGGAGCTTCGCCCGTCGTCTTTGCGCGTTCAATGAACGCGAGCGCGTCCCACACGTGCTCTTGGCCGGGAATGCGCAGTTGCGGTACCTCGCCCATGCCGCAGGCGAGGATCACCGCGTCGTACTCGGCTACGAGCGACGCCGCAGATACGTCGTCGCCGACGCGCGCGCCCGTGCGCACCTCGCACCCGAGCTCGATGACCTGTTGCGCCTCCCACAGCGCGACGTCCGTGGAGAGCCGAAAGGGTACGATGCCGAACGTGTTCAAGCCGCCGAGCTGTTCGCGCGCTTCGAAGATCGTCACCGCGTGGCCGTACCGGCGCAGATCGCGCGCCGCGGCGAGGCCCGCCGGGCCGCCGCCGACGACCGCGACGCGCTTACCCGTCGGAGCGCCCGCTTCGAAGACGCGCGTGCCCGCTTCGCGAACGACGTCGGTCGAGTACCGCTGCAGATCGCCGATGCGAATCGGCGTGTCGCTCTCCGTGTTGTACACGCACGCGCCTTCGCACAATTCGTCGACGGGGCAGACGCGAGCGCACGACGCACCGAGCGGATTCGCGTCGAGAATGGTGCGCGCGCTGCCCTTGACGTTTGCGTCGGCGATCTGCGCGATGAAGCGCGGAATGTCGATGTGCGTCGGGCACGCGCGCGTGCACGGCGCGTCGTAGCAGTAGAGGCAGCGGTTCGCTTCGATGGAAACTTCGAGCTTCGAGAGCTCCTTGTGAATCGGTTTTCCCGGAAAACTGCCTGCCGGTGTCACTTGTGCGTCGGGAAACCGAGATTTATGCCGGCATTGCTCTCGTGCCAGCGGCTCGTGACGACTTTCCCGCGCGTGTAGAAGCGGAACGCGTCGGGGCCGTACACGTGCAGGTCGCCGAAGAGCGACGATTTCCAGCCACCGAACGAATAGTACCCGACCGGCACCGGGATCGGCACGTTGATGCCGACCATTCCGGCCTGCACCTCGCTTTGGAAGAGCCTCGCGGCGCCTCCGCTACGCGTGAAAATGGACGTACCGTTACCGTACGGGTTCGCGTTGACGATCGCGAGCGCGTCGTCGAGCGACCCCGCGCGCACGTTGACGAGCACGGGTCCGAAGATCTCGTCGCGGTAAATCGACATCGCCGGCGTCACGTTGTCGAAGAGCGTTGGCCCGATGAAGAACCCGTTCTCGTAACCGGGGACGCGCAGCGCGCGCCCGTCGGCCAGGAGGGCCGCGCCTTCCTTTATGCCGCTGTCGATGTACGAGAGAATGCGTTCGCGCGCGGCCGGCGTCACGACCGGCCCCATGTCATTTGCGGGGTCGTGTCCGGCGCCGACCTTGAGCTTGTCGATGCGCTCGAGAATGCGCTGGAGCAGCGGCTTCGCGCAGTCCCCGACCGTTACGCTCGCGGAGATCGCCATGCAGCGCTGCCCCGCCGAGCCGTATCCGCTCGAGACGAGCGCGTCCGCGGCGGCGTCGAGATCCGCATCCGGCATGACGACGAGGTGGTTCTTCGCTCCCCCGAGCGCCTGTACGCGCTTGCCGTTCTTCGCCGCGGTCTCGTAGATGTAGCGCGCGATGGGCGTCGACCCGACGAATGAGACGGCGTTGACGCGCGGGTGCGCGAGCAGCGCGTCGACGGCGACTTTGTCGCCGTGCACGACGTTGAGCGCACCGTCGGGCAAACCCGATTCCTGCAGCAGTTTCGCGAGGAACAGAGACGCCGACGGGTCGCGCTCGGACGGCTTGAGCACGAACGTGTTACCGGCGGCGAGCGCCGGCGCGAGCATCCAGACCGGCACCATCATCGGAAAGTTGAACGGCGTGATGCCGGCGCAGACGCCGACCGGCTGCCGCAGCGAATACGTGTCGACGTTGGTCGAGACGTTCTCGCTGAGCTCGCCTTTGAGCAGCTGCGGCAAGCCGCAGGCGAAATCGATGACCTCGAGCGCGCGAGCGACCTCGCCCGCAGCGTCGGTGACGATCTTGCCGTGCTCGCTGGAAACAATGCGCGCGAGCTCGTCGGCGTGCGCGCGTACGCGCTCGCGAAAGGCAAAGAGCACTTCGGCGCGTTTGCCTAGCGGCGTGCGGCTCCACTTCGGAAAGGCGTCTGCGGCCGCGCGCACCGCAGCGTCGATCGCTGCCTCGTCGGCAAATGCTACGCGCGCTTGGACCTGTCCGCGCGCGGGATCGTAAATATCCCCGAAGCGCACCGCATCGTCGCCCGCGGCTCGGCCGCCGACGAAATGCCCCACACTGCGAAGCCGAGCGGGTGCTTCCATAAGACTTCCTTAATATGACGACGGTGAAGGCTTATCCTCGGGCGGCGCTCCTTCGCATCGCAACGCCGCTCGGTCGCGATCTGCGCGTCGGCGTCGTAGGCGGCCACGTGGTCTCCAGCTGCTTCACGAGGCACCGGTCCCCTCTCACCCGGAGCAACGTCCGTGTCATCCCGAGCAACGTCCGTGTCATCCTGAGCTTGTCGAAGGACGACACCAAGCTCTTGCGGCAAGCAAGGCGCGAAGTCGACCTCTATTTCAAAGGAAAGCTCGATCGCTTCACCTTGCCGCTCGCTCTCGACGGTACGCCGTTCGAACGCGACGTGTGGCGATGCGTCGCGAACCTCGCGT
>VFSW01009387.1_pt1 | contig 13972 bp, 17 predicted proteins | sample 5358111 | NCBI WGS metagenome assembly VFSW01 (sample SAMN11554181, study PRJNA540505) | mine drainage metagenome | isolation source: sediment from site ElyBrook_90M | place: USA: Ely Copper Mine, Vershire, VT | collected 2017
CCTCCTCGTCTAAAAACCGTGCGCCCACGCGCGCAAAAAATTCTCAATTCGTTTGAAAAATTGGGTGCAAATCAGTGGGACGCGCGTCGCGCGCCCCACCTTCTGGCTTCCAAAAAGCCGGTTAGTTCGTTTGTGGTGCCGGGGGTGGGACTCGAACCCACATGTCTTGCGACAATGCGTTTTGAATGCATCGCGTATACCATTCCGCCACCCCGGCTATTTTTTTATCCTACTCCACGGGTTTGATATCCGCAAAGTAGAATGTCAATGCTACAATATTGCACATGAACGGCCCGCAAAAGAAACAGGAACCCACGCGCTATGACTCAGTGTACTGGGTTGCGGTGGACCGCATTGAGCCAAACCCCTACCAGCCTCGGCGCGAATTTCAGGAAGACGCGCTACGCTCATTGGCTGAGTCTATTCGCCAGTACGGTATTTTGCAGCCACTCACGGTCACGCGTAAGGACGTGGAGAAAGCAGATGGAGGACTACAAAGTACCTACGAACTCATCGCTGGCGAGCGTCGCTTGCGAGCATCAAAGCTGATTGGGCTTAGGGAGGTGCCGGTTGTGATTCGCTCAGGTGAACAGACCGACAAAATGAAGCTCGAGCTCGCCATCATCGAAAACCTCCAGCGCGAGGATCTCAACGCTATTGACCGCGCGGTTGCCTTCAAACAACTCATAGATGAGTTTGGTATGTCGCATGGCGAAATAGCAGTAAAAGTAGGGCGGAGTCGTGAATATGTGGCAAACTCCGTGCGCCTCCTTGCGCTACCGGAGGCGATTCAGCAGGCCGTCGTGAATAAGGAAATATCTGAGGGTCATGCGCGCGCACTCCTCATGCTCAACGATCGTCCGACCGAGCGCGATACGCTCTTTAAGGAAATCATGCTCAAAAAGACCTCGGTACGCATGGTGGAGCAGCTGGCACGCCGTATTGCTACGGACAAAATCCGCAAGCACGACAAAACACCGGAAATGATGGAGCTTGAAAAAAGTCTCACGGAAACCCTGGGCACCCGCGTGCTTATTGAAAACCGCCCGAAAGGAGGTCGCGTACTCATCGAATTTTTCACAGACGACGATTTGTCACACATCGCGAGTATGATTGCAGAGCGTCGCGAAGCGCAGGCCGCAATGAGTACTGCGGCTACCGCCTCGGTCACAGAAGTACTTGAGCCAGATCCTTCGCCACGTGGCGGTTTTGCCATTCACCCGAACACCACACAGGTCGACCTCGACGAACCAGCCGCACCCCCTGAAGAAGATTTGTACTCCGTTTCTAATTTTGTCGTCTAAGGTAAGCGGTTGAAATATACCGATGCATCGGTATATTTCAGTTCTACAAAACTACTTTGTTCGTTTTTTCGTCGCCTTTTTTTTCTTCGCGGCCTTTGGCTCGGCTGCGGGCTCCTTCGGTGCCATACTTTCAAGCGCACTTCTGATGTGGCGGCGGGCCATAGACGTCTTTGCGTACTCAAGCCACTTGGCGGTCGGACGCGCTGACTCACGTGTTAATATTTCAACCACGTCGCCATTGCGTAGCTTGGTGTCAAAGGAAACAAGCTTCCCATTTACTTTTGCGCCGTTCATATGATTACCCAAGTCGCTGTGGATGGCATACGCAAAATCTGCGGATGTGGATTCCATGGGCAAATCGATAACGTCACCGCGAGGGGTAAAGACAAATACGCGATGCGAGAAAAAATCAGTTTTAACACCTTCCGCAAAATCTTCTGACCCCGTTCCCGCATGGGCGTCCGCCAGCTCGGTGAGCCAGCGAGGAACATCAGCAGTGCTGCGCGCCTTACCACCTGGAGGTGTGGGTGCCGTTTTTTTAAAATTAAGTAGTGTGGGAACTAAATCGCGTACCCATGGTATCGAGAGTCGCTGAAAGGCTCCTTGCGGCGCACCACCCAATATTTTGTATGACATATGCGAAGCAATACCAAACTGTGCGCTCCGATGCATTTCCTCCGTGCGCACCTGCATCTCAACGATTCCTGCGTCAGGGGTAATAACCGTGGTATGGAGTGACTGGTAGCCATTCGGTTTTGGAAAGGCAATGTAGTCTTTGAATTCTCCCGGAAGCGGTTTCCACAGCGAGTGAATCACCCCCAAAACGCGATAGCAGTCATCGACCGTGGGCACAATGACGCGAAGTGCGGCTATGTCATGAATGAGGGTAATATCGTCACCCTTGCGTTGCAGTTTTTGATGCAAACTCCAAAGGCCCTTCGTGCGGACAGCCGTGGAGAATTTTTTTATATCTTTGCGCACGAGCGCGTGCTGTAAATCTTTCTGCACACGAGCAAGTCCCTGCTCGTTCTCTTTTGTCTTTAATTTCCGTACCTCAAGGGCATGCTGATAGGCGTCAGGATCTACCACGGGAAAGGAGAGGTCCTCAAGTTGTTTCTTCAAACGCCCAATACCGAGCCGGTCGGCGATAGGGGCATAAATTTCCAGGGTTTCAACGGCAATGCGTCTGCGCTTGTGCTCGGGTACATGCTCAATGGTGGTCATGTTGTGATACCGATCAGCAAGCTTGATGATGAGCACCCGCACATCAGCCGATGTGGCGACCAGAAGACGACGCAGGGATTCCGCATGACGTTCACCACCCTGATATTTATGTTTGCCAAGCTTGGTGACTCCCTCGACCAAGAAAAGTACTTCAGGACCAAACTCTCTCTCAACTTCTTCCGGCGTTGCCTTTGCATCTTCTATGGCGTCATGTAAAAGTGCCGCAGCAAGCGTCGGTGCATCCATGCCAAATTCGGCGAGATACTTCGCCACGGCCGCAGGGTGTATGAAGTAGGGTTCACCCGAATAGCGGACGTGTCCCTCATGTGCGCGTTTACCGAAGGCATACGCTTTTTCCACAAGCGCCGTGTCCTCAGGCGTGGGGCTCGTCATCTGTGCAAGAATTTCTTTGACCGTAGTCATGTTCGCCGCAAGTATAGCATTTGCTACACGGTCCTTGGTGCAGGAGCATGCGTTTTTCTCATCAAAAGAGGTAGCTCTTATTTCAAATACTCCGCCGCCTCTTCAGGTGAAAACTTCTCGGTATCAAGGCTTTCGGGTAAATATATACGACGAAGCCCTTTCTTGAGAAAGAATCCCGCTTTTGATTTGTAGAGCGTCAGGAGTTTCCCTGTCTTCGGATGCTTGCCAATTTCTCGTATGATATCGACTCCTTTGGGAGGACGCTTTGGTTCATTCACGAGCACCAGTGCCTCATCAAAAGTGATGGTATAGGGGTCACCTTTTTTTATTGAACGGAATTCTCCATTATGCGCAACAAATGGTCCGAAGCGACCGGTCGATGCGCTCATGGGTTCACCCGTTAAAGGATGATTCCCGAGAACGCGCGGGAGGGAAAGGTACTTCACAGCGTCCTCAAGCGTCACGTTAGAAGGTTCAACACCCGCCGGCACACTCGCACGCTTCGCGTTTACTTTCGGCTTCACCGCTTTTTTCTTCCTTGGCTTTCCCGCCTTGGTGAGCTCAACGACGGGCGGCGGCTCATTCGGGTCTGGAGGAAGCACCATTTCCACGTAGGGGCCAAAGCGTCCGGTCTTCACAAAGATGGGAGCACCGGTGGTGGGGTGCATACCGATGGGCTCATCTGACTTGAGCTCACTGCCGTCTTCTTGGCGCGCGCCTTCGCATTCCGGATAGCGTGTACAGCTCATAAATATGCCCCCGCGGCCAAGCTTGAATTCCATAGCGCTACCGCATAGCGGACAGGGAAACGCTTCTGGGACTGGTCCGAGCGATGTGGCTTTTGGCAAGCTCTCTTTGGCGGCCACCGCCTTACTAAAGGGACCATAGAATGCACGCAGGGTTGCCTCGTAGCCGCGCTCCCCATGCGCTATTTCGTCTAGCTGGTCTTCCATGTCGGCGGTAAATGAGTCACTGATGTATCCTGGAAAATGCTCTTCGAGGAAGCCGGAAACCACCATACCCGTTGCGGTCGGCGTGAGTGTGCGGCCCGTTTTCTCCACGTACTCTCGCGTAATAATGGTGTTCATGATGCTGGCGTAGGTGGAAGGACGTCCAATACCGCGCTTCTCAAGCTCTTTCACAAGACCTGCTTCGGTGTAGCGGTTGGGCGGCTCGGTTTGCTTTTCAAGCGAGCCGAGGCTCACGAGCGCTAGGCTCTCACCACGCGATAGGGCAGGTAGCTCAACATCCTCACCACGCGCCTTGGTATCGAGCGCCAGCCATCCAGGAAAAACAACCCGCTGACCGTTTGCACTAAACAAGGGAATCTCCGCGTCAGCTTGTGCTTTTACTGAGGTACGGAGAATTTGCGCACTCGCCATTTGGCTCGCCAGTGCTCGCACACGAATCAAGTCATAGAGACGCTCCTCATCACCGTCCTTGCCCGCCGACTCTTTTTCCGGCAGTGTCGGACGAATGGCCTCATGAGCCTCCTGGGCGTTCTTGCTTTTGGTTTTGTAGGTTCTCGCCTGTACATAGCTATCACCAAACTGGCCTCGCACCACGCCCACAAGCTTTACCATGGCATCTTTGGCGAGATTCACGGAGTCGGTACGCATGTAGGTGATGTGCCCGGCCTCATAGAGTTTCTGCGCAGCCCGCATGGTGCGTGAAGGAGAGAAGCCAAGCCGTGTGGAAGCTGCCTGCTGCAAGGTGGAGGTGGTGAAGGGTGGGCGCGGGTGCCGCTCCTGCGCACTCTCAGATATGTCGGCTACATGCCATGCAGCTTTTGTCCCAAGAGCAACGATACGATTCGCTTCTTCAGAAGTTTCTGGCTCCAGCGTGCAGGTTGCTGGGAATTCACCCGAGGTTCCTGCACCTGCGCCACGGAAGCGTGCATCGATAGCATAAAACGTCTTTGGCACGAAGGCCTGTATTTCGCGTTCACGCTCCGCGAGAATGCGCAGTGCGGGAGACTGCACGCGCCCGGCAGAAAGCCCATAGCGTACCTTTTTCCAAATAAGGCCAGATAGGTCATAGCCCACGAGGCGGTCGAGCACGCGGCGCGCCTCCTGTGCCTCACGCATTTTCTGGTCGATGGTGCGCGGATGCGTCAGTGCTTCTTCGACTGCCGCTTTGGTGATTTCATGGAAGACGACTCGCTTGGGGCTCTTGAGACCAACCGCCTGCTGGATATGCCAGGAAATCGCCTCTCCTTCGCGGTCAGGGTCCGTTGCCAGATACACCTCAGACGCACGCTTCGCCGCCGCTTGTATTTTTTCAATGACATCGCGCTTGCCAGGCGAAATAACGTACCGAGGCACGAAGCCACCTTCGATATCGACCGCGTCTTTGTTGCTTTTCGGAAGGTCACGAACGTGACCGACAGAAGCAAGTACCTCATAGTCCTTACCGAGGTACTGCTGAATAGTCCGTGCCTTAGCGGGGGACTCAACAATCAGAAGCTTTTTCTTTGTCGCAGCAGCCATTCGCTAATGCATAACGCGCATACCTCTATATAGTCAAGCAACAACCGTTAAAAATTCTCCACGTGCCGCGTTGTCTTCGTTCTTCAAAACCTCATCGTACGTTTGAGTACGCCTCGGCGTTTCATCGCTCGACGCCTTGCAATCGTAGCTTTTTATCGGTTGTACGAGATGCGTTACACTCGGCGCCACGCACCGAATTCCTCTTTTGCAAGGCCCTTGAGTTCAAGCATCACGAGGGCAGTCAGGGTTTCACTATTGGTGAGGCCAGACCCTCGTAGCAGTTCATCACGGGCTCGGGGTTCGTTCAGAAGATCGTACAAAACACGCTCGCTGCCTTCAAGCCGCACCGTGGTCCGTACGGATTCACTTCGAGGAGAAATACCGAGCGCCTCAAGGATGTGGAGTGGCTCAGCGACAAGTGTCGCACCAAGTCGTAAGAAGAGGTGAGCGGCAAAACCGTGAGCATCTCCCATGCGGTGCGGCACACACAAGAGGTCGCGATTGTACTCGCTCGCGAGTCGCGCCGTGATAAGGGTCCCCGACTGTGGTGCTGCCTCAATGACGAGGACCGCGTCTGAAAGTCCCACCATAATGCGATTGCGCGAAGGGAAGTCATGAGCACGAGCAAGGTACTCTGGCGGGTGCTCGGAAAGGAGGGCGCCGCCGGCGGCCAGTATATCGCGCGCGATACCTTTATGAGCACTCGGATAGAGCGCCTCCTCCGACAGACCGGAACCGGGCACGGCGATGGTATGGAGACCAGCAGCAAGCGCCGCTCGGTGTGCTGCGGCATCAGCGCCAAGGGCGAGTCCTGAAATAATAGAGAGAGGGTATCCTGCGAGCCCTCCAATAAGCGAAGCGGTCGCCTCGCGACCATAGGCGGTGAGGGCACGTGACCCGACTACCACCAGGTGCTTGGTGCCGGCAGGAGCGTACGAACCCTGCATCCATAGACGCTCCGGCGGCTCCGGTATCTCAAGGAGTTTCGCCGGATACTGCTGGCGCGCGAGCTCGCGGATATCCATACCTGCAGTATCTCACTTTCCGCACACGTGCTCGTGGCGTATAGTGAATAAGTATATGCTTGATATCCATTTTATCCGCGAGAACGCTGACCTCGTGAAGGCAGGAGCGGCAAAAAAACACATGACGGTCGATGTAGACCGCCTGCTTGCACTCGATGATGAGCGTAAAACCCTCCGCACCGACCTCGATACCAAACGCGCCGAGCAAAATCGCGCAAGCACGCTCATCGCAAGCACGCATGGACCAGACCGCGACCATCTGCTCGAATCCATGAAGCAGCTCAAAATGGGAATGCAGGAGAGCGAAGAAAAATATAAAGCAGTGATGGAGGAGTGGCAGGCACTCATGCTCGCGGTACCAAACCTACCGGACATGTCAGTACCTGAAGGTGCAAGCGATACTGACAATGTCGAAGTGCGAAAATGGGGCGAGATACCGGTGTGGCATTTCACACCGAAAGACCATATAGCGCTGATGACGGCGCGTGGGATGGTTGATTTTGAACGCGGCGCAAAAGTCGCTGGTTTTCGCGGATACTTTTTGAAAGGCGATGGCGTATTCCTAGCTCATGCGGTATCACAACTTGCTCTCGCGCACTTTGCGGGAAAGGGCTTCACCCCGCTGATGGTGCCGTCGCTCGTGCGCCGTGAGACTTTTCTCGGAACGGGGTATCTTCCGCAAGGAGAGGATGACCTGTACAAGACCCAGGACGGAGAATATCTAGCTGGCACGGGTGAAGTCGCTACGATGGGCTACCACATGGATGAGACACTTGAGCTCGCTGACTTGCCGAAGAAATACCTCTCGTACTCACCGTGCTTCAGGCGTGAAGCGGGTAGTCACAGTAAAGACACGAAGGGCTTGATTCGGGTCCACGAGTTTTTCAAATGGGAGCAAGTAGTATTGTGTGAGGCGTCGCACACTGAATCCGTACGACTCCATGAGGAGCTCACGGCAAACGTAGAAGAATTTCTTCAGAAGCTCGCGCTTCCCTACCGGGTCGTGGTGAATTGCGGTGGCGACCTCGGCCTGGGGCAGGTAAAGAAATACGATATAGAATCATGGCTACCTTCGCAACAGACCTACCGCGAGACCCATTCCTCATCCTACTTTCATGATTTTCAAACACGTCGCCTGAATCTTCGCTATCGTGATCAGGAAGGAAAGATTCGCTTTGCACACTCACTAAATAATACGGCTATTGCGTTGCCGCGTGTGCTGGCCATGCTTGTGGAAAATTATCAGCAAGCTGACGGCACCATTCGGGTGCCAGAAGTCCTTGTTCCGTATGTCGGAAAACAAATCCTGGGACATAGCGCCTAAGGCGCAGAACGCGAAGACGACTGCTTCGCGCGCGGAAAAAATAAAAGCGAAACCTGCGCCTGCGCGTCGGTCTATAGACGCTATGGGTTCGCGCCCGCCCGTAGCACCCACGCGCAGCGCCCCCACGCGACGCGACGCGGTACGTGAGCCGGCGCGTATGCCACGCATTCCGCTCGGACGTCGCCGCCGCATTAAGCGCACACGCCTCCTTATACGTGTAGGAATAGGGGTACTCATTATCTTCGCGCTCGCAGAGGTTGCGGTATGGCAGCCCGCACTTCGCGTGACAGCAGTCTCCGTTGAAGGGGCAGGTGCAGAGGGCATTCAAAAGTTCGTAACAGGAAAGCTTACGGGAAGTCAGTATGTTGTACTTCCCAATAACTCCATTTTCTTTGTTCCTGAAACACGTATTCGTGCTGCCATACTTGCGGCGTTTCCTGACATTGAAGCTGTTTCTATTACGCCGAGTGGCTTGAATACGCTGGTACTTAAAACGACCGGTCGAGGAACCGTGCTGTGGTGGTGTGGTCTTCCGGAGAGTGTAACCCCTACGTGCTATCAGGTAGATGCGAAAGGCTTTGTCTTTGCACCGGTCGCGAGTGGTGAGAACCTCGCCTCGAGCTCCACACTCACGCTGTATGGAGGTCTTGGAGAGGCGCCTTCCGGTACTACCCCACCGGTAGGCAGTACGCTTCTGCATGCAGAAAAATTGCCAGCACTCATTCAATTCATAAAGGCACTTCGCGCACTGGGTGCGGATATCGTTTCCGTCACCCTTCGTGGCGATGAAGCTGATATCTATACACAGGCAGGGACGCGCATTACGTACGTGCTGGGGCGGGAGCAAGCGGCCATAAACCTTGCGACGTCAGGATTTCCCTCGTTCAGCGTAAACGACGGCTCGCTCCTGTATGTTGATTTACGGTTTGATTCAAAAGTCTTTTTCAAGAAGAAGGACGCAAAATAATTTGCCGTGCCTCGCATCTCGGGCCTCGTGTCACGTGCTTGGTTCATCAGAAGAGACAGGGTACTGTGGCCGGTATGGATTCATTTTGGCAAAAACTAACAAAACCATTTTTTGTACTCGCGCCCATGGCGGACGTCACCGACCCTGCGTATCGCCAGCTCATAGCGCGTACAGGTAAGCCAGACGTCACGTGGACGGAATTTGTCTCGGCTGACGGGCTCTATCACACTCGCCGAGAACGACCTGATGGCACTACCATATATGGTAGTGATTCAGATAATCCCCTCATGCGTGATTTGCAATTTTCTGATGCTGAGCGGCCCGTGGTCGCCCAAATTTTTGGGGCTAACCCGGATACCATTGCGTATGCGTCTCAACTTGCCGCGACGCTTGGATTTGACGGGGTGGACATTAACATGGGGTGTCCCGATCGCTCCATTGAAAAGCAGGGCGCAGGCGCTGCGATGATGAAACATCCTGAAGACGTGCCCGCTATTATTGCCGCGGCCCGCACCAGTGGGTTGCCAGTCTCGATAAAAACCCGCATTGGGTATAACCACGAGGAGATGGACACCTGGCTACCGATACTGCTCAAACAAAACCTGGCAGCACTCACAGTGCACCTGCGCACACGAAAAGAAATGTCTCTGGTGCCTGCACACTGGGAACTAGCTCCACGGGTGGTAGCGCTTCGCGACCAGTACAGCCCGGAAACTCTGGTGCTGGGTAATGGAGATGTGAAAACTCTGGCAGAAGCGAAGGAAAAAACGGCCGCAACTGGGCTCAACGGCATTATGCTCGGACGCGCCATTTTTGGAAATCCGTGGCTTTTTACCGGGCGCGATAGTACGGAGATACCTCAGGCCGAAAAACTTACAGCGCTTCTCGCTCTTGCCGAGGAATTTGATACGCTACGCCCGCGTAAATCCATTCATATTCTAAAAAAACATTTCAAAGCATTTGTAGGCGGGTGGCCGGGAGCAAGCGAGCTGCGTCATGCACTTATGGAAACAAGCACTCACGAGGAACTCACGACACGTTTACGAGAAGCGATTGCCTTGGTAGGGTAGGCGGCAGGAGGAATTAGGTCATGTTAGGTGGTCAACAGCCAAGCCCAGAAATGATTGCCGACTTTAAGGTGCGCCAACGTTTATTTCTCGAGTGGCTCGAGCACACGCAGCCGGCGTGGGATGCGAGGAAAAAACCGATTCCTCAGATAGCAAGGAATCAGTGGTATAAAGGTCCCCCGGTAAGCTGAAACCATATGAGAGGCGTCCGGAAACGGACGCCTCTTTTCGTCGTGGTAAAATCGCAGGTAATGGCTCATCAGTCGCTGTATCGTGCGTATCGACCTCAGTCTTTTAAAGACGTGGTCGGTCAAGACCACATCAGCAAGACGCTTATGGAGCAGATAGCAAGTGAGAAAGTGGGGCATGCGTATTTGTTTGCCGGCTCACGGGGACTTGGTAAGACGAGCGTCGCGCGCATTTTTGCGCGCGAGCTGGGCGTATCGGAAAAGGACCTCTATGAAATAGATGCGGCATCTCATAACAGTGTCGACGACATTCGGCACCTTACCGAGAATATTTATACGTTGCCGTTTGAGTCGACTCGTAAAGTCTACATTCTGGATGAGGCACACATGCTTTCAAAAAGCGCCTGGAATGCTTTTTTGAAAACATTGGAGGAGCCACCGCCACATGCTCTTTTTATTCTTGCCACCACCGAGCTTGAAAAAATACTGGATACAGTGCGTTCACGTACGCAGGTTTTTGAATTCCGAAAGCCAACGCGTGCCGGCCTTACCGCGCTCATTACCGACATTGCGAAGAAGGAAAAATACACCATCGAGCCAGCGGCGAGCGAACTCCTCGCCCTCCTTGCGGAAGGGTCGTATCGCGATGCGCTTTCAATACTTGAGAAGGTTTTTTCTGTTTCCAAGGATTTGAAGATTACGCTCGCAGAAGCAGAAATAGCTACCGGTGCTCCTAAGCGCGCGCTCGTCCTCGCGCTTATTACCGGACTTTCCGTAGGCGATACGGAGCAGGCACTCACGGCAATCCGAAGCGCTACTAAGCAGGATGTCGATATGCTGCTCTACCTCACCCTCGTGCTTGAAGCACTCCGAGCCGTACTCCTTATTCGCTACACACCAGAACTACGCACGGAGCTTGCGCGTGAGTGGGGAAGTGATGAATATTTAGAGCTTGAAGAATTGGCGAATGACGCGGCATCAAAACTGACCCACCTCACCCTTCGAGTGTTTCTTGATGCTGCCGGCCGTATGCGCTTTTCCCCAGTACCTGCACTTTCTCTCGAGCTTGCGGTGCTTGAGCTTTTCGGATGAAAGCTGTACTCACATTTTCGCTTTTCGTTCTCATTCTCGCCACGGGAGTCGGGGCGAGCTGGTACGCGTTTGCTCACCCAATCCGTCTCAATGATTTCTCTTTGGTACCGCCCTGCGCAAAGCCCCTTCCGTACCGGGTGGGTACCATAGATTCCCGCTTCCAACTCACCACACAGCAGGTCGCGGCCCACCTCGCCAAAGCGGCGCAGCTTTGGAATGGCGCATCTAGAAAAGAAGTGCTGGTGTATGCGCCCGAGGACCCAAAGGCAATGCCCATTAATTTTTTGTATGACGCGCGCCAGCAAGCGGTAGTCTTGAGTCAAAAAATAGACTCAACGGAATCTTCGCAAGACACAGAGCGCATGCAGCTTCAGACACTCCAAAACTCGTATAAGTCTGCGCAGGAGCAGTATGCACGGGCAGTTGCTGACTTTAACGCAAGAAGTGAAGCGTATACTCGTGAAGTGCGTGAGGTGAATGCGTCGGGCGGTGCTACTACCCAAACAGCCGACCGGCTGCGCGAAGACCAGCGAAAACTACAAGCGATGCAAGCTGACCTCAAGCAGCAGGGAGACGCGCTTGGTCTTCAGGGAAAGGAATTGCAAAACCGTATTGCGAATTTCAACCTTGCGGTTCGACAAATCAACCAGGCAGTTCAAACGTTTAATACGGCCGTGGGGGACGAGTTTGAAGAAGGGCAGTACGTGCGGGATTCTTCAGGTGCTCGTCGCATCGATATCTATGCGTATAAAGACACGACCGAGCTACTCCACTCACTTGCCCATGAATTCGGCCACGCACTCGGCCTTGCCCACAACGACGACCCTGTCTCCATCATGTTTCCGTATAACAAGAGTGGGGTGCTGCTTTCGCCGAACGATCTCGCTGCGCTCAAGGAAGCCTGCAAGCTTAAGTAGTTGCGTGCCGCGCCCGTATCGGGCAAAGTTAGAAAGTTCGCTTTGGGGGATCGTCTAACGGCAGGATAATGTGAACTAAACTGTTTTAGTTCACATCCGGTGCGAAGCAATCGATGTTGTTTATAGGTAAAGCTGGGAGATCGTCTAATGGTATGTAAGCATACCGTCAGCGTTCGCTCGGAAGTGTTCTGTGCTGGGAGATCGTCTAATGGTAGGACAGCGGCCTTTGAAGCCGTGAATCTAGGTTCGATCCCTAGTCTCCCAGCACAGCACATTTCACTCACTCACTTGTCGGTAGGACAATTGCCTTTGAAGCCGTGAATCTAGGTTCGATCCCTAGTCTCCCAGCCTGATAGGGCAACCCCACAATCCCAACATCCAGACCAGCCATTTCGCGGCCTCAATGCTCAGCTTATTGTCCGTTAGCGTGAGGTTTGATCCGGCCGATTTCACAATCAGCCGTTTGAGCTGATCGTCGGCCGTTCGAAACCAATCCGCAGCGTAGGTAGCGAATGGAATCGCCTGCTCGAAGGGTTTGATCCATTCCTCCGGCTCGGCCAATTCCTGAAGTCTTCGCGCCAATTTGACCGCTGCCGCCTGTAGGTCGGTGCGCCGTCGCACGAACTCGCCAGTGCCTAACGGTCTAGATTCAGAGCAGTAATGTAGTCCGCAATGGCTCGCTCAACTATGTCTTGTTCGATTCGATCAACCACGATCAGCCCTGGTTCTGAAATCCAGGGCGTGCCGCGCTCGCGGAGAAACTTCATCTGAAACGCCAAGCGTTCAGTTGAATATAGTTCAACTTGGAGCGGAGCCCGCCCGCTCAAGTGTATTTCGACAGGTCCCAGGATGCCCTTTTCTGCGAAGAACGCCCAAAAGTCTAGAGAATCATCCTTCGGATACTTAATACTAATCATTACATTAATTTGCCAGATTCAGGAGATTTAACAACCCCTGATACTCCTTCTTAGACATGGCTCGGGTCGTAACAATTTCCCAATGAATTGGCGATGTCTGTATGACTTGGAGTCCGTCTGGGATCTTTCTGAGGTCCATTTCGTGCGCAGTGGTAAACAACTTCTTGACTTTATCGATATCAGTAAATAGCGATATTCCCTTTCCAGGCTGCACAAGACCAGTGACACGGTCTAACATGCATTCCCACTCTGGGAGCGATACGCTTCTCAACTTTGTACCTGAAACAGCATTCTTTATTCTCATCCTCATTGTTATTTGCTACAAAACGGGAGAAACGCCGCGCTGGCAGTGGGGTAGTCCAGAGCTACCTCGCCCAGGTAATAAAAATATCCCTTAGTGCGGGGTGCGGTACACTTGCCATATATGGCAACAGGAAAAGTAGTATCAAATCGCTTTCAGAACGAAAAAGGAAATGACATATATGTGCGGGCAAGTGAGGAGTCGCTCCACAACGTTCCCGGCATCCTCCTGTATATCGCAGGTCCTGATTCTGATACCGAAATGCACGTCACGAAACAAGAGGCTATCGAACTGCTTGCCGTTCTGTCCAAGATACTAAAAACGAGACGCTAAAACCCCAGCTCTCTGCAAGTGGTATACTCTCAGGTATTACTTAGGTAGCATCAGTGTTTTATGAAAACAATGACCTGTGCGCAAATGGGTGGCCCGTGTGAAGAGGCAATGTCCGCTGCAACCTCTGACGAAATGATGGGCAAGGGTATGGCCCATCTGGAAGCAGCTCACCCCGAGATGGCTGCTGGTATCAAGGCTATGTCTATGGACGATCCTGCCATGGTGGCGTGGGGCGAAAAATTTGCGCACGACTGGGCGACTACGCCTGAGACTGCGTAATGCTCGCGGAAAGAAACGTGGGCGCCCGGGGTGGGGGGGGGGGGTTTTGGGGTTTGGAGTGGTTGGTTTTTGTGGGGGGATTTGACACCCCACCGCGCGGGAGAAAAGATGAGCCGGCTGTG
>VFSW01009388.1_pt1 | contig 13972 bp, 10 predicted proteins | sample 5358111 | NCBI WGS metagenome assembly VFSW01 (sample SAMN11554181, study PRJNA540505) | mine drainage metagenome | isolation source: sediment from site ElyBrook_90M | place: USA: Ely Copper Mine, Vershire, VT | collected 2017
CTCGAATTCCCATCCCCCGGTCACTCACCATCGAAGAACGCATGAGAGCAGGGCAGGGCGCAATTTCACCCGCTCTGGTAGCTGTCTCGCGCCTAAGTCTGCTATCGACCCGTTGCCGCCAGTGGCGAACGGCAGCTATCTGGCACGATACCCCCGGAGACCGGAGCGATTCAAGACTGTTCTCGGAGAGACTTAGGAGACGTTCCCGACCAAGGTTCATGGATTGAGCTGAATCACCTGATTTATCAAATTTTGCGCAGTCGTCGCATCGGCGGGGTCATCGAACAGGAGACCGCCGGCTGTAAAATGCATCGTGGCAGCGTGCGCATCAAGAAATAGCACAAAGTTTTCGGTCGCCTGCTCGCCTCGGCGTTCTTTAGCATAGGCTGACTCAAGTTCCGCATCCTGTCGGGACGTCCAATCCCGGCTCTTCGTCAGCTCTTCGTTTTCGGTATAGGGAGGTAGGTGAAGCTCCAAGGTCGAGGCTTCATGCATTTTCAACAATCGATGTTGCCCAGCTTGATACCGCTTCAGGTTCTCCCGATGACATCGCAATGAATTCAAAACACGTTGCCGGGCATTTGAGTCGAGATATTGGTCGGGGTTCAACGAGGGGGTGTCACATGCCAGCTCCACTGAAGTATTCGCAACTCCAATAGCTGCAACCGCTTCCCGTCGTTCCCGTTCAATGAGACGCAAGTGAAGGGGCACATGAAGATCGCTGATTTTGATCGGAGGGGAATGGTCGGCGTAGATGTATTTCTGGACGTCGGGTGACTGAGCGCCAGGCTGCCTAAACATCACCCGTTTCATTTCGCCTTCTAATACAGAGTGGAGTCTTGCAATGTCGGAACTGGCAAGATCGAATTCACGCCGAGCGTCATAGTCATCCAGGGACCTTTGTAGTTCTCCGGCGATGCCGTTAAACGCAATCAATACCCCAAAGCAGAAAAAAACGAGAATGGCGCGTAAATCAGTCATTAGACACTTCCTTGTTGTTGCGGATAGCTTACAGCGAGCGGAACAGCCGAGCGTCAGCTTTCTGGCTCAAATTGTAGTGAGACGAATTACTGCTCTTGGCCGAAAGCCGACCTCTGGAAACTCCGCTTGCCGCCTGGACGTCTACGATGGAGCGGGGCGGCGATGGACGCCGCTCGCAGGCGGGATCACCGTAGTTCAATCAATGTCTTATGGATCGCGATCCTGCCCATGCCACGGGGTGGGCTCGGACTGACGACACTGGAGGATTATTTGGCTTCCGTTGTTACCGGAATTTTGGGGGGAGTTACCGGAATTTCGTTGTCCCGACACCGGGTGACGCATTGACCGACCCCGAGTTATGAGGTATTTACCATAATATACATTATGCGCAGTTCGCATGTGGATGGAGATCTGAAGCCCATCCGGGCGGCTGATCATCTGGGACTGACGACCCGCCAGATGCGCCGGCTTGCTCGCCGGTATGCCGCCGAGGGTCCGATCGGATGGGTCTCGGGCGTTTCAACCGGCCCAGCAATAACCGCCTAGATGATGCGCTGGCAGACCAGGTGATCAAGATCCTGAGGAGCACGTACGCGGATTTTGAACCAACGCTGGCGACCGAGAAGCTCAGAACCCGACACGGCATCGACCTGGCCAAACAGACCGTCCGGCGATTACAGATCGCCGGCGGCCTCTGGATCCCGCGCAAGCTCCGGCCGCCGAAGATCCAGCAGCCGCGACAGCGGCGTGCGTGCCTCGGCGAACTCGTGCAGATCGGTGGCTGCGAGCATCATTGGTTCGAGGACCGTACGCAGTTCGGGCGCGCGCTCTACGAGCTGAACATACAGGGCATCTGCGCGAACACGCCGGCGGCCAATGCGTTCATGGCGACCTATGTTCCCGATTACAACGCGCTGTTCGGCAAAGTGCCCTGCGAAGCTCACGATGCCCATCGAGCGATTCGCGAAGATGAAGATTTGGACCAGATATTTACCTGGCGGGAGCAACGCAAGGTAACGGCCAATCTAACGCTTCACTACGAACGCAAGCTCTACCTGTTGGCGGACACACCGCAGAACCGGGGCTATGCCGGAAAGTATCTGGACGTCTACTAGTATCCCGACGGCAGGATCGAGGTCCGGGCCGCCGGGGCCTCGATCCCCTACTCCACATGCGATAAGTTGTCAGAAGCCGGACATACCAACTTGGCCCAAGCAGGGGCGGTGGTCAGGCTTGGTCCGGACTGGTGGTGTGAAATTCCTATCCGCCCTCGTCGAGTCGACTAGGGTACGTCCCTTAGTAACATGGCGGAAAACGGTTTGGGTCCATAAATGAAGTCAATTCAATCAAGGAAGCTCGTCGCTTTTGCTTTTTGGGGGTTTCGTAGAGCCCTAATTGCTATATCCGGCGATTGGCTGCTGGATTTTCGGGCGATGAGCTTATTGGTCATTACCCAGATCTGTCTAATATTGAGTGCGTTGGAGTTCGGATCGATGATCGTGGGGCGCCGGCTACTTCCGGCTAGCCAGCCGAGCGCTACATTGTTTGCGTTGTGTTGCGCGATTATGGTTGCTGCACTCAACCTCTATGCGGTTAGCCATAAGAGTCATTGGAAGCAATATGAGAGAGAATTCGAGGCATATTCCACCTTTATCAAAGTCATTGGGTGCCTTGTGATGATCGTCCTGCTGGTATTGGCCGGAACGATCTCGGTGTGGTTGACTGCGACAATGGTAGCGCTTCCGCGCTAGATTTCGAGATTACATCAGCCGCCTGCGGTGGCCGTGGAGCGCATGACGCTGATAGCGCATGGGGCTTCGCTATGCGCTGAAGACCCTGTACAGAGGCGGTCCCGCCTTCGTGGAACGACCTAAAAAAGGTACTTGAGGCACGAAGTTGAGGCGGGGCCCGAAAGCGGACATCTCAACTTAGGCAGAAGCCGGACATATCAACTTGGCCCAAGGATGGAGAGCATGGAGCCGAGCGGGCGAGTCGGCTGATGCCGAGGCGACTCTTCCGCCGCCTAATTGGAGGCTTTCCACACCTGCAACGGGCAATGCTTTGCGGCCAGATCAAAATCCGCATCCGCCGTCAGCATCGTCAGCTGATGTCCGATGCAGAGTTGGGCCAGTAAGGCGTCGATTCCCATTCCAACGTGCCCGGGAGATCGAGCGGACGCTGCTGCTTGCGACGGGCAATGAATCCCGCGAGCGCGTTGGCGGCGATGCGTGAGCTCTTCCATATGAATTTGCGCATAGATTCGGCATTCGGAACTACGTTTGCCCCGCAGACGCCCTCACCTCCGGATGCAGCAGGATGGCGAGCGCGAGCGGCGGCAATACGGCGAAGCAGCGCGCCTCGACGTAGTAGTACGCGAGCGCCGCGGCCGCGCACCCCGAACCGAAGGCGATCACGCCCTTGAGCATGCGCTTGACGCGCTTGCGCGCGGCGGCCGCCTGCTCGGCGGGCACGCCGTGCAGCAGGTCTGCCGCGTCGATCATGATCTGGGTCGTCGTGCCGGTCATGACGGTCGTCGGCGGCATGTGCGCGAGATGCACCCGCTGCACCGCATTCTGGATGGCCATCGCCGCGACCAGGATCATGCCTTCCGTGAAGGCCGGCGCACCGTCGCCGTCCGCGAACGGGCCGACCATCCAGGCCAGAACGGCCGCAACGACCAGCAGCGTGCATTCGATCAGCAGCATGGCGCGCAGCACGGGATAGCCGTGCTTCACGAACCGGTAACGAAGCAGCCGGACGGCGAACACCACCGCGCAGAACATCGGCAACGCCATCAGCTTGGTGACGCCGCCTTCGGTGCCCTGGACCAGCGAGGCGCCGAGGGTCACGAAATTGCCGGTCACGTGCGCCGTGAACAATCCGTGCAAGGCGAGAAATCCCGCCGCATCCGCATAGCCGGCGGCGAAGCTGAGCACGGAGGCCAGGCTGAAGGGCGCCGTGCGGGCGGATTCGGCCATGGCGCGCGGCTAGACCCCGGCGACGAACCGCAGGTCGCGCACCGCGCCGTCGCCCAGTGCGGCGAGCGCCGCCTGATAGGCCGGACCATCGTGCACCGCGCGCGCCTTCTCCAAGGATTCGAACTCGATGAGCACGGTACGCTCGAGCCGCCCCGCCTCGAAGGCATGCGCCGCCGTCGCGCGCGCCAGGAACCGCCCGCCGCCCGCCTCGATGGCCGGGCCGGCGAGCTTGGCGTAGGCCGCGAGCTTGTGCGGATCCGCGATCTGCCGGTAGAAACAAATCCAGTATGCCTTCGCCATCGCTACCCCCGGGTCGAACTCGACATGGTTCGCCGAAAAGCCCGCATGATATCTCGATCAGGGGCCATTACGGACGGGCGGCCGTGCGCCTAGGTGGTTTCCGTGATTGCACGGGGGCGTGCCAGGTCTAGGATGCCGGGTGGCGGGCGGCGCGACGCGCCGTCCAATGACCACACGTAGAGGTATCCCATGCAAACCACGGTTTCCCGAAGAGCGCTGCTGAACGGTGCGCTCGTGGCGGCTGCCGCCCTCCCCCTATTGAAGCTTGGCACCCGGACGGCCGAGGCCGCGGCGCTCGTGCCGCTCGATCCGAGCGACCCGTCGGCCAAGGCGCTTGCCTACTCGGCCGACTCGGCTAAAGTCGACGCCGCGGCCAATCCGACCCACAAGGCCGAGCAGGTCTGCTCGAACTGCGCCCAGTACCAGGGCAAGGCGGGCGATGCGCAGGCCGGCTGCAACCTGTTCCCGGGGAAGAGCGTCTCCTCCAAGGGCTGGTGCAAGGTCTGGGCCAAGAAGCCCGGCACCTGATCCCGACGGCCGCTTCGGGGGGCGTGCCGGCCGTCAGGCGGTACGCCTCCCCGCCCGGTTCGCCTCGACCACGGTGATGGCGACCATGTTGACGATGCGGCGCACCGTCGCCGCCGCGGTGAGAATGTGCGCGGGCGCCGCGCAGCCGAGCAGCAGCGGGCCGATGGTCACGTTCTGCCCCGCCGCCGATTTCAGCAGATTGTAGGCGATATTCGCGCTGTCGAGATTCGGGCAGACCAGCAGGTTCGCGCTGCCGTACAGGGTGCTGTCGCTCAGCGTGGCCCGACGCATCGTCTCGTCGAGCGCACAGTCGCCGTGCATCTCCCCGTCGACCTCCAGATCGGGCTGCTGGCGGCGCAGCAGCTCGAGCGTGGCGCGCATCTTGAGCGCCGACGGCGCATCGCTCGAACCGAAGTTCGAGTGCGACAGCAAGGCGACCTTGGGCACGAGGCCGAAGTCGTGCAGCTGATCCGCCGCCAACCGCACGATCTCCGCGAGCTGCTCGGCGCTCGGATCGAGGTTGACGTGCGTGTCGACGATGAACACCTGGCGGCCCGGCAGGATCAGGCCGCTCATCGCCCCGTAGACGTTCACCCCGGGCTGCCGGCCAATCACCTGATCGATGTAATGCAGGTGGCGCGCGGTGGTGCTGATGGTGCCGCAGATCAGCCCGTCGGCCTCGCCCTTGCGCAACAGCATGGACGCGATCAGCGTGGTTCGCCGGCGCATTTCGAGCTTGGCGTACTGGGCCGTGACGCCGCGGCGCTGCGTGAGCGCATGATAGGACTGCCAGTATTCGCGAAAGCGCGGGTCGTGCTCGGGGTTGACCACCGTGAAATGCTCGCCCTCGCGGATGCGCAGCCCATGGCGCTTGATGCCGCGCTCGATCACCGCCGGGCGGCCGACCAGGATCGGGGTGCCGAGCCGCTCATCGACCGCGATCTGCACCGCGCGCAGCACGCGCTCGTCCTCGCCCTCGGCGAACACGATGCGGCTGCGCTCCGGGGTCGCATAGCGCGCGGCGGTGAAGATCGGCTGCATCAGCGTGCCGCTGTGATACACGAACTGTTCCAGGCGCTGCACATAGGCGTCCAGATCGGCGATCGGCCGGGTGGCCACCCCCGACTCCATCGCCGCGCGCGCCACCGCCGGGGCGATCTTCACGATGAGGCGCGGATCGAAGGGCTTGGGGATCAGGTACTCGGGCCCGAAACTCAGGTCGCCGACCCCGCCGTAGGCCGCCGTGACGACCTCGCTCTGCTCCTGGCGCGCCAGATCCGCGATCGCGTGCACGGTGGCGACCTCCATGGCGCGGGTGATGGTCGAGGCGCCCACGTCCAGGGCGCCGCGAAAGATGAACGGGAAGCACAGGACGTTGTTCACCTGATTGGGGTAATCGCTGCGGCCGGTGGCGATCACCGCGTCCGTGCGCACCGCCCGGACCTCGTCCGGCAATATCTCGGGTGTCGGGTTGGCGAGCGCGAGGATCAGCGGCCGATCGGCCATCCGCGCCACCATGTCGGGCTTGAGCACGCCGCCCGCGGACAGCCCCAGGAACACGTCGGCCCCGCCGATCACGTCGGCGAGCACGCGCGCCTCGGTGGGCTGCGCGAAGCGCGCCTTCTCCGGGTCCATCAATTCGTGCCGGCCCTCGTACACGACGCCCGCGAGGTCGCTCAGCCAGACGTGCTCGCGCTTCAGCCCCAGGTCGAGCAGCAGGTCCACGCAGGCGAGCGCCGCCGCCCCGGCGCCGCTCACCACCAGTTTGATGCCGCCGATGGTCTTGCCGACCACCTTCAGGCCGTTCAGGATCGCGGCCGCCACGATGATCGCGGTGCCATGCTGGTCGTCGTGGAACACCGGGATCCGCATGCGCTTGCGCAGTTCCCGCTCCACGATGAAGCACTCGGGCGCCTTGATGTCCTCGAGATTGATCGCGCCGAAGGTCGGCTCCAGCGCGGCGATGACTTCCACGAGCTTCTGGGGGTCCCGCTGCTCGATCTCGATGTCGTACACGTCGATGCCGGCAAACTTCTTGAACAGCACCGCCTTGCCCTCCATCACGGGCTTGGCGCCGAGCGGACCGATGGCGCCGAGCCCCAGGACGGCGGTGCCGTTGGTGATCACGCCGACCAGATTGCCGCGGGCCGTGAATCGATAGACGTTGAGGGGATCCTCGACGATCGCGTTGCAGGCCGCGGCCACCCCCGGGGAGTACGCGAGGGCCAGGTCGCTCTGGTTCGAGAGCTGCTTGGTGGGCGCGACCGACACCTTGCCCGGGGTCGGAAACTCGTGATAATCCAAGGCCGCCTGGGTGCGGTCCTGCTTGATGTCTGGGGCGTTCATGGTCTGTTCATCCTCGTCGCGTCGCCGCCGATGCGGGTGGCGTTCGGGTACATCCTCAGCGGCGGCACCTCGCCGCGCAGCAGCTTCTGCTGGATGTCCACCCAGTACTCCACCGTCATCAGATCCGCGTTCACCTCGCGAAAGCAGCGGCGCGCGTAGTCATTGTTGAAGCTCATACCGTACTCGAGCTCCTCGGGCAGGAAGATTACGCCGGTCTCGAAGAACCAGCTCGGAATATCCTCCTCGCCCGGTTCGCGGTCCGTGTTGGTGCGGATCTTCACGTCCGTGAGCTTCTCGACGGCATCGTAATCGAACAAAAATACCCTTCCATAGCGTCCCACGCCGTAGTTTCGGCAGTCGAGGTCCTTGTTGAAGATGTTCGTCGCGGCATTGTTGCGGATGCAGTGCCCGAGACTGAAGATCACCGCGCGGATCTCGCCGTCGCTGGCGCTCTCCAGGTACACCGGCAAAGGCGTGATTTTCAACTGCACGATGAGCGAGCGCAAGAAGACGCCGTCCTGGTCGACCAGCACGCTGCTGCTCGCCTCCCGCCAGATCTCGTCGAGCAGGATCGGATCGAACATCTCCTGGTCCAGGCCGAGATTGAAATACATGACGTTGTCGAGCATGCTGCCCGCCCGATTGATCTCGTGCACCGTGCGGTACTTCTCGAGCACGGCGGCGACTCCCGGGAATTCGCCCCACTTGTACGAGGCCGTGGGCTTGTCGCGGATCACCTTCAGGTGGTAGGAGCAGCCCTCGAAGGTGAAACCGAGCGCGAGGGGGCGGGGCGCGCCCGGCGAGCGGCGCAGGCGCGCGCCGCCGCGCACCTGAGCGGCGATTTCGTTGAGAATGACGACCTTGCCGATGTGGTTGTAGCCGATGGTCGAGTAATGATGCCCGAGCGGGCGCAGCGGCATGAGGCTGTAGAGGAACACGCAGACCTGGTAGTACAGGCGCGTGGTCACGTGGAAGTTCGCGAGCGTCGAGCTGAACAGGTCGTGGATATCGGAGACGCGGCACAGCACCGCATCCGCATGGATGCCGGCGGGGCTGTTGAGCAGCGCCACCACGAACGGCACGATGCTCTCGTCCGAGCGCACCCAGCGGCCGACCACGAACGCGGTCCGGTCGCGAAAGAAGCCCGCCTCGATCACGTCGAGTGCGACCGGTGCAGGCGCCGATGGATCCGCGAACAGCGATTGCTCGAGGTGTGCGCGGATTCGCTCGGCGTCGCCCCGCAGGTCGCGAAAGGGTATCGAGAATTCCGGCACCTGCAGCGCCTCCTCGAGAAGACCCAAGTCGATGCGGCCGCGCACCGGGATGCGCCGATGTGCCGAAGCCATGGAGAACTTGCGCAACCGGCTCGGCGGGGGAAAGGAATAGGCCACCGGGCGCCAGCTTTCCTTGGCGATGATGCGCCGCAGGGAATGGGCGAAGCTGAACACGATGTCCGCCTCGTAGCGGTCCACGATCATGGCCAGCAGCAGCCGATCCACGGCCTCCCACAGCGCGATGTCGTAGGACAGCGCCGGCAGGCTCGCGCGGATGCGCGGTGCGTGCTCCGCGACGTACAGGCTGTACAGGCCGAGCCGCTCCTCGCTGATGCGGATCGAGGCATGCGGGTCCATCAGCTCGAAGGCGAGCTTGGCGCGGTACGGGTATTCGCACAGCCGCCGGTAGAAGTCGTCGAAGATCGCCAGGATGAGCTGCGTGATCGCGGTCACGCAGTCCTGCCGGTCCGTGCAGGCGGCGAGTCGCGCGTAGGCGTGTTCGCTCGCCGGATCCGAGGCCACGGTCACCGCCGTCACCCGCTGTTGCGCAGCGCCGTGGCAATGGCGTTGATGGACAGCTGGATGCCCTCGCGCACCCGCGGATCGTGCTCGCCGGCGCGATGGCGCTTGAGCAATTCCACCTGCAGCAGGTTCAACGGCTCGATGTAGGGCAGGCGCAGCCGGATCGAGGCCTCGAGCGCCGGGTGCTTCTCGAGCAGCCGGCACTGTCCGGTGACCTCGAGCAGCGCCTCGTGCGTCATCAGCCAGGTCGCGCGAATGCGGCCGAACAGCGACTCGCCGAGCGCCGAATCGCCCACCAGCGAGGCATAGCGCGCGGCGATCCCCATGTCGGATTTCGACAGGACCATCTCGAGATTATCGAGCGTGGCGCGGAAGAACGGCCATGCCTCGAGCATCTCGCGCAGCAGCCCGAGGTCGGCCGCCTTGAGCGCCTGCCCGACCCCGTACCAGCCGGGCAGCATCACGCGCGCCTGGGCCCAGCTGAACACCCACGGGATGGCGCGCAGATCCTCGATGCGCTGGGAATTCGAGCGGGACGCCGGCCGCGAGCCGATCTTCAGCTCCGAGATCTCCGTGAGCGGGGTCATCTGCCGGAAGAAGGTCGAGAAGCCCGCGGTCTCGTACACCAGCGAGCGGTACTCGCGGAATGCGTGCCCCGAGAGCGAATCCATCACGGCCGCGAAGCGCTCGCGATCGGCGTTCGAGGTCGATGGCGGCTCCAGCGAGGCGAGCACGGTGGAGGCCGTGATCGATTCGAGGTGGCGCGCGGCGCTCTCGCGCGTTCCGTACTTAGCGGCGATGCTCTCGCCCTGCTCCGTGATGCGGATCCGTCCGCGGACCGTGCCGTGGGGCTGCGCACGAATGGCGGCGAAGGAGGATCCGCCGCCGCGCCCAACGGCGCCGCCGCGCCCGTGGAAGACCTGCATGCGCGTGCCCAGGCCGTCGAACACGGCGGCGAGCGCGCGCGTCGCCTGGTGCAGGCTCCACACCGAGGTGAGGTAGCCGCCGTCCTTGTTCGAGTCGGAATATCCGACCATCACTTCCTGGAACCCGTAGGCCGCGTTCACGGCGGCGGTCTCCGGAAGCTCGAGCCAGGCGCGCATGATCGCCGAGGCTCGTTCGAGGTCGGAGATGGTCTCGAACAGCGGCACCGCCTGCACCGCGGCACGCGGTGCGCCGTGGCCGCGGTACAGGCCCGCCTCCTTCAGCAGGACGTTCACCTCGAGCAGGTCCGACACGCTCTCGCATTTGGACACGATGTAGGTGGTCACGCAGCCCGGCCCATAGCGCTCGTGCGCGGCCGCGGCGGCGCGCACGATCTCGAGCTCCGAGCGCGTTTCGGCGGTATAGCTCGCGAAGGGACTCGCGAGCAGCCGTGCGGTGCCGAGCTCCCGGCGCAACAGCGCGACCCGCGCGCCCTCGTCGAGCGAGAGATAGTCGGCGGTCACGCCGGCGACCGCGAGCAGCTCCGCGACCACGCGTCCGTGCACGTCTGCGTTCTGGCGCAGATCGAGCGTCGCCAGGTGGAAGCCGAAGGCCTGCACGGCCCGGCTGAGCCGCGCCAGGGCGCCGCCGCAGTGATGGCCCATCTTGCTTTCCGATTCGAGCGAGCGCTCCAGGATCAGCAGGTCGGCCCGCAAGGCCTGCGCATCGGGGTAGGCCTCCGCCGGCACCAGGGGCGGCCGCGGCGCGACCCGGCCGCTGATCTGCTGGAACGTGGCGGCCAGCCGGGCATAGATGCCGGTGATCGCGCGCCGGTAGGGCTCGTCCGCCCGGCCGGCGTTCAGGTCGCCGCTGCGCTCGGCGAGATCGCGCACCGCGCTCGAGACCGCGGCGAGCTCGTTCGATACGGACAGCTCCGCGCCGATGGCATTGAGCTGGTCGAGGTAGGCCACGAGCACGGCCTGGGAGGCGCGGCCGAGCGCGAGCCGCAGCGAGTCGGCGGTGACGTGCGGGTTGCCGTCGCGGTCGCCCCCGATCCAGCTGCCGAGCCTCAGGAAGGCTCCGGGCCGGCGCCCGAGCAGGCGTTCCCAGCGGGCATACAGGGTCGGCACCACCGGCAGAAACACGTCGCGCAGGTAGGTGAGCGCGATGTCGACCTCGTCCGCCACGTACAGGCGCTCGCGCCGCAGGGCCCGTGTTTGCCACAGCAGGGCGATCTGCGCGACGATCGCCTCCTCGATCAGCTCGCCGTCGGGGGTCTCGCGCGCACCGGTGTCCCGCTGGCGCATGAGTGCGGCGATGCGATTGCGGTGGTCGATCATGCTCTTGCGCATGACCTCGGTCGGGTGCGCGGTGATCACGGGCGCGATCAGCGCGTTCTCGAGCAGGTCGAGTATCCGCTCCGTGCCGATGCCCTGCGCGTGCAGCTGATCGAGCGTGGCGGCAAACGAGCCCTCCTCGTCGGCACCGGTATCCCGCCGGTCCTCGGCGAGATTGGCGAGCATCGAGAACAGCATGAAGCTGCGCACGAAGGCCACCGTCTCGTCGAGGCTCAGGCTGTCGAGTCCGACGTCGATGCCCCGCGGATTGGCGAGGCCCCGGTAGCGGTCCACCGAGGCGGCGCGAATGGCCTCGATGCGCTGGAACAGGGCATGTCCGCCATAGGTGCGGATCACGTCGCCGAGCAGCTTGCCCAGGAACCGGACGTCCGCGTTCTGCGATACGGGCGGCGGTGTCGCCAGGGTCACCGGCGGCTCACCGGCACGGCCTCGAGTGCCCGTCGGTCCGTTCGCAGCGTCATGCGAGTGCCTCGTGCTTGCACGCCAAAGTGGGGATCACCGCCTACCATAGCGTGTTCGCCGGGGCGAACACAATGCGCCGGCCGCCCGGACTTTTTTTCGGGGCCCGGGTATCGGCGCGCCCATTCCTGAAATACACTCCAAAGGCGGTCGCGCGGGGAGTGGCTGTGCCGAGCGATCTCGTGACGAACTCAATACAAGCGAGACGGTCCTCAGGGGGAAACCGGACATGTTCCATCAAGCACTCACGCCGGTGGCCGGCAATCTGCCTCTGTCCTTCCTGGTTGCGGTGCTGCCGATCGCCACCGTGCTGATCATGCTCGGCGTGCTGCGCCGGCCCGCCTGGCAATCCTCCCTCGGCGGCCTCGGCATCGGACTGGTGATCGCCGTATTCGTCTGGGGGCTGCCCGCGGGCATCGCGCTCAACAGCGTGGCGGCCGGCGCGGTGTTCGCCGCCTGGCCCGTGATGTGGATCGTGTTCAACGCGCTGGTGCTGTACAACGTCGCGGTGATCTCGGGCCGATTCGACGCCTTCCGCACCTGGATCTTCGAGCACCTGCCGAACGATCGGCGCGTGGTGCTGGTGGTCATCGGCTTCTGCTTCGGCTGCCTGCTGGAGGGCATCTCCGGCTTCGGCACGCCGGTGGCGATCACCACCGCGCTGCTGGTGCTGGTGGGCTTCCCGGCGCTCGAGGCGCTCACGTTCACGCTGATTTTCAACACTGCGCCGGTGGCCTTCGGCGCGCTCGGCACGCCGGTCACGGTGCTCGGCCAGGTGACCGGCCTCTCGCCCGTGACGCTCGGCGCCATGATCGGCCGGCAGCTGCCGTTCATCGCCCTGCTGCTGCCCTTCTACGTCATGGGGCTGTACGGCGGCCTGCGCTCGGTGCGTGCGCTGTGGCCGATGCTGCTCGTGGCCGGGGCGAGCTTCGCGCTGGCGCAATTCGCCACGTCGAATTACATCGACTACGCCCTGACCGACGTGCTGTCCTCCATGGCCGGGCTGATCGTCACGGTGCTGTTCCTTAAGGTCTGGTCGCCCAAGACGGACCCCGAGTTCGCCATGCGGGCGGGCGCCGCGCGGGGCGACGTCCCGGTGGCCGCGGCCTCGCGGGAGGTTCCCGGCTGGCAGGGCTGGATCCCATGGATCATCGTCTCGGCGGTGGTGATCGCCTGGACGCACTACAAGGTGCCGGCCATCGGTCAGAGGGTGATTCCCTGGCCGGGGCTGCACAACCAGGTGTTCATCACGCTGTACAACAAGGCGTACGCCGCCAACTACGTCTTCCAGCCGCTGGCGAGCGGCACGGGCATCCTGCTCGCCACGCTCATCACCTGCGCGGCGCTCGGCGTCGGTCCCGGAAAGTTCTTCGAGGCCGTACGCCTGACCTGGATCCAGAGCCGGATCGCCATCCTGACGGTGATGCTCATCGTCGGGCTCGCCTATCTCATGAACTATTCCGGGATGAACTACACGCTCGGCCTGGGCGTCGCCTCGGTGGGGATCTTCTTCCCGCTGGTATCGGCCTTCCTGGGCTGGGTGGCGGTGTTCCTGTCCGGCAGCGACACCTCGGGCAATGCCCTGTTCGGCAATCTGCAGGTGGTGGCGGCCAACCAGCTCGGCTTGAGTCCCGTGCTGATGGCGGCGACCAACTCCTCGGGCGGCGTCATGGGCAAGATGATCTCGCCGCAGAACATCGCCACGGGCGTCTCGGTGACCAGCTTCAAGGGCCAGGAGGGCCTGGTGCTCGCGCGCACCTTCAAGCACAGCATCGTGCTCACGCTGATCCTCGGTGCGCTGGTGGTGGCGCAGCAGTATTTCATGCCGTGGATGATCCCGAAGTGATCCGGCGCCGGCGGCGCGTGGGTCAGTCGAGTGCGTCGCGGATATTGCTGGCAAGATCCGCGCGCTGATACGGCTTCTCGAGCAGCAGGATGCCGGGATCGAGCCGGCCGCGGTGCACGATGGCGTTCTCCGCGTAGCCGGAGGTGTACAGGACCTTGAGGCCCGGACGCATCTGGACCGCAAATTCCGCGAGTTGCCGCCCGCTGATGCCGCCCGGCATCACCACGTCCGTGAACAGCAGGTCGATCTGGACGCCGCTCTGGATCGTCTCGAGCGCCTCGCGCCCATTGCGGGCCTCGAGCACCCGGTAACCGAGGCTCGCCAGCTGATCGCGCGCGTAACGGCGCACCAGATCGTCGTCCTCCACCAGCAGCAGGGTCTCGCTGCCGCCGACGATGCCCGGGGCCGCGGGCCCCGCGGCCGCGGCCGGCTGGTCGCCCGTGGCGCGGGGCCGAT
>VFSW01009389.1_pt1 | contig 13972 bp, 9 predicted proteins | sample 5358111 | NCBI WGS metagenome assembly VFSW01 (sample SAMN11554181, study PRJNA540505) | mine drainage metagenome | isolation source: sediment from site ElyBrook_90M | place: USA: Ely Copper Mine, Vershire, VT | collected 2017
CGTTGCGGTGGAGCTGAGATACAAGCCCCCTGTCTTCAGACGGGGGTCTCTGACAAATGGAGTGATAGATTAGAAAGACATCGGTATTCGTGAAAGGCTTGACATATAGACCAGTCGTGGTGTATTCTTGGCACAACAACTTGACGAAGAGTAAACGCGCAGATCAGGAATAGTATTCATGCCAGCTGCAAGCAGCGAGCCGCGAGAGTGTAAGGCGGTGGGCAGATGACATGGTGAACCCACCTGAGAGTGTCAGCGAAAAGCTGACCGGATACCCGACCGTTAGCGTGGGAACGATACTGCATAGCATGCTGTGCAGCCATTGGCTGAGTGGAGTCGTAGTGTGCGGCTCAAACAAGGTGGTAACACGGGATAAATCTCGTCCTTCATGAGGGGCGAGTTTTTTTGTGCCTGTTTTTTATACTGTATTGTGTTATATGCAAGGCTCTATTGCACAAGAGGAGTTTGTGATGGCAAACGAAGAAAAATTTGTTGCGGAGATTGTAGACCAGGAAGACAATTTTTCCAAGTGGTACAACCAGGTTGTGCGCAAGGCGGAGCTAGCGGACTATGCTCCTGTGCGTGGCTGCATGATTATTCGTCCCTATGGCTACGCGATCTGGGAGAATATCCAGCGCTTGCTGGATGCGCGTTTCAAAGAGACGGATGTCGTGAATGCTTACTTTCCGCTGCTGATTCCGCGCAGTTTCCTCGAACGCGAGGCGGAGCATATTGAAGGGTTTGCGCCAGAGGTCGCTTGGGTGACACGGGGCGGTGGCGAGGAACTCGAAGAGCCGCTGGCAATTCGCCCAACGAGCGAGACGATTATCGGACATACCTATGCCAAGTGGGTACAAAGCTATCGTGACCTGCCTATTCTCATCAACCAGTGGAACAATGTAATGCGCTGGGAGAAACGTACCACGTTGTTCTTACGCACATCAGAGTTTCTCTGGCAGGAGGGCCATACCGCCCACCGCACGCTCGAAGAAGCTGAAGAGCGCACGCGCATGATGCTGGAAGTTTACCGTTCCTTTGCAGAGGAAGATGCAGCCATCCCTGTGATCGTCGGGCGCAAGAGTGAGAATGAGAAATTTGCTGGTGCGCTGCGTACCTATTCTATTGAGGCATTGATGGGCGACGGCAAGGCTCTTCAGGCCGGAACGAGCCATAATTTGGGCAATAACTTTGCGAAAAGCTTCGATATCCAATTCTTGGATGACGATGGGCAGCGGAAATATTGTGCTACGACAAGCTGGGGCCTCAGTACGCGTATGATCGGCGGCGTCATTATGGTGCATGGCGACAAATCGGGCTTGATTCTTCCGCCACGCCTTGCTCCGTATCAGGTGGTGATTGTACCTATCTGGCGCAAGGACGCGGAAAAAACGGCGGTCAGTGCAATGGTTGAGCGTGTCACAAAAATGCTCAAAGGCAGAGTGCGCGTCAAAGTCGATAACAGTGACAACACACCGGGTTGGAAGTATAACGAATGGGAGATGCGCGGTGTGCCGGTGCGCCTGGAAATTGGCCCACGCGACGTGCAGAACGAAAGCGTAATGCTGGTGCGTCGTGACAATCGTGCAAAAGAGTCGGTCTCCCTGGCAGCTCTGGAGACACGCCTGCCAGAGTTGCTTGAAGAGATACAACAGGCTCTGTTCCTGCGCGCACGTGAATTCCGCGATAAGAGCATGCGCTATACCGAGAGCTATGAGGAGTTCAAGCGCATTATTGCTGACGAACGCGGGTTTGTGCGCGTGAAATGGGCAGAGGATAGTGCGGCAGAACTGGCGATCAAAGAAGAGACAAAAGCGACATTGCGCGTCATTCCCTTTGATCAACCGGAAGGTGGCGTGCAAGGCAAGTGTTTCTATACGGGTAAACCAGCAACCTGTGAAGCCATTTTCGCCCGCGCCTATTAGCGTATTGGGCGTGATAATGGAGTATAACAAATTATCACGCCCTGCTCGTGCATAGATCGACCTGATAAATTTTGCAACAGGAACCAACCCTCGTTTAGGCCTATCCTAAATGTCTAAGTATTGGAGAACGGAGAGATTGATGAGCGTTTTCCCTTTTGATTTGCGTGGCTTTCGGTTCTGCGCCAAAAACGCTGGTATCAAAGACGATACATTAGATTTTACTGTGATCGTGTCTGATGTACCCGCGTCAGCGGCGGCAATGTTTACGCAAAGCCGTTTTTGTGGGGCCGCAATTATTGTCGGGCGTGAACATGTCGCGAACGGACAGCTCCAGGCGTTTGTCATTAACAGCAAGAACGCCAATGTGGCAACGGGCGCACAAGGCCTTGCCAATATTCGTGAGGTGGTTCAACTTGTTGCACGTGAGTTGGACATTGCGCCAGAAGATATCTTACCATCGTCTACAGGCGTGATAGGGTGGCAATTGCCAATGGAAGGGTTGCGTCGAGCCATCCCGGGCCTACGCCAAGCATTATTGCTCAATCGGCCAGAACTGGCGGCGCAGGCGATTATGACCACTGATACGCATCCCAAGTGGCGTGCCTGCCGCGTTGGTAACGCAACGCTGGTGGGTATGGCAAAGGGTTCTGGCATGATTGAACCAAATATGGCAACCATGCTGAGCTACTTTGTCACAGACGCTGCTGTTCCAGCAGAAAGCTTAAAGGCTTTGTTGAAAGAGGCCGTTGACCTCTCGTTTAATATGGTCAGTATCGATACTGACACCAGCACTAGTGATACCGTGGCAATTATGGCAAATGGTTTGGGTGGTGCAGTAGATTTAGAGGAGTTCCGGCAAGCTTTGCAGCAGATGGCGATAGAACTGGCGAAAGAGATTGCGCGTGACGGTGAGGGTGCGACTAAGCTAGTCGAGGTGACCGTGGAGCAGGCAGAGTCATTGGCGCAAGCTAAACGGGTTGCGAAGGCTATTGTCAATTCACCACTGGTCAAAACCGCTATTTTTGGAGCCGACCCGAACTGGGGGCGTATCGCCATGGCAATCGGCAAGTGTGAGGAACAGCTGCACATCGTGCCAGAGCGCGTCGCGATTGCTTTTGGCGATTTACGCATGTACGATGGGCATCCGCTCAGCCAGGCTAACTTGCCTGCACTCGAAGCGTATTTGCAGGGCAGCGAGGTCAAAATTCACGTTTCGTTGGGCTTGGGTGAGGCCCGTGCAACCGTTTGGGGCTGTGACCTTTCTTATGAATATGTGCGGATCAATGGGGAATATACAACCTGAACGTTTTGTCTGGGGCGGTGAGAGGGCATTTTATCCCCTTCCTAATGAAGTACGCACTATTTCACGATAATGACAATTGGTAGCGCGCTAATGGAGTCGGTGGCAATATGTTGGTTTCCCGCATTCATATAGAGGCCTGTAGATGCTCCTCCGTCTAGGTTGAGCGCAGTTGTGAGGGCAAGGTCGGAGGAGACGAGCAGGTCCGCGAGTTCGTCGAGGGAGAATGCTTCACCGGGGCTGATGATAAAGAGCAGACGGCCCTGTTTGTCTATTGCCACGACACTACGCCGCTGGCTGGCTGCGTTTGCCAAAAACTGTGTGCGTTGACCACCGATAATCAGCATTGGGGAGGATTGTGTGGCTTGTTGTAGCCGCTCAGTGCTGGGGTCATACGGCTGGTCGCGCAGTGAGCGCAGATTGATAGTGCCGTTGCTATTGACGGAGAGCATTCCCCCAAAGCCAGTATACGAGGAGCCAGATATGTGCCCATTTGAGACAAGCAAACCTGTGGCGTTGTCTTGCAGATCGAAGTAGCCGCCGTTGATGATCACTTTGGCTTGTTCTTGCTGCATCCAGTCGCGTAAGCCCATTGGTTGAGTAGGTTGATAGCCAATACTGAGATGCACGCGCTGTGGGTCGAGCCGAACAATTGTCACGGTATCTTCGTTGTTGCCGGGGCTTTTCCAATCTTCATAGCGTACAGCGATGCCGGAAGACGCTGGATACCATGTGTTAAGTGCAGGTGTGGGAGGAGAGCCACTGGTATTGGAAGTAGAGATGGGTGTGCCGTTGGCATTTGTAATGGTGGGTAGCACAGCGCAGGCTGATAGTGAACCAACGAGGAGTAGAAGAAAGAGACAGAGCCTCAAGACAATTTTTACTTGCATAACACAGCTTTCTATGGAAGAAAATGTATTGCATGGCAACGTGTACTATTATACACGGTTTAAGAGTGTACAACGCATATTTTTCATATAGCCGTAACTTTCCGTAGGAACCGTCCTACAGAAAGTATCCAAAGTGGTTAGGTTGAAGGGGACGAGATTAACCTCGTCCCCTTCGTCATGCCTATTTTCTACGGGCGGGAAGAACGAGAGTAGCATGCCATTGCCTATTTTTTCCAAGGCGTTGCTTCGATGGCTGACATCGTCCCCTTGAAGTCCATTGCCAATTTGAGGGCGGCATCGTGGGCAGCGTTTTCCGTGGCATCGTCCAGGGGTGCGAGGTCAACGTTCCCATAACGACGTTCGAGCGCACGCTGGATGATGAGATCGGTAAACCAGGGATTTTTGGGGAGTAAGGGGCCGTGTAGATAGGTGCCAAACACGTTTTTATACGCGGCTCCCTCGCCGCCATCCTTGCCATTGTTGCCCCAGCCGGCCAGAACTTTTCCGAGCGGCTGTGCTTTAGGGCCAAGATAGGTGCGCCCACTATGATTTTCGTAGCCAACGAGTATTTTGCTCCCTGTCTCAGCAAATGAACACTCCAGAGCCATATGGGTCATAAAGCGCGTGCTGCCGCCTTCAGTGTAGAGATCAAGCAGGCCAACACCTTTCAGTTCGGGTCCTTGAAATGGTTTGTAGTAGTGTCCAAGCAGTTGAAAGCCGGCACAGACGCTCAGAAAGACCGTGTTGGACTCGATGGCCTCGTGCAACGAAGATGCTTTGCTCTGGATATCGCGGGAGGCAATTTCCATTTCGCGATCAGCGGCCCCGTGTAGTAGTAGGATATCATATTGTGTGAAATCGGGTGTTTGTTTGACAAAAATCTGCTCGACCTCGGTCCCGATCCCACGCCATTTGCAGCGTTTTTGGATCGAGAAGAGGTTGCCGCGATCAGCTGCGACGCTCATCAATGTTGGATAGAGATGCCCGATTTTTAGTACCATGCCCGTATTCGCTGTTGTTTCACTCAATGTCTATTCCTCCCAAAAGTGTCTCACCCAGCCGCGTTTCTGCATAATGCGGCGGAATTCGTGTGTGTGTGTGTAGCCACACAAAATATAGAGTGTGCCACCAACCTCGACATTGTTGAGGGCGGCATCCAGGGCGGCCTCGCGATCATGGATCAGCGTGATTTTCTCAGTTGGCACTTCCGCATATTTCAAGCGCATGGCGATTTCCTCGCCTTTGTTGCCGCTACAGACGGCATCGAGAATCGTGTTGGCTACTTCTTCGATTTCGACATCCCATAACCAGGCGAAATCTTCGCCATCGACGACCGTATTGCTAGCGGCGAGCAAGAGATGCTTCTGACCAGCATGTTGGGCGATCAGGCGCAGCATTAGATTAAACGAGGTTGGATTTTTCACAAAGGTCAGGTACACCGTTTTGTCGCCCGCCTGTATTTTTTCCAGCCGTCCAAAGGCGGGTCGTAGCCCACTGATTGCCGTCTGCATGGTATCGGTCTGGAAGCCGGCGGCCATAGCCGCCCCCATGGCTGCCGCCGCGTTATAGACATTGTGCAGGCCGGGCAAAGGAATAGTGAGCTTCACTGGACCTTGTGGCGTGCGATAGAGAACGTGCGTTGGCCCCTCGCCGTCGGAAGCGAGCTGGACAGAGGTCGCGGCGATATCCAATTTGGGCAAGGTATAACCGCATGCGGGGCAGCGATAAATGCCTAAATGGGACATGTAAGCGACTTCATAGAGCAGGTCTTCGTTGCAGCGGATGCAGCGAATGATATCGGCTGATTGTTCGGGAACGGGGGTGCCAACCTCATTGGTTTCGAGGCCAAAAAAGAGGCGGCGTGCTTTGGCGTGCTGTCCAAAGCTGGCGACCTGCGGATCGTTACCATTGAGTAGAATGGTGGCACTTTCCGGTAAATCCTCAAGCATTTGATTGAGAGCATTGGCGACGGCATAGAGTTCGCCGTAGCGGTCTAGCTGATCGCGAAAGATATTGGTGATAACAACGACATCAGGCTGAATTTCTGGTACTGCCAGCGGGATAGTGCCTTCGTCGATTTCGAAGAGTAGTACGTCGCTATCGAGTCGCCCAAAGATATCGGCGAAATTTACGGCGACAGATGTCACGCCCTGCAAGAGGTTGGAGCCGGTGCGATTTTGTGACACGCGGTGTCCACTAGAGTCGGCAATGGCAGCGGTCATCCGGGCGGTTGTTGTTTTGCCATTGCTGCCCGTGATGACAATTTTTTTTGCTTTACTTGCGCCTACGACAGATTTTAGGACATTGGGGTCGATGCGGCGCGCAATCATCCCCGGTAGACTGGTGCCACCGCCGATGCGGAAGAAACGGCCCGATGCACCTGCTAGTTTGCCTGCCGAGATGGCGAGCGCGAGACGCGCTCGGCTCAATCCCGATGGGGTCACATGCCCATTGGGGCTTGTGACCAGTGGAAAATTTTCCTCTGTTGCCATAAGACCTCGCTACCCATGGTGATAAATTCACGAAAAGTCGTTTGCAGTATAACAAACCAGTTCAGATGAAGCAAGTGACGTAGCCAATAGTCCAGGTGAGAAAAAAGTCATGCTGTTGTACAGTGTTTGGCTACCAAGTCACACTGAATGTTTGCGTGTTCAAACGATTGCTGGACAACTGTGCTACTAGTGAAATGTGGTAGCGCGGTAGGATAACCAAAATGGTTTAAGCCACCATTGCCATCGAAGTAGCTCATGATAGGGCCAGAAATCTCAAATCCCGTATAGATGTAGTAACGGCCATGATCTGCGGTTGGTATCGTATTCGTCTTTTTGTCGCTAACAAAGTAGTTCCAATCGTAGTCATACGGAATAGGTGGGTGTGCGATATCCGAGTCGTAAGGTGAGACCCAACTAAAGGTGTTAAAGCCCCAATTCATAAGATCACGCATATCTGTCCACCAGTCTTTGGTATTCATGGTGACGCCAATGAGATGATGCCCGTTGCGTGTACACGAGATGACTTGGATGAAATTGGTGGCTCCATCCCAGCCGGGTTTGCCGCCATCTACCCCAGGATACCACCAGAGGAACTGATTGCCGTTGATGAGCAGATGCTCGGGATGGTCTGGTGTCTTGGCAATAGCATACGTCTTCGTGCCACTAATGGCATGTAATGTTGGATTATTCATGACATCTAGCCCTAATAAGGCGAGATCATGCGCGCTAGAGTAGTGGTCAGTGGCTAGCAAGCCATGTGGGTTCATATAGTGTGTGTTATACAATCCTAACTGCTGCGCTGTCTGGTTCATGAGCGCGACGAATTTTGGCACACTGCCGCTGATGGCATCGGCGACGGCAATGGCAGCATCGTTGCCAGAGACAAGAAACATGCCATAGAGTAGCTCACGCAAGGTATACGTTTCGCCCGTTTTAATACCCATTACCGAACTATCAGCGGAAAGCTGAGCGATATCATGGGCAAGCTGGTTGTTAATTGTAACACGTTGATCGAGATTGCCTTTTTTGATCGCAAGGAGCGCGGTCATCAGTTTGGTCGTGCTGAGCATCGGTAAATGCAGGAACGGATTGTAGGCATACAGTGTTATGCCTGTATCTGCGTCGAGCAGATAGGCGGACGTAGCAAAAACGGGTGGAGGCGGATGATCAGTATCCGTAGGCACAATGACCAGTTCATAGGGGTCCGCTGGTTGGATGACCCCCCCATTGTGGTTCTGATTGCCAGCGGAGCTGCTCGTCAGCCCGTTTGTGAGACTCTTGTGTGCATGCACCATGTTGGTAATGATGGTGATGGTCAATGGGAGCAGAATGAGGAATACGAGTAGCAGTGTGCCAAGAACCATCAGCGCACGGTTATGGCTGATATCCTGCAAAACTGAGAGCATTGAGCGCGTAGAGCGACGGCGTGATTGTGTTGCACGGGTGCGCCGTCTCGTCTGTGAAGTGCGTGAACGAGAGTGCGAGGGGAGAGGAGGCTCGTAAATGGCTGAGTGGCGATGTGGAGACACGATGATCTGCTCAGCGGCCTGAAGATCGTTGTGTCCTTCACTTTCTTCGCCTGGCTCATCCATTGCTATTCTAGCCGTGCGCCGCATGCGTGTGCTTGGCAGGGAAGCGGACACCTGTGGATCATGCTCGGCTTCTTTCGGCGTCTCGTCAAGACGTAACGAGGCACGTCGCACCTTTGGAACTTCGGGATGCTCGTCACTGTGGAATGGGGTATCTTGCTTTTTGGGCACAGAAATACTTCGCCGCCGTTGTAGTGAGGCATGGCTTGTTGGTAGCTGTTCTGAGGGCTGGTCATCTTCGGGCAGTGGCAGCCTGGGCATCACACAATCCTCTCTCTGTATGAAAACCGTTTAATGCGTTCTTTCTAACTAATACTATTGCTTGTATTTGAAACTGTCAACCACTATGAACAAAATCTTTCAGACAGAGAGACTTTCTCATCCCTTCTCAACATGCTTGTCAGCGAGAAACGCCACTTATGAAGCAATCTGAACAAATTCTTTACAAATTCCTCAAAATTTCTAAATGATTTCTCAATATTTTGCCGCTATAGTGAGTGGTAGCAATAGATGATTGCTAAGGATCATACTGTGACCCGCACGTATTTTGTTTTAAATCCTACTATGATGCCAATATGTGAGCAAAAGGATGTTATCGTATGTCGCTTTCTATGCAAACAGCAATCTTAGAAGAACCCGTAAAAATATCTGAGGACTATTCGGACGCTTTATTGATGGAAAGAGCGTTGGCTGGTGATGAACAGGCGTTTGAGCGTATTGTGAGCCATTATGACACCCTGCTGCTAAATTTTGCAGTGCGTCATGTGGGTGATTATGAGCGGGCACGTGATATTGTGCAGCATGTCTGGCTGCAACTGTATCTCTTTCTGCCCAAGCTGTCCGCCGATATGCCAATGTTTCGTTCACATTTGAAAGACCCCCTCAAATCCTGGCTGTTTAAAGTCACCCTCAACCGTTGTATTCAAGAGTTGCGCAAGAAACGCATGGCCCTGTTTTCTGAATTAGAAACTATGGGTGAAACATTTTCTATTGTTGAGCTTATCCAGGACCCAGGACCACTGCCAGAAGAGGTAGCAGAGCGGCGCGTGATCGTAGATGAGGTGCGGCAAGCGATTCTACGCTTACCTTCCCGCTATCGTGCGATTGTGATGTTGCGGACCCTCAAAGAGTTGAGCTTTTTAGAGATTGGGCAGGTTCTCCACATCCCAGAGAATACGGCCAAGACATATTTTCATCGCGCCTTGCCAAAGCTGCTCCATGAACTGACTATCACTAACGGACCGGGCATGACATCTGCATCTGGGCGGAGTGTCATGCCTTAACGAGTCTGTGTGGGCTTGGGACAGTCAAGCGGGCCGTGCCCTGTTAAGGTTCTTCAACCCACCCAATTTCCTCACGGAAGGGCAAGTGTTGTTGTGTTGCTTCCTCGGCTGTGAGGTAGGGTAAAAGATGACCGACGAGTGGCTGATGTGCTTTATAGCGTTGCAGGTTCTGCCATGCGTGTTCATGCATCATGCGCACAGCCACGAGAGGGTCACCTAGTGTGGTAATCAGTGTGCGTAGTGCGGTTGCGCCACGTTCTTGCTCGGCGGGTGTTTGTATTTGGCGACCGAGTAAGCGCGAGAGAGCATAAAGGTCTTGCGTCTCCACTAGGCCGAGATGCTCGCCTTGTAACATCAGGCGCAGGCCACGTGCAAGCGTGTGGTCGAGGGTGGCAACATTCATTTCGGTATCATCGCGCATGCCGCGGTTGTTCAGATTAGCGGAGCCGACGGTTGACCAGAGATCATCGATAATGGCGACTTTGGCATGTACGTAAATAGGGCGATACTGTGTGTTATCGTCCGTCCCTGTTGAACTTGCCAGTGTGAAGGCTTGCAAGCGTCCCTCTTCAACGGCGTTTGGCACTTGCGTGCGTAGATGTTGAAGGCCCGCGTCAGAGAAGGCGCGCCCCACATTGGGGTGATCGGGTAGAATAATGGTCATGGTTGCCCCACGTTCCAGCGCATGACGCAAGAGGTCCAGATTATGCTCCATTTCAGGGCTATTTTCACCGAGCAAAGAGATATCAATGCCGGTATAGGCACGGAGCCAAAGATACTGGTTTTCCAGATACACGAAATGCTGAATATTGCTGAACGCATTGGCATAAAGTTGTGCAATGCCACGCACAACCGCCGGCTCGAAGTGGTAGGTATGTTGGGGGATAGTGCGTGCAATTTGTACCACGCTCTGTGTCTCGATAGGTGCGGGGGTGGGATGCTCTGGCACGAGTTGTTGCTCCGGCAGATGATGGCTATGCACGACGCTATTCCAGCGTTGGCGGAAATTTAGTTCAACATCAGCTGCTGCTGGCCCTTCAATGATAGAATGGACATCGTGCCAGGAATGTGGCGTTTGCCCCTGATCATTGAGACGTAGCGATGTGCTGAAGGGATGATCCTCGCTGTCCCAACGGTCGAACTGCCCCCCTTCTTCGATCAGTAGATCAATGCCGCCCACAAAGGCATGTATGCCATCGACGATGGCAATTTTTTGATGTAGCGACTCGACTGGATGATGCAGGATCCCAAACGAGCTATCATCGAGTAAACAATCAATGCCGGCAGCGAGTAACTCGCGATGTGTTTTCTCTGTATCAGTGTGAGCGAAGAGCGGCTCACCTTTCCAAAGTAACACCTTGACTTCAACCCCTCGACTGATGGCATAGCCCAGAACTGTTTGTACGGTCAGCTCATGCGAAGTCCAGAATTGAATGGCATGCTCATCTAGCCCGATGGCACGTAAGTTGGCAAGCAGTTCCTCTTGTTGTGGGCTGCCGTCTGGGCCGGCGCGATGGTCGTTACCTCGCACCAGAGCCATTGTCGCGGTCAATCCCCAATCGGCTTGATAGATATAGTGGCGCGCCATGAGAAAACGATGGCAAAGCGTTAGGAGTGTGGTGCGCCCATCAACGAGATAGGTGATTTGTGTATCGGTGTGTACTGGTGTGTCGCCTTCTGCCCACCAGCTATGTGCTTGTTGTATGTCAGGTTGTTGCATTGTTATTCTCCTGATGAGTAGCGAAAAGCTTGGTAACAGTGAGCAGCAAAATAGGCAACTTCATGCTCGTTGCCTATCTTGCTGACCTTGTGGCTGAATACATGAGCCGCAAGCAGAGATTCGGTATATCACATATTCATCGTACCATATCAGGTGCTACGCACGCACATCTTTGCGTTTCAGGAAAAAGCCAATCAGAATGACGAGAACGACGACAATGGTCAGGAGTGCGCCCCAGGAAACGAGGATACGTTGTATTGCCTCTGCTGTGCTGTAGGTTGAGTAGAGCGTACCATGATACGTGTAATCGTTGCCAAAGAGCTTGTCACCGCCGATAGTTTCAGCATGGAGGCCAATGGAAGAACCGAGTGCTGCCATGGCCCAGCGTGTTGGGAAGACGGTCGCAAGAATCTGGGTGAGCCAGTCTTTGAGCGGGATAATCGCCCCTGAGAAAATGACCTGTGGGATGAGAATAATCGGTACAAAGCTGATGGCGCGATCATTATTAGGGGCAATTGCCGAGATAGTCAGGCCAAACATCAGGCCGCCGAGTGACGTGAGGACGAGTGTGATATACGTTTCAGCTAGGACAGGGAGGAAAACACCCTGATGGAGCGGCTCACCAAGCTCGACAATGGTAACAAGGATGGCACTTTGGAATAGGCAGAGAATCCCCAAGACGGCGATTTTTGAGAACATGTAGGGCAGAATCCCCAGGTTCACGGCACGTTCGCGCAAATAGATCGGGGCTTCTTTCACGATCTCGCGTGCGCCATTAATACAACCGAATAAGACTGTCGTAAAGCCTAGGATGAACAAGACCTTTTGTGCATCTGTGCCGGAGCCGGGCAAGATGAAATCTTGCAGTGCCTGTATCGCGCCGCCTTTTTGGTTGGCATAGGCCGTGCCATTCGGGTCGCTTTTTAAGAATGTGAGGACCTGATCGCAATTGACCTGTTGCGCCTGTTGATTAGGCACAACCAGTGGTCCCTGCGCGGTGAGAATCTGTGTGCGACACTGAATGAGCTTGTTTGCTTCAAACACGCCGGGGCCAATCTCGAAACGCACCATGAGAACTAACATCAGACCAATCACAGGAGCCTGGAGTAGTAAGATGAGTAGCGTGCCGATATCATTTTTCAGCAGTTCGAGGTAGCGCATTGAGAGGAGTTGGAACTGCACGAAAGGATTACCACGCTTCACACGTTTTTTGGTCTGTGCTGTTTGCTGTGCTACGACCTGTCCAGTGGGACGCTGACTTAATGGCTGCATGACATAGCGGCGATATTCAGGCGAAGCTTTGAAGCGGTCTTCAGCCTCTTGTGCGATATTTGGATGCTCTTTGTTTGCTTCGAGCGCGCTGTAAATTTCGGCAAAATCGGTTTTGTCAAAGTAGGTCTTGGCCTCATTGGGTGGGCCGAAATAGGCCAGACGCCCACCTGCTGCTAGAAAACAGACATAGTCGCACGTGTTGATGTTATTGGTTGCGTGTGTCACGAGAATGACTGTGCGCCCCCGGTCTGCGAGACGACGGAGTAGGAGCATCATTTTGCGATCCAGGCCGGGGTCTAGGCCGGAAGTGGGTTCATCGAGGAAGAAGACGCCGGGGTTTGCCAATAGTTCCAGAGCAATCGAGACACGTTTGCGTTGCCCGCCGGAAAGTCTATTGACCATCAACTTGCGTCGATCAGTCATCTCAACATCTTCCAGGACTTCATTGATGCGCTGATTAATCTGCTCTTTTGTGAAGTCGCTGGGCAGACGCAAGCGTGCGGCATAGTAAAGGGCGCGTTCAACGGTGAGTTCACGATGGACGATATCGTCCTGTGGGACATAGCCGAGTTGCGTGCTAAAGGCAGCAAGATTCTGATAGTAGTCTTGCCCATTATACAAGACCGTGCCATTCTGTGCAGGGCGGAGACCATTTAGCGCGTCCATCAACGTAGATTTGCCAGCTCCTGAACCGCCGACGAGAGCTACAAAAGAGCGTGGGGGGATCGTGAGCGAGATGTCACTGAGCAAAATAACCTGGTTGTTGCCGCGCTTTTTGAGGTTGATGGCATCAATACGAATATTGCTGCTTTCGTCATACTGCGTTAACTCTGTGCCTGTGTAGGTTAGACGGAATGGGCCAATGCGAATTTCGTCGTTGGTACGTAGCACTTGTTGTGCCGTAACGAGTTGTCCATTGACATAGGTATGGTTGGTGCTATTCTGGTCAAGGATGCGATAGCTACCGGATGCTTCGCGCTCCAGACGTGCGTGGTGAGAAGAAACTTGTGGATGGTTGAGTATGACCATATTGCCAGCATGGCGACCAATAGTGATGACGGCATCGTGAAGCGGGAATGGGTGTATTTCCGGTAATTGTTCCTGATTATTGTTCGTGCCGTCATTGAAGGCCAGCGTAACGAGTGTCCCATGTTCGTCACCGATACGAAAAATATCGCCGCGCATAAGGGGTTTGCGAAATTGTTGATCGCCAGCGATCTGTTGACCTTGATAGAGCAGACCATTTAATGTTCTGGCTCTTGTAGGGTGTGGGTGGACCAGCACAAACTGGTTGCCCTCACGCACGATTTGCGCGTGGAAGCTGGAAACAACCGGCTCACTAATGACGATGTCATTGGATGGGTCTCGCCCAATAGAGATCGTCTGCTTGCCTAGAAAATGGGCCTTGCGTTCAGAGTGAACATTGTTACTCACCGCAATCGATGGCATACCGATTTGTGATTGCGAGGCAAGCATCGTTGCATCGGGGGCAAATGTGTTGTAC